>Ga0210383_10000787_pt1 | contig 28914 bp, 29 predicted proteins | sample IncBWC14OmetaG_FD_160072 | JGI IMG/M metagenome (GOLD analysis project Ga0210383, IMG submission 160072) | Forest soil microbial communities from Barre Woods Harvard Forest LTER site, Petersham, Massachusetts, United States - Inc-BW-C-14-O ... | reverse complement strand
AGTTCTTCAGCAATTGGACGGTCGCTCCGCTGATCGAAATCGCTTCCGGGCGGCCATTCAACGTCATCACCGGCAACGACGACAACCTGCAGCTATCCTCTCTGACCGGCCGGCCCAATACCACGGTCAATCCCATTTGCACGGCGGCTGGCTTCACGCCGGTGGCATCAAAGTTTTCGCCCACTGGCATGTTCCAGGAACCGTGCCTGCAACAGTTCATTGTCTCCGGCATTGCGCCCAGTCTGCAGCAACTCGACGGCAATCTGGGCCGCAACGCCGGTATTTCGCCGTGGAATGTGTTCAACGATCTGCGCGTGGCGCGGCGAATTTATTTTGGCGAACGTTACAACTTGGAACTAATTGCCGACATGTTCAACATCGCCAACAAGGACAACGTCTCCGCGGTGAGCCCGCTGTTCACGAATGCCGGGCAGGCAACGTCGGCTTATGATCCGCGGCAGTTCCAGTTTGCGATGAAGATGAACTGGTAAGGAGCGTGGGTGCACGGCGGGATCCATGTGGCAACAGCCGCCTCGGCTGTCCCGGCCCGGGCGAGGCCCGGCGCCCCGCATCCCAAAAGCCCGAGATCGAGATCGGGCCGAGGTCCAAGCCCAGTTTTCCAGTAAACTAAAAAACCATGTCCAACCAAGGTGTCGTCCTTCCTCCGGAGACTCACTCTCCGCAACCGCCCGTCCACAACGCCTTCCGCGGACCCAACGGCATTCGCGCAGGCTGGCGAGCGCTGATGTTTCTGATGATCGTGTGCGGACTCCTGCTGGTTTTGGCGGTGGCGCTCAAGCTGGCGGCGCGATTTCTGTTCGGTGAGATTCAATTGGGCGGCGGGCTCCAACTCACGCCTTTGGGAACGGCCAGCCTCGAAGGGACTATTCTCTTCGTGACTGCCGGTGCCGCTCTGATCATGGCAAGAATTGAGCGCCGCAAGTTTGGCGTCTACGGCCTGCCGGCGAGACTCGCCTTCCGCAAGGATTTTTGGGTGGGCACACTCGTTGGATTTGCCGCGATCAGCGCCTGCCTGCTGGGCATTTTCGCGCTGCACGGATTCCGGCTGGCCGGCATCGCGATTCATGGCAACACAATCATCACTGCGGTTGCGGCCTGGAGCGCGGCTTTTGTGGTGGTAGGCTTGGCGGAGGAGTTTGCGTTTCGTGGTTATCTTCAGTTCACACTCAGCAGTGGAATGGGTTACTGGCCGTCGGCGATTCTGTTGTCGTTGCTGTTCGGGCTGGCGCATGCGAGCAATCCTGGGGAGAGCAAGCTCGGGCTGCTCTCGGTGGTGTTTTTCGGATTGCTTTTCTGTTTTTTCCTGCGCCGCACCGGCAATCTGTGGTGGGCTGTAGGATTCCACGCGGGATGGGACTGGGGACAAACTTTTTTCTACGGCGTTCCCGACAGCGGACTCGCCGCGTATCACAATCTTTTCAACTCTAGCTTCAGCGGCGCGACCTGGCTCACGGGAGGCAGCGTCGGCCCCGAAGCCAGCATCTTTACGCCGATCGTGCTGGCGCTGGTTGCAATTCTGTTCAGCCGTGTGTACCGGGAGAGGAAATACCAGTTAGGCCGCTGAGCGCGTGAGCGGGAATGTCAGCGCCGGGCTTCGCCCAGGCTTCGAGAGCCGAGGCGGCTGTCTCTTCGTGGATCCTTCGAGTCAGCTGTTGCCTAGGCTGCGCGTTCTGGCGGACTCGACTTCAAAGCCTTGCCCGCATTGGCGGCGTCCAGCCGGATTCTGGTCACGCGCGCCGTTTCCTGCACCAGCGAGTTGGTCGCGTTCGGCCCGTCTCCTGCCATGACTGAGCCCGCGGCCAAGGCAAAGCGCAACGCGTCCGTCTGATCCTCGAAATACAGAATGACTTCTCCCGACATAATATTTCCCCCGAGTGTGAACCTTCCCTCAACTGCGTCCTGGAAAAACTTTCGACGAGGTGGCCCGCACCCAGCGTGGCGCATGCAAACTTTCCCCGATTGTCAGGGATTACACCGCTGGTCAGAAGTACTCTTCTTGGTTCGCCAGGAGGCATTCTCTCGCTGGGGACAAAGCGGCCTAGCGGGCCACCGACTGCACCCGGCTCGCGAAGCTGTGCCAGGCGGCTGTGCTTCCGATGAGTGGCCTCACCTGTTGCACGGAGATGAGCAACACGCATGCCCAGAGCGTTGCGCGATGTAGTTTGCGTGTGGACCACAGGTCGTACGCCACCAGCAGGAGCAGGAAGACGTAAGAGAACAGCGCCGCTCGAATCGGGTTTCGGTGGACCACAGGGAAGGGCCAACGGGCCAGGGCGGCGATCGATAGCCCAATCGTGGCGACGAGAATCAGGCGCTTGTGCGCTGCGGGGTTGGAGCGGGAGCGGAAAGCAAAAAAGACGAGCGTCGCGAAAATCACCATGTCGGTCATGGGGACGATGTAGAAAGCTTGCGGATCGCGGCCTGCCGGGACGCCGGCGCGGACCAGTGAATCCGTAGCCGCCAAAACCCCGAGCACAACCATGAGACATGCCAGAAAGAATCCCGCAATGCCAAGGCGGCGATGGATGTCCACGCGACCAGCCGAAATCAGTGAAGTTTGCGTCACCAGCAGAAGGATCCAGCACGAAAAGGCTGCCCCGTGCAGGTGAATGATCAGGCTGGGCAGCGGCGCGTGGAAGACTCCGGCCAGATAGTAACTGTGCGCAAAACCCACAAAAACCGTAGCCAGCAAGAGCAGGGCCATCCCGGAAAAAAACAGATGATCGAAACGGCGTCCGGGCGCGCCGGTCACAAGCCGCGCGGTATTGCTGGGACCTGCTGCCACTGTGGCCATCGGCGCTCCGATTAAAAGTTTTTGATTTTGTTTGGGGGATTGCTGCTCTGACTGTCGGGGGGAATACGCCAGAGGTGAACTGGGCAAGCCTACTCCTTTTTGAGACAGATTGTTTGAAACAACGGTCACGGGCTCGCGCGGAGTCTGAGCCGCCCCCGCCGAACTCGTAAGCGGAGTCAAGGGATCTAAGCTGAACGGGGGCGGCTGATAGCTGCTTCGTGATCGGGACGATTGCCGTCCTCACTTCATGAAAAGAACGATCAACGTGGCGGCGGTCGCCAAGTGAAGCAGGATATGCGCGGTGTTTGGGACCATTCCATTGCGCGGCGGCAAGAAGGAATGCGTTTTGCCGAACATGATTTGATAGCGAGCAGCGCGCTCCGGTTCCGGTCGGAAAAGATAAGGTATCCACCAGGCGCGGATTTGCCCGATGAAGAGCAGGCCATAGCTGATCACAAGCCAGCCGTAAAGCCAGTCGGGATACGGTCGTCTAAAGTGCAACAGGCTAAAGCACAACCCGATGGTCCACGGTACGCCTTGAATGAGCGTCACAGTCACAAGACGCCGTCTCGTATCCTGGCTGCGTACGGCCGCAACATCGTTGAGGCGCCCAAGCGGAATCCAATCGTGAACCCAGAGAAAAAGAACTTGAAACACTTGGAGAGCGAGCAAAACCATCTCGATTTCGCGATTTGCCGGGAAATGCGGCTGTGCCATTCTCGCCCCTTAGCACCATTATGAGCTCGATTACTCCCGAGTCACGTCACGGGCAAGCAGGAAGTCATCCCAAAGGAAGGGTTGCCGACAACCCACCCACGCGGTTTCTATTTTCCGCCAAGGGGTATCTTGCGTTGCAATTCGTCAACGAAGTTCTCGAGGAAGATCACGTGGCCCGAGTCCGGTTGCGGGGAAGCAAATGCGGCGGCGATGCGCTTTCCATCGGCGGAAATGTCGTACTGGGCTGCCACCCCGCCGTTCAGCGTCATAGCCAGGCTATGGTTGGACCACACTCGCGGCTTCTCCGCCACGAATACATCACTTTTTACCGAGTAGCTCGCCACCATGATTCGATCAGCCGGCACATCGTAGAAGTATAGGTCCTTCCCATTCCGAGCGAAGATGGGTATGGCTCCCCCATCACTCGAAATCTGCCAGCGGCCGCCTGTGTCGGGAAACGCGCGGACGTAGACTTGGTTGGTACCCGACTCGTCAGAGGAATATGCCAACCAACGTCCGTCTGGAGAGAAGCTGGGGTCACGCGCTGCAGCTGGCGTTTGCACGAATGCCTCGGGAGTTCCTGCCTTTAGTCCGTTTTCGTCCCGCTCCACGGCGACGGTCCAGATATCCGGCCCTTGCATTTCCTGGGCTGAATGTTGAAAGAAAGCAAGCCTTTTGCCATCGCCGGTGAAGGAGGCTGGATACTGAGCCTCCTTGTTCTCTGTCAAGGGCCTGGGCTTATCGCCGCCGTCGGCTCGCACCGAAAAGATTCCGTGCAGAGTGCCATAGACCACGTATTTGCCGTCGGGCGTCCAGACGGGGTAGGCGGCAGTCGTCTCCATGGCCAATGGAGTCAGCGTATCGCGGCGCAGGTCATAGACCCAGATTCCAGCACCTGCACGTTCGTTGTTCCTAACCGCCAGGCGCTCGCCGTCGGGTGAGAGCTTGGGATGCTGAAATGTCCCGGGCTTGTTTAGCAGCGGTTGCGTCTTCCCACTGGTATCCAACCACTGGATCGACATCTGCGAGTTGTCGATGTCGCTGGTGCGGTACACGAGCGTCCCAGTGCGCGCAAAGCTTAACTTCGCTGAACCGAACGAATCTGCATAAGAGACCTGCTGCAAAACGGGCACGGCTTGGCCTCTCATCTCCAGTCTGTCTAAATCGAAACGAACCGCGAAAAGCGTTCCACGATTGACATAGGTGAGAAAGCCCTGGCCATCAGATGCTGCAATGTAGCGGCCAAACATCGAGCCCCGCTGCAGCGTTTTCCGGTGGCCGTCCGGCAGCGTTACTACATCGATGTGGGCGTCGCTGTAGCCATTGAGAGCATTGTGAACAGTAAACAGAATGGCCCTGCCCCCGGGCAAGATCTGCGGCCAGCGATGCGTCCGATCATCGCCTTGGAGCTGCGTGATAGGCACGGGAGTACCGCCATCGGAGGAGACGCGCGACAGTCCAGCATTGGGATGAAAACCTGTAACAATGTTGCCATCATCTCCCCAATCAGCGCCGGTGAAAGAGGCTCCCGTGTCACACAACACAATTTCAGAACCTCCCTCAACGGAGATTTTCCTAAGCTTGCCGTTGGCCGTAAAACCGACCCACTGTCCATCGGGTGAAAAGAACGGGCTGGTCGCTCCTGGCGTGACACCGAGTTCCGTCGCATTGGGCTGATCGAGTTTGCGGGTGAACAGGCGGCCGCGAGAGAGGTAGGCGATGCGGGTGCCGTCGGGCGAAATAATAGCGTCAGACCCGCCTATTGCGCCCAGCAGAACGTCACGGCCTAAATCGACTTCCAAGCGGACCAGCGGCTTCAGTTCCGGAGGGCGTGTGACACGGTAAGCAATCCATGAAGCGGCCACGGCGACGAGCGTTGAAAACACGGCCGCGCCAATCCATAACGATGACTGCGGGCGCTCGGAAAATTCAGCTTTGGAAGCACCGTCGGTCAACCCCTGCGAAATCCACTGCAGCTCGATTTTGATATCGCGAGCGCTCTGCCAGCGGTTTTCGGGATCTTTCTCCAAACACCGTTTGAGCAGTCGATCGAGAGCAAGAGGGGCAACCTCGTTGATCGAGGGGGCCGGGCGTTCCATGATCGCGGCGATTACGCTTGCTGGCGATGAACCATCAAAAGCCCGCTTTCCCGTAATCATCTCGTAAAGCACCAGTCCGAACGAGAAGATGTCGCTGCACGCATCGATGTCATGGCCGGTGGCCTGCGCCTGGAGCTGTTCGGGTGACATGTAATAGAGCGTGCCGACGATTTCGTTCTTCCCGGTGAGCGCCATGGTCAGCGTGGCGTCACTGGGTGGATTCTTCCCTTGTGCAATTTTGGCGAGGCCGAAATCGAGAAGCTTGACCCCGGTTTTTGTGACCAGAATGTTCGCTGGCTTCAGATCGCGGTGGGTAATTCCTTTTCTGTGAGCGGCGTCGAGAGCGTCGCAAATCTGGGAGGCATAGATCAGGGCCTGCGCCATAGGCAGTGGTCCCCTGAGCGGAGTACCCTCGATGTACTCCATTACAAGATAGTTCGGCCCGACATCATGAAGAGTGCATACGTTGGAGTGGTTCAGGGCCGCGACCGCATGGGCTTCGCGCTCAAAGCGCTCGGAGAACTGCTCGTTGGAAACCTTGATTGCGACAACGCGATCCAGCCGCGTGTCGCGGGCCTTATAGACCTCGCCCATGCCGCCCGAACCGAGAGGTGCAGTGATCTCGTACGGACCTAGGCGAGTTCCGGGCGTCAATGCCATAAGCGTCGAACGATTGTACCGCCGGGAATGCAACCGGGGAATGCATAACGGTCAAGCAGGATTTTGCAACTACTACTTTGAAACATGCCTGCGCGAACCAGTTACGACGGGCTCTACGCAACGAGCGTTCATCACTCTTGGAGTCACCAATCGCACGGTGATGTCTAGCTTGTCCGTTCCCATCAGACCTGTCTGAGGACCTACCGTGAGAGGAGTGTTTTCCACGATGTCGACCGCATCAGCCACAGTCTGAAAGGGAACGCCGTCGTCAGCACGGAGATAAAGTGTGCGGTGGACTCGCGTCCTGTAAATCTCGGACAAACGACCTGCCAGACTGTTCCAGTCTTCCTGCGTTTGATTAATAAAAAGTTCGCCTGCGTCGGTTATGCGCAAAACGATGGGACGATCGTCACCCTCAAGCTCGCAGCGATCCGAGGCGATGCCGACGTCCAACCCCGTGGGCCTTTCATAGGGTTCAAAGGCCATAAACATCACGACGACGCTCGCCAGGGCGGGTGCCGCAATGAGTGCGAATGGAGGCAGGCTTGAGAATCGCTTCTTCAATGGCAGCGTCTGGGCAAGTCGAAATGGCCGCCGGTTGGTCGGTGCCTCGTGCGAAGCCATACCTTCGGGCACTGAGCATTCTCGCCAGAAGCGGCCGATGCGCGTTCGGAGGAAGTTGTGGGCCAGGATCGCCGGGATAGCCACGAGAATTCCTGCGGCAGCCGAGATTAGCGTTGCGGCGATTCTTGCAGATATCATGCGCAGGAAGGCATTCTTCTCCATGGCAACGCCGAACGACAGAGCTGCCAGAATCCCGTAGCTTGTTCCCGCAAGTCCAAGAAATGGCGCTGAGAAGGTGATTGCTTTCAGAGTCCGCAATCAACGGCTGAAATCCGCAACAAGCCTTCTTTTGCCTCCTTCAAATGCAGGCCAAGAGTCAGCTTCAAAGGCGTGGGATTCGAGGCGGGCTAAGTAGTGATGGCGCGAAAAGCGGATGAGAACGAAAACCGTGTAGGCAAACATGAGCGCAAGGGCAACGAAAACGAGGCGCTCAATCCAGTCCGAGTAGCGCCACAAGTTTCGGATACTCCAGTCACACCCATCTGTTTGCCACGAGTTAAGGCAGGCTCTGGGCATCACGAGAACGTTACGCCTCGGTCGCTAGCCTCCAAGAGAGAAAGACACCGCACGAAGTGCTGAAGTTCCATTCGGGGTTGGCTGCTGCCATCAACTGTTGTTATCAATTAGGAAAATGGGAGGCAGAGGCGAGAAAGAAGGAAGAAGCGAAAGAGCGCAACAACAATGGGAAAACAATAGTCGGGACGGGCAGATTTGAACTGCCGACCCCTCGCACCCCAAGCGGCTCTGAAGGGTCGGAGTCGAAGTAAATAAACGCCTTTCGGCTTTTCCGGTTGGTGTCTTTTCCCCTGTTTCTTCCTAGTTGCGTCACAAAAATGTCACAACGTTTCTCACCATCGCCTCGCCGGACTCGGCGAGGCGATGGGTTCGGGCTCAGCATGTTCACATCCACTAATTCGGTCTCTCTGATTTCAGGAAACGCATCGAGATTTGCGGTTTAGCGCAAGCGAATAGTTTCCCAAGTCTGCGGGTGGCTGCTGGTGCATAGCAACTCACACTTAGGCTGTTCCACTTTCAGGCTCTCTTTCCGCTGTCGCTAGTGCTCTCACCATTTTGTCCCACACAACCAGAGCCAACTGTTGGACGCCCGGCACGAAACGGTCGGGATACATCATGGCAAAAACTCTTTCGGGATGGCGATGCCGAGTAGGTCTTTTGCGGCACGCTCCATACACTCCTGCAAGTCAGCCACAGCCGCCCACTGCTCGTCCTCCATCCCGGCAACGGCGAAGATGGCGTCGTGGGAGTGGTGCACAGATTGCCAGACCTTTCTCGGCGGGGTAGATGCAGGCTAGCCGAAGCATCTCAGCGCCGTGCGCTTGCATCTGGAAATTTCGGAGGAAGTTTTGGATTTTCTTGTTGCGGGCTTCGTCGTACTTGAGTGCGTCCCGTTCCTTCTCGGCAGAGTCCGCCGCTGCCATCCGAGTTTGGTCGTAATCTTGTGCGTGGCTAACGCTCATTCGCCATCGATGCGATCCACTGCCGGAACTTCGTGAAATTGTGCTTGTGCGTCTGAAACAACAGCGCAGCCTCACTCGTGGTGATGCCGCACTCGCTGGCTACGGACGGTATTCAAAACCTCTTTGGAGGTGACGTGCTACTGCCAAGCGATTAGCCTTTTCGACCCTCGCATAGTAGTGGGCGATCGCCCGATCAATTCGCTGGGCGAAACGGCCGACGAAATTAACCCGGTACAAGCGGTGAGCCGCCGTTGCCATGAACTCTTGTTCATCTTCGTCCCACGAGGTTTTCGGGCGCATGCCACTTAAGAACCGGCGGGCAACTGCCAGATCCTCACTGCTATAGAGCCGACGGTGTGCAATTCGGGTGGGCATCACCCCTTCAGGGAGGGCACTGCCATCGCTCGGGTGCTGTTCGTGGGAGATTTTCTTGCTGCGATCGCTACCTCGGGCATCGCTCACGACAGAACCGTGTTGGTCTTCCTGTTGAGTCGCACAACTCTCGCAGATGAGCAGTTTCCCCACTCTTCGGGTCGCTCTATTCCCACACAGTAAATCACATTTTTGGTCGATCATTTGGCAATCACTCCTGTCGCTATAAAATTGACAACCATCTCTTACCCGTGTGTCTCTGGTTTTGGAATCGCCGAGCGGCCCGTGTAGGCGAACTAGGCGATGGGTAGGCCCGTCACCGAAGTATTTCTCCGTCGTCACCAAATCTAATGATTGTTTCCCGAACGTTCGTATCCGCTTCTGTCCGAGGGTTTGCAATGTCACCTTCACAAACCGCGTGGCACCAGCCTTGCTCGGGATCTTGTACGATTGTTTGACCTGGAGTGATCCAGTCGAGACACCGTGGACACTCCGTTTCGTATTGCGCTTCCATCCTTGCGAAATCCATACTATTTTCCTCCGTCACATCAATCCACCAGCCCGAGAACATCACAGATCGACCGCCACATCTTTGCGCCGCGTTTGTCGTGGTAACGTTCGTTAACGATCAGTTTCTTGTCCACTCGGGGACGCAGCACGCCTTCCAAACAACGCTCGCCGGCGTCACTCATAAGCCGCATCGCTGTGGCAACCGCGTCATTCAGATCTCGAACTGGCGCACCTATCAACAGCGCATCGTGAACAGGAGCATGGATCGTGATGCCGGCGCTATGCACCTGGCGAATCGCAGCACGCAGCATGGTTGCGCCGCCGCCTTGCATGAAAAAGTTGTAGCAAGTGCCCTTCTTCGCCCCTGCTGTTGAGAACTGCCAGCCGTCATACGGAACAGTCATAGGGACAACCTGCCTCCAATGCTCCATCACGCAGTCTTCCTGCCATTGCCAGTAGCGTTTAAACACACGCTGATGCACTTCCATCAATTCATCGGCTCTCCCATAGTCCACGCCGACGTAATAGCCGAGGGTGTCAACACCCATCCCGTATCCAATTCCGAGCGTTGCACGCTTAAACTGGTCGCGCTGATTCTTCGCCTGATCGAATGTGTAACCGGCCTGCTGAGGGTAGAAAGTATAGGGATCGCCAGATTGATAGGCAGCAATCATCATCGGATCGCTGCTTCGCTGGGCCTGTATCGCAAATTCCTGCTGGCCGTAATCGAGGTATGCCAGACCGTAGCCGTCACGCTCATAACCTGGCATACAACGAGGATCAATCAGCGACCGCAAGCACGTGGCGAGGTTGAAACTGAAGTCAGTTGTGGATGGAGCATTACGACCGGACAGAGTTGAAAGCGGCTTCAATGGGCTGCGCCCGATATTGTCAGATCCAACAGAAAGGAACCGAATCTCCCTACCGTTCACGATACGGGGGACATCACGAGCCGATCGTACTTGCGTGATAGCGCTGCGAAGTTCATAAAGATCGCCCATCAATGGATGGGCTTTGCACATGGTCTCGAAGGTTTCCTTTTTAGTCTCCAATCGGCCCGATTCAGTGCGCGGCCATGAGATATGATGTGCCGCCAAAAACTGCTCGAACATTCCAAAATCAAATTTGTACTGGCCAGACTTCAATAACTCATAAACGGGATACTGATTAAGTTTCGCCCCGATCAACTTCACTTCCATCTCGGTCTTGCGGGCCACGATCGTGTTGCGGCTGCCAACGTCTATCGGGATTCCGGCGCGCTCCATCTGCGCCACATCTTTTGCGTATTGGCCACGAAACGTGATGGCACGGCCAAAGTCGATGCGGTGCTGCATTCGATCTAGCAGAACAATGTTGTCGTCCGTATCCTCGTCGTTGTACTTCAGAATTGCCGTGCGCTCTTCGCCGGTGCGTTGCTTCTCGAACCAGTGGATCGCCAACTCCCGCATCGCCTTCTTCTCCAAGCGGCGATCAGGCGGAACTGCGGCGTTGAAATACTCGCAGGCATCCAGCAGGCCACGGTGATCCACAAAATCGTTGGTGATCCAGCGGAACTCGAAAAAGAGGTCGAGAAGAAAGTGCGGCATCTCCCAACCGAGCGAGAGATAACAGGACATCTCGGCCACCAGGGCATAGCCGAACACCAAGCAACGCTTGTCGGTTCGCCACGGCGGAATGGGCGGCGGATCTTGGTCGAGCATCAACCGGAACTTGCGCCCCGAGACAATCTCATGCGCCGAAACGCACACGACTCTCGGGACGCAACCGGCTGGTTGCGAGAATTCGAAGTCGATGCTCAGCATTTCTTCGAATCCCCGTGGAACGGTAATCACTACCGAGCCCTCTTGCCGAGCAGAGACAAGACGACACGATGGTTCAAGTCTTTGATTGTGCGGGTTCCACGAAACGCACGTGAGAGTAAATCTTGCATCGTGGTATCCGGCCAAATCGGATTGCCGTGTTCCTCACCGGGATGGCGTGGAGCGTAACGACCTTCCATCGACCGGTAGCCGACCCACTCGTCCTGTGCGAGTTCAAGAATCTCACGTGCAGATTCAGTCCACTCATTTTCGATTTCTGAGACCGAGAGCGGCCAGAAAAAGAAATCGCCCTGCAGCGTCACGCAACCAAAAAGTTCTACCGTCCTAATGAATTCAGAAAGGGCATCACGCACTTCGCTGCCAATCGGATAGTAATAAGCCTTGCTCGACTCGTGGGGAATAAGTGAAGTCTTGATGTGGAAATCAAGGTTGGAACGGAAGTACGCTTGCTTGGACGCCTTTTGCACCGTGATGCGTTTCGGCAATTTGACGACTGTGGAGCCGCTGGCGGTGACGGTATCGCCAGACTTTACAGCCATCGCTTCGGGGGAATAGATGTCTTCTGGGGCATCTTGATGTGACGACTTGTTCTTGGTCTGGGGATTGCCAGACTTCATTTCGGGCTGAGGATTGTAATCCTTCCCGTTTGAACCTTGCGGGTATGGGCCGTTGTTCGGCTCGGTGTCCTGAGTTTGTTGACTCATCGGACCTTTCCGCAAAAACACCTCTCCCTTTGAGCCGAACGGGATTTCTAATCAGCCGTCGAGGTAAGTTGGGTTTTCGCTAAACGAAATCAGTAAAGCGAAAGGGGGAAGCGGGAGCCTCCCCCACCCAAACTTTGCTGACTTGTATCTACATTCAAATACGGCGGTTCAGAGCGAACCGAATAAAAGTTCAGAGAAATTTATTTCAAGATGGTCATGCACCACATCCAAGAGAAAGAAATATTTTGATTTTGTTCTTGCTGTTGATCTTGACTTTGTTTTGTTCTTGCTTTTTGTTTTTTCTATAGGGGCGTCCTCCCCTCCACCCATCCGACTCACCCCCGATCTACTGAGAAAATCGCTACGTCCAGTCCGAAAATCGATCCAAGGACCAAGATCTCGCTTTCAAAACATCCAAAAGATGAGGGAAACGGCTAAGTCCTTTAGAATTTAAAACTTTCCAAACGGCATTGATTCTAAAGGGGTTATGACTGCAAAAAGGAACAAGCCGTTTTGCCATTGGTACTGGAAATTTCAGACCGTCCGTTTTCGCCTCTCTGTCGTTTTTAGCCCTCTCGCCCGTGACAGCGAAGATCCCAAAAGTACAGCCTTCACAAACTGTTGGGGCAGGGCCCTCGCGCACTCACAAGTTCATACAGGCCTGCTCCAGTTTTAAAAAACTTGCGACGGGCATAATGGCGGAAATAATCCTAAGACTTTGGCGGCCCTAATTTAGAGCCGGCTACGCCGAACTCGCAGTCAAGTCGGTCATCTCACTGGACACCAAGAAGCAGTAAGAAAGGCATCCACATGACTTGCACCACCACACTCTCCGCTGTCCCATCGTCGCAACCTCCGGACGCTTGTCCGTCGATCTCGCCCGTGATTTGCTTGAGCGAGTCTGAAGGAGAAAAGAGTGCAGAAGCCATGAGCGATGGGGAACTGACTCGTCATGTGGAAATCAGATTGCGATCTGTAGGCAAAGAACTGAGAAGTCTTATCCCGTACCTGCTGGAAGCACGTCGCCGCTACGCGCATGCAGGTAGGAGGATCCCCAGGCACGGCGAGCCCACTTTCGGCGAATGGATTCGCCAGAATATCGGCATCAGCGATCGCCATGTGCGCCGCCTGCTGGCAGCAACCAAAGAACCCGTTGATCGCGCCCCTGAAGACGAATCGGAATACAGCCCAAAGCAGCAGAGACGTGACGAGACGATGTGGAGGGCGTGCAGGATCGCCCACGCAATATTGGGCTTGGATGAGGCGGACGAGTGTGATCCGTCAGGACGCCAACGCATGGCGGCACTGACTGGGATGGCGCATCAGTTCTTGCGTTTAGCCCACCGCAAACCCATCCCGGTGATCGTTCGAGCAAAGCCGCTCCAACCGGCGGACATCCGTGGGCTGTACAGGGTCATTCTGATGTGTTTCGAGATGCAGGTAGATGACGTTTTCAGGTCGTTAGGAGACGAAGAGCGGCGGGATGCCGTGCGGTTGTTCGGTGACCAGATTGCAGATCGCTACAACGCTCAGGGATAATCGTTCTTACCGCCACAAATCTGTGGTCGAAGCGTGCTACAGGGTTATTGAACCCATCCTTGCCCGCTTGCACAACAAAGCCGCAGAACATCCCAAATCGGAAGCGATGGCACGCAGGGATTCGCCACGGTCACGGCGTCGTTGCACCTTTTGCATATCCACGGATACCGCTGGTCTGCCTAGCGTCTTTCCTTCGCGCCGTGCCCGGTTCAATCCTGCCAGCGTGCGTTCCGATATTGTTAGCCTTTCCTGCTGGGCGACAGCGCTGAGAACGGACAGTACGATATCCGTCACCATCGCGTTGCCCGTGTCCAAGAACGGCTGCGTGTACGATCTCCAGCCCACGTTCCACGATTTGAGCACCTGCAGGTAGCCCAGAGTTTTGACGATACCCTCCCGGCTGAGCCTATCCAAGCTCCAAAACAGGAGCAGATCGAACTTGCGCTGGGATGCCGCCAACATCATCGCTTGGAATTGCGAACGATCCTTCTTGCCACCGCCGGACACCACATCAACGTATTCCTTGATCACTTCCCACCCCTGCTTTGCGGCGAAAGCCCTCAGCTCTGGCAGTTGGTTTTCGTTGGTTTGTCTGGAAGTGGACACTCGGCAGTAAAGCCCTACGGTTTTCACCCCTTCATTAGTTCGCGAAACGACCGATTAATCAACGATAAAATCGAACAGTCCAGGCGCTGAATGCAAAGGAGTTGCGGAGGGACAGGTCAGCACCCATTTGTGAACATACGCGAACAAGGTCGGTGAGCGCTATGGCGATCTTATTCGCTCATGGCGAGCCGAGGCTGTTGAGCGCCGCCACTTTGCAATGATCCAGATCCGGCAACCGAGGCACTCGGCGACTGTAATTCGGCTTGATTCTGGGTTTGCCCATAGCGACGGCCTCCCATGCCGCAGCATTTGGGACGACAGAGGTCGGCTGGGCGTTGCACCCAGGGTGTGATTCTGGACTGAAGGGGTTTGGAGCGAAATGGCATGATTTCAACAGTTGTCTTGATTGGCTTCTACTCAAGGTACTGATTAAACTGGAATACATGCTCGTCGGACTGCTTGTTTTCGCATTGGTTGGCTGCATGGGATTGTTCGCGGCGTTGCGGCCTGAAACCTATGCTCGTTATTTCTTGGCGGAATATCAGCGCAGGGCGCTCTCTGGCAAGTTCAAGGCACTTTCATCGACAGGTTGGATAATTTTTTCTGTCTGCACTATAGCCATCATAGTTCTTCCCTTCGGGAGCAAGCTCAACTTCTTGGCCCCGGTGTTTAGCCCCTTGTTCTTTCTTGTTTGCGCCGTGGCTTATGTTTGGTGGGGAGTCGCACTCTTGCGCAACCCGGAATCATTCCTGAAGAAAACAACGGAACCTTGGAGCCGCCTACCTACGTGGGGTGTCAGGTGCTTCGGCTCACTGCTGCTGTGTGGTGCGGCGGGATTCTCGTATGGCTTCGCGGTAAAAATCAAAGACTTGTTGCGATGATTGGCGAAAATCCCCATTCCACTCAAAACCCTCAATGAGCAAAATGGCCTGTCCACGCCTGTTTTCGTCAATCACTGTATTTTCCTTGTTCGCTAACCTACAATGTTGCCGCGCTAATGGACGGAACATTATGAAGAACCTGTCGGTCGCGCTGCTGGTTATTTGCTGGGGGCTGTCGGGACTGGTAACGGCCCAGCAGCAGAAAAAATCTGATTCCACCGATTGGAGGAAAGTGGCCGACCTGTTCATGGCCGACTTGGTGGCGAACCGAATCGACAAGGCAGTGGAGCGATTTGAGCCTGAATTCATCAATTCGGTAGGGGGAAAGCAGAAGGCCAAGGGCGCAGTAGAGCAGTTGTTCGCGTACTGTGGGCGGCCACTTGACAGCGAGTTCAAACACGAAGAGCAAGGCTTCAAACAGTATCTCAGTGGTGGTCGGAAGGAGATGCGGAAGTTCTACTATGCCGCAGCCACAAACCAGTACGCCAAAGGCGTTTGCTTTTTCGCCGTTGAGGTTGTTCCCGCTGACGAGGGTGGTTACCGAGTGACCACGTTTGGCCCCCTAAAACTGCAAAGTGGCCAGCTTCCTGATTGGCTCAAGTAGCAGGAGCCTCGGTTGACTGGCGACAAATCTTAGACTCCTATCGCAGGTGCGTCGGGCGCCGTGTAGCCGCGTGCATTGGAGTTTACAATCTCTTGCCATGGAGCGCTCCGCTCATATTCGTGCACTCGTGTACCAAGCCCTTCGCAAGCCACTGCCGCCCCATACAGCACAACTGCAGAACTTGGTGGCAGATGTGTTCCGGATGGCCGGGGAAGAGTTCGCTGGCCCGAACAGAACGACAATCGAGGATCAAGTCAGGGAGATTGTCTGGGAATTGACCTTTCAAGGAATCATCGTTCCTGGCTTTGATAGCGGTTCACAAGCAGGGTTCCCGTGGTTCAAGGTTACAGATTGGGGCAAGCACTCACTTGAACTGGGTGAGTATCTCCCCTACGATGCTACGCTTTTCATTGAACGCCTACACAACGAAGTTCCCCTTGTTGATAGGTTAGTTGTTCTATACATCACTGAGGCGCTGAAGTGTTTTCGCTTTGGCCTCTTCATTGCATCGGCTGTGATGGTTGGGGTAGCCGCTGAGCAAATGATTTACGTTCTCAAAGATGCAGTCTCTAATAGTCTCGGTGGTGCAGACAAGAAAAGAAAGTTTGAGGCGGACGCGAGGGACACAATCAAGCGTGTTCACGCTGCAACGTGGAAAAGATTGGAGCCTGTACGAGAGCAGATGCCGGACGGTCTTAGCGAAGCGATTGGTGTAGAACTGGCCGCGATCTTTGAGATGGTCCGCAGAACAAGAAACGAAGCAGGACATCCAACTGGAAAGAACATCGAGCGTCATGAAGCCGAAGCCCTACTTCTATTGCTTCCTACGCACATTAAAACTGTTTACGCCGTGATTGAGTGGTTGAAAACCACAAAGCTGTGATGTTGAGAAAAAGAGATTTGGCGATAAATCGTTCATGTCGCTCATTGGGGTTATGTGTGAAATTGTTCGATGATTCTTGGTGGCTACGAGCAGAGGCTCCTTCCGGGTGCGTACCTGACTCCGTGCGCTAGCCTGTACCCACGCCAGCTTAGTCCAAAAGGCTGTTTTAGAGTTGAAAACACCGCAGCCGACCCGAACCCTTCCCGGTGGGCAAATGCTCGCTAAATCGACTCCTGATGGGCAGGAAAGCCGACCCCAGCGTGGGCGGCACTGAATCACGCTTCGTACTGACCTATCTCATCGATGCAACCCTTGCATAAGCTAAAACCACGATCGCACTTGGACTCATGGCAGTTTTCGCATAGTTCCCAATCTTCCACAATGCCCGCCTCCGCTCTTTCCCGTTCGATCCTGCGTGCTTCAAGGAAAGCCTCACGGCGTTCTGCCGCAGTCCATTCCCGGACGGGCTTGCTTTCACGGATTTCTCGGCGTTTGCGAGCGTCGGCATCAGGTTGCGTGGAGGAGTTGTCGGATTTGTCCATTTCGTTCACCCACCCAAGTAGCGAACAGCAATGAAATTGAAACTCAGTGGCGAGTGTGGCCTTATCGAAGCCCTTACACTTCTGGTAGAACGTCTCTGTGCCAGTGCGCCGGGCAGGAAACCTGCCTGATGCCTACAGGGGGATGCGGATCATCGAGCGAACGCCGGAAAGAGTCTGCAAGGTTGCCCCGCTCGACCTTCGGTGTAGGCACGGAACCTGAATGACTGTGTACAAAAGAGGCTCGACATGGTGGACAGACTTTTCCATCGGCAGCAGGCGCTTTCGCCTGTCCCTCCAAACTTCTGATCATCGTGAAGCCGCACGCAGGGAGAAGCTGCGAATCTCAGAGGCACAGAACGGCGGCGGTCTGCTGCCACGGAAGATCGCCAAGTTGAACGTCACTGAGGCGGCGGAACTTTACTTGATACGTCGGCAGTCTGAGGTTTCAGCGTCCACTATCAGGTTGGAGAGAGACGCATTGAAGCAGGTGAAGCGTCATCTCGGCACTTCCATGCTTGGGAGCCTCACGGCTGAATCCATTGTGTCCTACGTCCAACGTCGCAAAGCGGAACGTATCGGAAACCGCACGGTGAACATTGAGGTGGGAGTCCTACGCCGAATTCTGAAACAGTTCAAGCTCTGGCATTTTGTGGGTGATGGCTATAAGCCGCTGCTCGAACCCAAGGACATCGGCAGGGCGCTCAGCCCTGAGCAGGAATTGAGGTTCTTCGACGTTGCCAGTAGCCGAGCAGAATGGAGCGTGGCGTTTTGGGTCTCGCTCATTGCAGCCAACACGACCACTGGCGGGTGCGAAATCAGGAACATTAGATTGCAGGACATTCAAACGGAGGCAAAGACGCTCTGCGTCAAGGTTGGGAAGAACAGGTTTCGGGTCAGGATTATTCCCCTCAACCAAACCGCTTGGTGGGCGGTCGAGCAACTGCTCGACCGGGCACGCAAGTTGGGAGCAACAAGTCCCGAGCACTATCTAATCCCGAAGCGTCTCTCCGGGAAAAAGTACGATGCTGCTCAACCGCCGAGTCGTTGGGGCTGGCGAACTGCTTGGCGCAAACTGACCAAGGAAGCTGGACTCGAAGGTCTGCGCCCGCACGATTTGCGGCACCACGCCATCACCAAGTTGGCGGAATCCCCCGAAGCCAGTGAACAAACGATCATGGCAATCGCCGGGCACGTCAGCCGGGAGATGCTGGAGCACTACAGCCATGTCAGACAAGAAGCCAAACGAAGAGCGGTCGAGTCACTGGATAACGTCACAATCACGGCACAATTAGGAAGATGGGAGGCGGAAGCCAGCCAACGAAGAGCTGCGAAAACGCCCAATAACAAAGGAAATGAATGGTCGGGACGGGCAGATTTGAACTGCCGACCCCTCGCACCCCAAGCGAGTGCTCTACCAGGCTGAGCCACGTCCCGACTAGGAAGGAATCCGCCACCTCAAAACAGCGGATAGGGTTGACTCAAGAATTTTACACTACCCGGCCCAACTCATGTGGAGACAGCCGCCCTTCGTCTTCGCTCAGGGCGAGCTCTCAGTTGTCCTAGCCCGGGCGAAGCCCGGCGCCCCGTCCGAAGTCAGTCTTCTAGCCGGCGTCACCAAACTCTACTATTTTTGTCTTCCTTTGCGTTTCGATTTGCGCTGGGGTTTCGACGAGCTCCGCGATAACGGCGGTAAGGGCTGGGGTTGCTCGAAGATTGCAAACTGAATCTTCTTCTCCACCGGATCAATGCGGTCCACCAGCACGTGAATCCTTTGTCCCAAACTGTAAGTCTTGCGCGACCGCTGTCCGATAATCTCGCGCGTGCTCTCGTGATACACGTAGCGGTCGTCGACCAGCGTGTTCAGCGGCACCAGTCCTTCCACGAACAGATCGGTCAGCTCCACAAAAAATCCAAACTTGGTGACGCTGGTGATGAGGCCGTCGAAGTCGTCGCCCACGCGGTCCTGCATGAACTTAACTTTTTTCCATTCCATCAAATCGCGCTCGGCATCGTCGGCGCGGCGCTCCGCCTGGCTCGACTCCTCGGCAATATCATGCAATTCGTCAATCGAGATCGGCCCGCCAAGTGGTTCGAGCGCTTCGCGGTGCGCAGCATGATCCCGCCGCTTGGACCACGGCGAAGGCCTCGCGTCCGAAACAGAGGTTTGTGCGGGAACGACCACCCTCGAGAGCCCGGCACTATCAACGTCCCCGCGCAGCACGCCCTTCAATATCCGATGCACAATCAAATCCGGATACCGCCGGATCGGCGAAGTGAAATGCGTATAACTCGTCGCCGCCAGCGCGAAGTGCCCGTGATTTTCCTCCGAATAGCGCGCCTGCTTGAGCGAGCGCAGCATCAGATAACTCAAGATGCGCTCTTCCGGCTTGCCCGCAATCTTCTCGGTCAGCTTCTGGTACATGCGCGGCGTGATGTGCACTTCTTTCGGAATCTCAATCTCGCGCACGCGCTTTCCCGTGCCATACGCCGCGCGGCGATCGGTCTTCAGTTGCACGCGATGAATCGGCAGCGCGCCCACACCCAGCGAATATCCAAAGGTCGCGGCAATCACTTCGAAATCGTAAACCCGCTTGGCGTCCGGTTTTTCGTGAATGCGGTACAACGACGCAATACGCTTCGACTCCAGATACTGGGCCACACATTCATTCGCCGAGAGCATGAATTCTTCAATCAACCGATGCGCAACATTTCGCTCCGAGCGCGTGATGCTCTTCATTAATCCCAGCTTGTCGAACTCAATCACCGGTTCCGGCAAATCGAAATCAATCGACCCTCGGCGCTCGCGCTTACCCTTGAGAATCAAAGCTAAATCGCGCATCAGCTCAAACGTCGGCACCAGCGGAGCATAACGTTCGCGCGTCGCGCCGTCGCCTTCCATCACGGCATTCACGGCGGTATAAGTCATCCGCTCCGCCGAGCGGATCACGCCCTCGCACAGGTCATAGCCAACGATCTCGCCGCGACGGTCGATCTCCATCACGCAGGAAAGCACCAACCGCTCCACCTGCGGCCGCAGACTGCAAATGTCGGTTGAGAGTTCGAGCGGCAGCATGGGAACGGCCCGGTCGGGAAAATAAACGCTGGTCCCGCGCAGCCGCGCTTCCTGGTCAAGCGCCGAGCCCGGTGTCACATACTGCGCCACGTCGGCAATGTGCACCTGCAACTCGAAGTTGCCGTTCGCGAGAATGCGCACCATGACCGCATCGTCAAAATCGCGCGCAGTTTCGCCGTCAATCGTGACGACGGGCAGGGCTCGAAAATCGCGCCGCCGCCGCAGCTCCGCTTCCGGAATAACCGCGGACGCATCCTCCGCTTCCTGCAATGTCTCCTCTGGAAAATGATGCGGCAAGTGAAACTTGCGGATCACGATTTCCACGTCAACCCCAAAATCATCTTCACGTCCGAGAATCTCGATCACCCGTCCGCGCGGATTCTGCGTAGCCGTGGGCCAGTCCGTAATCTCGACGTCAACCGCCACGCCTTCGAGATCGTCCCACTCGGCCCGGCGCGCCACCTCCGAGCCCAGCACGCGATCAACAGATTTCTTGCCTCTTTTCTTTTTTGCTTCTCGTTCTTCCGCGTCCTCTGCAGTTTTGCTTTCCGGATATTCCATCCCCGCCGGAATCACAATCTCCTGGGTAATCTTGCTGTCGATCGCCTTCACATAATTGTGCCGGCTGCCATAGTGAAAAATGCCCACCACCGTGGAATGCGCGCGTGTCACCGACCGCACAATCCGCCCTTCGGCTCGCCCATCCGGGCGCACGTTGCTGATGTCGACCAGCACCCGATCCCCATGCATGGAATTGCCAATCAGATGCGGCGGCACAAAAATATCGCCGGTGATCCGCGCCTTCATCTGCGGGCTGAGCGCGCTCCCCTCCGGAATCACAAACCCGAACCCGTCGCGATGCATGGTGAGCCGTCCCGCCACCAGATTCCTGTCGGCTGCAGCCGCAGGCAGGGCGTAGCGGTCGGAGTCGACCAGAATCAGTTGTCCACTGCTGGTAAGTTTTTGCAGGAGCTTATTGAGTTCACCGCGCGCATCGCCGCGCACTCCCAGCTCGCGCACCAGCTGCTTAAATCCCGCCGAGCGCTTCGGCTGCCGCGCAAGGTGTTTGAGAATGGTGGAATCGGAAAGCATGGAGAAGAATTCAGCCGTCAGCCATCAGCTGTCAGCCCTCAGCATACCGCACGGTGCGAAGGCCCGTTCATTTCGACGGCGGAAGTGCGGAAATGTCGAGGTTGTGCATCACCACGATTTCCCACTGTCCCGCACTGTTTGCCATCACGAAACTCAGCAGCCCCTCCCGCTCCGGCCGGGGATTACCTTGCGCGTCGATGGCGCCACTCATTTTCCAATGCACATCCACGGTGGCAACGTCGGGGCGGACGAACCGCGTCTTGATATCCGTATATTCCAAGTGGCTTTTGCTGAAAATCGTGGCAAAAACGGGCGCGTGGAAGGCTTCAATCTTGGTGCGGCCGCTCGCTCCGGTGCCACGCCAGTTGGTGAAATCCGCATCTTCGGCGAACACCGTCGCGAAGGCCTTGGCGTCGTGATGGTTCCATGCGTCCACGAACCGATCCATCACGGCGCGGATGGCACGCTCGTCGGTTTCCCCGGTTTGTCCCGCAGACGGCTGGCCCATAAACAAAAGTGGAAACAACAGAAAGCACATTGCGCCGAGTCTCATTCGTCTGTCCTCCAGACCGCTATGACTCACCAACTATCGCCGCCGCCGCGCGGCGGCCACGCCCCCAGCGCGCGCCGGAGCATCACGATCTGCCCAGTGTGATAGCTGTTGTGCGCCACCATCTGCCACAACACTGCCTCAAGCGTCCCCGCAACTTTCGTGTCGCCTTCCTGCCCGGTTTCGATCGCGCGGTCGAGTTCCTGCCGCGACGATTTCGCGAGCGCCGTGAAACCCTCCAACAAGTCCGCAAAGCGCTTACGCAGCCGTTCCCACTCAGCCGCGGCTTGCTTAGGATCACGGGGCGCCGGCGCCGCCGGAAAGCTCTCCACCGCATGCTTCGGATACGCCGGTCTCTGGCCGCGAATCCGCCTCAGCTCGTAGTCCATCCAGTAATTCATGTGAAACACCAGTTGCCCCACCGAGTGCGGAAATCCCTCTACCGTCCGCGCCGCCAGCGCCGGGGACAAATCCTCGACGCAAGCGATGGGGTCCGCGTGAGCGCCTTTCCCGTGCAGCAGTTCTGTAAGTGCCGGTTGCGTCATCGTAGGAGTTCACCGTCCAAAATACTTCTCCTCCAAAATCCCCCGATGATGCACCTCATGCCCCGCGATGGTGTAGGCAATCGCCCGCACTGTGACCTCATTTTTATTCGCCACGCCGCGTCGCGACCACGCCGCTTCCTCCAGACTCCGCAGCAGCGAGATCGTCGCCCGCCGCACCGCAATGTAGTCTTCAATCACCTCGGCGATCACATGCCGCGCAAACGGACCACTCTTCACATAGTCGTCCTGCTCAAATCCCTCCATCGGCGTGGCATCGCCGCGCGAAATACGCAGTGCGCGGTAGGCAAAAATGCGCTCCGTATCGCACACGTGCCCCAGCACTTGCTTCGCGCTCCATTTCTCCGGCGCATAGCGGAAGTCGCCCTGCTCCTCGCTCAACCCGGAAAGCAACAGCACCATCTCCCGCCGCTGCCGGTCGAGCGTGGCAAGAATGTCGTTTTCCTGTATCAGCGAAATGTAGCGTTCGTAGTAAGGCGCATACTCGCCGGCCTGAGGCCGGGCGATTACAAGGGGAGGCTGGGTGGCTTCTTCTAACATGGGTTCACTCCGTCTGTGGATTTAATTCTGGTGATTCGAACCACGGCACTCATTGGACGGCCGAAACCGATCTTCGATTAATCTTCGTCCTAGAGCATACTCCCGCCCGCGGTGGAAAGTTTCCTCCAGCCCGCAATTTTTTCCGGCAACCTTTACACGGTCCTCGTAAACTAATGCCTCTAAGCCTCAAGAGTACCCATCGGGACATGCCCAAAAAGCCGTATCCGACTAGGAACTCCCGTTGAAAATAAAGGACTTTTCCACAGCGCTCACTTTGAGACTGGGAGTACAATCGAGTTTGGTCACGGAAATGCGGCGGATGACCTCTAATCCCCAAAAGGAAAGGACTTTTACCCCATGTGGAAGCCGACGAATCAGCCTCAGACCCCGGGCCGGCCAGCCGAGCCAGAGCGTCCTACTACGTCAACCCCAAGCACGCCTGCAATGGCAGCCAGTGATCCAACTCCTGCCCCGCGTCCTATGACCGCAACCACCACCGCCGACCAGGCCACCATCGGCAAGTCGCTGGTCATCAAGGGTGAGGTCACCGGCTCCGAGTCCCTTTACATTGACGGGCGGGTCGAAGGCTCCATCAATCTCGCCGGCAACCGCGTCACCATTGGACGCAACGGCGTAGTCGCAGCCAACATCAACGCCCGCGAAATCGTGGTCCTCGGCAAGGTGCGCGGCAACCTGACCGCCAGCGACCGCGTGGATATCCGCAGCGACGGCTCACTCACTGGTGACGTAGTCGCAGCCCGCATCTCCATTGAAGACGGCGCCTTCTTCAAAGGCGGCATCGACATTCGCAAGGGCGGTACTACCGGCCAGACCGGCCAGCAGAAAGCTAACGGCGAAGACAAGACCGTGTCCACGCCCGAGCCCGCCGCTGTCGGCGCCCGCGCGTAGAGTTCTTGGGTAGGGGCGGACGCATTCGTCCGCCCCGCCGAGCGAGGCGCGTCTGCGGCCTTAACCTCCTCCGGACTCCGGGCCTGCTTTTGCCGAGTCCCGGCATTCCTCATCCCAGATCGCGTCCTCCTGATTGCCTTAAATTGTCCTTGCAACATTACTTTGCAACGCCGTCGTCCTCCCACTCGTAGCCGCAGGAATCGCATTTCCATTGGTACTTCTGCACGATTTTCTGATGGGTGGTCGGATCTTCGCCTTGCATGTGCTCGAAGACAACCTCCTCCGAGTTGCACTTGGGACAGCGAATGAAAACGTCAGGGAGCTCACCACGGTTTTCGGAAGCTGGCACATCTTTCGGAAAGTAGTCGCGCAACAGCTCGCGAGCGAATGGCAGCCCTACGTTCATGATCGAAACGCCTACGCCCTCGGCAAAATTCGCGGCCACTCCGTCGACACTAGTCGCCCTCTCCTCCCCGAAGTAGAACGGAATCCCTGCGCGGTCCAGCAGAGTCTGTATCTGCAGGGCATCGCGCACGCTCCACACAGTGCACAGAGTCACCAGCGACCGGTCCTCAGCGTAAGGTGAGTCCGGTGGCTCGGGGGCCAGCACCGCAGGCGCTTCCTCTGCCTCGACGGGTTCGACCTTCAACTTGCGAGTGGATATCTCGTCGCTCAGACATTGTTGCGCGACAGCAGTCAATTCCACCCGCTTGCGCGCAAGGTCGATGAGCTCATCATCAGTCAACTGGCGGTAATGTTCCACGAGCCGCCACCACTCAGTTGCCGGGTCCACCCTGTCCATAGCCGTCGGAATGATATACCCGCACTCGAAGTCACGACGACCCTGTGGTTTTGATTCACGCATCCCACTTTGCTGCACGGCCGTCACTTTTCTTTACACGGAGCCGCCGCAAATTCCTCGCAACGTGCAGACCCAAGAGCGCATCCATTTCTTATCCAGAGGATTTACTGTGTAGAGTCGCAACTCGAACGGAGCAAGCGAATGCAATCTTCCCCGCGAAGCAACAAATTACCAAGCAACAAATTCATCGCGAGTCTTCTCGCCGCGTCTCTCTTCATCGCGTGCACAGCCGCAGCCCCGGCCCAGGAACCGAATCAAGCTCCGCCCCCAGACCAGGCTTCCGACCAGCCTCCGCCTTCCTTTTCTCCTGATCAATTAGACAAGCTGGTCTCCCGCATCGCGCTTTATCCCGACCCGCTTCTGGCGCAGGTTCTCGCCGCCGCAACCTATTCTGACCAGATTCCTGACGCTGCCAAATGGGCCGACGAGCACCATTACCTCGCCGGCGACGATCTCGCGAAGGCCATCACCGCCGATCAGCTCTCCTACGACCCCAGCATTCAGGCGCTGCTGCCGTTTCCGTCCGTCCTCGACACCATGGCTTCCGACCTCGATTGGACCCAGAATCTCGGCAACGCCTTTCTCGCGCAGCGCCAAGACGTAATGGACGCAGTCCAGCGCATGCGCCAAAAAGCGAAAGATTTCGGCTACCTGAAGAGCAACGAACAAATCGCCGTGAACGCCGACGGGCCCTACGTTGATATCGAGCCGGTAAATCCCGGCTTCATCTGCGTCCCCGCCTATGATCCGCTGGTGGTTTTCTGGCCGCCTCGCCCGGGATTTTTCGTGGGCGGCGCCATCGGCTTTGGCTTCGGCATCAATATCGGAGTAGCCTTCCGTCCCTGGGGATGGGGCTTCGCCCGCTTTGATTGGCGCGGCCACGGAGTCTTCATCAACAATGCACCCTGGGGACGCACCTGGGCCAATCGCCGCTTGTACGCGCATCCCTACGCCGGAGTGCACCGCAATGAACCCGCGCGCCGCGCCGAAGGTCACCGTTTGATCGGACGCAGCGAAGAAGAACGCCGCGCCCCCCGCGAAGGCCGCGCCCGCCCGGAAGAACATCACCACCATTAGGGACAGCAGAAGCAGTGTCGGGGACGGCCCGACCCATGGCAGACCGCTATGCTCGTTGGGCCTCGCCGATGTCTACTCCTGGCCTCTACTCCCTGCGCTCGCACCGCACCGGCAAAAGATCGGCGGGAACTTCCTCCGGCCGCACGCTGAGCCACTCTACATCGAAAGAACCGTGGTACCCAAACAACGGGCCCCACACCCGATTCACGACGTTCACCTCGATGTGAAAACGCTGGTCTTTCTCTTCAAACCATTCGCAGACGTCTGCCACTCCGGAGAAGAGCAAGGGAAAACTGAATCCAATCCATCCTTCGTAGAAACGCTGCTCCCCTGACCGCAGCCGAAGACCGCCTCTTTCATCGACGGACAACTCAATGTCCACAGCCAGATGCTGATGCGTGCCCAGATAATCCACAATGCGCGCACGCTGCTGGCTGAAGATCATGTAAGCATCGAAGCGGCGAGGCCTGGGCGTAGCAAAGTTTCGAATCCAGGTCACCGTCTCGCGTCCGTACTCATCGACATAGGCATAATTCCGGATGGTGAACGGCACGGCACCGCCCCGCTCCGGAAACATGATGCGTCGCCAACTCCCCACGTACAAAAACGGCAGCGTGTAAAGCGGCCCGTGCCAAACCTCGTCCATCACGCCGGTGCCGATCGAGGCGCGCTGGTCGCCGCTGCAGAAGCCGAAGCGTTGCTGAATGCGCGGATGCAGCAATTTGAATTTCTCCCCCAGCGCCTGCTGGTATATAGATTTCATCGCTAACCTTCCGGCGGCTTCCGGCGGCATTTCCTGGCCGACGGCAGATCCTCCGCCACCAGCAGGCCGCAAGCCGCCAGGGCCGCGACCGCCAGATTCAAAGTAAGGGGATTGAACGCGTTGTAAAAATAATCAGGCGAGTAAATCCCTACCCCGATCGTTGCCGCGCACATGGCCACGATCGTCATCCACAGCGGCCAACGTGCCCACCAGAAAATCAGCAACGTCAATGCGATTCCAACCTCCAGCCATCCGAACGCCAACGTACCATTCACCACATAAGATTCCGGCACGCCAGTATCGCGCAGCATCCGCAGTTCGTCCGCGCTGCGATAAAGCAGCTTGGGAACGATCCCGTGATAGAACCAGATAAACGCCAGCGTCAACCGCGTCAGGGTATAAACCAACGCTCGGTTGCGCGATACTTCCGGCGGAATGCCTCGTTCCATCCACAACCGGAGCCGGTCAAAACTCCACGCCGTCGCCCACCCGATCAGCGGCCGGAATGCCAGCTTGTCCGCAATCCTGCCCAACACGCCGAATCGCGTTCGGTAGTCGTACAAAGTGAGAAAGCGAATGCCGCCGTCACCCGGAACATATTGCCAATACCCCGATCCGGACTCGATCAACGATTTCGGATCCTTCGACCAGAACTTGAGCGCGGAAGTTCGCCGTCCCGATAAATCGTCGCGTTCCCCGGTGCTTTCGCCCTCGCCCTCGATACGCAGCCCCGCGCCAATGCGCGTCGAATACAGAAACTTTTGCGGCTCGCCCGCCTGCCGGGGAAGATATTCAATCTGCGAAAAACGGAGATCCCAGTGCTGATGCATCTGCGGCTCCTGGGTCTTCGCCCAGAGATCCTCCATGCTCCCGAAGATAAAAACTTCCACGTAAATGCTCATGGCTGAAGAAGAAGAGGAACCCGTTGCCCAAATGCAAACTAAGAAAATCCAGCTGGCCCACCTGCCACTGATCACTGAGGCCTGCGGTAAAACCAAGCCCTACGGTTGCGTCCCCGCTCCCAATATTTCCTTGCTCTGCCCCTCCGCCACGCCGGGATACGCCGTGACTTTCCGCCGCCGCAAATCTCCCGGCAACTCAGATCGCAGCAGCCACAGCCCAGCCGCCACTGCCGCAGCCCACGTTAGCGTGATCATCCCCAGCCGTAGCAGATCGGCCACGCGGCTTCCACTCCCGGAAGTCGCGAGCGGCACAACCTTCGCCACTTCGAAACTGACAGCTCCGGCGACGACCGCCGTGACAATCGCCTTGCCCAGTTCTCGCCAGCGCATCTCGCCCAGCAGAATGAGCTTTCGATAGTGCAGCAGCCAGGCAAGCGCCACCAGGTTCATCCCGATCCCAAGGTCGGACGCCCACGCCAGCCCGATCACTCCGAAGGTGTGAAACAAAAAAGAATAAATTGGTAACGACACCACCGTGATCACGCTCACGGCCGTCATCGGAGTCAGGGTATCGCCTGCCGCATAAAACGCCCGCGCATAAAGTCCCTGCGCCGACCACAGCACCAGCGAAAGCGAAAACCAGAAAAAATAAACTGCCGTGGTCTCCGCGTCCGAAAATAGGAACCGCCCGCGCCGATAGACCAAATCAATCAGTGGCAGCGCCGCCGCCATCATCCATGCCGTAGCCAGGAACGCCGCCGCGGAAATTCTGTACACCGAGTCGCTGACGGTCGCGGAAAATTCACGCAGCCGTTTCTCGTTATACAGCCGCGCAAAAAAGGGCAACGACGCCTGTCCCGTCGCCTGCCCCAACACCGCAATCGGCACCGAAAACAGCCGCTTCGCGTAGTTCAGCAGCGAAATGGCGCCCACCACGCCCGAGGCATAATGCCGCAGAATCCAGTCATCCGCCGTCACCAGCGACACGCCCAGCATCAGCGGAATCGAAAGCCGCACCCATTCCCGAAACGCCGGATTGCTCATGTCAAACGACGGTCGGTACCCCGTGCCAATGCGCGCCGCCCCGATCACGCTCGCCAGAAATGGACCGGCGACGCTCCCGATCAGCGCCCCGTACGCCAGCGACGCGATCCCGTAATGCCGCCCGCCCACCACTCCGCCCACAATGATGAACAGGTTGTAAATGAGCGGCCCAAACGCCGGCAGCAGAAATAGCCGGTGCGAAAGCAAGACGGCCGAAACCACTCCGCCGACGTAAAAGAAAATCTGCGCCGGCAGCAGGATTCGAGTAAGGTGAGCGCAGAGTTCGATCTGGTCCGGCTTGAAATCTTTTACGAACCAGTGCACAAACTCCGGCGCGAAAATCTCCGTCAGGATCGTTCCCACCACCATCACCGTGGTCATCACCGTGATCACGATGGAAAAAGTCTTCTGCGCGTCGGCATCGCGCTTCTCCGCCAGAAAACGCGTGTAGATCGAAATGAATGTAATCGAAGCGGCGCCCCCGGCCAGAATGTAGTTGAGAAAGTCAGGCAGCGTGAACGCCGCTACATATGCGTCCGTACGCGCCCCAGCGCCGAAAGCGTACGCAATGTAGGCCTCGCGCGCATAGCCGATCACGCGCGACAGCATCACCGCTCCCATCATCAACAGCGTCGCCGAAAACGCCGTGTGCTGGTGCGATGGCCGGAAGAACCGCAGCAGTTTG
>Ga0210383_10000786_pt1 | contig 28945 bp, 32 predicted proteins | sample IncBWC14OmetaG_FD_160072 | JGI IMG/M metagenome (GOLD analysis project Ga0210383, IMG submission 160072) | Forest soil microbial communities from Barre Woods Harvard Forest LTER site, Petersham, Massachusetts, United States - Inc-BW-C-14-O ... | reverse complement strand
CTGCGTACTTTGGGGATTCCGGCGCGCGTGGTGAACGGATTCCGCAGCGACGAGTTCAACGACCTCACGGGAAACTACGTGGTCCGCGCGAAAGACGCGCACTCCTGGGTGGAGGCTTATTTTCCCGTCTACGGATGGCAGACTTTCGACCCCACTCCCGCAGGCGCGAGCGGTACGCCGCAGGGCTGGGACCGGGCCATGCTCTACCTGGACGCGATGTCTTCCTTCTGGCGCGAATGGGTCATCAGCTACGACGCCGCGCACCAGTTCTCGCTCGGCCACGCCGCGGTCAGCGGAACCCGCGGCGTATGGGAGCGGGGGCGCGCCTGGTGGCGGCAGCATTACGCCGCGATGCTGCGCTGGGCCCGCCACAGCCAGGAGCGCGCAGAACACTCGCCGAAACGCTGGTTCGCTCTCGGCCTGGGCGCCGGACTGGTTCTGCTGGCCATATCCCTCGTACTCGCGAATCTGCGCCGGATCGCGCAGTGGCTTCATGAAAAGCGGCTGCGCGAGCATCCCGAGGATGCGCCGGCGCAAGCCGCAACCATGTGGTACGAACGCATGGCACGCTCTCTGGCGCGCCGCGGAGTAAAGAAGCTGACGGCGCAAACTCCGCGAGAGTTTGCCGGGATCATCCCTGAAGAACCATTAAGGGCACGGGTTCAGCAATTCACGGAAGCGTATGAATCGGCACGGTTTGGCCAATCGCAAGAAGATGTTCAGCGACTGCCGGAACTGTATGAAGAAGTAGAACTGGCAACCCGAAAATAGGCTGAGGAACTTTGCGGCCCGGCAGGTAACTCCCCCCAGATGAAGTTCCCTTCCGATTCCCCATACTCGACGCCCAGGCGGAGAGTTAAGCAGATCATAAGAATCGGAGTGTAGAACTCACACACCACCGCCATGGGTTCCGAGACCCTGGTTCGAACCCATCGTAACTAGCTCCCTCCCAATCGAGACCGTAGAGTTACAGCACTTCGAGGAAGAATTGGAGCTCAAGCCGTGAAAGCAATTCTAGTATTCCTGGTGCTTGCCGGAATGGCCTCGGCTCAAGACAACCGGCCGCGAGTCTTCCTTCAAGCCAATAGTGCCGGGAACACGTGGAACGCTCATCGTGACCAATCCATTGAAATGGCAAAGGATTTTCAGAAGCACTGCCCAGACGTACGCGTCTCGGTAATGCAGAATAACGCGGACTACACCGTAATTCTCAACCACATCGAGGTCGGGTTCTCTCGCGACAACCAAATGGAAGCTGCCAACAAGAACGGCGACCTGATGACGACGCGAGAAAAGGGTGGAATTAAAGGCGGAGTCAAAGAGGTCTGCCGCATCATACTGGCCGATTGGCAGAAACCCCAGGCGCCTCAAGCTGCAGCTCCGGCACCACAAGCGCAGCAGCCTCAGGAATCGCAGCCGGCGCAGGATCAGGCGGCTTCTCAGCCGCAAGCAGAGCCCCAGACAATTCAACTGGGGGAGACTTCGGACCAAGTGCGAACCGCGCTGGGTCAACCAGACAAAGTTGTGAATCTCGGCACCAGGCAGATTTATATCTACAAGGATCTCAAAATCACATTTGTAAGCGAAAAGGTATCCGACGTAGAGTAGAAACCCTGACAGAACAGACCTCAGGGCCGGACTTTCGTCCGGCCCTGTTTTTTCTTGCGCAGTGGTTCGTGGAGACTTCACGAACGACCCCACAGTGAAACCGAGGACTGCTAGAAGCGGTAGACCACGCCGCCCCCGACGAAATAATTATGCTGGCGTGAGTGGCCCGTAGGGGCGTTCGGGAAGTCCGGCTCACCGGACCAGAAGTCGCGCACTTCGCCGCGAATGCTGAACTTGCCCCTGACCTTCACATCCAAGCCAAAGCCGCCTTCTATGGCGCTGGTCGCGCCCGACTTCCCAGGATTAGGGCCGCCACCGAAAATCGTGTTCTTATTCTGGCTGAAATAGGCGAAACCGCCGCCGAAGCTTACCCAGGGCGAAAACGCGGTGGTGGGAAACAAGTTCACGCGCGCGGCCGGCGTGATGAAGTACTGTTTGTAGTTGATGGGCACCGTGCCTGACGGTGCGTTCAGTTTCTCATCAAGATTGAACGCGGCCGGCACCTCCCCCGATATGGCATAGATCGGGGTCACCCACAAATGCCGGGCATAAGCCGCCTCGAAGGTCAGGCCGGCGCCGGAATGGATGACAGCATCAGGCACGGGCGGGTTCTGAATTCCCTGGTTGCTGATGAAGATACGGCCGATCATGCCGACCAGTTCGTTCTTCTCATCCTGGGCGGCCGCCGACGCTGCAAGAATCGTCACCACAGCCAGGGCCGCAACCAACAATCGTCTCTCAGACATTTCCCCTCCGGAGAAGTGGGAGTTTGTCACTATGGCGGTAAGCAATAGCCTAGCACGACAGCTATCCTTTTGAATCCACAACTACTATCTTTTGTGGTCCGACGCGCTGGCCTCGAAACCAGCCCGGGGACGCCTCGCTCAAGATGCTAAAATGGAGAGATTGCATGCCTGTGACCGACTCCACTATCAGCGCTCCCACTGACGACCTGCGCGAGGACACGCCAGTCCGTCCGGAACTTATGGCGCAACCCCTGAGGAAACCCACAAAAGTAGGGTTTGTCAGCCTGGGATGTCCCAAGAACCTGGTGGACAGCGAAGTGATGATGGGCTTGCTGGCTCGGGCTGGCGCGGAATTGACCACGCGCGCCGAAGACGCCGACGTGATCGTGGTCAACACCTGCTCGTTCATCGAGAGCGCGCAGCAGGAATCGGTGAATACGATTCTGGAAATGGCCGGGCACAAGAGCGATGGCCGCGCCAAGAAGTTGGTGGTCGCGGGCTGCCTGGTGGAGCGCTTTCGCGATCAGATCCGCAAAGACATTCCTGAAGTCGACGCCGTGGTTGGCACCGGCGAACTGGAAAAAATCCTGGCCGCTACCGGAGTCACGCCTGCGCGAAATGTGGAGCGAAAGAACGCCGGCAGCGATTCGCCGTTTGTGGTGCTGCAGTCTCGCCCGGAAGGCGATGCCCGCGCCGCGCAGGGAAGATTCTCGCGCGAGGCGTGGGATGGAGCCATTGGTGACCTGCCGAACTATCTCTACGATGACGCCACGCCGCGCATTCTGGCTACTCCGCGGCACATGGCCTATATCAAGATCGCCGAAGGCTGCGACCATCCCTGCAGCTTTTGCATCATTCCGCAGTTGCGCGGACAATTCCGCTCGCGGCGCTTTGCGTCCGTAGTGGCCGAGGCCTAACGCCTGGCGCGTTCGGGCGTGCGCGAGATCACACTCATCGGGCAGGACACGACCTGCTACGGCGAAGACTTCGGCCTGAAGGATGGCCTGGCCCTGCTGCTGGAAAAGCTGGCCGCGATCGAAGATCTGCGCTGGGTTCGTTTTCTCTACGCCTACCCGAACAAGATCACCGGTAAGTTGCTGGAGACTATCGCCGCCCACGAAAAGATTTGTTCGTACATGGATGTTCCCCTGCAACACGCGTCAGCGAGCGTGCTGAAGCGAATGAAACGCGGCGGTGGAGCGGATGTTTTCCTGCGTTCGATCGCCAAAATGCGCTGCACGATTCCTGATGTCACGCTGCGCACGTCGTTCATTGTGGGATTCCCGGGGGAAACGGAAAAGGAATTTGAAGAGCTCTGCGATTTCGTACGCGAGGCTCAGTTCGACTGGATGGGCGCGTTCGCCTATTCCGATCAGGATGGCGCGGGCGCGTTCGGCCTCGACAAGAAACTTTCGCCGCGCGAGATTGAGCGGCGCCGCAAACATTTGATGGGCATCCAGCGCCAGATCAGCAAGAAGAAAAAGAAGGCGCTGGTGGGGCGGGAATTCGATTTGCTGCTGGAGGGCACGTCCGACGAAAGCGATCTGCTGCTGGAAGGCCGCACCGCAATGCATGCCCCCGAAATCGATGGCAAAGTCTTCGTGAACGATTTCCCCGCGGAGGACTTCTCCGAGGAAGCTGGGCCGCAGCCCGGCCAGTTCTATCGCTGCCAGATCACCGAGGCGCACGACTACGATCTGGTGGCGAAGATTATTTAACGAAGATGGTTTAACTGAAGATCGTTTAACCGAAGGTCGTCAGGGCCGGGCGCGTGCGACGCTGCAACAATAGTCTCCGTCCCTAGCGGGCGCGAACTACAATACTTCCTGTCATGCCGAGCAAGCGCATCGTCAAGCTCCGTTGTCCAATCTGCAAGAAGAACGTGAAGAGCACCGACGCGGATTTTCCTTTCTGCAGCGACCGCTGCCGTATCATCGACCTGGGCAAGTGGGCAAGCGGCGCCTATGTGATTGCCTCTCCGGTGACCGATGCTGACGAAGGTGTCCGCGACCGCAACCCCGAAGATCCGGAAGAAGAGTCGTGACGTCCACGCCGCGATGGGCAACTTTGGTGGCAACGTTTTTCGGCATCGGTCGCCTGCACCCGGGACCGGGAACCTGGGGATCGGCTGCGACCGTGCTGCTCTGGAGCGCCATTGCCTACGAACTTGCTCCTGCGCTGCGCGCTCCCGTCGCCATCGCTCTGGCCGTGCTGGTTGTGCTCATCGGCATTCCTGCCGCCACCCGTGTGGCCCGCGGCTCGGGCGTGAAAGATCCGCAATTTGTGGTGATTGACGAGGTTGCCGGACAGCTCATCGCGCTCATTGGCGTACCCTTTGGGTGGAGAACCTTCCTGGCCGGTTTTGTACTTTTTCGAGGATTCGATATCCTCAAGCCTCCGCCAGTCCGGCAACTGGAAGCGCTTCCGGAAGGAACTGGTATTGTGGTGGACGATGTCGCGGCGGGATTATATGCGTTCGCCGTGATGCATCTTCTGCTGCACTTTGGCGTTCTAAGATAGTAGCAACAGCCGAGAGCTGGCATCTCGGTCGCCGTCAACGGCTCGCAAGGGGTTCTCGCAACTCAGGACTCGGAACGCTTCATGGGATTCTCCGACCGCATTCTCGGACGCAAGAGCGTGAACGGCGGACCGCACATTGAAGCGGTCGCGCCGGCGCTCGCCCTGGCTGGTGGCGAAGTCCGCATCACGGGCACAGGATTGCGCCCCCAGGAGTTGCGGCGGCCCAAGGTGCAGTTCGGCGACGTCGAAGGCTCGGTGGTTGTCAGCTCTGAAGCGTTTCTGGTTGCCCGCGTGCCCGAGGGAGCCACTTCCGGCCCAGTGGTGGTGGCCAGCGACGGCCACGTGAGCAATGCCCAAACCCTAAGGGTCGCGGTGCCGATTGCGGAGAATCTGCATCCTGTGACCAACCCGGCGCTCGACGCGGAAGGCAACATTTACGCCACTTTTTCTGGCCCGCGCGGCGAGAAGGTGCCGGTTTCCGTTTTCAAAATCGACACCAACTATGCCATGAAGCCGTTTGTGGCGGAGATGATGAACGCGACTTCCATCGCCTTCGACCGCCAAGGGCAGATGTACGTTTCGTCGCGCTTTGACGGGTCTGTCTACCGCGTCACGCCCAACGGCGCCATCACGACCTACGCCGAAGGCATGGGCGTGGCCACCGGAATTGCATTCGACCGCGAACAGAACCTTTACGTCGGCGACCGAAGTGGCACGGTTTTTAAAATCGGCCGCGATCAACAGGTCTTTGTATTTGCCACACTCGAACCGAGCGTCTCGGCTTATCACCTTGCGTTTGGCCCCGGAGGCGACCTCTTCGTCACCGGTCCCACCACTTCCAGCTTCGACGCCGTCCACAAAATTGATCCGCACGGCACGGTGAGCACGTTCTATCGCGGCTTGGGCCGGCCACAGGGGCTGGCGTTCGATGCCTCGGGGAATCTGTACGTCGCGGCGTCGCTCTCGGGCAAGCGCGGCATCGTGAAGATCACTCCCGACGGCAAAGCCCGAATCGAGGTCGCCGGGCAAGGTCTTGTCGGGCTGGCGTTCGCACCGGGCCGCTCGGTGATCCTCGCCACCACGAGCGCCGTGCATCATCTTTCGTGGGACATTCAGGGGCTGCCGCTGTTGCCGGAGTGACATAAAGGACGACGACGTGAAGTGCCAGTGGCCTTGATTACCCGAGGGTTTATGCAATGTGCCTGTCACCGCGCCCAAATCTGATCGAATCGGATGAAGGCTTTCTCGGTTGAAGTGCTGGGCCGAACGGGCATTCTTTATAAAGAGGGGGAACGCGCAATGATTGTAGACTCCGAGGTTTTGGCCCGGGCGGGCATAAGTGGTGTCGAGGAACTGGATCCGTCAGTGGCGGGCGCCCCACGAAAGCGAGCAAATCGACGAAGCAAAACGCGCGGAGCCCTCATCGAGAACATCCGCCAGGCCGTTCGTTCCAAGAGTGACGACATCGAAGTCGAGGGTTAAAGCCCTGTCTTGGCCTAGTGCTTCGTCTGCGTCCCTCGCTTCCCTACCCCCGTCGTTTTCGTCTTCAATTTTCATTTACACTTTTAGGCGTGAACGCCGAAATTATCGCGGTCGGCTCTGAACTGCTCACGCCCTTCCGCAGCGACACCAATTCGCTCTACCTCACCGAGCAACTGAACCAACTCGGCGTGGAAGTAATCTTCAAGAGCATCGTCGGCGACCACCTGCCACGTCTGGTTGCAGCCGCGCAGCATGCTCTCTTCCGCTCTGACATTGTCGTTTTCAGCGGCGGCCTGGGGCCAACCGTAGACGACCTGACGCGAGAAGCTGTGGCCGAAGCGCTCGGCGTGGCTGTCCACCGCGATGCCGAGATTCTCACGAAACTGGAAGAACGCTTCGCCGCCCGTGGCTGGAAAATGGCCGCCAACAACGCCAAGCAGGCCGACGTTCTGGAAGGCGCCACGGTTTTGCCCAACGCAAACGGCACTGCTCCCGGTCAATGGCTGAGTGGAAATTTCGACGGGCGGGAACACATTATCGTGCTGCTGCCCGGTCCTCCCTTTGAACTGAAAGCGCTATTCGATACGGAAGTTCGGGAACGGCTGCGGGCAAAACTTCCCGCCGCATATCTCGCGACCCGCGTTTTGAAGATCGCCATGCTCGGAGAATCGCACGTCGACTCCCGCGTGGCGCCCATCTACAAACGCTTTGCTGATGTGGACACAACCATCCTGGCGGGTGCGGGTGAGGTTCAACTTCATTTCACGAAGCGCGCCGAGAGTCTCGAACTAGCTCAGCGGCGCGTGGACGAAGTGGCCGGCGAGGTGGAAGACGAACTGGATGACGCGGTCTTCTCCCGCAATGGCGAGTCGCTGGAGCAGATCGTCGGCTACTGGCTGCAGATGCGCAACGCCACGCTGGCGGTGGCCGAATCCTGCACCGGAGGATTACTGGCCGAACGCGTCACCTCCATCGGCGGAAGTTCGCGCTATTTCCTGGGCGGAGCCGTGGTGTATTCCAACGAACTGAAAACTGAATTCGCGGGTGTGCCTCGGGAGATGATCGAACGCCACGGCGCCGTGAGCCGCGAAGTGGCGGCGGCGCTGGCGGAGGGTATTCGTTACCGCTGCGAGGCCAGTCTTGGTGTGGGTATTACCGGTGTGGCAGGCCCCAGCGGAGGCACGCCGGATAAGCCCGTGGGCTTGGTGTTTCACGCGGTAGCCAGCGATCGCGGAACCGAAGTGATCCAGCGAAACTTTCCCGGCGACCGCAAGCGCATCCGCTGGTTCGCGTCGACCATGGCGCTGGATATGGTGCGGAGAAGGCTGATGTGAGGAGAAGCTTTCAGCTTTCAGCTTCTCGGATTCGCCTTGCGGTGTGTGCAGTCCAAAGACGCGAACAAACAGGACGAGCCTACGGTCGGCAACCGTGAGATCCAAGCTAAGAGTGAAAGCTGACAGCTGACGTCTAAGAGCTACGTGCCATGCGCCTCTTCATCGCTCTCGACATCGACGACGAAATCCGCGAGCGCATCGCCCGCTTCGCGGAAGGAGTGAGCGGCTTCGCGCCGGACGCTCGCTGGGCCAGGCCGGACTCGCTCCACGTCACGCTGAAGTTCATCGGAGAACAGCCGGAACCGATTCGCGAAGAAATCAACGGCGCCTTGGGGTCCATCGCGGCTAGCGGAGTCGCGCTGCAATTTCACGGATATGGATTCTTCCCGACCGCGAAGGCTCCGCGGGTTTTCTGGATTGGAATCGAAGCCGGGCCTGAGCTCGCAACGTTGGCCGCAGCGGTAGATCAGCAAACCGCGCGCCTCGGAGTTCCGAAAGAAGATCGCGCTTTCAGTCCTCACCTCACGCTGGCTCGCGGCGGCGTACGCGGAACCCGCAGCTCGGGATCGCCGCACCGGCAGAAAGAAGATCGCCCCAACCGCAGTTTTCAACGTTTACAGGAAAAGCTGGCTGCCCTGCCCACCCCCGAGTTTGGTACCATGACGGCCCACGAGTTTTTCTTGTATCAGAGCGAATTGGGACGAGGCGGATCGCGATATACAAAATTGTCGCGCTTCGCATTGAAATAGCGCCGGCGTCTCGCCGGCTGTCGCGCGTGGGCGTCCCGCTCGCGCTGTGGCAGGCAATACCCGAAGCGTTGTCGAAACTTGATGTCCACAATTCTCCTCACCGTCGCAATCGCTTACCTGCTGGGGTCGATTCCTTTCGGCTATCTGCTGGTGCGCATTTTTCGTGGCGAAGACGTGCGGCAGAGCGGCAGTGGAAATATTGGCGCGACCAACGTCTCGCGCAAATCGCCGGCCCTTGGCGTCCTCACACTGCTGCTGGATGCTCTCAAGGGATTTGCGGCCGTGACCATCGCCATTCTCCTGAGCCCGCAAGTTTTTCCAGATATATCTCTGCCTACAGTTCTGGGGCATGAGACTCTGCTGGCTTCTATGCCGCCGATCTCCGTGCACGCGGCAGTCGCGGCCTTGGTCGCGGTGCTCGGCCATATGTTTCCCATCTGGCTGAATTTCCGCGGCGGCAAAGGAGTTGCGACCGGACTCGGTTCACTCGCGGTGATTGCTCCCGAGGCTGTGTTGATCGCGACCGTGATTTTCATCGTTATCGTTTTGCTGTTCCGCTACTCGTCGCTGGGTTCGATCACTGCGGCCGCGGCCCTTCCGCTCATCGCACTTCTCCTGCATGACTATGGCCACCGCGCTCTCACGTTGTGGCTGATCTCGCTCACCTGTCTCATGATCATTGCCAGGCATCACGAAAATATCCGGCGATTGCTGTCAGGAACGGAAAACCGGCTGGGAGCGAAGCGCGCGTGAGCCAGATTGCAGTCATTGGCGCGGGCGCGTGGGGCACGGCCATTTCCGTGGTGCTGGGGCGCAATCGATCGCACCGTATCCAACTCTGGGCCCACGAAAAAGAAGTGAGGGAGTCCATCGCGCAGCGCCGCGCCAACGAGAATTTTCTTCCCGGCCAGACGATTCCTGATTCTGTGACAGCGACCACGAACCTTGCCGAGGCGCTTGGCGGCGCGCAGATTGTGGTCAGCGTCATGCCTTCACAACATTGTCGCCGTCTGTTCGAACAGATGCGCCCGCATCTCCCACCGCAGGCCCTCTTCGTATCCGCAACCAAAGGATTGGAGGAAGGCTCGCTGCTCCGCATGACGGAGATCATCACCCTGGTGTTGACGAGCAGCGGCGCACCCGCGCCGCGTGTGGGCGCGCTCAGTGGACCGACATTCGCACTCGAAGTAGCACGCGGCGATCCCACGGCGATCACCATAGCGTCGCAGGACGCGGAACTCGCGCGCACCGTGCAGGACGAGTTCAGCGACCCGACATTCCGGGTTTATACCAACGCCGACGTGGTGGGAGTGGAACTCGGAGGAGCGCTGAAAAACATTGTCGCCATCGCCGCCGGCATTTGCCACGGTCTGGGCCTGGGCCACAACTCGGTTGCTGCGCTGATCACGCGCGGCCTGGCCGAAATGACGCGCCTGGTTGTGGCCTGCGGCGGACGCGCTGAAACTATGGCGGGCCTTGCCGGACTGGGCGATCTGGTCCTCACTTGCACCGGAGGACTGTCGCGCAACCGCAGCGTGGGCGTCGAACTGGGCCGCGGACGCAAGCTTCCGGAAATTATCGCTGGCATGCACGGTGCGGTCGCCGAAGGAATTTTCACCACCACCGCGGCGGTCGGCCTGGCACGTGCCCGCGGAGTGGAGATGCCCATCACCGAGCAGATGCATGCCATCCTCAGTCAGGGCAAAGCTGCCCGCGAAGCCATTCATGAACTGATGACGCGCAGCGGCAAGAGCGAAAGCGCGACTCGGGGGGGCGAGACAAAAAGCCCTTAAGCGCAATGCTCGCAAAGAACACGGAGCTAAAGCTCGCCTGGTTTCAGTTCCTCTTTGCGTGCCTCGCGGCGTTTCTCTGCGAGCTTTGCGGTTAGAGTCTTTGCCTTTTCTATGAGTTGCAGGAAAGGGAATGTGGGGTCCTCGTTTCCGCGCGTTATCGTGCCAAACCCTTGCCAGACACCGGATTCCGGTCAGGTACTTTGGTAATGGCGGTGTCCTTCGGTTTCCTGCTCGCGGCTGCGCCTACCCGTTAGAATTTTGTCGATAGCTTGAATAACGCCGCCACTTCGATCACGGCGCTCGTGATTCCACGTGAAGGGAAAGACTTGTCTTCCAAGCCATCCACCGCCGCGCGCATCCCGATTCTGTATGTGATTCTCGGGGTACTTCTCGTCATCAGCATCGTGCCGATGTATTTCTATTCCACGTATGTGGAGTCGAAAAACCGGGAGGCCCTGGTGCGCAACGAGCAGATGCTGCAGAACACGGTGACGCGTTCGCTGGCCGACGATCTCTCGCAGAACGAGCGGTCCCTGCGGATGATGCTGGCGAATCTGTCAGCGGCGGTGCAGGTGACCAGCGGCGGAGACATCGGCGAAAAGAACATTCAGAGTCCGGAATTGCGAGCGCTCCTTGAGAATTTTGTGTCTTCTTCCGAGGAGATCGCTTATACCTCGCTGCTGAATTCGGAGGGCAAGGGCATAACGGCCGGGCGCATTGCGCCTGACATTTTTCTGCAGAGGGAACTGGAGCGTGCTTTTTCCGCCGCCCGCGACGGACGCGCCTATAACGGGCAGGCGCTGACGGTGGGCGAAGGTACGTCTTCCCGGACGATTTTTCTGGTCAGCACTCCCGTGATGTACGGGCCGCGATTTCTCGGCATGATCGCAGCGGTGGTAGACCTGCAATTCCTGATTCGCCGTCTGCAGGACGCGAGCAGCGGCGGACTCACGCCTTACGTGGTGGACGCGCAGGGCCGGCTGGTGGCTGCGGCCACGCAAGGGTTCGCCACCGGCCAGGACATGAAGAACCTGGAGATCGTGCGCAACTTTGTGGATAGCGGCAACAAAGGGCAACTGGTCCCCACCAAAGAATTCACCATGCGCGACGCCAAGGGCAGCGAAGCCATGCTCGGCACTTACTGCCCGGTGACGGCACTGGACTGGGCTGTAGTTGTGCAGAAGACGCAGCGGGAAGCCTATAGCGGAGTGTATGAAATGCAGCACACGGCCCGCCTGCTGGCTCTGGCGGCGGTGTTGGCGAGCATTCTGGCCAGCATTGTAGCGGCGCGACGCATTACCAGTCCGCTCGAGGTGCTCACGCAATCCAGCCGTGCCATCGCCCGCGGCGATTTTTCCCAGCGCGTACAGCTCCGGAGCCGCACCGAAATTGGAGAATTGGCCGAAACCTTTAACAGCATGTCTCAAGAACTCGAGCACTTTGTCGAAGACCTGAAACGCGCCGCCGACGAGAACCGTGCCCTGTTTATGGGCTCCATCCAAATGCTGGCCGGAGCCGTCGACGAAAAGGATCCCTACACTCGTGGTCACTCCGACCGTGTGACCCGCTATTCCCTGCTGCTCGCGCACGAAATGGATCTGCCCACTTCCTTCGTGGAGATCCTGCAGATTTCGGCGCAGCTGCACGACGTCGGCAAAATCGGCATCGAAGACCACATCCTCAAAAAGCCCGGCGCGCTCACAGCCGAGGAATTCGAGGTGATGAAGACCCACACCACCCGTGGCGCCAACCTTTTGCGACCGGTCACGCAACTGGCGGAAATGCTTCCCGGCATCGAGTTGCATCACGAGTCGCTCGACGGGCGCGGTTACCCCTATGGATTGCAAGGAGACCAGATTCCGCTGCTGGCGCGGGTCATCGCCGTCGCCGACACTTTCGACGCGCTCACCACCACGCGTCCTTACCAGAATGCGCACACGCCCGAACAGGCGCTGCAAATCGTTCAAAACCTGGCGGGCAAGCGCCTCGATCCCATCGTAGTCGCCGCGCTGCTGGCAGTTTACGCGCGAGGAGAAATCAAGCTGCAGAGATTCACCATCCGGCGCCCGGTAGCCGCAGCGGCGAACGCGAGCGCGGCCGCACCAGCCGCAACAGCCGCCCCGGTTCCCGCAGCGCCGTTGACTGCTCCGGCAGCATCCATCGCCTCCGAAGCCGCTGAGCTGGAAAGAACCCGCGTCTAAGAAGATAAGCCAGCAGGCACGAACCATGTGGCCGCGGGCGCCCCGCCCGCGAGCTCGTTCCCAAGTGTAGAGGCAGTGGCGCGGCCCCGACCGAGCCATAACCGAAATCGAAGCATAGGGCCGCCGCCCCCGCTGCCGCAAGTGCCTCCCCTGAGCTTGTCAAGCAGTCGTGTCGCCCTCGGCGCCGACCGCATACCGGCTCACACAACCCGTATAATCAGTCTTTAGCCCCTTATGATTCAGACCTTATTCGGCAGCACCGAAGAAAAGAAAACCGGCTTCTTCGACCGCATGAAGCAGGCGGTCACGCGCACCCGCGAGAACCTCGCCGAGCGCATCGAAGAAGTCGTTTCCTTCGGCAAGGAAATCGATCGCCACACGCTCGACGATCTCGAAGCCACGCTGATCGCCGCCGATCTGGGCAACACCACCACGCAGGAAGTCCTCGCGAAACTACGCGACAAAGCTGATCGCAAGCAGATCCAAGACGTGCAGGAGCTCAAGCGCCTGCTAAAAGAAGAACTGCTGGCGATTCTGAGCGTGCCCAACTCGCGGCCACTCAACAAGGTGGCAGGCACACCGGAAGTGATTCTCGTAGTCGGAGTCAACGGCACTGGCAAGACCACGACCATCGGCAAGCTCTCGCAGCTGTTTCGCTCAGAAGGAAAAACCGTGCTGCTGTGCGCCGCCGACACGTTCCGCGCGGCCGCTATCGAGCAACTCGAAATCTGGGGCCAGCGCACCGGCACGGAAGTGATCAAGACCAAACCCGGGGGCGATCCTTCCGCCGTGCTCTTCGACGCGCTGCAAGCCGGGGTCGCGCGCAAATCGGACTACGTGATCGTCGATACCGCAGGACGTCTGCACACCAAAACAAGTTTGATGGCGGAACTCGAAAAAATGCGCCGCACCGCGCAGCGCATCATTCCCTCGGCCCCGCACGAAACCCTGCTGGTAATGGACGCCACCACCGGGCAAAATGGCTTGCAGCAGGCCCGCCTGTTCACCCAGGCAGCGGGCGTGACCGGCATCGTGCTGACCAAGCTCGATGGCACGGCCAAGGGCGGAGTGGTGGTCGCCATTTCACGCGAACTGGGCTTGCCCGTGCGCTTCGTCGGAGTCGGCGAGAAGGCCGGCGATCTGCTGCCCTTCGCGCCGCAGGAGTTTGTCGATTCGTTATTTGAGTAGGACTGGGAGTCCGGGTCGTAATGTTCGAATCGCAGTGTTCGACTAGGAGGGAACGTGCGCGACGGCCAAGAAAAAAAGTCTCTGGTAAAAAGGCTGCAGGATGCAATACGCCGTCTGCTCGGCCGCGAACCATCGCCGCCACCGGGAGGCGACCCTTACGCTTACCGCATGGCTCCCGTTCGGCGTGGCCCGAAAGGCCGCAGCGGCGCAGCTGTTGCAGAGATCGAAGAGGATTCCTACCAAGCCTTTCCTCCGCGCCAGCCATAGGAATTCATTTCTCTGTTTTCTTCCGTGCCTCAGCCTGCCCTGAGCTTAGAACCGAAGGGTGTCTCCGTGGTAGATACTGATTTTCAATGTCCACCGACGAACAATTCCTGCAGCGTGCCCTCGACCTCGCCCGCCAAGGCATCGGCCTGGCCTCGCCTAATCCCTGCGTAGGAGCGGTGATCGTTGACGCGCAGGGAAACATCGCAGGCACCGGAAGCTACACCTACTCGGGCGCGAAGCATGCCGAAGTGCTTGCTCTGGAAGCCGCAGGCAGCAAGGCTCGCGGGGGAACGCTCTATATTAACCTCGAGCCGCACGCGCATCAAGGCCGCACGCCGCCGTGTACCGACGCTCTGATTGCCGCTGGAATTCGTCGTGTCGTAGCCGCCATGCCCGATCCCAACCCCAAGGTCAGCGGACTCGGCTTCGAAAAGTTACGTGCCGCCGGCATACAGGTGGAAGTGGGGCAACTGCAAGAGCCCGCCCGCCGCCTGAACGAAGACTTCGCCCGCTACATTCGTCACGGCGTGCCACTGGTCACACTGAAATCCGCGGTGACGCTCGATGGCAAAATCGCTCCACCGCCGGCAGAGGCACTCGCCCACGCAGCCGAAACCCAGGCGCCGAGCGCCTTCTCAGGCCACTGGATCACGGGCGAAGCCGCTCGCGCGCATGCGCACGAGCTCCGGCATCATCACGACGCAATCCTGGTAGGAATCGGCACCGTTCTCGCCGACAATCCCTTGCTCACCGACCGCAGCGGACGTCCCCGCCGCCGTCCCCTGTTGCGCGTGATCCTCGATTCGCATCTCCGCCTGCCGCTCGACTCACAGTTGATTCGTAGCGCGAAATCCAGCACGGCCAACTCCGCCGACAACAGCGATCTCACGGTCTTCACTTCTGCCACCGACGCCAGGAAGATAACAGAACTGAAATCGCAGGGCGTGCGCGTAGAAACGCTTCCGCCCACGACAGCCGACGGACACCCAGACCTCGCCGCCGTTCTGCGCCGCCTCGGTGAACTAGAAATTACCAGCGTGATGATCGAAGGCGGATCCACGATGAACGGGACCGCTCTCTCCGCCGGCGTCGTGGATAAAGTCTTCCTCTACTACGCGCCGGAAATTCTCGGCGCGGCCGCCGTTCCCTTCGCAACCGACGTGGCCTTCCGCGAAATAAAAGTCAATGTGCAGCACCTGCACCGTTTCGGCCAAGACTTCGCGGTGGAAGGCTATCTCCGCGATCCTTACGGAGAATGAATCTTTTCACCACGGAGGCACGGAGTCACAGAGAAAAACAAATCAAGAAATGATCTGCTCCGTGACTCCCTGTCTCCGTGGTGGGTTTATGATCTTTCTTTTGGAGGGCTCTCATGTTCACCGGCATCGTCGAGGAAGTCGGACGCGTCACCCGCATCAAGCAGCGCGGCGAGAACCGCCGCATCACCGTCACCGCCGATCATGCTCCCAACCAGTTGAAGACCGGAGACAGCGTCTCAGTCAGCGGCGTCTGCCTCACCGCTCTCGACATCAAGCCGGCTTCCTTCTGCGCTGACCTCGCCCCGGAAACCTGGGCACGCACATCGTTCTCCCGCCTCCACGAAGGCGCGCAGGTCAACCTCGAACTTCCCATGAAAGCCGACGGCCGCTTCGGTGGTCACATTGTCCAGGGACACGTAGACGGAGTCGGCAAGCTGATTTCCCTCGACCGCATCGCCGACTCAGAAAACTGGTGGCTGCACATCGAACTGCCGCAGGAAGTCGAGAAATACACCGTCTACAAAGGCTCCATCTCGATCGAGGGCATCAGCCTCACCGTGGCGAAGCTGGGGGAAAACCGCTGCACCATCGCCATCATTCCGCACACCGTGGAACAAACCAATCTCCATTCCCTCAAGCCCGGCGATCTCGTCAACCTGGAAGCCGACCTGATCGCAAAATATGTCGAGAAGATGATGAAGGGAAGTTCCGCGGAAAGTTCGCTCACCATCGAAGACCTGGTAGAGCAAGGCTTCTGACTTCACTGGCAACCGTCCACTGCCCCCCGGCCACTGCTTTATTCACGCCTCAATTCTCAGTTCATCCAGTTCCAGAAATTCCTGAATAATCGGCGCGGTCGATTTCTCCATCGCAGCGTAGGGACCGAAGAAAATCGCCTTGGCTTCGTGCAGAAATACCACACGATCGGCCAGCTTTTTCGCCAGCCGCATGTCGTGCGTGACTACGATGCTGGTCAGATTCAGCTGCAGCCTGAGCCGCTTGATGAGATCGCCCAGCAACTGCGCCATGAGCGGGTCCACCATGGTTGTGGGTTCGTCGTAGAGCACGCATTCCGGCCGCGCCGCCAGCGCCCGCGCGATGGCCACCGAGCGCTTCATCCCGGTCGAAAGATCGGAAGGCAACAGGTCGCGCATCTCCTGCACGCCGACCATGTGCAGCAACCCGTCCACGATCTGAAAGATTTGTTCTTCGGAGAGTTCGCGGCTTTCGCGCAGCGGAAACGCCACATTCTCGCCCACCGTCAGCGAGTCGAACAGCGCCCCGTTCTGGAAGACCATCGTAACTTTCTTGTGGATCAGCTCCAACTGCTGTTCGGAGTAGTCCGTGATGTCCTCGCCGGCCACAATCACGCGCCCCGAATCCGGCTTGAGAAACCCCATGATGTGATGCAGCGAAACCGATTTCCCCACTCCGCTGCGTCCCAGAATGCATACCGTCTCGCCGGGCAACACCTCGAAGCTCACGTGGTCGAGCACCACGTTGTCGCCAAACGCCTTGGAGACATCGTTGAACCGTATGTACGGACTAGGTTGCGGATTATCGGCCATGAAAATCAGCTTCTAGCTTTTGGCTCCCATTTTCTGCGTCCATCAAAGCGATTGTCATCCTGAGCGCAGTGGCGTCTTCGCGCTTGGCGAAGACGCCACGAAGTCGAAGGACCCCATTAGCCTCTCAGCGAGGGAGCCCTCAAAAGGAATTTCCATCGTTACTTCCGATCGCCTCAGCCCTATCCAGCATCTCGCGCCGCTTCCAGTTCTTCCTTTGTATTCAGGTTACAAAACATACCAGCCGCGAAACCCGCCCGCCCCAATTCCTCTTCCCCGATGGCCTGCACGTCAGCGCCAGCCAACAATGCATCAATCCTATAACGCCCACCCCCCAGAGCCTTCTCCGCGCCCTCGCCGAACTCACGCCGATAAACCGCACACAACGGCTGCCAGCCTCCACCCGCCCGCGGCACGGTCGCAACCGCATCGGAACTCCGCGCCCGCTCCACCAGATACCGAAGCAGCGCCGCCGGAACAAACGGCACATCCACCGCCAGCATCAAGTTTAGTTCCGCCGACGACACCCGCAACGCCGCGTGGATTCCTCCCAGCGGCCCGCACTCGCGAAACACATCTTCTACCACCGGAGCAAACCCCGCAAACTTCTCCGCGCTGCCCACAATGCGCACGTTGTCCGAGACGGTGCGCGCCAACTCCAGCGCCCGCGCCAGCAGCGTACGCCCCTCCAGCATCACAAACGCCTTGTCCGACCCCATGCGCGTGCTCTTCCCACCCGCGAGAACAAAAGCCGCCACATCGGCAGCAGGGCCATCCATGGGCCGATGATACACGGAGCGGTCGGCTCCAGGACAACGTGAAGCGCAGCCCCTTGGGGGGTCGAAGATCCGAAATCTAAATCCTCAAACCCACGCCGCTTTCGAGCCGCACTCCGTCCTCCCACTGCACGAAAGTAACCTACCCAAAGTCAGTCCCCTAAGCGATGATGGCCTTGCGACCGAGGCACCTGACCCGGAAGTAACCATCATGCCGCAAAAACTCATGGATGTTCTTATGCTAGGACGCTGTTCCCACGAATTTTCCTGGCCGCGGCGCGGCACTGACGGCGACTACTATCAGGTCTGCATGATCTGTGCCGCCGAGTACAAATATGACTGGACCACCATGCGCCGCACCGAGCGCGTGGAGCATGCCAAGCCCGAGACCGGCATCAAGCGCGGCCACACGCGCGAGAAGCGGCCGTCCTGGGTACCGCGCGCCCGTCGCCTGAAGCTCGACGTTCCGCTGCGTTTCCGCGTGAACAAAACCGCGACCTGGTATGAAGGCATCATCGAAAACATCAGCCAGACCGGCGTCCTCTTCACCGGACCGCAACAGTTGCCCGTCAACGCCCTCATCGAAATGGTGTTCGAGATGCCCGAAGAAATCTCCGGCCAGAAGAACAGCAACGTGGTGTGCCAAGGCCGCATCATGCGCTCCAAGGAAGTCAAGAAAGTCGAAGGCGGCGTAGTCCTGGCAGCTTCCATCGTCGACTACAAGTTCATCCACTAAAAATCAATCAGTAGGGACAGCCACGCATGTGGGAACTGGCACTCTTGCCCGTCCGTCGAGCGCAGCTCGACGGTTTTTTCCTCGCGCCCAGCAAACTCACATACCACCTCGATTTACACTCCTCGATGTATCTCTCCTCGCTTTCGCGTACACTCTTTCTCTAACGCCACACTCACCCCATGCCCGCCATCACGGCACTCCTGCACGCCCGGAATGATGCTCTGTGCCTGGGCCGCGCTCTGGAAACGCTCTTGCCCTGCGACGAGATCGTGGTGGTTGATCACGGGACGCATTACGCCACTCGGCGAATCGCCCGCGAATACGGAGCCCGCGTGGTGTCGGCGAACGCAGGCATGACCCCCGGCCAATGTCTTCCCCTCGCCCGCCACGACTGGATTCTCTGCCTGGAGCCGCGCGAGTCCCTCACCGAAGCCCTCGTGGCGAGCCTGTTCGAATGGAAGGCCGAATGGAAACCAGAAGCGCAGTCCCTGCGTGAAATCACTGCTTTCGCAGTCCTCCTGCGCGAAGAAACACCCCACGGCTGGCAAGTAAGCCCAACCTCGCAAACTCGCCTGGTGCCACGCAGTTGGAGCCGCTGGCAAGGCCTGCTCCCGGCCACCGAACCTTCCGCCATCACCCTGGAAGGCGTGCTGTTGCGTTTCATCCAGCCCTAAATCTTCAGCGGTCATTCGCCCGGCCGCGTTGATGAGAACTCCGGGGGGGCCGACCTCTGGCCCGGGCCCTTCCCTGGAACCATCCCCGTTATCGCCACTGGATATCGCCAAGCCCCACGTGGCCAAGGCCTTGTTCGCCATCGGCCTTTCGGACAGTGACTTCGGTACCTTAGTCCGAGCCCGCATGATCGACTTATAATCGGACTTAAGACTGGCATCAGGCGCTGGCACAAAACCAGGCCCGGGCTTTTTCGCAACAACGTTTTTTCAACCTAACGTGGACCCACTCTTCGCATCGTCGATTTTTCTCTTCGGGCTGTGCTTCGGCAGCTTTTTGAATGTGTGTATCTATCGCCTGCCGCTGGATTTGTCGGTGGTTACGCCGCGTTCCGCCTGCCCCAAATGCAAACACGGGATCGCGTTCTACGACAACCTTCCCGTGCTGAGCTGGCTGATTCTCGGCGGCCGCTGCCGTTACTGCAAAACCAAAATTTCTGCACGCTACGTGTTCATCGAACTGCTCACGGCCGTGCTCTTTCTGGCGTGCTACTGGTACTTCGGAATGACGCTGGCCACTTTGAAATATTGCGTCTTCGCGTTCCTCCTGCTCGGCCTCATTTTCACCGACGCGGAAACCAAGCTCCTGCCCGACAAGCTCACTCTACCCGGCTTAGCGCTGGGCGTGCTCTTCAGCCTGCTGGTTCCGGTGCACGATGTGGCTGCGCAGTTCATGCCCGGAATCGTAAGCCTTCCGTTGAGTGACGATCTCGCAGTCCGTCTGCTTTCCCTGTTCGATTCCCTGCTGGGAGCGGCCGTGGGCGCAGCCTTCATCTACGGCGCGGGAGCCATCTACTTGCGCTGGCGCGGCACCGAAGGCATGGGGTTCGGCGACGTCAAGCTCATGGCCATGGTCGGCGCGTTTCTCGGCGTGAAGCTGACCGTGCTCACTGTTTTCTCCGCCTCGCTCGCGGGATCGTTCTTCGGTCTCACCACCGTCTTCTTGGTCTGGATCAAGCGCACCCATCGTTTCATGCGCAGCCTGGCCAACGCGCAAGCCGCCCGCCGCCGCGGATGGCAATCGGCACAATTGGTTTATCGCAACTATCAGATGCCGTTCGGCGTGTTCCTCGGCAGCATGGCACTGTTCGCGTTTTTCTTCGGCAACCGGCTTCTGGGCTGGTATGGGAGGCTCTGGTGAAAATCCTCGCCAACCCTGTCGTGCTGCACGCCGCGGTCGTACTGTTTCTCTCCGCCTTTGCGTTCATGATCGTCCTGATCTTCATGCGCAAGCTGCGCCAGAACATTGAGGACGAATCTTCCGTCTCTTCGGAAGGCGCACCCTCGCTCGAGACCTTGCCGCTGCACCTTTACAACACCGTAATCCAGCAGCTCAAGCAGCAGAAGAACGAACTGCAGGAGCAGTCGCAAAGCGAGCAGCGCCGCGCCCGCACCAGCGAAAACTTTAGCCAGGCCGTGCTCTCCAATCTTTCCTGCGGCGTGCTGGTCTTCGGAACCAACGGGCTGGTGACGCAGTCGAATCCCGCCGCCCGACAGATTCTGGGTTTCGCTTCCAGCACCGGCATGGGCGCGGACGATCTTTTCCGCGGACAAATTGCCGCCGAAGTGCGCTCCGTTCTGCGCGAAGGCAGCAGCCGTCGCCAGCTGGAAGCCGATTACACCACCCCGGCCGGCGAGAAGCGCCACATCGCGGTGACCGTATCTCCTGTGCCCGCCGCGGACGGCAGCCTGCTCGGCGCCGCCTGCCTCATCAATGATCTGAGCGCGTTGGAACAGATTCGCCGGCAGCAGGAATTGCGCGGCGAGATCTCGGCGGAGAGAGCCCTTGAGCTGCGCACCTCGCTGACCACCATCTCCGGGTACGCGCAGCAACTGGCAACGAATAGCGATCCCGATTTGGCCCAGCAATTGGCAGCCGACATTGCAAACGAAGCCGCGCGGCTTGATCGCAGCCTGGGCGGATTCTTGACCGAGAAAAGTTCAAGCGGCAGCGGCACTGCGCAAGCGGCTTCCGCCAGCCAGTCGTAGCTACCAGATTCGCGGGCCAGCCGCAGCATGGCGTGCCCGCAAGAAAGTAATTCTGAAAAAAGGTGGGACCTATGGGTGGAAACATGAAACGCATCGCATACTTGGGCTTCGCATCGCTGCTGGTGAGCCTGCTCGCATTGCCGGCCCTGGCGCAGACTGATTCGTCGAGTCAGCCGACCACTTCACAAGGACAGTCCGGATCTTCGCTGGGCGATTATGCCCGCCAGGTGAAAAAAGACGGCGCTCCGGCCAAAGCTCGCCCCAAAGTTTTTGACAACGACAACCTGCCCACAGAAGACAAACTCTCGGTGATCGGCGAGGCCCGCCCCGCCACCACAGCGCAGAATGGCTCCGAGAACCCGCCCGCGCAGGCGAACGGAAGTTCCACTTCCCCGGCCAAGCCAAAATCTCCCGCGGAAGAAGCCGCCGACAAGAAAGCCGCCGAGGCCAAGCAGTGGCAGGACAAGATCGACGGGCAAAAGGGCCAGATTGACCTGGCAGCCCGCGAGCTCGACGTAACCCAGCGCGAATATCAGCTGCGCGCCGCCGCCATGTACGCCGACGCCGGCAACCGCATGCGCAACGAAGCGGAATGGGACAAGGAAGACGCGCAATACAAACAGCAAATCGCCGACAAACAAAAAGCCCTGGACGACGCCAAGGCCAAACTCGACGATTTGCAGGAGGGCGCTCGCAAAGCCGGTGCTGAAGCACCCGCCAATCCAGCCCCTGCCGCCGCTCCCGCTCCGGCGCCTCAGCAGTAAGAGAGTAGCACCGCAGCCGCGGCGGGTGTGGGGACGGGCACTCTTGCCCGTCCGGCGAGAGCGTAGCTCGCCTCTTTGCCGAAAGCTCCCCAGCAGCCCTAGTCAGCAGCCGAGCTGCGCTCGCCATGGACCGTTCGGCTTCGCTCAGAGTTTGTGACATGGGTTTTCGAAGTTGCCAAAAATCGATGCTGCAAACAAAGCGGTTACGATGACCAAATCGTCGAAAATTCAAAAAAAACAAACCGTCAGGGCGGGCTCGCAAGAGTGCCCGTCCCCACAAAAACTTGAGTGCGCCATCCCGACCGCCCCCTGATCCCTATCCCCTGGCCCCTGACCGCTGCTCTTCCCGCAACCGCCGAATCTGCTTCACATGATGCCGCCCGTGCACCAAATGAAATTTCCTCCACTGTCGCGCCGTCAGCGGCCCCAGAATCGGATGCTCGAAAATCGCCCGCCCGCGAAATTTACCGCCGCCCAGCTCGCGCTCACATCGCCCGATGACTTCATCCATCTCCGCGATCTTCCCGCTAAGCTCCACGCCCACATCGGCCAGGCCCCGCGGCACCACCCACGCCGGTGCGCTCCGCCCTTCGGGCATGTAGCCCAGTCCCACCACCAGCAGAATGCGCGCGCGTTGCCCGAACGTAACAGTTGTCGCCGGCGGTTTTCCCGTCTCCAGCGCCCGCGTGAATCCCCGAATCGTCCCCCTATACGTCAGGTAAAGGTGCTCGAGCACTTCGTTCGCACACCACTTGCCCGGCGGATGCCAGCTCCGCTCTTCCGCCGACATGCCCGCGGTCGCTTCATTTAGCGCTTGTTGCAGCTTCTTGAGATGGGAATCCATCTTGCTTCTCTCGCGTTTCCCCCGCTTCGGTTAGAATGTTGCCCGACCAACCAAACTACCGAAGTTATATCAGGAAGGATGCCATGAAGAAGCGGAGCCTTGCCCGAGTCGCACCCGCACTCGCCCGTGAGAAGTTGCCGCCAGTTTCCATCCGCCATCGGCGCGGCCGCCTCGGAACAAGTCCTGCCGCGGCCAGGTCTGCCGCGGCTATGTTTATCGCAACCGTGCTGCTGGCGCTGCTGAGTGCATGCACCTCGGAACCCAGCAAGCCCGCCGAGTCCGCATCCAGAGGTCCCGAGTTGCTCGCCGGACGTTCCGCCTTCCAGAAAGCGTTCGTCGCCGCCCGCAGCTGGGCGCCGGATGGCAAACCCTACCGCATCGAATCCATGGTCACCACCGACGGCGGCAATGGCCAAGACGGCAAATGGGCTCTCTGGCGCAGCAGCTTCGCTTCGGCCGCGCAGCGTTCCACCAAGTCCTACACCTGGTCCGGCAGCGGCGCCGACGGCGCTCCCTCTCGCGGCGTGAACCCCAATCCGGAGGACAGTTACAATCCCACAAATTCTTCCACTCAGATTTTCGACGTCGCCTTCCTCAAGGTCGATAGCGATCAGGCCTTCGCCACCGCCCAGAAACATGGCGGCGATAAGATTATCGAAAAAGACCCCGCAACTCCTGTCACTTACATCTGCGACTGGAATCACAACACCAACGAACTGATCTGGCACGTCATCTACGGCGCCAACCGCGAGTCCGCCAAGTTGACGGTCGCGGTCAACGCTTCCACCGGAGAATTCATCCGCGTGGAAAAATAAAATGGAAAAATAAATCGGGATCACCCCGGCCGGATCGACGAACAGATCAACGCCCGGGGTCAAAGCCCGGACCAACACCCGGCATCCGCCGGAATCTGATTGCTATTCTTTGCGCTCTTGCAGCTTGAGTTGGGACTCAATTTTGCCGAAAAAGCTGCTCAACGCCCGCGCCGACGCGAGGGCTCGCTCCAAAGTCCGCCGTTCGCCGAACGAGACAATGTAGGGAATGGGATACTGGATTCGAAGCCGGTCCACCGCGCACTCCGCGCTCAACAGCTCCACTTTGGCGTTGCGCAGGTCTGCGATCAGCCTGGCTACGTCTGCCGTTTTCTTGACATCATCGTTAGACATCTCTCTCCACTTTGCGAAGGATTTCCGCAAGCGTGTCCCGCCATGCCGTACATTTCGGAGAAGGGCTGCTCGGCGGGCGGGACGCTCGCGGAGAATTAAGTTGTTTGGGTGCATTTATTATACATTGTTAGTTTAACGTCAGGCAATGAAAGCGCGAGACCAAGAAATTCATGAAATGAAGTTGGCGCGGAGGAGACAAGTCGTTGCCCAGGCATCCTGATCCCGAACTCGAACAGCGCATCCTCGAAGTCGCCTGCCGGCTGTGGGCTCGCGGCGGAACCAAAGCCCTCACCATGCGCGCCGTAGCTCGCGCCGCGGGCACCACCACCCCTACGGTCTACGAGCGCTACCGTGACCGCGAGGACCTTCTCCGCGGCGTGCGCCTGCAGACTCGTCGTGATCTCTTCGACGCCATGAACTCGTCCCGCACGCTCGCCCAGGCCTGCGAGCGCTACCTCCATTTCGCCCTCGAGCATCCGCACGCTTTCGAAATGCTCTTCGACCGCTTCGCGAAACCCCCGTCTCTGCACGAGGCCTGGCCCTCGTTCAATCTCATGCGCCAGCGGGTCGCTCAGCGCCTCGGTGGCACGCCCCGCCAGCACACTCGTCTCATGCTCTCGCTGTGGTCGCTGATGCATGGCACCGCTATGCTCATGATCCGGGGCGGCGTCGAAGGCCCGCTCCGCACCCAGATGTTCCACGCCTGTCTCGATGCTCTGGAAGATCTGGTCCGCCGCAACAAGGGACCGAAGGCCCACTCCGGCCCCAAGTGGCCGGCCAACCTGATCCTCGGCGAAGGCCCTCAAAGCCGCATCGGAGGCCCCAAGCCACGCAACGGCTCGAAGGAGTCTGCAGAAAAACCGCAGAAAAAGCGCACCGCCAGCCGCCGCCCGCCGCGTCATGGATGAGCAATCTGAATGGCGTGCACTACCGTGGAAGAGCGGCGCTTCAGCGCCGCGTAAGGCCCCCAAATCAGCGCGGGCTTCGCCCCTTAGGCTTCGCTCTAGCGCAGCAACCAAGGATCGATGAGATGAAGGCAGGTTCCAGGAAGTGGTGATAGCTTTTCCCCGCCGCTCACTTCGCCGCGCGCGCCTTCGCCGATGCCGTCAGCTCCTCGATCGCCTCATGCGCCGCTCGCGCATGCGGGCCCGAAGGCAATATCTTCAGATAACCTTGGTATTGCTCCAGCGCTTCCCGCGGCCGTTCCATTTTCTGCAGGCACACTGCCAGGTGAAACGTGGCCTCCGCGTCATTCTCTTTGTAAAACAGCGCCTCGCGGTAACGGTCCTCGGCGGCTTTGTAGTTCTTGCGCTTGAAGTAGTAGTCGCCAACTTCCACATCCTTGCCCGCCTTATGCGGATTCCAGGGATGGAATTCCCCCACCGACGTCGCGCTCCCTGGCGCCGCAGCCTCTTCAGCCACTGCCTCCGCGCTCTTTGGATGGGCGCGCACGTCATTTTCCGGCGCGTCCACATCGATCTGCGTGTCCTTGCTCGAACTTTCTCCCAGCTCCGTTCCCAAGTCACTCGCATTGACGCGATCCGACCGCGGCGGACTGAGATCCGGCTTGGGCGGCGCCGGTGTCGGGAACGAGGTATCCGGCTTTCGCGAATTCCCCGTCCCCGACGTCGAAGGCGCAGACGCCGGAGCAGCACCGCCCGGTTGCGAACCCGACGAACTCTGCCCCCAAACTCCCCCGCCACCCGCCAGCAGCAAACAAAAAAGCATCGAACGAAAAACTAAACTCCGCATAGCTCTATTCTACCGCCCTCCATGCGTCGCGCGGAACGCTTCCAGACATCGCCGCGCCGTCTCCAGTTCCGGAAACCGGCTGCCTTCCTGTTCCACCAGATAATATTCCACTCCGCCCACGCCCTCGGCCGCCGGAAATATTCCCTTCCAGTCGGCCACGCCCTCGCCAAACAAGGCCTTGTAACCCACGGCTGGATCGCGCGACCACTCCTTACAATGGATGGACCTTATCCTCCCCGGGTTGGCTCGAATCCACGCCACTGGATCCGCCCCCGCCTCCAGACAGGTCCCCACATCCAGCTGCAGCATCACCGACGGCTTCGTATTCTTCGCAAGAATATCCATGGGACGCTGCCCGCCCACCGCCACCCACTCCGCCTGATGATTGTGATATCCCACCTTCAGCCCCGCCGGCTCCAGTTGCTCGGCGGCAGAATTTAGTTGCCCTGCCAAAGCTTTCCACTCATCCACGCCGCTTTTCGGGTCCGACCAAGCCAGCACCGCGTATTTGCATCCCAGAATCAAATTCAACTCGCGAACATGCCCAATATTCTTCGCGCCGAAATATCCTTCATCGTTATGCGTCGAATAACACCAGATGCCGAGTTCATCCAGCACCTTCCGCATCTGCTTCGCCTGCGCATCGCTCCACTCAAAGTAAGGCGCATAAAACTCCACGCCCTGGTATCCCATGGCCGCCACCGCGCGCACGGTTCCCTCCGCATCCTTCTTCAGCGCCTCGCGCACCGAATAAAGCTCCAGCCCCACAGGAATCGCCCCAGTGGAATTCACGCCGCCCAGCTTCATACCAGAAGCGTTCGCGCCGGAAGCCACTCCGCGAAAGGCCCAGGGCAGCAAAGCCGACATAGCAAGAAACGACCGCCGGGAAAGAGGTATCGAAGTCATGCCAGAATCGTACCCTGCCGCAGCCTTCATCGAAAGCAAAAGCTTTCAACCAGCTCGTGGAGGGGCGGACGACTGAGTCCGCCCCCACATGCGCAGTCGAAGGGGAGGCTGTCTCCACATGATCGCAGCTGGTAGCAAAAAAAGCAGGCCGCTCAGGGGGGAGAATTGAGCGGCCTGTTTGGCGAAGTCCTCCGGGGAGGAGGGTAAACTTGAGGCGCGGCAACTGCCGCGCCGAAATCCTGAGCAAAGCGAAGGGCCTCTTAAGTTAAGAGTACCTCCGCCCGCTTCCTTACATCGACGACGGAGTCGCCCCAGTCGCCGCCTTGGTCGTGTCGCCCGTGGTGTTGGTCATCAGTCGCACATCCACGCGACGGTTATCCGCGCGGCCAGCTTTGGTCTTGTTGTCCTCGACCGGCTTATCCTTGCCCAGCCCGATCACATAAATCTTATGGGCCGGCACGTTGTATTTCGACGCCAGGTACTGGATCACCGAATTCGCGCGGCGCTGGCTCAAATCGTAATTGTAGTCCGCCGAACCCACCGAATCCGTTCCACCTTCCAGCGCCACGATGTAGCCCTTGGTCGTGGCCAGGCTGCCCGCCAGTTGGTCGAGCGCTTCCTTGGCCTTGGGCGTAAGGTTGTCGCGGTTGAAACCGAACTTCACCGACGTCTCCGCCACAGCGTGATAGTTGTCGAGGTTCGCGACCGTATCGGTCAGAACGCCCACGCGCGCGTTGGCGGCATCCGCCACCTGCTGCGCCGCAACCGCGTTATCTCCGGCAGTCTGCGCCTTCTGCTCGACATCGGCGGTCTTGGCGTTCACGGCCGCAATGCCGGCCTGAGCCCGCGCGTCGACATCCTTGATGTCCTTGGTATTCTTCGCGGTCAGGTCGTCGAGTTCGTTGGTTTTGTTGATCAGCGGCGTGGTCTGTTCTTTGACGTAGTTCTTGCTGGCGCAACCTACCGTGGCCAGCATGCTGGCCGCCAGGAATAGTGTTAACGAAGTGCGGGTCATAGAATAAGGCTCCTTTTTAAATCCTGCCCGGCTCTGTACGTTCGCGCCGGAAACCTGAAACTTGGCCTGAGGTCCTAAGTGAAGACGCCCTGGGAAAATGCTGCAAACCGGCCCTTAACACCCTTGCTCTAGTGCACGGGACGTGCCAGTTCCCCATATGGACGCCAAACCCCATAAGTATATACGTTTTCAACCATTTGCAGCAGAGACGTCAACGAGGTCTGCTCCCCGGCCAACCCCATCGGACGCAAACCCAACATACGGAATGGAAATTTTATACAGTCCAGCTCGCATTCCGGCCCTCGGTGGAGAGGATAGTCCGGGAAGCACCTAAATTGGGTCGCGGCGGGCAAACAATGGGGATCGTTTCCCGTTTGTTCCGCCGATAAACTCGGAAATCGCTCTCATCGACGGTGATCACCGCGTGGCGCGGATACAACTCGCTCATGCGGATCAGGCAGAGATCAGCCAAGTCAGGTTTGCGGTTTGCGTAACGTCGCGCTAGTTCTCTCAACTGAGGAATGTTTTCGGAAAAATCAAACGCCACCTGCAACAACTCGTCTTCCACCAGGGACAATACGTAAGCGCTCGATCCCAGATGATACGCCGCCTCAGCCAGGACAGCTTCACAGGTGAGCAGAGGCCCGGTCAGCCTCCGCGCGAGATCCACCGCCCATCGATGATAGGTATCCTCACGACTACCAGCAGCAACAATAAAGCCGGTATCGGCAATCCCCTTCATCGTCTGGAAAATCCCTTGCGCGACCGGATACTCAAGCATCCTCGGATGGTCTGAATCCCCCACCCAGGCTCGGTACTGTGCATCCATGTCGAGGTTTTGTGTGCTGGCCGCCCCATCCTTCAAAACCAGTAGCGTGGTGAGATCCTTGAATGGAATCTCCAGCACGATCGCTTCGGCAAGCCCTAGAACGCGGTAAGTATCTTCGCTTTCCGCTGCGCCGGCTAACACGAGCCCCGACGACAACAGCGTACCTTTTCGTTTGGTGCTCACAGAGAATTCGAGAGACACGCGGTTATGGCCAACGGCTGAATAATCTCCGCTGTCCCTCGTGTCAGCAATTGGAACCGCGATCCATCCACTCGCTGCGAGTACAAGAATCGCGATGGCTAGATGACGCATCCGCCTCTTTGTAGCACAATCCTCGCTGTTCTCATCCAATAGAATAAACACACCGCGCGCCATGGACCTGCTCGCCAAAATTCGTTCCATTCCCACCGAGCCCGGCGTGTATCTCTACAAAAACGCCGAGGGCGAAGTCATCTACGTGGGCAAGGCGAAGAATCTGCGCAGTCGCGTGGCCAGCTATTTCCACGAAGGCCGCTGGGAAGACTCCAAAACCGGAACGTTGGTGCGCGAAGCCGCTGACGTGGAATACATCGTGGTCGCCAACAACAAAGAAGCGCTGGCGCTGGAAAATAATCTGATCAAGCAGCGTAAGCCCCGCTTCAATATCCTGCTGCGCGACGACAAGACCTACCCTTACGTGAAGCTCACGCTCGCCGAGCGCTGGCCGCGCGTCTATGTCACGCGCC
>Ga0210383_10000785_pt1 | contig 28961 bp, 24 predicted proteins | sample IncBWC14OmetaG_FD_160072 | JGI IMG/M metagenome (GOLD analysis project Ga0210383, IMG submission 160072) | Forest soil microbial communities from Barre Woods Harvard Forest LTER site, Petersham, Massachusetts, United States - Inc-BW-C-14-O ... | reverse complement strand
GCCCCACGGCAGCGCTGCTGGGTCGCGCTCGGCAAGTACCTTCAACTCCTTGCCATCCACCACCAGCGAGCCGTCGCGATCCTCGACCGTGCCGGGGTAGGGCCCCAGGATCGAGTCGTACTTGAGCAGGTGCGCCAACGTCTTCGAGTCGGTCAGATCGTTGACCGCAACCCACTCGATCTCGCCGTCCAGCTCCGCGCCCCGAGCCTTCGCGGCGCGGAACACATTTCGTCCGATCCGGCCGAACCCGTTGATGCCCACGCGTACCGCCATTCACTGCCTCCTGAAGCGAAAATGAACGATGCCGGGTCTCAGGAGTCCAGCCCCTTCGCCCGGCGTGCTCCGGGAGGCTATCAGCGCATGGTGTGCCTGACCATGCGCTGACAGCGGCGCCCGAGCAGCCTCAGCCGACCTTGACCGTCGTCGCCACCGAGCTGCTCGCTCCGCTGACCGGCACAAACGAGGCGTCCAGCTTGATCCTCAGCCCATGACGGTGCTTACGCAGCGACGCCGCGCCGGCCTTGCTGAGCGCCAAGTGCAAAGTAACGCGCTCGGCCTTCGCCGCCTGCCTGCGCAGCAACCGCACGCCTCCGCCAGAGACCATCAGCGTCCCGGCCGCGGGCACCTGCACAACCAGGGTGACCGTCTGGCCCTTGACCTTGTGGCTGACGATCTTGACCTTGGCCGACGCGGTCGAGACAGTTGCGCCCGGCGTCGCTGCGCCTGGCATGGTGGAGTTGTTCACGACAACTGTCGTTCCCGGCGTACCCGACCCGGAGCCGCCAGCACCCGACGCGCCCGAGCCGCCGGAGCCTCCCACGCCGCCCGCCAAGCCGCCGGAGCTGCCGCCCGAGCCCCCCGTACCTCCGCTGGTGCCTTCGGGGCCGGCTTCCAGCAAGCCGAGGTGCAGCCCGTCGATGCCTTCCAGCGCGGCCAGCACCTTGCCGTCGGTGAGCGGCGCCGTCACAGCCATCGCCGTTGGCCGTATCTGTTCGGTCGTGGATTCGAGGTCATTGTCGAAACCTTCCGTGGTCATGCCGACCTTGCTCGCTAGTTCGTTGACATTGCTCGTTTCGAACGGTTCGCCCGCCAGCGTGGAGCCCAACAGAGACTGCAACTCTGGAGCCGCCGCCGCGAGGATCTGCTCGATCAGCTGTTCGCGTTCGGGTCCGGTCGCCGACGTCAACAAGCTCTCGACCAGCTGGCTGGGGCTGAGCGACCCGAGCCCGGAGGTGAGCAGGGTGGAGAGGTTGTTGCCTTGCAGCAGCAACGACAGCAGCGGTTCTGGAAGAATTTTTCCCAGCTGGGCACTCAGTTCAGAGACAATGTCGGAGGAATCGTCGAGCTGTCCCAGCGTGCCGCCTTTGGCAGCCAGTTCTTTGATCGTTTCGGTCAGCGCTTGCTGCAGCGAGCTGTTTTTGGACAGGATGCCGAGACCGGACAGCTCCGAGATCGGCTTGGCCAACTGGGCCGCTGAGAGATCTTCCAGCGGAGTGCTCGCAAGCACCGATTCCACTTCACCGGACTTGAGCCCGGAGACCGACACCGGCAACGTCAGCGACGGGGCCGCGGTGGCACCGGCGGGGAGCGATATGGCCACGGCGAAGGCCGCCATGACCACCGCTGCGCCCGCGGTCATCGGACTGGTCGATAGCGACAGACGTCTCGGGTGTGACGTGAGCAACGCATGCATTGGATCGTTTCCTCCTTGAGCAGATTCGTACGCACGGAAGTCTTCGTGCTACCAGTATCGTTCCCGTTTATCGAGCGAATCAACTGGCTAGAATGAAAAACCGAACAATCGGCTAGGGCAAACGTTGAGCGCTCAGCTACTCAGGAGCTGCCTGGCGACTTGCCGATATCCCGGTGAGCGACCGCCACATCGAGATCGTCGTGCCCGCGGTAGCGGCCGGCCAGGTGCTCGGCGATCGCCACCGAGCGGTGGCGCCCGCCGGTGCAGCCAATCGCGATCACCAGGTGCGCCTTGCCCTCCGCCACGTATTGCGGCAGCAGGAAATCCAGCAGCGGCTGCAGCCTGTCATACAGCTGGTGCAGCCGCCCGTCACGATCGATGTACTCGACCACCGCACTGTCAAGGCCGGTGAGCTCACGCAGCTCCGGCTCGTAGTGCGGGTTCGCCAGGAAGCGCACGTCGAACGCGAGATCCTCATCACGCGGCGGGCCGTGCTTGAAGCCGAAGCTCATGAACGTCACCGCCAGGCGCCCGACCGTCTGGCGCGGCAGGAACTCCTCGGCGATCTTCTCCCGCAGCATCGCCGCCGACATGCTGGTCGTATCGATCACCAGATCCGCACGACCGCGCAACGGCTCCAGCAGAGCCCGCTCCGACGCCACCCCCGCCGCGATGCTCCCCTCGGGCGCCAGCGGGTGGCGGCGGCGGGTCTCCTTGTAGCGCGTCACCAGCGTCTGCTCGGCGGCCTCCAGGAACAGCACGTGATGAGTGAGACCAAGCGCGTCGAGGTCGTCGACCACAGCCCGCAGCGCCTCGAAGTACACGCCACCGCGAACGTCTGACACAACGGCCGCCCGCTCGACCTTGGAACCCTTGTGCACGAACAGCTCCACCAGCGAGCGGATCATCTCCGGCGGCAGGTTGTCCACACAGAAGTAGCCCGCGTCCTCGAACACGTTCATCGCCGTCGACTTTCCCGCGCCTGAGAAGCCAGTGATGACGACGAAGTCCTGCAGGCGCGACTCGATCACCGGCTTGCCGGATTTGCCACTGGCGGCTCGCAGCGGACGCAGGGGCCTGATCACGGCCATCTTCTGCATTGTGCCGCTAACAACGGACACGCGTGTCAATTTGCTGGAAACAATGTGCCCTGCTGGCTGTACGCCCCGAGCGGGCTCAGCCTGCCCGGTGCAGATAAGCGTGAATGTCTCTGCCCACCTTCGCCGGCAGCCCCGGCACCGACTGCAGTTCCTCGCTGGAGGCGGCCACGATCGCCTCAGGTGAGCCGAAGTGCGTGAGCAGCGCTCGCTTGCGCGCCGCGCCGATGCCTGGCAACCCATCCAACAGTGAGCTCTTCATCGCTTTGTCGCGACGGCCACGGTGGTGGGTGATGGCGAAGCGATGCGCCTCGTCGCGCACGCGCTGCAGCAGTTGCAGCTCGGACGTGGAGTGATCGAGCACCAGCGGCGCGGTGCGTCCGGGCTGGAACACCTCCTCGATCCGCTTCGCCAGCGAGATCACCGCCACACCACGGTCGCGAAAGCCCTGCAGCGGACCCAACCCCGCCGCCAGCTGACCCTTGCCGCCATCGATTACCACCACGTTGGGTAGCGACGCGAAACTCTGGTCATAGGCGGGATCGTGCGGCGATATGTCCGCCTGACGCTCCCACTGGGCATAGCGGCGGCCGAGCACCTCCGCCATCGACGCAAAATCGTCCGGCGCTCCCTCCGTGGTGTGGATCTTGAAGCGCCGGTAGTCGGACTTCTTCGGTGCACCACCCTCGAACACGACCATCGAGGCGACCGTGTGGGTGCCGCCGAGGTTGGAGATGTCAAAGCACTCGATGCGAACCGGCGGCACGTCCAGACCAAGCGCCTGTTGCAGACCCTCCAGCGCCTCCACCCGGCTCTGACGCCGGCGCTCGGAACGTAGCCGCTCCTGGTCGAGCGCGAGCAGCGCGTTGCGCTCCGCCAGCTCGAGGATGCGACGCTTCTCCCCACGCTCTGCCGCGCGCAGCTCGACCGGCCCACCGCGCCGGCTGGCCAGGGCCTCCGCCAGCACCGACAGGGAGTCGGCCCCAGATGCGTCGTCATTGGACGCATCTGCCTTCGACGCGTCTGCCTTCGACGAGTCGCCTCCGGATGGTCGCGCTGCCATCTGTGATTGCACCACCAGCAGCGCCGGGATCGACATCGCGCCGCCGTAGTACTGGAGCATGAACTCCTCCCCCACCTCCGCCAGCTCGCGCTCTGCCTCGTTCGCCAGGTAGAACGACTGGCGGTCTGACAGCACCCCGTCTCGCACCTGGAAGACCTGCGCGTTGGCCTCCTTGCCGTCCACCGCCACCGCGATCGCATCGAACGTCCCCACCGACTCGCTGGTCACGCGACGGCGCTCTAGCAGCGAGTGCACCGCCTGCAGCCGGTTGCGCTCGAGCGTGGCCTGCTCGAACTCTTCTTCCGCTGCTGCAGCGCGCATGCGGGCCTCCAGATCGCGCTCGATGTCCGAGAAGCGTCCGCTGAGGAAATCGACCACGCCATCGATGCTCTCCCGGTACTCCTCGCTAGAGACATAGCCCACGCACGGCGCCCCGCAGCGCTTGATGTAGTAGTCCAGGCATGGGCTGCCGCTACGCCGACCCGGCTCCGCCCCGGTACACGAGCGGAACATGAACACCTTCGCCAACACCTCCAACGTCGCACGCACGCGTTTGGCGTTGGAGTAAGGCCCGAAGTAAGCGCGACCGCTGCGGTGGCGCTCGCGCGTGAAATACACCCGCGGGTAGTCCTCGTCGAGCGAGATCGCGATGAACGGATATGACTTGTCATCGCGCAGGCGGATGTTGAAGCGCGGCCGGTACTGCTTGATGAAGCTCTGCTCCGCCAACAGCGCGTCCGCCTCGGAGGCCACCACGACGCACTCGATGTGCTCGACGAGCGCGACCATCTCCGCGTGCCCAGGGCTGCTCGACACCTGGACTTTGGCGAAGTGAGACGCCACGCGCTTGCGTACCGACTTCGCCTTGCCCACATAGATCACCCGCCCGTTCGCGTCCCTGAACAGATAGACGCCAGGCTGATCGGGTAGCGCGCGCCGCTGCGCAGCCAGGCTCGCGCTCGCCTCCTGTGCGTCCGTCAGCTCATCGGTTGCAACCATCACTTCGAGGATAGGCCCAGTGCGAGCTCGCTTTGTAGCGCGGACCGCCGCGACGGACTACGGGCGCGTGACTTAATAGGCGTTGTAGGAGCGCCACTGGCGGTACACCGTCAGCAGTGCGTACACCACAATGCCCGCCAGCACGAACCACGCGAGCTCGCCCAAGCTGGTCTGCCACATACGGTCATACCCGACCCACTCGAACATCGCCAGAGCCACCGCCCCATACAGCAGCCCGCGGTGATAATCGCCGAGGCTGTGCAGCGAGATGCGGTATTCGCGATAGCTGCGCAGGCCGAGGTAGCCGATGCCGAGCGCAAACGCGGTCACTAGCACCGCTTCGAATGTACGAGCCGCACGGCCGCCACCGGGAATGAAGAACACAGCGGCGGCGATCGCCAGCAGGATCGCCACGTTGCGCGCCGTCTTCATCTGTTCATTCACACCTACAGCGTAGCTGTGGCGGCGAGCCAATCGACCAACTGCGAGCTAGTCGACCAGCGCCTCGAGCGAGGCATATGCCTCATCGACGGCGCGCTTGGCGGCCGTATGGCGAGCCTCCGACTTGGCCGACTCATAGCGCGTAGCCCATGCCGCCGGGTCGGCCAGCTCCACTTCCAGCACGCTCAGCGCCGCCTCCGCCTCTTCAACCGTCCGCTCGGCCTTCTGCTGTGCACTCAGCCGATTCTTCGACGGCCCTCCGCTGTTGGACTTGGGCTTCTTCTTTGTTGCCGCGCTGTCCGGTGACGCACCATTTGTGCGCCCGTTGACTGTCTGGGTCGAAGCGCTAGAGCCATTAGTCACATCGACGCTGCTGGTGGTGGCGACGGCGAGTGGCACAGCAGCTGCTCTGTCCACCTTGCCCGGCCGGCCAGAGGACGCCGCTCGGCGCTCGTCGCGTACGCGCACATACTCCGGCCAGCCGCCTGTGTAGCTGTGCAGCGAGCGATCCTCGACGGCGACCGTACGAGTGCCAACCGCGTCCAGCAGCGCGCGGTCGTGCGAGACGAGCAGGATCGCGCCGGGGAACCCCCGCAATGCGTCCTCCAACGCCTCGCGGCTCTCGATATCGAGGTGGTTGGTGGGCTCGTCCAGGATCAGCACGTTGGCGCCGGACTGGACCAGCACGGCCAGCGACAGGCGCCGACGCTCGCCCCCAGAGAGACCACTAAGCGGCTTCTCCGCATCCTCGCCGGAGAACAGGAAACCCCCGAGCAGAGCCCGTGCCTTGCCGGGGCTGAGGCCAGTGGCGCGCTCGGCGGCCTCCACCACGCTCTGCTCCGCGGAGCCGCCCGCGCCGAGCTCATCCGCATGCTGGGAGAGGTAGCCGACCTTGACGTTGTGGCCCGTGCTGAGCTTGCCCGCCGCGAGCGGCCTGCGCCCCGCGAGCGTCTCGATCAGCGTCGTCTTGCCGGTGCCGTTGGGCCCCACCAGCGAAACATGCTCGCCGCGTTCCAACCACAGCTCGGCACGGTCGAGCAGCACCAGGTGCTCATCGCCGATCTCGACGCGACCGTCGAGCAACTCGAAGATCACCCGCCCCGAGCGTTCAGGAGCTGCGAACTCGAACTCCAACCCCTTGCCATCGCGCGGGTCGCGCTCGATGCGCTCGATCTTGTTCAGCTTCTTCACACGCGACTGTGCCTGTTTGGCCTTGGTGGCCTTGTAGCGGAAGCGCTCGATGAACCGCTCCATCCGCTCGATCTCCGCCTGCTGCTTGTCGATCGACTTGCCCAGCGCCATCTCCCGGGCGGCCTGTTCGCGCCGCCACTGGTGCCAGGTACCGGCAAAGAAGCGCGAACGGGTGGCTTCGAGCTCGAGCACAGCCGTGCCAACCGCCTCCAAGAACCAGCGGTCGTGCGCCACCAGCACAATCGCCGCATCGAGATCCACGAGCGTCTGCTCCAGCCACTCCAGCGACTCGATGTCGAGGTGGTTGGTGGGCTCGTCCAGCAGCAGCACGTCAGCCCCAGTGGCCAGTGCTCGCGCGAGCGAGGCGCGCGTCAGCTGCCCACCGGAGAACGTGTCCAGCGGGCGATCGAGGTCGGCCTCGCGAAAGCCGAGGCCGTGGGCCATCGCGGTGGCGCGGTTGCGCCACAGGTACCCCCCGCGGGACTCCAGCCGCGCCTGCGCGCGCGCGTAACGATCGTAGGTCGCCTCGTCGCTGGCGCCGGCGGCCATCTCATCCTCGAGCTTTCCCAGCTGGGCCTCGATCTGCAGCTCCTCCGCGCAGCCCGACAGCAGGTAGTCGCGTAGCGCCATCCCCCGCTCGCGCGGCGGGCGCTGGTCGTGCAGCGCGATGCGCACGCCCTTGGCGACGCTCAGCTCACCCCGGTCGATCGAGGTCTCGCTCGCGAGCATCCGCAGCAGCGTCGTCTTGCCTGCGCCGTTGCGCCCGGCGATTGTCATCCGTTCGCGGCGCTCGAGCTTGAACGACACTCCGCGCAGCCGCGGCTTGCCGGCCATGTCCTTGTGCATATCGGATGCGATCAGTAGAGCCATCGGTTGCTGATGGTAGGCGCATGGCGCACATACAACCCTCCGTTTGCTTCGATAGGATCGCTGCAGTCGATGCGCAAACGTCTGCTCACAATGCTCCTGCCGCTCACACTGCTCGCACTGCTCGTGCTGGCCCCGGCCGCGAGCGCCTTCAACGACGGCCGTGGCTTCTACGGAGCCACACAAGACAAAACGATCGTCGACACCGGCTTCATCCTGATCATCTTCTTCCCAACGTTCGTGTTCCTCATGAGCATGCTCCAGGGTCGCCTGGACAAGCGCAAGGACGCACGCAAGGCCGCAAAGAAAGCGCTCGCGGGTAACGCCCACTGGCGCGGCGGCTGGTAAACAGCGGCTCGATGACCGGCGCTGGACTTTGTCCTCGATCGGTCGCGTGCTGAGCACGCTTCCCTCACTGCGTCCGCGTCCAGCTTGGCCCTCGAACCGCTGTCCGCGCTGAGGAATCCTCGGTGTAGCGATGAGCGCTGAGCCGGAGGCTGTCCTCTATGAGCGCCGCGGTGCGGCGGCGATTGTCACGATCGACCGCCAGCACCGGCGTAATGCCGTCGACGGTCTGACCGCCGCCGCACTGCATGAGGCGTACCTGCGCTTCGATGAGGACGACGACGCGCGCGTGATGGTGCTGACGGGGGCTGGCGGAGTGTCGTTCTGCGCGGGCGCCGACCTGAAGGCGACGGACACGATGGTCGACCGGCTGATGAGCGATGAGGGGCCGATGGGCTTCACCCGCCTGACGTCTTCCAAGCCGACGATCGCCGCGATCTCCGGCTTCTGCCTGGCCGGGGGCCTCGAGCTGGCGCTGTGGTGCGACCTGCGAATCGCCGCCGAGGGCTCCAAGCTCGGCTACCCAGAGCGTCGCTGGGGCGTGCCGCTGATCGACGGCGGCACCCAGCGCCTGCCGCGCATCGTCGGCCTCGGTCGTGCACTGGATCTGATCCTCACCGGGCGCATCATCGACACGCCCGAGGCGCTGTCGATGGGACTGCTCACCGAGGTGGTGGCACCTGGGAAACACCTCGAGCGGGCGCTGGAGCTCGCCGAGGGGCTCGCGCGCTTCCCCCAGCGCACGATGCTCGCCGACCGGCGCGCCGCGATCGAGGGCTTCGGGATGCCGCTGGCCGACGCGCTGGAGCTGGAGGCCAAGCACGGCCCGGAAGTGTTCGAAGACGGTGCGCGCGGGGCTGCGCGGTTTGCCGCTGGCGAGGGACGCGGGGGAGCTGGCGCCGGGGCCTGATAAGCCTCGATTGGCTGACCGGGAGGCGCGACGCTCAGATGCTGCCGCGGGGCACTATCCAGCGCGTGGGCTGACCGGTGATCGCTGCGATGCGATCGAAGTCCTCGTCGTAGTGCAACAGCTCAACGCCCGCTGACTCCGCGGCCGCCGCAATCAGTAGGTCGGCGTCGCCGACGCTGCGCTGGTGGGCACCGCCTTGATGAGCCAGCTCCCGGTAGACGTCGATCGCGCGACTCCACTCCCGCGCCTCAATCGGGCACTGTGGGAGCCTGCCTATGCGGCGCCTATGTTCGTCGAATTCCCGGCCGTTGCGAGCCCCCTGAAGTATCTCCAGCGAAACCGTCGCACACGTGGCGATGCGCCCGTCGAACATCTTCTCGTTGAAGGATGCCTGCAGCGCGGGCCGGCGCCGCGACAGTTGCCACGCGCTGGTGTCAGCCAGTTGCCGCATAGTCCTCCACGAACTGACCCCAGGGCTTGGTTTCAACGCGCGAGCGCCGCAACTCCTTCAGGTCCTCGAGCGTTTTGCCGCCGAGATCCCATTCCCCCAACCGCTGCAGATCCTCGCGGCGCACCACCTCGTTCAAGGCGGCGTGCACGGTGTCGGTCGTGTTCTTGGTTTTGAGGACCTCGCGTGCTTCAGCGACCAGGTCCATATCCAGGTTGATCGTTGTTCGTCTCACCATGTTGGGCATCCTCGCATGTATTCAGCAGAAATTAATAGCCATACGAGGATTGTAACGATGCGTGCACAGACTTGGCACACTTCGGTCACATTTGTGACGCCTCTGTATCAACTAGGATCTCCATGGAGCATGAGGCGCCTGTCGCAAAGCACATAAGACAGACACGGTTCGCCTGCTGACCCTCACCTCCAGGTATGCTCGGCTGAGCGATGGCCTACTTCGTAACAGGAGCAACCGGCTTCATCGGACGCCGGCTGGTGGAGCAGCTGCTGGCAAACCGCCAGGGCGATGTGTACGTGCTGGTACGGGACAGCTCGAAAGGCCGGCTAGATGATCTGATCGAGCGCTGGAGCTTGACCGCTGGAGCATCCGCGGCCGAGCGCGTCAAGCCGGTGATCGGCGACCTGCGCAGGCCGCTGCTGGGTATCGAGAAGGAACAGGTAGAGGAGCTGCGCGGCAAGATCGATCACTTCTTCCACCTGGCGGCCGTGTATGACATGACGGCCCCCGCCGAGCGCAACACGGCGGTCAACGTCGGCGGTACGACGCACGCGGTGGAGCTGGCGCGGGCGGTGGATGCGATGTGCCTGCATCACGTCTCTTCGATCGCCGTGGCCGGCAACTACAAGGGCGTCTTCGGCGAGGACATGTTCGATGAGGGCCAGCGTTTGCCCTCGCCATATCACCGCACGAAGTTCGAGTCCGAGCGGATCGTTCGCGAGCAGCCATACGTGCCTTGGCGCGTATACCGGCCGGGGATCGTAGTCGGCGACTCGATCACGGGTGAGATGGACAAGATCGACGGCCCGTACTACTTCTTCAAGGCGATCCAGCGGCTGCGCCAGATCCTGCCCGAGTGGGTCCCGCTGGTGGGGCTGGACCTCGGCTACACGAACGTCGTGCCCGTCAACTGGGTGGCGAGCGCACTCGAGCACATCGCGCACGAGCCCAAGCTAGATGGCAAGGCTTTCAGCCTCACGGACCCGCGCCCGCAGCGCGTAGAGAACCTGATCAACGAACTAGCCGTCGTCGCGCACGCTCCGCGCTTCGCGGTGAACATCGACAAACGCCTGACCGACCCGTTGCCGAAGTGGCCGCTGAAGCTGGCGTTCGCGCTGCCGCCGCTACGCCAGGCACGCAGCCTCGCGTTGCGCGATCTGGGCATCCCCCCGGAGGTACTCGCGCATATGGAGCTGGTGCCTCGCTTCGACACACGCGAGGCCACGCACGCCCTTACGGGCACCCCCTTGGAGCAGCCACCGCCGCTGCGCGAGTACGTGGGGCGTCTGTGGGACTACTGGGAGCGCGAGATGGACAACCAGCTGCGCCGTGGCGCGACGCTCAAGCAGGCGCTCGACGGCAAGCACGTGCTGATCACCGGCGCCTCATCGGGTATCGGGCGCTCCACCGCGCTGAAGGTCGCCGAGGCGGGTGGCGTGCCGCTGCTGGTCGCGCGCAACGTGGACAAGCTGGAGGAGGTCCGCGCGGAGATCGTCGCCGGCGGCGGCACCGCGTACGTGTACGCCGCGGACATCTCCGACATTGAGTCGATCGAACGACTGCTCGAGCGCGTGCTCGCCGACCACCGCAACGTGGACATGCTCGTCAACAACGCCGGGCGCTCGATCCGGCGCTCGATCGCGCTCAGCTATGACCGCTTCCACGATTTCGAACGGACGATCCAGCTCAACTACTTCGGCGCGGTCAAGCTGATCATCGGCCTGTTGCCACACATGCGCGAGCGCGGCTCGGGGCACATCGTCAACGTCTCCTCGATCGGCGTGCAGACGAACCCGCCGCGCTTCTCCGCCTACGTCGCCTCGAAGGCCGCGCTGGACGCGTTCTCGCGCGTGGTCGCCTCCGAGGTAATCGGTGACGGCGTCACGTTCACGACGATCCACATGCCGCTCGTGCGCACGCCGATGATCGCCCCCACGAAGATGTATGACGCGTTCCCCGCGATCAGCCCGGAGGAGGCCGCGGACATGATCTGCGAGGCGCTGCGCGCCCGCCCCAAGGAGATGGGCACGCGCATGGGCAAGTTCGGCGAAGTCGCCTACACGCTCTCGCCGAGCACCGTCGACCGGCTGCTGCACCTCGCCTACCGAGTGTTCCCCGACTCCGCTGCATCCAAGGGTCACGCCGAGGTCGAGGAGCACGTCTCGTTCGAGCAGATCGCGATGGCGACGCTCACGCGCGGCGTGCACTGGTAGCTAAGAATCGGCCGGCGCGACGCTATGCTCGCGCGATGGACCGGCCGGCAGCAGCCTCCGCCTCGCATAGTCGCTACCTCAAGCTCTCGGCTCGGGCCGCTGATAGCGAGATCGTTCGCTCCTTCTATGGCGGACTGAAGCGAGCCAGCCGGCCGCTGTATCGCACCCCCTACTTGCAGCTTCTCGATCGCCACGAGCTGCCGCTGCTGTTCAACGCTCGAGGACTGATCGGCTGTGGCGTCGAGGTCGGCGTACAGCAGGGACTGTTCTCGCAATCCCTGCTTAACAGCTGGAACGGCAGGCATCTGATCTCCGTCGACCCGTGGAAAGCGGCCGAGGCGGACTATCACGACGCCGCCAATGTCACCCAGGAGGAGCATGACGCGCTCTATGCCGAGACCGTCAATCGGCTGGCGCCGTTCGGCGAGCGCAGCAGCGTTTGGCGCATGTATGGCGAGCAAGCTGCCGCTGCCATCCCCCACCACTCAATGGATTTCGTATACCTCGACGCGCGCCACGGCTATGAGTTCGTGATGGAAGACCTTGCGGCATGGGTGGACAAGGTGCGCCCGGGAGGGGTCCTGTGCGGACACGACTACATGGATGTAGACGCGGCAGACGCCGAGTTTGGCGTGAAGACGGCGGTCGATGAGTTCTTTGCGCGGCGCCAGGAAACCGTGAAGGTAACGCTCCGAGATCTGCCCTGGCGCAGCTGGTACGTAATCGTCTGACTAGCCGCACCAGTTGTTTGGCGCGCTTTGTGGCTGCACGGCTGGGACGTGATCGCATGACGCGTTCCACGTTGGGCGCACTGCCGCGGGCGCGATCTTGAGAAGATCGCAGGCGTGAGCGATGACGGCGGCCACGCAATCGAGGTACGCGACCTGCACAAGCGCTACGGCGACTACGAGGCTGTACGCGGCATCGACATCACCGTGCAGCGGGGCGAGGTGTTCGGGTTGCTTGGCCCAAACGGCGCCGGCAAGACAACCACGGTGGAGATCCTCGAGGGCTATCGCTCTCGCACCAGCGGTGAGGTCTCGGTGCTCGGCCATGACCCCGCGCATCGCTCGATCGCGCTGCGTCGGCGCATTGGAATCGTGCTGCAGTCCGGCGGCATCTACAGCCACATCACCCCGCGCGAGGCACTCACGCACTGGGCGAGCTTCTACCCGCACCCGCGCAAGGTCGATGAGGTGCTCGAGCTGGCAGGCCTGCAGGAGAAGGCTGACGAGCGTAGCCGCAAGCTCTCCGGCGGGCAGTTGCGACGCCTTGACTTCGCGCTGGCACTGGTCGGCAACCCGGAGCTGATCTTCCTCGACGAGCCCACAACGGGCTTCGATCCGGAGGCGCGGCGGGCGGCGTGGGAGACGATGCGCTCGCTACGGGAGCTCGGCAAGACGATCCTCCTGACGACGCATTACCTCGAGGAGGCGCAGGCATTGGCCGACCGCGTGGCGATCGTCAAGGACGGGCGCGTGCTTGCGATCGGTCCGCCGCGTGAGCTGGGCGTTGGGGCGTCGCATTATCGCGTCGCTTACCGGGACGCCGCGGGGGAGCTGATCGAGCGCGAGACGGAAGACCCGACGAGCCTGTTGCATGAGCTCACCGACGCGGCGCTCGCGCGCGGGGAACGCCTTGAGGAGCTGTCGGTTGGTCGCCCGACGCTCGAGGACGTGTACCTGGAACTAACAGCCGACGCCGATGCGGATGCAGATGCCACCACGCCCAATGCTCCTCGCAGGCGCGGCTCTCGCCGGGAGGCCAGCCGTGCCTGACGCGCTCGCACTGTCCTGGCGCCAATACCGGCTGGAGCGCAGGATGTTCTGGCGCAATCCCAGCGCCGCGTTCTTCAACTTCGTGCTGCCGCTGCTGTTCCTGGCCGCCGGCGGAGCGATTCTCAGCGGCAATCAACACGACCTCGACAAGCTGGTGCCGTCGATCGCGGGCATGAGCGTGATGTCCACGACGTTCACAGCGCTCGCCTACAACATCGTGTTCCTGCGCGAGCGCGGCGTGCTCAAGCGCATCCGCGGCACGCCACTGCCGACAATCTCCTATTTCGGCGGCGTGGCCGCCAACGCCGTCACCAACACGGCGCTTCAGATCGCGATCATCGTGCTCGCCGGGCGCGTGTTCTTCAACATCGGCTGGCCTGTGCACTGGGGCGAGCTGATCGTGTTTGCGATCGTCGGCGTCGTCAGCCTCGCCGCGCTAGGCGTGGCGTTCGCGCACATGATCCCCAACTTCGAGTCGACTGCTGCGTATGTCAACGCGGTCTTCTTGCCGGTCGTGTTCGTATCGTTCTTCGTTTTCGACGATAAAAATGGGGCGCCAGGCTTCGTGCGCACGATCGCTGAAGCGCTGCCACTGAAGCCGCTGATCGATGGGCTTTCGGGCGCGATGGTCACCGGCTCGGGACTCTCCAGCCACCTCGACTCGCTCGCTGTGATCGCCATCTGGGGCGTGTTTGGGCTGTACCTCGCGGTGCGCGGCTTCTCCTGGGAGGGCTCGCGCGCATGAACACCATGGGAAGTAGAGCCGGCGGATGAAGCAGCTCGCTGAGGACGTGTGTCTGCTGCGCGGGTGGCCGCCCAACGCGATCAACGTGTACCTGATCGGCGACGTGATGCTGGACGCCGCCACCCGCCAGGCGGAGACGCGGATCATGCGCGAGCTGGCTGGGCGCAAGCTGAGCGCCCACGCGCTGACGCACGCGCACCCAGACCACCAGGGCTCGAGCCACGCTATCTGCGAACGGCTGCGGATTCCGCTGTGGTGCGGCCAGGGCGACGTGCCCGCAATGGAGACCCTCGGCGGGATCTCGAGCTCGCAAGCGCCTGGGCTGGTCAACTACCTGCAGCAGCGCTTCTGGACGGGGCCGCCGCACCCGGTCGCGCGGGCACTGATCGAGGGGGACGACGTGGCCGGCTTCACCGTGCTCGAGGTACCGGGACACTCGCGTGGTCACCTCGCCTACTGGCGCGAGACAGACCGCGTATTGATCGTCGGAGATGTGCTCAACAACGTAAACGTCAAAACAGGAGTCCCCGGTCTGCACGAGCCGCCGACCGTCCTCACGCCTGACCCCGCGCGCAACCGCGTCTCCGTGCGCAGACTTGCCGCGTTGCGCCCGCGCCTGACGTGCTTTGGCCACGGCGCGCCGCTGCGCGACCCCGGCAAGCTCGCAGACTTCGCCGCGCGACTGGCGGACTGAGCAGCATGAGCGAGAGCATCTTCCTGCTCGACGGCGAGCGACCCGATGGGGACCATGTGTCGGCTGAGAACAGCCCTCGAGCGACGCGCGTGCACCCGACTGAGCATGCGCGGGGACCATGGGATCCGCGAGCACTGCACGGTGGCGCGCCGGCGGCGCTGATCACAGCCGCGTTCGAGCGCATGCAGCTAGGCGCAGAGCTGCGCATCGCACGGCTGGGCTTCGAGTTCCTGCGCCCGATCCCGCTCGCGCCGCTGACGCTGTCAACGCGAATCGTGCGTCCCGGTCGACGCGTGCAGGAGCTGGCCGCGGAGCTGGTCACAGTAGACAGCGACGATGGCGCGGGAGGCGAGCTCGTGTGCCGGGCGAGCGCCCTGCGGGTGCAGGCGATCCCCGACGAGGTGCCCGAACCGGAGGACGCGATGGACGAGCAGCCGCTACCGGCGCCAGAGACAGGCAAGCCTGTGCGCTTCTCGCTCAACGGCTCCAGCGAATCCGGCTTCGCTGCGACCGCGATGGAGATGCGCTGGCTGGATGATCCCTGGGCGCTAGGGCCGTCAAGGGTGTGGATGCGGCTGCATCATCCGCTGCTGCCCGACGAGCCGCTCACGTCGCTGGCGCGACTGGCGGGCACCGCGGACTTTGGCAACGGCGTCGGCGCGGCGCTGCCGTTCGAGCACTTCCTGTTCATCAACGCCGACCTGACGATCCACCTGCAGCGCCAGCCGCGGGGCGAGTGGATTGGACTGAATGCCCGCACGCTGCTCCCCAGCGGTGGCAGCGGGCTGGCAGAGAGCGTCTTGCATGACGTGCACGGACCGGTTGGTCGCGCCTTTCAGACGCTTGTCGTGCAGCCACGCTAAAGCTGTTGCAAAATAAAAGTGTTGTAGACGCAATTACTTTTGCTAGTGTCGAGTGTGATCCGTCTTCCACATGGCGGCAACCGCATTTGCACAAGGAGATCCCAATGTCATCACCAGAGGCAACCACCGCTCAGACTGCACTCCCCACGGGAACGTGGAACGTCGACCCGATCCACTCGAGCGTCGAATTTCAGGTCAAACACCTCGGCATCGCCACCGTCAAGGGCCACTTCGGTGAGTTCGAGGGCACGCTTGAGGTGACACCAGAGGGCATCAACGCGTACGGCTCGGCAGAGACGGCGAGCGTCGATACCCGCGAGCCCCAGCGCGACGCGCACCTGCGCTCCGCCGACTTCTTCGATGTCGAGAACCACCCGAAGATCACCTTCCAGTCGACCTCCGTGAAAGCGATCGACGACGAGGACTTCGAGATCGAGGGCGACTTCACCCTCCACGGCATCACACGCCCACTGAAGCTGATTGCCACCCTCGAGGGCACCGAGACCGACCCCCAAGGCAACGAGCGCGTCGGCGTCTCCGCCACAGCCCAGATCAGCCGCTCCGATCACGACATCAAGTTCAACATGGCGCTTGGCTCGGGCAACGTCGCGGTCGGCGACAAGGTCAAGATCCTGCTCGACATCTCAGCCGTGAAGGCCGGCTGAACGACACCGGCCAACGCTGTCCAGGGTCGCGCTGCTCACCACGGCGCGACCCACCGGGGCCGCCGCCGGTAGGCGGCCCCGGTAAAGATCGAAAGCGCCAGGTGCCGCTCAGCGCACGAACACGTCGCCGAGCGCCTCGTCGATCGCGTCCAGCGTGTCCGCGCTGAGCACCACGCCCGATGCCGAAGCGTTCGCGTGCACCTGCTCGGGGCGACTCGCGCCGACGATCGCCGAGGCCACGTTCTGCTCGCGCAGCACCCAGGCGAGCGCCAGATGAACCATCGTCAGACCCGCCTGCGCCGCGACCGCGCGCAGCCGCTGCACCGCCTCGAGCACGCGCGGCTTGATCAGGCGGTCGATGAAACCGCCCATGCTCTCGCTCGCCGCTCTGGAATCGGCCGGTAGCGGCTCGCCCGGCAGGTACTTGCCCGTGAGCACCCCCTGCGCGAGCGGCGACCACACGATCTGGGAGATCCCCTCACGCTCGCACAGCGGGATCACCTCAGCCTCGGGTGCGCGCCACAGCATCGAGTACTGCGGTTGGCTCGAGACCCAGCGCTCGACGCCTGAACGCGCCAGCGACTCCTCGATCTTCTTTGCCGGCCACTCGCTGAAGCCGATGTGACGCGCCTTGCCCGCACGCACCACTTCCGTAAGCGCGGCCATCGTCTCGTGTAGCGGCGTGTGTTGGTCGTAGCGGTGGCACTGGTAAAGGTCCACGTAGTCCGTCTGCAGGCGCTTCAGCGAGGCGTCGATCTGCTTGTGGATCTGCGCCCGTGACAGGCCTCGATCGGTATCTGACATGGGGAAGTAGACCTTCGTCGCTAGCACATACGAGGAGCGCTCACGCCCGGAGAGCACCTCGCCGAGCAGCGTCTCCGCCGCGCCACCCCCGTACACGTTGGCTGTGTCGATGAAGTTGATGCCCGCCTCGAACGCCGCGTCCACACACGCCTTCGCCTGCTCGCGCTCGACGCCGCCGGAATAGGTCAGCCACGAGCCGAGGCTGACCTCGGAGATCTCGATGTCGCTGCTACCGAGCTTGCGGAAGTTCATACTGAACAGCAACACTAGCGTCTGAATCGATGACCGCAATCGACCCCAATCTGCGCATCAGCTCCGTCCAGCTCGACGTCAGCGATCTGCCACGTGGCATCGACTTCTACGAGGGCACACTCGGGCTGCCGCTGATCTCCCGCGACGAGCACCACGCGTGGCTTGGGCCCAATCCGCTGCACCCAGCGCTCGTGCTCGGCGACATCGTCGCGCCGACGCTGCTGCCCCCGGGCGCCACCGGCCTCTACCACGTCGCCTGGCTACACCCCACCCGTGCAGCGCTCGCCGAAACCGTGCGGCGCGTCGCCGGCTCTCGCTGGCCGTTCGAGGGAGCCTCCGATCACGGCGTCTCCGAGGCTCTGTACTTGAGCGATCCCGACGGCCTGGGGATCGAGATCTACGTCGATCGACCGCGCGAGCAGTGGCAGCGACCGCCCAGCGGCCATGGGGTGAAGATGGTCACGCTGCCACTCGACCTGGATGATCTGCTCGCCCAGAGCACCGCCGAGCCGGCGCCCGTGATGGCACCACAGACGGGGATCGGGCACGTGCACCTGAAGGTCGCAGACGTACCCCGCACCGCGGCCTTCTACAGAGACGCACTCGGCCTGGATGAGCAGGCCCAGCTTCCCTCCGCGGCGTTCCTTGCAGCCGGCGGCTATCACCACCATGTAGGCGCCAACTCGTGGCAGAGTCGCGGCGCGGGCCCAGCCCCCGACAGCGCGCCGGGGCTGCGTCGCGTGGAGTTCGAGCTCAGCGACGTCGATGCGTTGGACGCGCTCGAGCGCACGCTTGCTGACGCGCCCGATCCGCAGTCAAGCTTCGCGGCCGAGCGCGACTCAACTGAGGAACTGTCGGTCCGCGACCCGGACGGCCAGCTGCTGAGCTTCGTGGCCACATAGACCTTGTTCCAATGCCGTTTATTGCGAGCGGAGCCGGCGTCCGCTCCCAGTAGAAGGGAGCGGCCAACCACAGGCCGATCCGTGCTTTCGCGGCTCGTCCAACTCAACAGCCGGCTGGGAGCTTGTGACGACGCCTGCTTTGCTAGTGCAGAGCAGGAGCCTCGCGAACGAGCACAAACCGCTGATGATGCCCGTGGTACCACGCGTGACCCGCTGATCCACGCGGTCAAGACAGAGCGAGTAGGGTTCCGTCGCAATGGTTCTGCTAGACGGCGGAGCGGCGTGGCTGGCTTCGCTCACGCTCTGCTATCGAGGCAGCCGTGACGGCGAGGCGTCAACAGACGAGACGGCAAGCGGACATACGCGACGAAGCCCTGGTATGAGGCGGCTTGTGCTTCTTGCGGCACTGGTGGCTACGGTCGCGTGTTTCGGAGCGTTGGAAGTGTCTGCGGCACTCGCGCAAGGTCGGTCGTCAAACACGCCGTGGATGGATACGTTTGGCAACGTCGGGCCGGCCGCGGCGGTTCCAACCGGGTATTGGGTAGATGTCGAGGAGTCCGGAACTACCACGTCCGGCAACCTCGGTGGCGGTGGCTCGCTTGTGGCGACGGGCACCGGCAACGTCAACTACGGTTTCGCTCAGGAATGCGCCTCGACGGCTAACGGCGGGCCATTCTCCAGCGGTCACTACCCGCCCGAGACCTGCGCCGAACTCGGAAGACCGTACAGCTCGAGCCCCCCTCAGGGCTTCTGGTTTACGGGCAACGAACACTGCGCCAGCGCTAGCCGACCATACTCCGGGTCCGTCTTCACATGGCATGTGCAGTTGCCAGAGTCCGGGCCTTGGCACGTCGAAGCGTACATTCCCTCTTGGACGATGTACGGCCAGGGAAACCACTACATCGTGAGCTCTGACGAAGGCCGGTCAGAAAGCGTGCTCTCACAGGAAGCCTCCCATGGCCAATGGGTCACTCTCGCCGGAGGACCGCATAACTTCACTGCCGGCCAGGATTACACGGTCGAACTGACGCAAGCGGACACAGAAAACGGGTTCTGCAAGTACCAGATGGCGGACCAGATGAAGTGGGTCTACGACGGTGTGCCGGCGACCGCCCCGATCAACACCAGTCCCCCGACGATCAGCGGCGAAGTGGAGGTCGGCAAGACGCTGACCGAGACCCACGGGAAATGGACCAACAATCCGACCTCCTATACCTACCAGTGGGAGGACTGCGACGCATCGGGCGAAAACTGCTTGCCGATCGCCGGGGCGACCTCGCAGGCGTACACGCCGACGGAAAGCGACGCGGGCCAGACGGTCGTGGTGCAGGAAACCGCCACCAACGCGGGGGGCTCGAGTAGCCCCGCGAGCTCATCCGCGACGGCGGTTATTCGGGTGTTGGCGCCCGTCGACTCGTTGCCGCCGATCGTCTCGGGTGTCGCGCAGCAGGGTCAGACGCTCCTCGACGTTAACGGGGTCTGGACAAACGATCCGAGCACCTATAACTATCAGTGGGAGGACTGCGACAGTTCTGGGGGCAGCTGCGCGCCGATCCCCGGAGCGAGCACACAGTCCTATACGTTGCTTGCCGCTGATGTCGGGCACACGATCGCGGTCAAGGAAATCGCCGTCAACGCAGGCGGCTCGAGCAGCCCGGCGCAGTCGGCACCAACGGCAGTCGTCGTCTCCTCAGCGCCTGCGACTACGCCTATCGCCCCTGTGGCGTGCCTTTCCGCCCAGACAGCGCGGGCCGGCCTGCCGACAGCGGCGCGGGCGAGCAGGAGCGCTGCGATCGCGCGGCGCCGCACGAGGATCACAGCCTTCACACCAGCGAGCGCCGTGGCGAGGACCGTCGCAACGCGGGCACGGGGATTCAACATCTCGATCACATTGAGCAAGGGGCTATCGAGGTTCTTCGACCCTCGCGAGGAATGCGCACAACTCCTGCGCGGCAGCGGATACGTCAACTTCCACCAGCGCGCTGCTCGCTGGAGCGTCGAACTGCCAGGGGTCTTTGGTGGCAGTCTCAAGGTGGTGGCAATCGGGAACCGTACGTACGTCAACGCCGCTGCATTCGCTCGCAAGGGCCATACGGTGTGGGTGAAGCTGAGCAGCCTGAGCGACTATGAGACCTTCGATACCGTCCCGCTTCTGCGGGATATCGTCGTGCTCACAAATCCCCTGCGGTCCCTGGACGTACTGCAGTCGGTGAAGGCGCCACGCCATACCCTTGCGCGCCACGCCACATACACACCCGAAGAGCAGGCTCAGGCTGCCGACTCCCCATCTGTCTCGGCGTCGTGCAGCAAGCAGGCTCAAGCGGTAGTTAGCGGCGACTCCGTCGACGCTAAGCATTTGACGGATTCTTTCGCCCTCAATACCAAGATCGACAGCGAGACTATGGACTCATGGGGAGAGACCAAGATCAGTGCAGACGCCGACAGCTCAGGGGTTTGCGAAGAGAAGATCTCCGTCGAGAACGCGGAGGCTGACGGGTTCGACGTCGTGTTCGACTTCACGAGCTCCTCGCCTTCGGACACCACGATCAACGCCCCCCAGTCGACCGTTACTGAGGAGTGGAAGGTGATCTATCACGTCAAAGAGGCGCCGTGTCTGGACGGCACTTGGGACGGGGATGAGCCGCAATCCACTCCCAACCCGACTGGGGGCGAGATCACCGGCACACTCACCGGGCATTTGGCGATCGTTGCGAGCAGCCTGTCTTGGTCGTACACGTTCAATAGCAAGGACGAATACCCGGTTATCGTTGGCGCGGATCCAGAGCCACCATATACCCCGATTTATGCACCGGATAGCTTTACAGGTGACGAAGGCTTCAAAGGCTCAGGCCCCGTCATTGGGGCGATCGCCGCCGCGGGCGGCAGTTTTTCGGCGCTCCCCAGCGGCGATTGGTGGCGAGCATTCAGTCCAGACTTGCGCGGGGTTTCGCCAGGGCTGTACGCCGGTGGGGATGCGACGTTGTCGCTCGACATCGCTGTCAACTGCGGCGCTCGGCAGCTCACGGTCGATGCGTACCTGCCCGGAGGGGAAAAACTAATCTGGGGGTTCGACATGCATAAGACCTCTGACGCCCCGCCGCGGATCACCGTGGGGCAGAACTGGCGGAGCGAGATCTCAGCGCCCGTGCAGTCCGGCTCGTCGTGACATCGCGGCGCTAAGGCGCGGGAGGTTGCGCCTACGGCCGCCGGCTGTGACGATGACGCCCAGGCCGACCGTCGCTGCGGCGATTGCGCCGCCGAGGATCATCTATTCGGCACCCTATTTGCGCACCGCGTCGTTGTCTTCACAGGGTCGACGACGGGATCCGGGATCTGTTCCAGCACTGCCTAAAGAATCATGTCCATCTCCTCACCCGTCTGCCCGGCCGTTCAGCCAGTCGTCGGTAGCTGCGGCAGGCTTTTACCAACCCTCTGGCCCTCGCTGCTTTGCTGGCTGGGCGAGCCCGCGCGCCCGGCACCATTGCTTTGCGCTGGATAGCGAGCGCGTCGACGGAGGCCACTCGCGCCGCTGGTCTGGACGGGACGCGGAAGCCCCCCGACTCGTCGCGCTCGGTCTTCGTCCACAGCAGGAGCGTGAGCGGCGTCTGCCGACGCTCCCGTATCGATAGGAAGGCGGGAGCGGGGCGTATTCTGATGTCGTGCCCGGGCCGGTCGAGCGGCGACGGACACATGGTGAGAACTTTTCAAGCGATGATCGGCAAGCCTTCGACGCCGACGCCCACCGGCCAGTTCTTCGTCGAGGAGACCGTACAGATGCCCGTCGGCCACCCGGGCGGACCGTACGCGCTCGCCCTCAGCGCACGTTCCAACGTGCTGCAGAAATTCGAAGGCGGGCCAGGGCAGATCGCGATCCACGGACTCGAGGATCTCGGAGGGACGCTGGGCGCCGCCGAATCACATGGCTGCGTCCGCCTGGCCACCGCGAGCATCGACTGGCTGGCCGCCCATATCGATCCAGGCACACCAGTAAAGATCTATACAGGCACCCCTAAGCGATGATTGCAGCACCGAGCTCGTCGGCGCCGCCCCGCCTGCGCTCGGACGACCTCCCGAACAGAGCTCATCGCCTCGCGGGGGCTCCGGGGCTGCGCAGCCCTTCGCGCTGATGGAAAACCCCGAGCAACGACGGATGGTGCTCGAGGACCCCTCGCTGGTGCCGGCGGCGGTCGAGGAGTCACTGCGCATGTTCCCGGCGTTCGCGCACTTCGCCCGCACGACCACACGCGACACCGAGCTGCACGGGCAGCGCATCCGTGAGGGCGAGAAGCTGGTCATGTGGTACCCGTCGTCCAACCGCGATGAGACGCGCTATGAGGACCCCGACCGCTTCGACCTGACGCGCGAAGCCGAGCACCAGGCGTTCGGTGCCGGTGGCCGGCACTTCTGCCTGGGCACCGCGCTCGCGCGACTGGAGTTGCGGATCCTGATCGAGGAGACGCTCAAGCGCTACCCCGAGATCCAGATCGCCGGCGAGTGCACACACGTCGAGTCAGCGTTGCCAACCAGCACAAGACGCTCCCGGTACGGCTGCGTCCGCTGTAGGTCGTCCAGCGTACGCAGGCGACGACAAGCGCCGAGCACAGCGACCTCTCCTATCCAGCGCTAGGCAGGGCGCGTCCCCGCTTGCCTCGCAAGCGATCGTCTCGATCGGCGCTCCTCGGATGCTCGCAAGGGACGACGAGCAGCGGTCAAGCCCGGGCGCTGCGCTCCCTCTCCACGCCAAGCAACAGCCTGCCGGGGGTGGTGCCGCCCTTACGGTACGTCAATGGTATTGGCCTAGATCCGAGACAGCGGCGGCTCGGCGCTCAGGCGCTCACGGAGTCCAGGCGCGCGAGCTCGTCAGCGGTCAGCTCCAGCTCAGCGGAAGGCAGCAGCTCGCGCAACTGCTCTGTGGAGGTGGCGCTTGCAATCGGCGCGAGAACGGTGGGCTGCGCGGTGAGCCAAGCGAGCGACACGGCCGCGACGGTGTTGTCGTGCGCAGCGGCGATCTCGTCCAGCGCATCCAGGACCGCGAACCCGCGCGCGTTGAAGTAACTCTCGCGCACCCCTGCCGCACGCGGGCTGTCGACCTCGTCTCCCCCGCGCCGGTACTTGCCAGTGAGGAAACCCCTGGCCAAGCCGAAGTACGGGACGCACGCGAGCCCGTTGCGCTCACATACCGCCACGAGCTCGCCCTCGTATTCGCCACGGTCCAGCAGGTTGTAGTGCGGCTGCAGCGCCACATATGCGGCCATGCCTAGCTCAGCGCCAACGCTCAGCGCCTCCTGCAGACGCTCAGCGCTGTAGTTGGAGGCACCCGCATGGCGGATCTTGCCCTCGGCGATGAGCGCACCGAACTCGCCCAGCGTCTCCTGCAGCGGCGTGTTGGGGTCGTCGCGGTGGGCGTAGTAGAGGTCTATGCAGTCCACGCCCAGTCGCTGCAGCGAACCCTCGATGCCACGCCTGATCGTCTCCTTCGAGAGCCCTTGCAGATCCGGCGCCATTCCGACCTTGGTCGCAATCAGCAGCTCGTCACGATTGCCGCGCGAGGCGATCCAGCGACCAATGATCCGCTCGGACTCCCCCGCCCCGCCGGAACCCCGGCGACCATAGCTGTCGGCCGTGTCGATGAAATTGCCGCCCGCCTGGAAGTACGCGTCGAGCACTGCAAACGAGCGCTGCTCGTCGATCGTCCAGCCGAAAACGTTCCCGCCCAGGCACAGCGGGAAAACGTCCAGGTCAGTATCGGCGAGACGGGCGATGCGGTCAGGGTAGCGGGCCACCTCGGCGGCCTCAGTGTCGCCGCCCCATGGCAAAGCTCTGGACCGGCGGTACAACCGCGCGCATGCCGGACCCCACCTCCGCACCTTGTGCCTGTTCCTCATCGGCCGGCGACTGCGTGGGCTGGTGCCCTGGAAGGCGACGAACACGTGCGCTCGCGGCCTGTGCCTCGCCATCGACGCCTCCGGGCAGGAACCGCTCCAGCGCCGCCAGCTCGTGCACGATCACGTTGACGACCCCTTGCGAGCACTCGAGCACGCCTTTGGCGAGCAGCAGAGGCTCGGCTCGCGCGAGGTGGCGGTGGCGCTCGTAGACGGCCTTGGCGACGATCAGGTTGATCGTTCCCAGCTCGTCCTCGAACAGCAGGAACATCGTCCCCTTGGCGGTTCCCGGCCGCTGTCTGGCGATCACCAGTCCCGCCACCGCCACCTGCGAGCCGCTATGCATTCCTGCCAGCTGGGCGCTGGTGACGAGCTTTGGCACTGTCAAGCGGGGGCGCAGGATCGCCATGGCGTGATCGCCGATCGTCACACCGCTGGTGGAGTAGTCGGCGATCAGCTTCTGCCAGCGACCGAGCTTGCGCAGCCTGGGGGCCTGTGGGAGCCCCAGCGGCAGCGCCAGCTGCACGCTGCCGTCGATGCCAGCCCGCGAACCCTCATCGACGGCGTGTGCCCGCGCGGCGATCCCCAGCTGCCATAGCGCCAAGCGTCTTTCCTGACCTCCCAGCGGTCCGCTCGTGAGGCTGTCGCAAGCACCCGACCAGGCCAGCTGCTCGAGGGTCTCGCGCCTCACGCCGGCCCTTCCCGCGAGCTCGGCGAGGCTCTTGAAGAGCCCGCCCCGTGTACGCTCTCCCACCAGCACCTGCGCCTCCGCGGCGACGATGCCCTTGATGTAGCCCAGGCCTATGCGCACACCTCCACGCTCGACCATGAACTGCACCTGCGAGGCGTTGACATCGAGCTTGTGAACGGCGATACCCCGGCTTTCGGCCTCGTGCACGAGGCTGTCGGGCGCGTAGAAGCCCATTGGCTGCTCGTTCAGCAGCGCACACAGGAACTCCGCGCCGTAGTGGACACGCAACCACGTCGACTGGTAGGCAAGCAGGCCGAAGGCAGCGCTGTGCGCCTTGGGAAAGCCAAAGCCGGCGAAGCCTTCGACCTTCTCCCACACGCGCTCCGCCGTCGCCCGATCGAGCGGCAAGCCAGTTGTGCTCGCGTGTCGCAGCGCCCCCGTGATGAAGCGCTTGCGCTGGTGTTGGAGCAGCTCGTGTGAGCGCTTGCGGCTCATCGCCCGGCGTAGCCCATCGGCTTCGCCGGGACTGAAGCCGGCGAAGGCTTCAGCGACCTGCATCACCTGATCCTGGAAGATGATCGTGCCGAGCGTCTCGCGCAGGACCGGCTCGAGCGTTGGATGCTCGTATGAGATCTCATATTCAGGGTCTTCGCGCAGGCGTCGACGCCGCTCGATGTAGGGGTTGATCGCCCCGCCCTGAATCGGCCCCGGCCGCACGATCGCCACCTGCACGACGAGGTCGTCGAGGTTCTCAGGCTGCGTGCGGCGAATCGACTGCATCTGCGCGCGGCTCTCGATCTGAAAGACGCCAACGGTGTCCGCCGCACGGATCGCTTTGAAAGTCTTTGGATCGTCGAACGGGATCCGTGAGAGATCGATCCGCTCCCCGTGCACCCGCGCGATCTCATCCACGCAACGCTCGACCGCTGAGAGCATCCCCAGACCCAGCAGGTCGATCTTCAAGAAACCCGCGTCCGCACAGGAGTCCTTGTCCCATTGGATCATCTGCCTGCCCGCCATCGCCGCGGGCACCACTGGGCAGCAGTCGATCAGCGGCCTGGTCGCGATCACCATCCCACCCGGGTGCTGGGAGAGATGGCGGGGCAGTCCGTACGCCTGCTCGACCAGCCGTTCGAGCCAACTCCAGCGGGTCGAACGAGCCCCCTTGGGGGCGATGTTCTTTGCATCCCCACCCCACGGATCCGCGCCGCGGGCAGCACGCTCGATCTCGCCTGCGGGCAGTCCTAGCACCTTGCCCAGCTCGCGGATCGCCCCGCGAGCGCGAAAGGTGGGAAAGGCCGCCACCAGCGCCGCGCGATCGTGCCCGTAGCGCTCGTGCACGCGCGGGATCAGCCGCTCGCGGATGTCGCGCGGGAAGTCCAGGTCGATGTCGGGCAGCCCATGTAGATCCTCGTGCAGGAAGCGCCCCAGCGCGAGCTTGCCCGCGATCGGATCGATGTGCGAGAGCCCCGTCAGGTAGCACACGATCGAGGAGACTGACGACCCGCGTCCGCGTCCAGGCGCGAGCAGCGCGCGTACCGAGTCCGGCCCGCGAACCTCGAGCGCTACTTCACGTGCCAGCTCGAGCATGTCGTGGTGCAGCAGGAAGAAGCCCGCCAACCCGAGCCGGTCGATCACGTGTAGCTCCTCTTCCAGGCGTGCTGCGGCCTGCGCCGGCGCACGACGGGCCGCCCGCGCGCCCGCGGGTGGGTGGGCATCAAATCCGTGCGGGGCGACGGCGTCTGCTCCGTAACGCTCCTGCAGTCGCACCCGACACAGCTCAGCCAAGCGCCGTGATGAGTCCACATCCTCCGCCCCCGGGTAGCGATAGCCGAGATCTTTGGTCAAGTCGAACCGCAGCTGCTCAGCCAGCTCGAGCGTCTCACGAACTGCATCGGGATGGTCGGCGAAGCGGCTTGCCATCGCCTCGGGGGCACTCATCACATGGCTGTGGTTGCCACGCCGCAGCGGCTCGCAGGCATCGAGCGCAGCGTGGTGGCGCAGCGCTACGAACGCGTCCTGCAGCTCCGCCCTGGTGCGTGCGTGCGTATGCACGTCGCCGGTGGCTACACATCTAATTCCCAGCCGCCGGGCACGGGCAGCAAGCGCACGGTTGCGGGCACGATCGTGGCGGGCATATGGCCGCTGCAGCTCCGCATACAAGCCCTCCGGGCCGAATGCGTCGAGCAAGAGCCTCACCGCGCGCTCGTCATCCACATCGCTTCCGATCACCGACCGCTCAGCGCAGCCCGTCAGGCAGACGAGCCCTTCGGCGTGATCGATCACGCTTTGCACGTCCACCCATGGCTCCGTGCGCTCACGCCGCGATGAGCCTCCGCGCGTATGTGCGTGCGCCAAGGTGAGAATCCGGCAGAGGTTGCTCCAGCCGCGCTCGTCGCGCACGAGCAGCGTGAGGTGATGCGTCGCGGTGGCCTGGGCGCGATCAGCGGGACGGCCGGGCTCGAGCATCACATCGATCTCAGCGCCGTGGATCGCCCTGACGCCGTAGTCCGATGCGGCCTGGGCGAGCTCCATCGAACCGGAGACGGAGTTGTGGTCGGTTAGCGCAAGCGCCTGGTAGCCCAGCTCACCGGCGCGCTGCGCGAGCTCCTGCGGCAACGAGACACCATCTAGGAACGAGTACGCCGAGTGGCAGTGCAGCTCGACATATGGCGAAGCGCGACTCATGTGAGATGCACGAACCAGCGGCCCGAGCACAGGTCGTGGAAGACGACGATGTTGCGGCCCCGCTCGCCCACGAGCTCCCAGTAGCGTCGTCGCAAGGGCTCGGCCGTCCACCAGCGATCCTCCACGAGCCACGACTCGCGCAGCGACTCGATCGTTTCGCCGTTGACTGTGGCCAGCATGCCCTCGGGGCGGACGGGGTCCAATCGCACGCGCGCGGGCTGGGGCTTGTTGAGGATGCGCGCCACGCAGCAATCACTCCGGGATCGGTGCCAGTACCACCCGCCGCTCGGGCACGCGCGAATCCGGATCCACGCACACCGCGCGCAGCGCTGCCTGGGGCCCTGCCACTACGCGCACCTGAGCGACCGCCTCGCGCAGCCGCGCCGTGCGAGCGCTCGGGCGAGCGCTACGGGCGACAGGACCACCAGAGGTCTCCTCGAACAGCGCGTCCTGCTCGCGGGTTGGCGGCCCGAAGCGCTCGGCGGCCAATCCCAGCTCAGCGGCAGGGGCGGGCAATGACAGCAAGCGCAGCGACAGCGCCAGCCAGATGCGCTCTGGATCACATAGCGCCTGGCGAAAGACCACACGCTCACGCCAGCCGCCGCCCGCAATCAGACGGGCGGAGAGCGTGGCTGCACGCAGCGTGCGCCCACGGCGCTCGGAGCGAGCCAGCAAACGATCTATCAGCACACCCAGTATCCGCTTCAGTGCCTCTCCGGAGCTCGCATCACCCACCTCCATCGACTCCTCCAAGCGCTCCTCTACGCGGCGCGGGCGCAGCGGGGTGTCCTCACCGCAGGCCAGTCGATAGGCAAAGGCACCCGCCGGCCCGAAGCGATCGCTAAGCGCCGGGCCCCCGAGCCTTGCCAGCTCGCCGAGCGTGCGCACCCCCAGACGCGAAAGCGGCTCGATCAGGGCAGCCGTATCCTCGCGAAAGCCGAGTAGCTCGATCGAGCGCCCGGTGAGCCAGCGCGTGGCCTCATGGGTGGGCGGGCCTTCAATCACCAGCGGGCGTCGCGAGCGCACCGTCAGGGCGGCCGCCAGCGCGCAGAAGCGCGTCGGGCCGGCACCGATCCGCACAGGATGCGCAAGCACGCGCGTAGCGGCAGCAATCGTTGCCGCCAGCGGACCATAGATGCCCCGCAGCCCATCGCTCTCAAAGTACGCGAGTCCCGGTCGAGCCGGCTCGACGGCCGCACCGATCGATTCCAAAGCATGTAGCGCCTTCTCCCAAGCATCGGCCACGAGCACTGGGTCACCCGGCACCAGCACCAGGTCTGGGCAGCGTGCGAGTGCCTCTCCGAGGATCATCCCGCGGGCCACACCACACGCCTGTGCGGTCCCCGATACCTCCCCCACCCGCTGTTCGCCACCCACCAACGGCGCGAGCGCCAGCGCCCGGCCCGCCAGCGTCTGGCGTGCTACCTGCGAGCCCTCGCCGGTAGCCACCGCCAGCTCGAAACGCGGGATGTAGATGCAGACGACCATGCGA
>Ga0210383_10000784_pt1 | contig 28967 bp, 24 predicted proteins | sample IncBWC14OmetaG_FD_160072 | JGI IMG/M metagenome (GOLD analysis project Ga0210383, IMG submission 160072) | Forest soil microbial communities from Barre Woods Harvard Forest LTER site, Petersham, Massachusetts, United States - Inc-BW-C-14-O ... | reverse complement strand
GTCGCGCCGGGCGTTTCGGCCTTATATATGAGACGCGTTCTGAGGTGACTTGGATACCTGAGGATTTGCATCTAATGTAAAGATTACAAATAACTTACAGAAATACGGCATTTGCGGGCGGATCGCTTTCCGCAGAATCGCGAGCGGACGTGAGCTGATCGCGGCGGAGGAAGCCTCTAGAAACGATGCTCAAAATCGCGGTTGCTCGCGCAGAATGGGGAGATCGTCAGCGTGGCTCATTCGATTGGGGCGGAAGAAAACTCCAAGGAAAAATCTGTGATAGCCGACGACTCGAAATGTCCGGTGAGTGGAAAGAGGAAGTACGCGACGGAGGGTGAGGCTCTGACGACAGCCGCGCACCAGATCGCAACAACGAATGCGCCGAAAGAGCTGCGTGCCTATCTTTGTTCCTGGTGCGAGGCCTGGCACCTCACGAAAGATGCAGGCAAAGCCGGAAAGCGCCGCAAGTGATCGGCAAAATTAGTACGGATTCGCGACGAGACTTCTCTTTCGTGATGACGCTAGCGACGGCGGAGTTTCTCGTGTTCCTGATACACTTTCGCGGATGAGTTTTCAGTTTGAAATTTTAGCAACGGATCCGACCGGTGCGCGGCTGGGGCGGCTTACGACTCCGCACGGCGTGATAGATACGCCGGCGTTCATGCCTGTCGGCACGGCGGCGACCGTGAAAGGCCAGACTCAGGAAGATCTCGAAAATCTCGGCGTGCAGATTCTTCTGTCGAACACTTATCACCTCTATCTTCGGCCCGGGCACGAACTGATTCGCAGCATGGGCGGACTGCATAAGTTCATGGCGTGGCCGCGCGCGATTCTTACGGATTCGGGCGGCTACCAGGTGTTCAGCCTCAGCGAGCTTCGCAAGGTTACGAATGATGGGGTGACATTTCGCTCGCACCTCGATGGTTCCGAACATTTTCTTTCGCCGGAGAAAGCGCTCGAGATCGAGATAGCGCTTGGCGCCGATATCATTATGGTTCTCGATGAATGCATCGAGGCGCCGTCCACAGAAGTGCGAGCGCGCGATGCGGCGGCACGAACGCTTGATTGGGCGCGACGTTCCCGCGATTATTTCGCGCAACACGGCGATCCTGCGCGCCAGGCACTTTTTGGAATCGTGCAAGGCGGGACATTTGCGGATTTGCGGCGCGGAAATGCAGACGCGCTTGTCGAGTTGGGTTTTCCCGGTTACGCAATTGGCGGGCTCGCAGTGGGCGAGCCGCACGAAAGCACATGCGAGATGACGCAAGTGGCAGCGTCGCGATTGCCCGCGAACAAGCCGCGGTATTTGATGGGGGTCGGCAAGCCAGAACAACTTCCGGATTATGTGAGCCTCGGCGTGGACATGATGGATTGCGTTCTACCGACGCGCAGCGCGCGACATGGATGCCTTTTTACGTCGCAGGGAAGGCTGCTAATTCGGAATGCGCGCTATGCAACTGACCCACGCCCGATTGACGAAAAGTGTCAATGTGCGGTTTGCCGGCGGTATTCGCGTGCATATTTGCGGCATCTTTATTCCTCGGGAGAGGCGCTCGCGGGCATCCTTAACACCCACCATAACGTCTACTTTTACCTTGACATAATGAGGGAAATTCGCGAGGCTATCCGTTTTGGGAGTCTCGAAAGATTCCGCACTGACCTTCAGGCACGCCTCCGTGGGCAAAACTAATCGGGGCTGGGCGCGGTAAGGGCGGGGCAGCGTCTTCGGACGACGATTTAGGCTTACGATGGAAACCTGCCGGCCACGGCAGGTAGCCCGCCTGGGCGGGAAAGGCGCAAATGATCGCGGTTTTTGGTTCGATGTATCCGGCGACGCTATCGGTGTGGCTGCAAGCCCCCGGTGGGGGTCTTCTCGGGAATCCCCTCGTAGTAATGGTACCGATCATGGCGATCTTCTATTTCCTCATGATCCGGCCCGCGCAAACCCGGCAGAAGAAGGTCGCCGAAATGCTTCGTAATCTGAAGACTGGCGATAAAGTGATCACAAACGGCGGAATTTATGGGTCGATCGTGGGCCTGGATGACGATTCGGTCCAATTGCGCGTTGCGGAGCAAGTGAAGATTAAGGTGTCGCGCGCCGCTATCGCAGGATTGCAAGCTGAACCACCGAAGGAGAGCTAACCAGCCAGCATGAGTTCCGAGCTCAAGTGGAAATTCATTTTCATCCTGTTCGTTATTCTGATATGCATATTTGGTTTGATTGGACTGCCGGAGTTCCCGACTTCCGCGAAGCAGGTAAAGCAGAATCTCGCCGACCGCATCAAACTGGGACTTGACTTGAAGGGCGGCAGCCACCTTGTGGTGCAGGTGCAAGTGGATGAAGCGATCGGGCAGCGGTGCGACGAAACGGTTGACGCGCTCTCGAAAGAACTCCACGACAAGAACGTTACCTTCGGCGAAATTCGCCGGGTAGACGACACGCATATTTTAGTGCGCAACATTGATCCTGCTACGTCGGGAACTTTCCGTGACCTCGTCGGCACTCAACTGCTGGACTGGACGATGTCACCCGCGCCCGGCGAACAGAACGGCTACCTGCTGACGATGAAGCCATCGATTGTTGCAGATATCCGGCGCAACACGATGGATGTGTCGCTCGATACGATTTCGCGCCGCATCAATGCTCTCGGCCTCACCGAGCCGACGATCGCTTTCACAGGCCGCGGCGACAACGAAATTCTGATTCAGCTCCCGGGCGAAGCTGACCCCACGCGCGCGAAGTCCGTGATTCAAGCGACGGGACAGCTTGGCTTGAACCTGGTGGTGGACGATCAGACATATCCTTCCGAAGCAGCTGCGCTCGCGGCGAAGGGTGGCGTGCTGCCTCCGGGAACTGAAATCGTCCCCGGCAAGGCCAGCGCGGCACCGGGTCAGCCGGCTCAGCAGGTGTATTACATTTTGAATCGCGCACCGATCGTAACAGGCCAGGATCTGCGCAGCGAGAACATCAGTCCGAGCAGCAACAATCCCGGACAATATCAGGTGGATTTCAAACTTTCGACTGCCGCCGCGGCGCGCTTCGGGCCATTTACCGAGACAAACCTGGGCCGCCGGATGGCGATCGTTCTCAATCATCAAGTGTTTTCGGCGCCGACAATCAATGGACGCATCGATGATTCGGGGATGATTGAATCGTTTTCGCAGGATGCGGCGCAGGATTTGGTGCTGGTGTTGCGTGCAGGAGCGCTGCCTGCATCGATCAAATATTTGGAAGAGCGAACGGTGGGGCCGTCACTTGGCGCAGATTCAATTCGACAGGGCGTGCGCGCGTCGATTGCGAGTCTCGTCGTCGTGATGATTTTCCTCGTGATCTATTACCGGCTAAGCGGTGTCAATGCAGTAGTGGCCCTCGTGCTCAACCTGATCATCCTGATCGCTTTCATGGCGTATGCGGGTGCGGTGTTGACGCTGCCGGGTATCGCTGGTGTGATTTTAACAATCGGCATGGGCGTGGACTCCAACGTACTTGTGTTTGAGCGCATCCGAGAAGAATTGCGCAATGGCAAGGCGGCGGCTTCGGCGGTGGCGACTGGATTTGATCGGGCGTTTCTGACGATTATTGATACGCACGTAACGACAATCGTATCGGCTATCTTCTTGTTTCTCTTCGGGACGGGGCCGGTCCGCGGCTTTGCAATCACGTTAGTTATCGGGTTGCTCGCCAACGTGTTTACTTCGATTTACGTGTCGCGAGCGATTTTCGATTACCACTTGGCGCATATGGAGCGGCAGGCGGAACTTAGTATTTAACGGGCATTTAACCGGGCTGTCGGCCGAAGCATTCGGGACAGCGGTAGAGATTAAGCGTCCGGGAACAAACCTGGGACGCATGGTGTCCAATTAAGACGGATAGGACTCGATGGAATTTTTTAAGGGCGTAAATGTCGATTGGATGGGGAAGGCGAAATACTTCGCTCTCCTATCGTTGATTCTACTGGTGGCCGGATGGGCGTCAATTTGGAAGAACGGCGGCCTGCGGTATGGAATCGATTTCCGGGGTGGAACGCTGGTTTACGTGAGGTTCGCGGGGACGCCGCCAATCGACCAGATCCGGCAGGGACTGCAGTTAGCTGGTTTGCCGAACAGCACGATCCAGACGATCAGCGATATCGGCGCCACGGGCTCGCAGAAAGATGTGGTGATCGGGCTCGAGCAACAGGGTACAGGCGATGAATCGCTTGATGCCGGCAAGAATGCAATTCTGGGAGTTCTTCACAAGACTTTCGGAACCGATACCGGCGGCAAGCAGGATTTCAATTCGACAACGGCCGCAGCGCTTTCCGATTACCTTACGATCAAGGATCCGCTCGCGCTGGGGACGAATGCCGGCGATCGCTATAAGCAATTGGCGGAGCGGCTCACTGACGCGCGCGACAAAAATCACGGCGGGATTCTCACCAGTTTTAACGAGCTCAGCAATGTGGATGGAGCGAGTCAACCGGTGTTGAATGCGCTGACGAGCGGCTATTCGCTGGGTAACTTCACGATCCGGAATGTGGAGATCGTGGGGCCGAAGGTGGGAGCCGAGCTGCGACGCCAGGCGATACTCGCAACGCTCTATGCCTTGCTGGGCATGTTGGTATATATTGCGTTCAGGTTTGAGTGGATTTACGGGGCGGCTGCGGTAATCGCGGTGTTTCACGACGTGCTGATCACGCTCGGCTTTTTCTCGCTATTCCATTACGAGATTTCGCTGACGGTGATTGCAGCGTTGCTCACACTTGTCGGTTACTCGATGAACGACACGATCGTGATTTTCGACCGTGTGCGAGAAAATCTCCGGTTGATGCGGCGGGAGCCGTTTCCGGAGATCGTGAACAGGTCGATCAATCAAACGCTTTCGCGAACAATTTTAACAAGCGGCTTAACTTTCCTGACCGTGGTGGTTCTGTTCCTCATGGGCGGGGAGGTGCTCCGTGCTTTCGCTTTTGCCATGGTGGTGGGAGTTGTGGTAGGAACGTACTCCAGTTTTGGGATCGCAGCCCCCATCGTGGTTTTGTGGAATAAGTATCGGGGTCAGGGAGCTGCCATTAGCGCCGGATCCGCAGCCGAAAAGCGCGTGGCGGCAGCCGCAAGGAGGTAGGTCCAATGTTTGACGATCTCGTAGTCTCCAGTGCGAATCCAAAGCGCACGAATTCCTGGTGGACGGTGATGCTATCGAGCGCCGTGCAAGTGGGAATCGTGGTGGTGATGATTCTGATCCCGCTGATCTATACCGAAGCACTCCCCAAGGAAACGCTCACTACGTTCCTTGTGGCCCCGGCACCGCCGCCACCTCCTCCGCCTCCTGCTGCGGCGATTCAGAGAATCGTAAAGCCCGTCGTGCGCCTGATTCACAACGGCCAGATGATGGCGCCCACCGTGATTCCGAAGAAAGTGGAAATGATTAAGGAAGAAGAGTTGCCGCCGGATGTGGGGTCGGTTGGCGTGACGGGTGGAGTTCCGGGCGGAATCGCCGGCGGTTCGGCCGGCGGCGTTCTTGGCGGAATCATCGGTGGAGTGGGCTCGAACATGCCGCCTCCGCCGAAAGCGGCACCTGCGCGCATCCGTGTAGGCGGCAATGTGCAAGCTGCGAAGATGGTGCGCCAGATTATGCCGGTGTATCCTCCGATCGCAAAGACCGCGCATATTTCGGGCACCGTAACGCTTCATGCCGTGATCGGTAAAGATGGCACGGTGCAAAATCTTGAATACGTTTCCGGGCCGCCGCTGCTGATGAAGGCGGCAATGGACGCCGTGAAGCAGTGGCGCTACCAGCCGACGCAGCTGAACGGTGACCCGGTTGAAGTGGACACAACGATTTCCGTCGTATTTACACTAGGCGGTTAAGCAGGGCGCGGCTCAGCCCTGCTTCTGGGGGGACGGAGCCGGTTTGATTGAATAGAATTGCCGACCGGCAGAATCTGGCTGCCGCGATCGTACGTGGAAATGGAGGAGGAGCAACTCTATGTTTTCGACTTTACTTTTGGCAAACGCGGTGATTTTTCAGCAGCCGGAAGTTGGCTGGGACCTGGTGACCATGTGGCACAACATGGGCTACCCGGCCAAGTCGGTAGTCGCGGTTCTATTCATTATGTCTGCGTGGTCGGTGGGTATCATGATCGACCGTGCACTCATGTACAGCGCGGCACGGAAGCAGTCGCGTGTATTCGTGCAGCAGGTGGCCGGCGCGCTGAAAGATAACAAGCTCGACGAAGCCATCTCGATCGCGGAGCGGAACAAGAAGAGCCACATCGCGAAGGTTGTTGCGACGGGCCTCTCTGAGTTCCAGGCAGCGTCGGCACAGGTGAGCGATGAGGAAGTGATCGAAGCGGCGAAGCGCGGACTCGAGCGCTCGGTCGCGATCGTTCACGCCGAAATGAAGCGCGGCCTTTCCGGACTAGCAACGATCGGCTCGACGGCACCGTTCGTCGGACTGTTCGGCACCGTGATGGGAATCATCAACGCGTTCAAAGGAATTTCGGCATCGAAGGCGACCGGATTGTCGGCTGTCGCTGGCGGTATCGCTGAAGCTCTCGTTACCACCGCTCTCGGTCTTCTGGTGGCCGTGCCTGCCGTGTGGACGTTCAACTACTTCACCAACAAGGTGGAAGCATTCGACGTAGAGATGGACAACTCCTCGATGGAGCTGATCAACTACTTCATTACTCGTCGAGGCGGGAAGAAGTAACCCATGGCTTACAAACCAAAAGCACCGCCGGTGATGGCCGCACCCAACGTGATTCCGATGGCGGATATCATGCTGGTGCTGCTCATCATTTTCATGGTGGTCACGCCCATGTTGCAGAAGGGCGTGTCGGTGGACATGGCTAAGGTGAACAACGCCGAAGACATGCAGAACGCCGACAAGGACGACGCAGTGATTCTGGCTGTGACGCGCGACGGCAAGATGTATCTCGGAAGCAAGCAAATTACGCTCGACGAGATCACCACGGCCGTCAAAGACCAGATCGCCAATCGCCTCGATAAGACTGTGTTCGTGCGGTCCGATGCGCGCGCGAAATATGGCGATGTGGTGAAGGCAGTGGACGAAGTTCGGTCCGCCGGCGTCGACAACCTGGGTCTCCTGACCGAGAAGAATCAAGGTAAAGGTGCAGCTGCTCCGCCACCGCCACCGGGCGGCACGGACTAGTTTCACGGGGCATTCAAGGAGTTTCTTATGGGGATGTCAGTTGGTGGAAATAAAGGTTCGATGTCCGAACCGAACATCGTTCCTCTAATCGATGTGCTTTTGGTGCTGATCATCATCTTCATGGTGATTACGCCGACCACTCCGCACGGGCTTGATGCGCTGGTGCCTCAGCCCGCTCCGCCAAATCAGCACGAAGATCCAGCGCTGTTGGCGAAGACGATCGTGGTGCAAGTCACGTCTGGCGGCGACGTGATGATCAACCAGGATAAGACGACGTGGGACGAGCTTGGCCCGCGGCTGGAAGATATCTTCAAGCAGCGCGCCGAAAAAGTGGCTTTCGTGAAGGGCGATGACTCTGTGGAGTTCGCACAGGTTGCCCGCGCGATCGACATCATGCGCGGTTCGGGGATTGATAAAGTGGGCCTGATTACCGCGAAAGTGGAAGCAGGACAGTAGTTCGTTTCCTCTCGAAAGTCTGAACGCCGCCGGGCGCGCGATTTTCCGGTTGCCCGGCGCAGCCATCGTCAAGGAGATAGGGATGCAGCGGAAGCTCCACACCGGTATTTTTTTGGCCGTCGTTTTCGCGGCGCTTGCATCAGGAGGCGGTTGCGACAAGCTTCGCGCCCGCGACAAGCTCAATAAGGGCGTTCAGGCCTTTAAAGGCGGCCAGTTTGATCAGGCCGTGGAAGATTTCAAACAAGCGAAGGATCTGGATCCCAGCCTGACCAATGCACGGCTGTATCTGGCGACGGCTTACGCCAACCAGTACATTCCGGGCGCGCCGTCGGACGACAACATCCGCATGGGGAATCAGGCGATTGCGGAATTTACGGAAGTCCTCAATCAAAACCCAAATAATATTTCGGCGATCGACGGTATCGGTTCGATCGTTTACAATATGGGCGGTACGCCGTTTGATGCCAAGAAACTTGAAGATTCCAAAACCTACCATCAGAAGCACATCGCGCTGAAGCCCGAAGATCCCGAACCGTATTACTGGATCGGCGTGATCGATTGGTCGCTCGCGTATCGCGGCAACAAAGATATGCGCGAGGAATACAACAAGACCGCCAAGAAGCAGGTGAAAGATACCGATCCAATGCCTCCTCCGCTGGCCGCGCAGTTCCAGCAGAAGTATGGCGCGACCGTGGACGAAGGCATCAAGAACCTGCAGATCGCGATGGAACGCCGCCCTGACTATGACGACGCGATGGCGTATCTGAACCTGCTTTTCCGCCAAAAGGCCGACATGGAGTCGTCGCCTGAGGCTCGCGAAGCTGATTTGAAGCAGGCGGACGATCTGGTCGACAAGGTGAAAGCGATCAAACAGAAGAAAATGACCGCCGCACCGACTACCTAAACGCGGCGTTTTTCCCTTCTTTAGAGCTTGAGACGGCGAGCCCACGCGGCTCGCCGTTTTTTTTTGCTCGCTTGGCTTGAGTTGGGTGATTCGCGCGTACGATGGGACGGTGCGAGGGGCTTGCAAGGAGGTAAGCGATGATGGGCAAGAGGAATTTGCCATGGCAAGCGATTCGGATTCATCCGGCGTTTTTCGTCGTGTTCCTTGTGGGGGTGTTGCTGGCAGCGGTTGCTTACTTTCCATTGCAGATGGCGCTCGCTGAGATCAACAATTCTGTCGTAAGCGGTTCTGAGGCCGACTCAGATCCGTGGTCTGCGGCGCAAACGATCCAACCGGCGGATCTTCTAAAAGAATTAGGCGAGTCGAATGGCGCGAAGCGTCCGGTGGTGGTGTGCGTTGGTTTCCGCCCGCTTTATATGGGCGCGCATGTTCCCGGCGCGGTGTTCCACGGAGCTGCGCAATCGGAGCAAGGCCTGGCAGATTTGAAAAAGTGGGCGCAGGGTGTTTCGCGGTCGGCGAATCTAGTGGTGTACTGCGGATGCTGCCCGCTCGAACATTGCCCGAATGTTCGTCCCGCTTTCACGGCGCTTCGAGAGATGGGCTTCACAAGTTTGCGCGTGCTGCTACTCCCGCATGATTTTGCAACGGATTGGGTGGAAAAGGGATATCCGGTGGAGAAAGGAAGTCAGAAGGAAGTGAATTCAAGTCACTGAACCAAAATCGAACGATACGACGAATCGTGAGTCAGCCGCACGCGCTCTACGATTCGTTGCGCGTGCGGGATTGCAACGCCATCCCCAGAACACCGGCAATCAGGACCGCCGGATAGAGTTGACCGATCAGCGCTTCTGATACCGCAATCGTGCGCGAGATAGGATGAAGCGGGACCACGTCGCCGTAGCCAACCGTGGTGAGCGTCATAAAACTGAAGTAGATGTAGCGCGCCACCGGAATTTCATACGGTTGCAGCGGCGAATTAAACCGAACGGCTCCGGGCGATAGCAAACTCACAAGGTAGTAGGCATAACCCCACGTAATCCCGATAGAAAGATAGCCTGCGATCGCCCCGCGCACTCGATGGAGAGTGATGGCACCCGGCCGGAATGTTTCAATCAACATGATCACGACGAAGCAACCGAAGAGACCGAGAATGAAACTCGCGTCCAGCACCGGGTGCGGTTTCCCGGATGCGTATTGTGTGAGCCAGTGAATGGCGAGCACGCCGATCGTCAGGATGATGATTACAATTGTCAGCACGCGATTGTGGCGATTCGCGAGTGCACCCGATATCAACATTGCCGAAAAACCAATCTCGACGAGTAACTGCGGGAGCACTCCCAGGCTGGCCAGCGGAAATATCACGAAAATCACCACGAGCAGGATCATCAGAAAAAGAGTCATCCCCTTATCCGTTGACCATGTCCCTTGGAGGAAGGGAATGTTGAGTTTTAGTTGATTGGATCGCTCGTTTCCCATATCCGCCTGGTTAGAGGAAATCTCGCTTCGCGCCGTTGAGGCGACAGTAGCACACTTCGTTGACTTGGTTCGGCTCGCGTCCTAAGATGTGCGCCACCCATGCCGGAAACTCAGCCTCTGATCGGCCGCACAGTCTCCCACTATCGCATCATCGAAAAGCTTGGTGGCGGCGGGATGGGTGTGGTCTATCGGGCGGAGGATACCAAGCTCAAACGCCAGGTGGCATTGAAATTCCTTCCGCAGGAATCCTCCGCGGACAAATCCTCGCTCGAACGATTCGAGCGCGAGGCACAAGCTGCTTCCGCGCTGAATCACCCCAGCATCTGCACAATTTATGACATTGACGAAGACTCGGGCGTGCCTTTCATCGCCATGGAATTGCTGAAGGGCATGACGCTCAAGCATCGAATCAACGGCCGGCCGATAGCGCTCGAGGCGCTACTCGGGATCGGCATTGATGTCGCCGACGCGCTCGACGCCGCGCACAGCGAAGGGATTATCCATCGCGACATCAAACCGGCAAATATTTTTGTGACCGAGCGCGGTCAGGCGAAAGTGCTCGATTTCGGTTTGGCGAAACTGGTGGCGAAAAACGTGGGAGAGACAGTGACAGCGGGCGGAGCGACGATGGGCACGGACCCGAATCTTACGAGTCCGGGCACCGCTCTCGGCACGGTTGCGTATATGTCACCCGAACAAGTGCGTGGAGAAAATCTGGACGCGCGCTCGGATCTTTTTTCATTCGGCCTGGTGCTGTACGAAATGGCGACGGGACAGCAGGCGTTCACGGGAAACACGTCGGGAGTGATTTTTGTCGGAATATTGGAGCGAGATCCAGTAGCTCCTTCGCGCGTGGTGCCGGATACTCCCGTTGATCTGGAACGAGTGATCATGAAAGCGCTCGAGAAGGATCCGAAGCTGCGATATCAGCACGCTTCCGATTTGCGTTCGGATTTGCAGCGGCTGAAGCGCGACACGGATACGGGCCGATCGGGAGCGGTTCGCGCGGCGGCTGCGGCGGCGTTATCGCCGAGTGCGTCAGCGAGCGCGACGGGAAGTACGCGAGCGACAGTGCATGAGTCGGGCAGTTCGTCGGTTGCGGCGGTGGCGCACGAGCACAAGGGGAAGTTGATGGCGATCGCCGCAGTGGTGGCGTTGCTGGTGGTTGCGGCGGGCTACGGCATTTATTCGCTGATGCGTGGCAAGGCCGCAGCCGTGCCATTCCAGAATTTCGCGATTACGAAGGTCACGGATAACGGAAAGTCTGTTGCCGCGGCTATTTCGGCCGATGGGAAATACATTTTGAGTGTGGTGGCAGACGCCGGCAAGCAGAGCCTGTGGTTACGGCATGTGGAGACAAACAGCGATACGCAGGTAGTCACACTGGAATCCACGCATTATTCGAGACTGGCGTTTTCGCCAGATGGGGGTTATCTCTATTTCCGGCGCCCAACCGGTACGGTAGAGGATGTGCACGACTTTTACCGCGCTCCCGTACTGGGCGGGACGCCGAAAATCATTGCGCATGACGTGGATACGAACATCACATTTTCGCCGGACGGAAAGCACATCGCCTACGCGCGCGCGAACGACCCGGAAGTGGGCAAATGGCAACTTCTCACGGCCAATCCCGATGGCAGCGACGAAAAAATGATTGCGGGCGGGACCGCGCGGGAAATTCCCCGATTCATTCAGTGGATGCCGGACGGGAAAGCAATCATGGGTTCCACAATTCAAGTAGGAGGTTCGCTGGCTGGACTTGAGGCATTCGATGTGGCTTCCGGCACCGCGACGATGGTGGCCAAGTTCAACGACCTGTTGCTGCACGAAATCGTCCCTTCGGCCGACGCCGCAGGGGTGTTCGTCAACCTGACGCGACTCGATTCGCTCGACTTTCGTTCGCAACTTGCATTCGTTACGCTGCCGACCGGGAAGATGCACTCGATCACCAATGACGTGAATGATTACAATGGACTGAGCGTCTCGGCGGATAACAAAACGATTGCCGCGGTGCTTCGCAAGGACAGCCGCGCGTTTTATCTTCTTCCGAGCGCGGGAAGCACGAGCAATCCTCCGAGTGCGGCACTAACGCAAGAGAGGGACTTCGAAACTTTTGGATGGAGCGCGAGCGGAGAGATTTATTTGTCAGAGCGCGGAAAGCTTGTGAGGCTTTCCCCGGACGGAAGCAATCGGGCGGTGATTCTGAATCAATCTGTCACCGAGCCAATGGGCTGCGGAACCGATGCGTCCGGAACGGCTAAACCTCACCCAATCGTTTTCGTCACCGGCCATCATTCGCCAACGGGGATTGATGGGCGGAGTGTGTGGCGTGTGGATGCGGACGGCTCCAATCTGAAAGAGATTTCCGACACGAAGAGCGATTTCGGTCCCACGTGTTCGCGCGATGGGAAATGGGTTTATTGGTCCACGGGAGGGGGAGGGACGAGTCCATTCCACCGTATTTCGATCGACGGTGGAAAGTCGGAGATAGTCCCAGGTGCAGAGATCCCCCGTGGGATTGTTGCCTCGCCCTATTTCGACATTTCCCAGGACGGCAAGATGCTGACGTTTCTCGCGACAATCTCGCCTCGCCCGGGCCCGGAAGCAGAAAGCGAGCAGAAGATCGTGCTGCTATCGCTCGATGCGGGACCGCAGCCCTCGAGGCGAATACTCGATCCGAACCCCTTGATATCGAAACCGCCGTCCTTTTCGGGCGACGGCAAATCTGTGATCTACGCGATTCGCGAAAATGGAGTTGAGAACATGTGGATCCAGCCGATTGACGGCGCGGGGCCCGGCGGTGGCGGGCACAGGATCACGAATTTTACGGCGGATCAGTTCGCCTGGTACGGCTTATCGCCAGATGGCAAAACACTCGGGGTCATCCGCAACCATCCTGAATCAGACGTGGTGCTGCTGCGCGATTCCGGAGCGTCGTCGCAGTGAAACCGCAATGAAGTCGGTCGCTGTGAAGTCGCTGACCTTGAAGATCCTCCACCACCGTCCGAGCTCTGACATCTTTTCGACATGTCCCCGCATCCCTTACAATTGAGGCATATTGGGCCAATATTGCGCAGCTGGGGCGAGGTGTTGATGAAAGTGAACGCTATCAAATTAATGTTTGCCGCAGGGTTCCTGGCGCTGGCATTCGTTTCCTCTCCAGCCGCGCTTCGCGCGCAAGCTGCGCCGGGGCCGATTCATCCCGCTCCGCAAACGGATTCGACGGATGCGACGCCTGCTCCGCGCCCCGCACCGGTAAAACAATATCCGCCACAGAAAAAAGAGAATCTGGTGGGCGCGTGGAAAATTAATCCCGACGAAAGCGACGACGCGCGACAAAAAATCAATCAAGCGGAAAACAAAAACAGCGGCGGTGGAAGTGGCGGCGGAAATAATCCGAACAGCACCGGAGGCGGAAACAGTCCTTATCCCGGTAATGGCGGCGGCAATGGACCGTATGGACGTCCCGGCAGCAACAGTCCTTATCCTGGTAACGGCGGTGGAAACAGCGGCGGCAACGGACCTTATGGCCGGCGCAGCGGCACGACGAACGGGACTACCTACGAAGATCGCCAACAATTGCAAGATCTAATCGAACCTGCGACGTCACTTGCATTCACACAGAAGGAAGGAGAAGTTGACGTAACGGACGATCAAGGCCGGAAGCGAATTTATTTGACCGATAGCCGCAGGCCGCAAAAATCGAAAGATGAAAATTATCACGAAGCCGCCGCGCATTGGGAAGGAGCGCGCCTGATCGTTGAAGAAAAAGGTCCGCACGGCGGGAGAATTACGCGAACCTACGAACTCAGTCCGGATGGAAAGCAACTCGATGAATCGGTCCGGCTCGATAGCGCCCACCTCGGTCTCATCACCGTACGCTATGTGTTCGACGTAGCCGTGGGACCGCCAATCGCTCCTACAGCTAAATAGACACTCTCCTCCGAGTTCCGCACTTGCGCCGATTTTGGCCGCGCGAAAGTTCTATTACGGCACAGGTGCACAATTCCGAGTTCCGAATTGGCAGGCTCGATTAGAATAGCCGGATACAAAGATATGGAACCCGCACCTAAAACCTCGATTACGCCGGCGGCGCGCCGAGCCGTCGATTTGCGATTCGTCGAACTGATGGACAAGGTTCGCCGGAACCGTCCGGGTGATGACCTCGAACTACTTCGCCGAGCTTTTGATTTTGCTGCCGAGCAGCATAAAACGCAGACCCGCCTTTCGGGCGAGCCGTTCCTTTCGCATCCTGTAGAAGTGGCGCACCTCCTTGCGGATATGAAGCTTGACGTTACGGCGCTATGCGCAGCGCTGCTTCACGATGTGGTGGAAGACACCAAAATTCCCCTGACGCAGATCGATGAGATATTCGGGCCTGACGTGGCGCGTCTTGTGGAAGGCGCTACGAAAATCAGCCGCCTCGATCTTCTGGCGCCTGAAGCGCGGCAAGCGGAGAACGTCCGCAAGATGCTGCTGGCGATGGTGAATGACGTTCGCGTGGTGATGATCAAACTCGCCGATCGGTTACATAACATGCGGACGCTTCAGTTCCTCGATTCCGAAAAGCAGCAGCGTATCGCACGGGAGACGCTCGATATCTACGCGCCTGTGGCGAACCGGCTGGGGATGGGCTTGATCCGCGGCGAGCTTGAAGATCTTGCGTTCCGTTATCTCGAGCCCGAAGCGTTCCTCGAAATCCAGAAGAAAATCAGCACGAAGCAGAAGATTTTCGACAAGTTCCTGCATGAAGTGCAGGAAGCAGTGCGTGCGAAAATGATTGAGAACGGAATTCCCGCGGAAGTGCAGGCGCGCATCAAGCGAATTTATTCGCTGAACTTAAAAATTCAGAAACAGCAACGGACACTCGACCAGGTGTTCGATCTTTTAGCGTTGCGCGTGATTACCGATACCGTGAAGAACTGCTACGGAGCACTCGGCGTAATTCATCAGATCTGGCCGCCCGTTCCGGGGCGCTTCAAAGATTACATTGCGATGCCGCGCCCCAATTTGTACCAGTCGCTGCATACCACCGTGATTCATGCCGGTCAGCCGTTCGAGGTGCAGATCCGCACGCAGGAAATGCACCGGATTGCCGAGCAAGGCGTCGCGGCCCACTGGAAATATAAGGATGGGCATGCCGTTTCGCAGGCTGATGACCAGCGGATCGTCTGGATGCGACAATTAATCGAATGGGTGCAGGAGATGGAAGAGCCCAGCGAATTTCTTTCGACGCTGCGAGTGGACTTGTATCCCGAAGAGGTCTACACGTTTTCGCCGAAGGGGCGCGTGGTAGTGCTGCCTCGGAGCGCCACGCCGATTGATTTTGCGTACGCGATTCACACTGAGGTAGGACACCAGTGCAGCGGAGCAAAAGTAAACGGGGCGATGGTTCCGCTGCGCCATGCACTTGCGAACGGCGACGTGGTTGAAATCTTGACGCAAAAGGGCCACGAGCCTTCGCGCGACTGGCTGAGCTTCGTTCACACCTCGCGCGCGCGCAGCAAGATTCGGCAGTGGATCAATCTGCACGAGCGAGCGCAAGCGACAGAGGTAGGGCGCCGGCTGCTCGAAAAAGAAGCACGCCAGGCGAACATCACTCTGAAGAAAATCTCTGATGAGGACTGGCAGCGAGTCGCGTCGGATTACGGCTGCGGCCGGATCGAGGATTTGCACGCCGATCTCGGCTACGGAAAATGGTCCGCACGGCAGGTGCTTGCGAAAGCTACTGGCCAGCCTATAGCGGAACCGAGCGAGGACAAGCAGCCGAAGATCGTTTCAACCGTCAAGCGCATGCTCGGGATGAACGATGGCGCGATCGTGGTGCGCGGGCATGACGACTTGATGGTTTATCGGTCAAAATGCTGCAATCCGATTCCGGGTGACGACATAATCGGGTACGTGACGCGAGGCCGCGGGATCGCGGTACACAGCACGAGCTGCCCGAACGTTCAAAATCTCTTGTACGAGATCGAGCGGCGCATTCCCGTGGAGTGGGCTGGATCGACCCAGGCTACATTTCCAGTACGATTGCGAATCTTCACGGAAGACCGGCCCGGAATTCTCGCCAGCATCACGAGCGCGATCAGCGACACAGGTGCGAATATACGGACTTTCGAAAGTGGCGGCGAGGCGCTGCACGCGCGGATGGAAGTGGCGCTCGACGTACACGATCGCAAACAGCTCGAACGCATTCTTAGTTCGATTAAGCGCATCCCGGGGGTCTTCGATATCGAGCGCGTCTACAATGTGTAACCGAGGCTCGTCGCGTTCCCGGACGGGACGCAGAATCACTCGGAGCGCGATTCCACGAATCCTCCGCTTCCAAGCCTTACTCTATGTTGTTGCAGCGTTTGTGACATTCGTCGCCGGCTGCAAGCATATGGTTCCCCTCGACACGAAGCCGCTCGATGCCGCGGGCGTCAGCTATGCATCAATTAAAAAACTCGAAGCTCTGAATATTACGGCCGAGGAGATTCCAGAAGTTGTGAAAATGCGGAGCGCCGGATTTCCAGACGATGGCTGCGTGAGTATCGTTCAGATATTTCACCAGCGTGGCAAACCATTTGATGCGGGCGAAGCAGTTGCAGGACTGTATCAGGCGTCGGTGAGCGAAGATACGATTCTGGAGCTCGCGAATCTGAATCAGCTGGGTATCAGCGCTGGAGAATTTCAAGTGATGCGACTGGCGGGACTTTCCGACGCAATTATTCTTGAAACGGCGAGGCATGAAGCCGAGGGCAAGCCCACATTGACGGGACTATCGCTCGGCAAATTGAAGAATTCCGGTCTTCGCGAGGCCACGCTCCTCGTGCTAGTGCAGCGCGGAGTTCCCGACTCTTCAGCGGATGAAATCATCGCACTGCGCAAGCGACGCGTGACGGACGCGGAGATTCTTCGCCGGTTCAACGGGTCATAACGCTTCGTCGAGTTTCGGTGTTTCCACCTTCTCTGAATGGCAATAGCCCGGTAGAATCTCTCATCTTGTTCCGTACGGCATTTCAAACGCGCGCCGCCACAACCGTCACTTCGGTCGCCACCATTGCAGTTGCGATCTGTGCGTGCGCTTGTACGGTCCCGATCGCACCGGGATATCGCATCAGCAAAGAATCGCGCGAGATACAGTTTGTTTCTGCCGAGTCGCCAGAGTTGAAGATTCGGGGGAACTTCACGCTTGTAAATTATGGCACTACGGACTTGAAGTTCATCGATATCGTGCCGCCCGTCGAAAAAACCTTCGGTCTGAAAAATCTTCACGTCCAGGTAAACGGACACGACGTAACTCCAGCGGCATTGCCCGCCGAACTTCAATACAGCCGTCCGAACACGCTGCGCATTCCGCTCGATTCGGTGTGGGAGCAGAAACAGCAGCGCGAGCTGATGATCGAGTACGTCCTGAGCACTCCCGATGATTCGGGAACGCAAATTACACTTGGACCGAAAGCATTCAGCCTGGGATATCGCGGCTGGTTCCCGATTCTGCAGCCGCCGGACCGCACGTTGTCGCCTTTTCCTACGAGGCCGGATAAAACGACGGTCGCGATTCGCGTGCAGCCCGGGTTTCTAGTTCTCAGCAGGGGCGCGAGGAAGAGCAAGAAGAACACTGGTAACGAAATTGAGTATCGTTATCTGCTGCGGGAAAAAGATCTGGCGCCGTTCGCGGTGTCGGGAAAATATGTTGAGACGGCTTCCAGTCGAGGTGATAGCAATTCTGTGATTTTTTGGACTCTTGAGCCGCTCAAGGAAGACCCCGGAGCCAGCGCCGAATGGATATCTTCTGCGTGGGATATTTTGCAGAAGGATTTTGGGCCGCTGGATAAGGATATTCGCGGGATTCACGTGGTGGAATCGCCAGAGCTGCGCAACCAGATGACAGGCGAGGCGGGGCCGGCGGCTGCGTCATTTCCCGGCGGAGCGCTCGTGAATCCGGCTGCGCTGGCTCTTGGCATTAAAAGTGACGAGTTTCTCGACAAAGTGACACACGCACTGGCACACAATTGGTTTGGCGGACAGATTTATTCGCCTCCGTTCGCGGCGCTTGGCCTCGGCGAGGGCCTTCCGGACTATGCGACGATTGTGATCGATGAAGCGCGCAAGGGCGAAGCGGCTCGCACACAGCGAGTTGTGAATTTACTGCATGCCTTCGATGAGGATTCGACGAAAGCCGTGGAAATACCGCTTGGCGTAGCGAAAGTGTCTGACTCGCCGGAGCAGCGGGCGATCAGTCTGGCGAAGGCACCGCTTTTTTTCATCGCGCTCGAAGATCATTGCGGTGAAGAGCCTGTGCGCAAGGCATTGAAACGAGTAGTGACTTTGCTTCGAGGCCAGGAAGTTGGTTACAACGAGATCCGGTCGGCGATTGAAGAGTCGAGTGGTAAAGATCTCGCGGAATTCTTTCGAGTGTGGCTGTACGAAAAAGGGATTCCCAAGGAATTTCGCGCGAAATACGGATCCGCTAACTAAATTCAGCGATAGCCGTCCCAACAGGCTCTCATCACAATGGGGAGGAAACGTGAGGGAAGTGATTGCTACTGATAAGGGGCCGAAAGCGATTGGCCCGTACTCGCAGGCGATTCGCGCGAATGGATTTATTTTTATTTCTGGCCAGGGCGCAGGTGATCCGGTTACAGGAAAAATTGTGGATGGCGGCGTGGCGGAGCAGACCGAGCGTTGCCTCGAGAACCTGAAAGCAATTGTGGAAGCCGCGGGTTCGTCGCTCGATCGTGCCGTGAAGCTTAGCGTGTTTCTCAAAGATATGAACGATTTTCCGGCGATGAACGAAGTGTACGCGCGGTACTTCCCGACAAATCCGCCGGCGCGAACGACAATCGAAGCCGCGCGGCTGCCGCGGGATTTCAAAGTTGAGATTGACCTGATCGCGCTGGCTTAGCCCACAGTCCCGAGTAGCCGGCTTCTACGGTAGACTTCGATGGTAGAAGACACGAAAATCGGCGGCCCGAGTGGTAAATTTCCGGTCACGCGCTGGTCCGCGGTGCTGGCGGCGCGCAGCGAAGATCCTGCCGAGCGTTCCCGCGCGCTTGAAGCAATCGCGGCAGCGTATTGGAAGCCAATCTATAAATACATACGGATCCGCTGGGGCAAATCGAACGAGGACGCCAAAGATCTTACGCAGGATTTTTTCGCTACACTTTTTGAGAAAGAGTACTTGCATGATTTCGATCCCGCAAAGGCGCGCTTGCGGACATTTCTGCGCATATGCATCGACCGGTTTGTCGCAAATGATGCAAAGGCTGCGAAACGGCTGAAGCGCGGCGGCGGAGCCGAGCACGTAGCGCTCGATTTTGATGGTGCCGAAGTTGAATTGTCGACGGCGCAGCCATTGCTTTCGTCTTCAGCCTCCGTCGAATTGGTGGATGATTTCATCGAGAAGGAATTTGTGCGCAGCCTCTTTGGACTGGCGGTGGAGGATCTGCGGAAGTTCTGCAATAGCGGCGGCAAGCAGGTTCATTTCCAGCTCTTCGAAATCTACGATCTCGAAAGTGACGGCGAGCGCCCCGCGAGCTACGCGGAGCTCGCGCGCAAATTCAAGATTGCGCCGACTGATGTGACGAACTATCTCGCCTTCACGAGACGAGAGTTCCGGCGCATTGCGCTCGCGCGCCTGCGCGAAATGACGACGTCGGACGACGAATTTCGCCGCGAGGCTCGGGCGATGTTCGGAGTTGATCCCGAATGAACTGGCTATCGGATGAAGCGATCTCGCGGCTTCAACTGGCGAGCGCCCTGCCCGACCTTGGCGGCACGCGCTACCGGCTTGTGGAGCGAGTGGGAAGCGGCGGGATGGGCACAGTTTATCTGGCGGAGGATTCGATTCTGCGAAGGCGCGTCGCGTTGAAGATTTTCGATCTGCCAGACGAGCAAGGGGAGTTGAGAGCACGACTGCTTCGCGAAGCGCATGTGCTTGCGCGACTGGAGCATCCCGGGATCGTCCCGGTGCATGACGCCGGCACTCTTGCGGATGGCAGGGTCTTTTACGCAATGAAGTTTGTGCAAGGCGAACGGCTGGACGAGCATGTGAAGCGATTGGACGCGCTTTCCGATCGGTTGCGCGTTTTTCAACGCATCTGCGAAGCGGTAGCCTTTGCCCATGCGCGAGGAATTCTGCATCGCGATCTTAAGCCGGAGAACATTATGGTGGGTCCGTTCGGCGAAGTGCTCGTGATGGATTGGGGAGTGGCGAAAATACTACGTGACGCTCCGGCGGCGAACGAGCAAGAGCCACCGCAAGATATGGGGCTGCCGCGAAACACCGCTCCTCATGCCGATCCGCTGAAAACGGCGCACGGAACGATCTTGGGCACGCCGGGTTACATGGCTCCCGAGCAAGCAAGAGGTGAGGTGGATAGTCTCGATGAACGCGCGGACATTTACTCGCTGGGCGCTCTTCTTAAGTTTCTTTCCGGGTCTGGTGAGCCGGTCCGAACACTGGAGGGGAGCGAATCCGCGCCGAAAGCTGTGGCTGCTATTTCCGCGACGGCAATGGCGAAGGAGCCATCGAGCCGCTATGCATCTGTGAGCGATATGGCGCAGGATGTGTCGCGATACCTGGACGGTCTGTCAGTTTCGGCGTATCCCGAGAATGTCGTCGAGCGGGCAGCGCGCCTGGCTTACCGGTACCGCGTTGCAATCGGCCTCGTGCTTGCATATTTAGTCGTACGAACGCTGCTACTTTTGTGGTTCCGGCGCTAAAGGAATCCGATTCGACGTTTAATAGAGAGTTGAGGCCAGCGAGTCGGCTAAGGAATAAGTCGGCGAGGAGACGAGCGATGAACAAAGTGGTGTACGGGCTGATTCTGGGCGGAGTCCTCGGAGCGTTTGACGGACTTACTTCGTGGTTTACGCCGGAAGTGCGGTCGCAGCTGCTCTCGATTGTAATCGGCTCCACGATCAAAGGAATTGTTGCTGGGGTCCTGATCGGGTTCTTCGCTCGCAAGGTGCACTCTTTGCCGCTCGGTATCTTGTTTGGACTCGGAGTGGGGTTGCTCCTTGCGTTCTTCGTAGCTCACATGCAGGGAGGATACTATTTCCAGATCATGCTGCCGGGCGGGCTTGTTGGGCTGATTGTCGGCTACGCGACCCAGAAATATGGCGGCGGTGGCGGCGGGCTGGCAACAGCTTCACGTTCGTAAAACTTCGAAGTCATTTTTCAATCGATCCCAAAAATCGAAAGGAGAACCTCGCATGAATCGCGTAATTCATTTTGAACTTCCCGCGGACAATCCGGAGCGGGCAGTGGATTTCTACAAAAAGGTTTTCGGCTGGCAGTTTCATAAATGGGAAGGCCCGCAGGACTACTGGCTCATCACCACAGGCGCGGCGGGCGAACCCGGAATCAACGGCGGACTTCTACGCCGGCAATATCCCGGAGCAGGAACCTGCAACACGGTGGGCGTCGCGTCCGTGGATGAAGCTGTTGCTACCGTCACGAAGAACGGCGGGAAGAACGCGGTGCCGAAGATGGCTATTCCCGGCGTGGGTTACCTGGCATATTGCACGGATACAGAGGGAAATATTTTTGGTCTGATGCAGGAAGATAAAAACGTAAAGTAGAGCGTCTGTCTCAGGTGCGGTCGAACTGCTGTTCCGGGCAGCACCGAGAAACCGCTCGGTGCTGCCCGGAATGGCAACGCCAGCGATGAGTTTGTCCACCAGGTGTTCACACTCCTGTAAACTGCCCGTAGGAGAATTTCTTCCGGGGATTGCCTCGCCCCACCCCTCCAAGAGGCGGCTACACGTATAATTCTGATCGCATTTTGGTGCGCTATGAAGCGTTGTGCGCAAATTTATTCGGAGATACAGTAAACGGCCACTATGAAAGAACAACAATTTGATCTGATTGTGATTGGAAGCGGTCCAGGCGGCCAGAAGGGGGCCATCTGCGCGGCGAAGCTCGGCAAGCGCGTGGCAATAATCGACCGCACGGTGATGCTGGGCGGAGTTTGCGTACATACCGGCACGATTCCGAGCAAGAGTGTGCGCGAGGCGATTTTTCAGCTGACAGGTCCGGCGGTGAAATCGTTTTATGGGGATGAGTATCGCGGAAACGGTGACATCACGGTGCAGAATCTTGCATCGCGCGTGCAAAAGATTGTGATGCGGGAAACTGAGGTAATCCGCGCGCAACTAAAAAGAAATGGGATCCACGTCTTTCAGGGGTTGGCTCAATTCAGCGATCCGCACACGATCGAAGTGCAAGGTCAAACGGAAAGGACGACGATTCGCGGCGAGTACGTTTTGATTGCTTGCGGAACGCGCCCGGCGGGAAATCCTGACATTACGTTTGACGGCACGCGCATCCTGGACACGGATCAGTTGGCCGCGATGCAGGGCATACCGCGCGATCTAATCGTTGTGGGCGCAGGCGTAGTAGGGCTGGAATATGCATCGTTCATGGCGGCGATGGGCGTGGAAGTAACGCTGATCGATCAGCGTCCGCAATTGCTGGATTTTGTGGACCGCGAAATTATCGAAGCGCTCGCCTATAACTTGCGGCAGATGGGAACCACGTTCCGGCTGGGAGAGAAGGTAACGCGAGTAGCCATCGACGCGGAGCGCGATCGCGTTTTCGCGGAGCTCGAGAGCGGCAAGAAAGTGCAAGCGCACGCGTTGCTATACGCAGTAGGACGGCAAGCGAATGGCGACCAGCTTCGTCTGGAAGCGGCGGGGCTGAAACCGGATGCGCGCGGCAAAGTGGTCGTGAATGCGGAATATCAAACAGAAGTTCCGCACATCTATGCAGCGGGTGACGTGATCGGATTTCCCGCGCTCGCGAGCACATCGATGGAGCAAGGAAGACTTGCGAGCTGCCACATGTTCGGAGCGCCATCGGAAAATATGTCGGCGCTTTTTCCCTATGGGATTTATACGATTCCTGAGATTTCGATGGTGGGTCAGACCGAGGAGCAGCTGACGGCCGCGAAGGCTCCTTACGAAGTTGGAATCGCGAAATATGCGGAGCTTGCGAAGAGCATGATGCTGGGCGACGAAAACGGAATGCTGAAGCTGCTATTCGACCGGAATTCGCGCAAGCTTCTTGGCGTTCATGCGATCGGCCAGCGCGCGACGGAAATCATCCACATTGGACAAGCGGTGCTCGCGTATGGCGGAACGATCGAATATTTCCGCGATACTGTTTTCAACTACCCAACCCTTGCCGAAGCATATAAGGTAGCGGCTCTCGACGGACTCAATAAGTTGTAGTCGACTGGCGACACATCTACGAGTGCGTCGCTGATGTCCTTCCAGGAAAACGCCTTCCGAGCGTTGCACGGTGTTCGTGCTGGCTGTAGAGTACGTCCAAGCGTGCAAACAAAATCAAAAAGTCGTCTAGTCCATTTTTGTAAAGATGGGGATTACGCAGCGTTCTGGTCGGTCCTACTGGAAGTTCAAATTTCTCAGGATTCCACACATGAAACATAAACGGCCTCCCGAGTCGGCGGCGTTTCGGCAAGAGCTTCTGAAAAGCGAACACAAGCGAATCCTCATCGTGCTGGGGATTACGGCCCTGATTTTTGTTGTTCGGACGGTGCGGACGCTCACTCTTTGGAACCACGAAAACGTGTATTTATGGATGGTTTCGACGACGCTCCTCGCCGTGTTTGTTGCATACGAGTTGTTTATGCTGCGTGCGGTAAATTGCGCGATCAAAGACGGTTGCGATCTTTCGAGAACGATGATCGTTAGCAATATCATCGTGGAAACTTCTGTTCCAGCCTTTGCCGTTGCGTTCGTTACCAGCTCGGCGATCGAGCCCGCTTACCGGGCGCTGGCGAATCCATCGGCGCTTGTTTTTTTCGCGTTTATCATTCTTTCGACGCTCCGGCTGCAGCCTGCTCTTTCGCGATTTTCAGGAATCGTTGCCGCCGTGGCCTATCTTGCGGCAGCGACATATCTGGGTTGGAGACCATCGTTCAATTCGGGAGATTCTCTGCTTTCGCCGCAGAAGGATGTGTTCGGGTTTGCGATCACGTTTGTTGTCGCTGGTATTGTGGCCGGGGCAGTAACTGGTGAAATACGAAAGCACGTTGACGCCGCGCTGCTCGAAGCAGAAACAAAACGCGAACTGGAGCACCTGCAGCACGATTTGGACGTGGCCCGGACAATTCAGCAATCACTGCTGCCCACGTCGATGCCGGAGATCGAAGGATTCCAGATCGCGGCGTGGAATCTACCAGCCGATCAAACCGGAGGCGACTATTACGACTGGCAGCCGCTGCCGGACGGAAAAGTGCTGGTGGCATTGGCGGATGTCACCGGGCATGGAATCGGCCCTGCGCTGCTTGCGGCCGTGTGCCGCGCGTACGCGCGAACAAATTTCAACGCGGACAACGGACTGATGGCCGCGATGGAACGCATCAATTCTTCGCTTGCGAGCGATCTGCGAGAGGGCCGCTTCGTGACGTTTGTGGCAGCGATATGCAGTCCGGGAAAATCCGCGGTGGAGTTGCTCTCGGCCGGGCACGGGCCGCTATTTGTATACACTTTGCAACACGATCATTTTGAGGCGATGAATGCGCAGGGATTGCCGCTGGGAATATCTTCGAGTTTGATGTCTGACCCGCCAAAGATTCTTGAACTGAATACAGGTGACATGTTGGTGCTCGCGACTGACGGCTTTTTTGAATGGGCCAATGCAAATGGCGAGCAGTTTGGCGACGAGAGGTTGGAGCAGACGATTCGCGCGTCCAAAGAAATGCATCCGAGCGAAATTATCGCCGCGCTTTATAAGGCGGTAATCGCGTTTTCCGGCGGAACGGCGCAGAAAGACGACCTCACCGCCATCATCGTCAAGCGAACGTAAGCAACGAAGATCGCAAAACGGAACTGCTCCGCATGCTAGAGACTTTTATCGCTGTCAGCAGTTAGCGCCGCCCGCGACCACCGCCACCGCCACCGCCTCCCGCTGAGCGTCCTGCACCGCGGCCTCCACCACCCGCGCTGCCGCTATTACGGCCCTGCTCAAGTTGATCGCCGCGGGCCCTCGAGCCTGCATCGTTTTGTAGCTGCCTGCCAACCTCGGACGAGCCGGAGCCACCCGGTGCTGTCTGACTCGGTGCTTGATGTTGCGATTGGCGCGCTTGTCCGTCGGCGGGCTGCGTGGTTTGGCTCGGCTCTCTACCATTGTTGGCTCGAGCGCTGTTTCCTTGTTGGGCGGCGGAACTGGGAGAAGTCGAAGGGTTTTGCGATTGGCCTTTTTGTGTCTGATTCAAATTCCCGGAGTTCTGCGCGTTCTTCTTAGTTTGCGACAATCCGGTCGACGGATCTACGGGAGTCCATCCGCCATTGCTCCACTTGCTCCAATCGCCGTTTGAATCTTTTTTGTACACGTTGCCGTCGGCCCCGGCGTAGACGTTATTGTTGTTGGCGTCTTTCGCGACGAAGCCGCTGTTTCCGTTCGCTCCCGAAAAACCAGCGCCAGCGCTGCCTTTGGAAGTCTGAAACGATGCGGCTGTGCCGTTCGCGTTGGTCACATGTTGTGCCTGAGCCCAGTTGTCGCCGTTCGTGACGACCGAACTTCCCCACTGGCTATATTGATTGTGACCTTGTGAAGTGGCCGCGTACGTCCCCGTGTAGGGATTGTAAGCTTGCGCATAGGTGTGGCCACCGTAAGCATTTTGAGTGGTGACCGCTCGCCCATACATTCCGGTTGTCGGGTTGTACCAGGCTGCGGTGCCAACGGAGCCGTAGGGTCCATAGACCGCGCGGCCTACGCCATAAAATCCGGTGTAGGGATTGTAAACGGCGGCGACTCCGTAGGTGTAAGGATACGGATAATAAATGGGATAACGCGGGCCATAGTAGATGTAGGGCGGGTAGTAATATCCGGTGCCATAAACGACAGTCGCGCCGAGCGCCATGCCTAGAACAAAAACTCCCAGATAGCCGCTTGAATAACTTGTCTGCACGGTGGTGGGAGTGGGATTCGAGACGACCACGTACGTGACGTTGTAAATCGGCGAGCTGGGCGGAATCGTGTAAATCACGGCAGGCACTGAATCGACGGTTTTCCACGGGCCATTCGGAGTGCTGGACATGAACCAAACTGCCTGGAAGCAAAGATAGTAGAGATCGCCGACACGAATAACTTTATCTTGCGTGTTCGCCGCGTAGGCCATCGTGGTGCTTTCGATTGGAACGAATTGCGGCGGGCCGGAATATGTAACTTTCACCGCGGCTTCCGCAGCGGCACGATTTACGACTGCTGTGGTGGGAACTTGCGAGAGTAGGACGGCGTCACTGGCAACCTGCGTTCCGGGAACAGAGACGAGGACCTTGGAATACGGCTGGCCCTTTGGAATCATCGCGAAATCTGCGGGGAGATCGTTGCCCGCATAGACCCACGGGGCTTCTAGATTTCCAGCGCGGAACCAACGTCCTGAAATCAGAACGTAAACCTGTTTATCCGGCTTGTGAAGGAAAACGCTGTTCTCGGTGTTCGCGGCGTAGGAAAGCTTTGTTCCAGGAATCGGCGTCCACACGGGTGCGCCTTTGAAGATAATCAGCTCGGCCGGTTTTTCGGTGAAGAAAACTTTCGGAGCCGCTGACGCGCCTGCGAGCGGCGGGACCGCTTTCAGAACGTCTCCCCAATTCTGATTCGCCGGAAGTTTCGCCATTTCGACGGGAAGTTTTGTGGTCGCGAGCCACTTTCCGTTGAGCTCTTTGGATTTGAGCCAGGTTTTTCCCGTCAGCAGGTAGTAGTCGGACTTGTCGTAGAAAATATCCCAGTTGGTATTTACGATGTATTGCAGTGTGTTGCCCTCAATCGGGGCCAGGATGGGCTTGCCGTCGACGGTGAGCACGATTGCGGGAGTTGTGCTGACGAGAATTGAAGGCAACTGCGCGCTCTCTGCAATTGACTGCACGGGTGTGTTCGCGTGCTCGACACTAGCGATCATTCGTTCGAGCCCGATCGTGAACGTCATCGTGGGATAGATCTGGCTGACGCGCTGTTGCATCGCGGCTTCGTGCGCGGGATCGAGCGACGGAAAGCGCGAACTGAGGACATGGATGTTGTCCACGTAGACAGTCCGGGCGCTTACGTTTGCGAGCGTCTCGGCCTTCCAGGAAATCACACCCAGGATTTGCTGCTCGCCTTTTGGCGCGATGGAAATCGCGGTGTCTGCAACCAGCTCGCGGTATTGCTGCCAGGATTTCACCTGCGGCTGGTAAACGATTACGTGCGTGCCGTCCCTGTCGAAAACCCTGGGCCACGAAGGAGGAGTGGGCGCGGATGCGGCGGGCGCGTTGTTCGCCGGGGACGCTTGCAGTGGCGCGAAAGGAACAGTGCCGAACAGCAGGCATATCGTTACGATTAGGACCAAGGACGACTTCAGTTTCTGCACCATATCTGCGTCACTCCGTGTCGTTGTGGATTTCGTATTTCGTCGAACTTCTCGTCGGCGTTCCTGCAAGATACGCAGCGAGGCCGCATAGTTCGGATTAAGGTGTCACAGATCCAGCGCGAATCGCCAATTCTCCGGTGGGTCGGAAGGCGGCATCTTACATCGGTTCGGCGTTTTCGCGGCGCGCAAAAACGACTCTTGAGAGGTACAGGCAAATCGGAAAAAAATGGTGGGCCTGGGTGGACTTGAACCACCGACCTCACCCTTATCAGGGGTGCGCTCTAGCCACCTGAGCTACAGGCCCAACTGAGCGGAAGGTAACAGCGGGAATTATTTTAGCATCCAGCTGGAAATGTTCATAGCGGCCGCGATCGTGATTTGTGCGCTGTACACGACCTGGCATCAGGTGTAACGGTGCACTAAACCGCGCGAGAACGCCGGCCCACTTCGAATTTAACCCAATATCAACATTCTCCTAGCGGAGCGCTCATATAATATTGCGCTCGAAGAACGCCACGGGTGAGGACGAATGGATAAGAAAAATTTCCTGTTTGTGTCTTTGACGGGCTTGATCAGCGACATTGCCTGGCAAGTGTCGAAAGAAGGCCATGAAGTCCGCTATTTCATCAACGACAAGAAGGAGCGCGATATTGCAGATGGATTCGTCGCAAAGTCCAAAGACTGGGAGAAGGACAAGGACTGGGCCGACATTATTGTTTTCGACGACACGCTCGGTCAGGGCGAAAAAGCGCAGGCGCTGCGCAAAGAAGGCAAGCCGGTCGTCGGCGGCACTGCGTACTGCGACAAACTCGAAGACGACCGCTCGTTCGGTCAGGAGGAACTGAAAAAAGCCGGAGTGAACATCATCCCGTACGGCGAATTCGAATCGTTCGATGACGCGGTCGAGCACGTCACTCAAAATCCCGGGCGCTACGTGATCAAGCCGAGCGGCGAAGCGCAAAACGTGAAACGGCGGCTTTTCGTGGGCGAGGAAGAAGACGGGCAAGACGTGATTCGAATGCTCGAAGCATACAAGAAAGCATTCTCCGACGAGATCAAGGTTTTTCAGCTGCAGCGGCGGATGGTTGGAGTGGAAGTAGCCGTTGGCGGTTTCTTCAACGGAAAGAGTTTCATCTATCCAATCAATATTAATTTCGAGCACAAAAAGTTATTTCCCGGCGATATCGGCCCGCCCACCGGCGAGATGGGCACGTCGATGTTCTGGAGCGCGCCAAATCACCTGTTCAATCAGACGCTGCTGAAGATGGAATCGAAGCTGGCCGAGGAAGGCTACGTCGGCTACATCGACTTGAACTGCATCGTCAATAACAACGGCATCTATCCACTCGAATTCACTTCGCGGTTCGGGTATCCCACGATCAGCATTCAGCAGGCCGGAATGATCACACCGATTGGGCAGTTTTTCTGGGACTTGGCGAACGGCAACGATCCCAAACTCAAGGTTCGCAGCGGATTTCAGATTGGAGTGCGGATTGTAGTGCCTCCATTTCCCTTCGATGACGACGAAACATTCGATTCATTTTCGAAAAATTCCGCCATCATTTTTAAGAAACCGCCTGCGGACGAAATTCACATTGAAGACGTGAAGCAGATC
>Ga0210383_10000782_pt1 | contig 29067 bp, 27 predicted proteins | sample IncBWC14OmetaG_FD_160072 | JGI IMG/M metagenome (GOLD analysis project Ga0210383, IMG submission 160072) | Forest soil microbial communities from Barre Woods Harvard Forest LTER site, Petersham, Massachusetts, United States - Inc-BW-C-14-O ... | reverse complement strand
CACCTGGACGACACTGTTTCTTGCCAATGATGTTTGATTCCTCAGCCTCAGTTTCAATGCAGCCGATCACGACGACGTCCGCGCTCGCCGCCGCCTGCACGCGGATGGCGTCGCAGCCGTTCGTCACGATCGATACCGAGTTCCTGCGCGAGACCACCTATTACCCCCTGCTCTGCGTGGCGCAGATGGCCTCGGCCGACGAGGCTTTGGTGATCGACGCGCTGGCGCCGGGCATCGACCTCAAACCTTTCTATGAGCTGATGGCGAACGAGAAGGTGATGAAGGTCTTTCACGCCGCGCGCCAGGACATCGAAATCGTCTGGCATGCCGCCAAGCTCATTCCGCATCCGATCTTCGATACGCAGGTCGCCGCCATGGTGCTCGGCTATGGCGATTCCATCTCCTACGACCAATTGGTGCAGCGCATCACCGGCGACACGCTCGACAAGTCGCATCGCTTCACCGATTGGACTCACCGGCCGCTGTCCGAGGCGCAGCTGCGCTACGCCATTTCCGACGTGACGCATCTGCGCGACGTCTACCAGGCGCTGGTGGCCGATCTCGGAGGCCGCGGCCGCGTCGACTGGGTACAAGATGAGATGCGCGTGCTCACCTCGCCCGAGACCTATCGCATGGATCCGGAGAGCGCCTGGCAGCGGTTGAAGACCCGCGTACGCAAACCGAAGGAGCTCGCCGTTCTGATCGACGTCGCCGCCTGGCGCGAGCGCGAGGCGCAGTCCCGCGACGTGCCGCGCTCGCGCGTGCTGAAGGACGAAGTCATCGCCGATATCGCGGTGCAGGCGCCGACCACGATCGAGAAGCTGAAAAGCCTGCGCTCATTGCCCAAAGGTTTCGAGCGCTCGCGCTGGGGCGAAGCCATCGTCGCCGCGGTCAATCACGGGCTGGCGCGCGATCCAAAGACCCTGCCGCATCAGTCGCGCAGCCAGCCGGCGCCAAACGGGGCGGCGACCGTCGAGCTTCTCAAGGTGCTGCTGCGCATGATCTCGGAACGCCATCACGTCGCCGCCAAAGTGATCGCCACCGTGGACGATCTCGAACGCATCGCCGCCGACGACGCCGCCGAAGTGCCGGCGCTGATGGGCTGGCGCCGCGAGTTGTTCGGCGAGAAGGCGCTGGCCCTCAAGCACGGCAAGCTCGCGCTCGCCGTCGAGAAAGGCCGGGTCGCGGCGATCGAGCGGGAGTAAGGCTCGCGTATTCACCGAGCTTTTTTCTCGCGCCGACCTTATATCCGCTTTGCCCGCGAAAGCGGAGAGCCGAGTGCCCCAACTCGATGTCTGCTAAGGGCGGCCAGATGCGGACATTTGCATTTGGCCTGATGTGAAAGAGACCGCAGATCAAAAAATCGTGCCTGGCCGATGTGTCGCGCTGCTCCGGGGTTTGAAAGCACGCTCCACGCACCTACGTCGCACGTGATACTGATGAGCATCCCGCTTCGGTCCAACTGATGTTTTGAAGCCGACGAATTGGCGGGAAGTGCCGCGAACCATCGGCTCAATGGGAGGCCGAACGCTTTATCGGCCGCCGCGTGATAAGCTTGGGACCATCGGCGCCCCCTATATGCGTGCAGGGAGGTTGGTTCATATGTTCAACGCAACATTGATAGTTATAGAAGCCTTCATCCGCGAGCTTCGAGCGATGTACGAACGGACATACGGGACTATGGAGCCCGGATATCCCGGAGTGATCAGCTTTGTCGCCCAGCTTGCTCTTGAAAATATCGCGACCAGCGATGCCGCATACCACGATGTCAATCACACCATCATGGTCACGCTTGTCGGGCAGGAAATTCTGCGCGGCCGGCACATTAGCGTCGGCGGTGTAACTCCACACGACTGGCTACATTTCATCATCTCACTACTGTGTCATGACATCGGGTACGTGCGGGGAATCTGTCGAGGCGATGGGGACGGCTCCTATGTCACCAACCTGGCCGGTGATAAGGTGACCCTCCCGGAGGGCGCCACAGACGCATCAATGACGCCGTATCATGTCGCTCGGTCCAAACTGTTTGTACGCGAACGCTCCGCGAAGGCCCTCGTCCATTTGGATGCCGCGGCGATCGAAGCCAACATAGAACACACGCGCTTCCCGGTTCCCGAGGATGAGCAACACGAGTCCACTGACGATTTTCCGGGCCTCGTGCGCGCAGCGGATCTGATCGGCCAACTCGCGGACATCAACTACCTGCGAAAGCAGGCTGCCCTATTTAACGAGTTTCGCGAGACCGGAATGAGCAGCAAACTAAAATACAACAGCGTCGCAGATCTGCGAGCCAATTATCCGGATTTTTTCTGGAAAACAGTCCGGCCTTACATCGGAGATGCTTTGCGCTACCTTCGAGTCACGCAAGAAGGCCAACAGTGGATTGCCAATCTCTATGCGAACGTATTCTCGATGGAGCACAGAGGCCAACTATTTTAGGTGAATCTCACCAATTATCGACGCGCGGATGTTCGCTAAGCGCGGTTTTTAGCGGAACACAAAACGAAGGTCGCCCCGGCGAGCGCGACATTTAGCTTAAGTCCTAGACACAATTTTACGGGCCGGAAGGACCCATCGGGTACTGGCAAAGATATGCCTGGTCCGCGTTTGCGAAAGTCGTTGCGTTAATGAGCACGCCCGTTCTCCCGACGCTGCTGGCCATCACGGTTTTCACGCCGGCTCTCGCCGGATGCCTTCTGCTGCTCTCATGGCTGCAGCACCGAAGGATCGTCGCGCTGGCCCTGTGGGGATCCGGGTTCATCACCGCATCTATCGCGACGGCGCTTATCATCTTTGCCCGCGGCACAATCCCCGACTTTTGGTCCATCATTGTCGGCAACGCGCTTCTGGCTGCCGCATACGGGATCCTATGGTACGGAGCGCGCAAGTTCGACGGCAAGGAGACCTCGATTATTTTGGCACTGGCAGGCGTGCCGCTTTGGATATTGGCTTGCTCGATTGCACCCATCTATGCGCGGGTGGAAGCCCGGGCCGCCGTGATGGCGGCAATCGCCGTGTCTTACACGCTGCTCGCTCTTCTTGAACTCTGGCGCGGACGTGGCGATGGCGCATGGCGCTGGCCCATCATGTTGCTCTTGCTGGGACACGCAGCCGCCATCCCATTCCGAATTCCGATTGCCGCAGCCTGGTTTCACCCCGAACCTTCCGACGTGAATTTGTTGACCTTTATGATCTTTGAGAGCGCATTTGTCTGTATCTGCGGGGCATATCTATTCGGGGGCCTCGCGAAGGATCGAATTGCCGCAAGTTATCGGCGCATCGCGTTGACCGATTCTCTGACCCATGTTCCTAACCGTCGTGGCTTCTTGGAGACGGCCGAGCGGGCATTGATGAGAACCCGTTTTGCGCGCCGGCCGGTCGCGCTCCTGCTGTTTGATCTGGATCGCTTTAAAAGCGTCAATGACAAATACGGGCACCAGACCGGTGACGAAGTGCTTACCGCATTTTGTCGGTTGGCGACTTCGATGCTGCGGCCGACTGATCTTTTTGGCCGCATCGGCGGCGAGGAGTTTGCAAGTCTATTACCGGGTACGGAGCAGCAAGATGCGCTCTGGCTCGCAGAACGACTGAGAACCGCGTTCGAAGGCACTTTTCACACAGCGGGAGGACGAACGCTCAGTGCCACTGTGAGCGTTGGCATCGCAGTCTCGGACGATGCCAGCGTTGATCTCAGCGCGCTTCAAAAGCAGGCCGATCAGGCGCTTTATCGCGCCAAAGCGCAGGGTCGCAACCGTGTGGAAATATCGGGACAGCCGGATGAGCCGCTGCCGACAAAGCAGCGGAGTGTTCTGTTCCCTGCGGTTCAATAACTCTAAACCGCGTGCGTCAGACGATCACTTCAAGAAATCGCGGATGCTTTCGGCGATCTCGCGGGTATGCGTTTCCAGCGCGAAATGCCCGGTGTCGAAGAAGCGGACGACGGCACCCGGAATGTCGCGCTTGAACGCTTCGGCGCCGGGCGGAAGAAAGAACGGATCGTTCTTGCCCCATGCCGCTAGCAACGGCGGCTTGTGGGTGCGTAAGTAGTCCTGGAATTTCGGATACAGTGCAACATTGCTCTTGTAGTCGCCGAACAGGTCGAGCTGGATGTCATCGGCGCCGGGACGGGCCAGATAAAAGTTGTCGAGGTTCTGACCGTCGGGCGACACCAGCGTTGGGTCGGGAACACCGTGGGTGTATTGCCAGCGGGTGGTCTCCGGCGTGAGGAAGGCACGAAGCGCATTTCGGTTCGCCTGCGATGGATCTTCCCAATAGGCGCGGATTGGAGTCCAACCGTCGCTGAGGCCCTCCACATAGGCGTTGCCGTTTTGCGAGATGATGGCGGTGATGCGCTCAGGATGGCGGACAGCAAGCCGAAAACCTGTCGGTGCGCCATAATCAAAAACGTAAACCGTGTAGCGATCGAAGCCGATGACTTCGGTAAAGCGCTCGATCACCTGGGCAATATTGTCGAACGTGTATTTGAATTTATCTCGTGGCGGCATATCGGACTGGCCGAAGCCGGGAAGGTCCGGCGCGACGATATGAAATCTGTCGGCGAGAAGCGGGATCAGGTCACGGAACATGTGGCCCGCGCTCGGGAAGCCGTGCAACAGCAGGAGCTTCGGCGCGCCGGCGGCGCCGGCCTCACGATAGAAGACCTTGAAGCCATCGGCATCGGCCGTGCGGTACTTGATAGGCGCCATCAAATCCTCCTCTGCAGCCCAAGAGACTTGCTTCAGTCGACTTGCTTCAGTTGGCTGGCTTCAGTTGCTAGTTATGGAGCGGATTGCGTCGCGGATGATGTCGACCACAACTCCCGGAGCGGTGACGCTGGGCGTGTGATCGACGGCATGCGCCTTTATCTTTGCCTTCATGCGCTCCGCCATGTAGCGCTGCGTCGCGGGCACGATCATTCGATCGTCTTCGGCAACGAGAAACCAGGCTGGAACGTCCTTCCAAAGCGGGCGCCCCGCTGCAACGGTGATGCAGTTCACCGAGATCGGCCGCTGCACGGCCGCGAGCACCGCCCGATCTTCCGCACTTGCGTTCTGCGCGAATGCCGCCGCGAAAGCTTCCTCGGGAAGCCAAATCAGGCCGTTGCCGTCCGGCGCAAGCTTTGGCGCCTGAGGATGGGGGTCGAGGCGATAGAATACATCGGCAACCTTCTCGCCCTGGTCGGGAGCAAGAGCGGTCACATAGACCAGCGCCTTCACGCGGTCGGGACGCGCGAGAGCGATCACCGCACCGGCATAGGCGTGTCCCGCCAATACGACCGGCCCTTCTGTCCGATCCAAGCTGCGATTGAGTGCGGCCACGTCGTCGGCAAGAGACGTCAGCGGCAGCGGCGCTGCAAACACCTTCACCGCGTCCGCCGCGAGCGCCGTTATGACCCTCGCCCAGCTTGACCCATCCGCCCACGCGCCATGGGCAAGCACCACGCTCACATCCTTCATCGCCATCCTGCCGCTCCTGACATCGTAAGGTCCGCTTGACATAACCGGATCAATTGTATTTGACAGGTTATGATTGCTTATGTCAGGTCACCGGATAACTTGTCAATGATCGCCTGACAGGTTAGCGATTGGACCCTGCTGCGAAAGGGCCAATCGTGCAACACCGACCGCCTGCAATCTTTATCGCCGACTCGCTCGGCCTCGATTTCCTGAACTCCATCGCGACGCCGGTCGATACGCCGATTGACTGGCTCGACAGCGGCGATGGCCTCTTGAAGTGGCTGGCGCAAGCCAAGCTTGTTCCAGTCGATGCATTAAACGCTTTGAAGGCACGAGCGATGCCAGGAGAACTCGACAAAATTGCAGACCAGGTCCGCGCCCTGCGCGAATGGTTCCGAGCCTTCGTTCGCAAGCATATGGGCCGGCCGCTCACGCCGAAGGCGCTCAGGGAACTCGGTCCTCTCAACAGGATCTTGGAACGCGACGAAGCGTTCAGCCAGATAGTGCGGCGTCGCGACGCCGATGGTGACCGCTTGGAACTTCGCGTGCTGCGGCGCTGGCGCTCCCCTGACTCTTTGCTGCTGCCGATCGGTGAAATTTTGGCGAGATTTGTATGTGACGAAGACTTCACCCGCGTCAAAGCATGCGAGGGACCCAGCTGCACGCTGGTATTCGCCGACCAAACGCACAGACGCGCAAGACGATGGTGCAGCATGGCGATCTGCGGCAATCGCGCCAAACAGGCCGCGCACCGCAACCGGCTCAAGACTAGGCACTGACGTGCTGACGAATTCTGGATGAGGGGCGACAACACGCAGGAGTGAAAGAACATGGCTGCTCTTCCCTTGATCGTCTTTGATGTCAACGAGACCGTTCTCGATCTTGGAACAATGGAACCAACCTTCCAGCGCATATTCGATGACAAGGGCGCCATGCGTTTGTGGTTCGCCAACCTCATCTTGTATTCGGCTGCCCTCACCGTGGCCGGCTGCTATGTCCCGTTCACCGATATCGGCGCGGCTGTCATGAAAATGCTGGCGGATACCCGCGGCATCAAAATTGGAGAGAACGACAAGAAGGAGCTTACGGAAAAGTTTTCCACGATGCCGCCTCATCCCGAAGTTCCGGCAGCGCTACGCAAGTTGCGCGCCGCAGGCTTCCGGCTCTTCACCCTCACGGACAATCTGCTTGAAGTTCAAACGCGCCAGCTTGAGCATGGCGGCATCGCCGATTTGTTTGAGAGGCGATTCAGTGCGGACGGCGTGAAGCACCATAAGCCGTCGCGGCAGGCTTACGCTTATGTCGAGAAAGAGCTCGGAGCGAAACCGTCCGAGTTCTGTCTTATCGCCTGCCACACCTGGGACACGCTCGGCGCTGTCGCAGCGGGCTGGGAGGCGGCTTTGATCAAGCGTGTCGGCAACGATGTCCTGGGCGTCGGTCCTCAACCGCAAATCGTCGGCAACGACCTCAACGACGTCGCCGATCAGCTCATTGCGCGACACAAGAAAGCGGCCTAACGCGCCGCCGATCACACCTCAGAAGTATCGAAGCCGATGTTGATGATGCGACACGTCAACATCCGCTTTGGTCGTCAGCAGCCGAGCAGGCACTGACGGCTAGCCCATCAGCGTCACCGACTCCCGTCCGATCAGGCGGGCGAGCGAGCGCAGCCGGTTCAGCACGCGCTCGCCGTTGAGCGCGGCGAATTCGCCGGGAAGCCGGAGCGCGAGGCGATGGCGCTCTACCGCGAGCGAGGTTTCCGGCAGGACGCCGGGCATGGCGGCGGACACGACATAAGCAAGCCGCATCGCCGCGCCGAGCACACGAGCACGATCCAGCATGCGCGTCGAGACAAGCTCGCGCAACCGCGGCGACAATTCGTCGTCCATGACGAGCCCGACATGGCGGAAGAACACCGCCAGCGCCAGATAGGCGCGGCCTGGATGATCGATCCCCATGAAGCCGCCATGGGCGATGATGTTGAGCGACTGCTCGCCGCGATAGTCGGGATGCGCGCGCCAGCCGATGTCAGCAAGGAGGCACGCGGCATGGCGCAACCTCCGCTCCTCGCCGTTTTCGTCAAGGCCCGAGGTCGCCATGAAACGGTCGGTCCAGGCGATCAGCTCCTCGCCGTGCTGCGGCGAGCGCGAGCGCAATTGATTGAGATGCCGCGCGGCTTCGATCAGCGCGTCCTTCTCTTTTTCTTTTTTCTTGAGCAGCGAGAACAACAAGCCTTCGCGGATGCCGAGCGCCGAAAACACGATTTGCCGCGGCTTGCCGACGCGCAGGATATGCTCGAGCACCAGCGCCGCGTAAGGCAAGAGCGGCCGCCGCGCATTGTTCACCACTTCGATATTCGACAGCGTCTCGACATCGACCCGGTGCAAAAGCTTGGCGAATTCCAGCGCCTCGTCGGCGGCAATGGAATAGCCGTGCATCACATGCAGCGGATAGCCGGTCTGCCACATGTGCAGCCGCGCCACCGAGCGCCAGGTACCGCCGACCGCATAGAAGATGCGGTCCTTGCCGGCCTTGAGCATCGACAGATCGTTGAGCGTCTTGCTGACGAATTTCTCCGCCTTCTTCACCGATTTCGCAGAAATATCGGCGAGCGCCAGGCCGCCGAGCGGACGGGTCACGCCGTGGCGCGCCTGGGTGCCGCGCACATCGACAAGCTCAAGCGAGCCGCCGCCGAGATCGCCGACGATACCGTCGGCGCGGTGCACGCCGGAAATCACGCCGAGCGCGGTGAGATCGGCCTCGCGCGTGCCGGAGAGCACTTCGATATCGGTGCCGATGGTCGCTTCAGCAAGCTTGATGAAGGCCGGGCCGTTCTTGGCGTCGCGGCAGGCTGCGGTGGCAATGGCAAGCGTTCTCTTCACGCCCATGGTCTCGCACAGCGCGCGAAAGCGCTTCAGCGTCGCGAGCGCATGCTGCACCGCGTCGGCGGCGAGCAGCTTGGTCGACTGCACCTCGCGGCCGAGACCGCACAAAGCCTTCTCGTTGAAGATTTCGGTCGGGCTGCGGGTCAGCCCTTCATAGGCGACAAGCCGCACCGAGTTCGAGCCGATATCGATCACGGCGATCGGCGGGCCGTGGTCGAGGCGTCCTTGAGCGTCGTCTTCGGTAAGCGTCATTTCAGCAAGCGTCATGGGCCGTCATCGGTGCAAACTTCAGCGACGGGTGTTCCGCCCACTAGTCGGAGATCACGGGCCGCGGATCGTCTGTCGCAGGAATTTCGGCTTGCGTCTCGCCGCCTGGGCCCGGCAGTGCGGCGTCTCTTGATTTTACGCGATTCGGCGTTGCCGCCACATTCGCCCGGTCAGACCGGTTCGGGCCGGTGCCGCAAGCGCGGCACGGCGTCCTTCGGCGATTTGCCGCGACCCGACAGGCTCGGATTGGTCATGAAATAGGTGGTGCAGTTGAACACTTCCTCGCCCGGGGCTGGCTCGATGCGCGACGAAGAGCCATCGGCGAGAAGCTGCCAGCTCTGCTCGTTGTCTTTCAGATTGGCGACCATGATCTGTTCGAGCACCTGCTCGTGCACCGTCGGATTGAGGATCGGGCACAACACTTCAACGCGGCGGTCGAGATTGCGCGGCATCATGTCGGCAGAGGCGATGTAAACGGCCGCCTTCGAATGCGGCAGACTGTGGCCCGCGCCGAAGCAATAGATGCGCCCATGCTCCAAGAAGCGGCCGACGATCGACTTGACCCGGATGTTTTCGGAAAGTCCAGGCACGCCCGGGCGCAGGCAGCAGATGCCGCGCACCACGAGCTCGATCGGCACGCCGGCGCCCGAAGCACGATAGAGCGCGTCGATAATGTCGGGATCGACCAGCGCATTCATTTTCATCCAGATCGCCGCCGGCCGCCCGGCTATGGCATTGGCGGCCTCTTCGTCGATATGGGCATGAATGCGGTTGCGCAACGACAAAGGCGACACCGCCATGCGATCGAGCTCGGCCGGCTCGGCATAGCCGGTGACGAAATTGAACACGCGAGCGACGTCGCGCGCGATGATCGGATCGCAGGTGAAGAACGAGAGATCGGTATAGATGCGCGCGGTGACGGGGTGATAATTGCCGGTGCCGACATGGCAGTAGGAGGCGAGCGAGGTGCCCTCGCGGCGCACCACCAGCGAAAGCTTGGCGTGTGTCTTCAATTCGATGAAGCCGAACACCACCTGGACGCCGGCGCGTTCAAGATCGCGCGCCCAGCGGATATTGGCTTCCTCGTCGAAGCGCGCTTTCAGCTCGACCAGCGCGGTGACCGACTTGCCGGCCTCGGCCGCTTCAGCCAGCGCCTTGATGATCGGGGAATCGGCCGAGGTGCGATACAGCGTCTGCTTGATGGCGACGACATCGGGATCGCGCGCCGCCTGCTGCAGGAAATTCACCACCACGTCGAAAGATTCGTAAGGGTGATGGACGACGAAATCCTTCTGCCGGATCGCGGCGAAACAATCGCCGCCGTGGTCGCGGACGCGGTCCGGATAGCGCGGCGTGTAGGGCACGAATTCAAGATCCGGCCGGTTGAGACTGGCGATCTGACCCATCTCATTAAGCGCGAGCACGCCGTCGACGCTGAACACGCCCTCGTCGGTCACGCCAAGAATATGCTGCACGAAGCGCCGCAACTCGACCGGCATGGTCGCCTCGATATCGACCCGGATCACCAAACCGCGGCGGCGGCGCTTCAGCGCCGTCTCAAACACCCGCATCAAATCTTCGGCTTCTTCGAGGATTTCAACTTCGGAATCGCGGATGACGCGGAAGGCGCCGAGACCCTTCACGGCATAGCCGGGGAACAGCTTGCCGATGAAGAGAGAGGTGACGCCTTCGATCGAGATCAACCGCACCTCGCCGGTGTCGCCTGACTGCGGCAGGCGCACGAAGCGCTCGATGCGATTGGGCATGCGGATCAAGGCGTTCATCGCCTTGCCGTCCTTCGCGCGCGACAGCTGCAAGGCGATGGTGACGCCGAGATTGGGAATGAACGGGAACGGATGCGCCGGATCGATGGCGAGCGGAGTCAGAAGCGGAAAGACGTGGGCGAGGAAAAAGTCCTCGAGCCAGGTTTTCTCCGCGCGCGTCACGTCGGGGCCGTCGATCAGGACGATACCGGCCTGGCCGAGCTCCTTGCGCAGCTCGCGCCATTGCGCCTGCTGGTCTTCGACCACGATCGACACGGCTTCGGCGATGCGCTCAAGCTGCTCGGCAGGCGCAAGGCCCTCGGGGCTTTTGGTGGTGATGCCTTCGCGGGCCTGCGCGCCGAGGCCGGCGACGCGGACCATGAAAAATTCGTCGAGGTTGTTGGCGGATATCGCCAGGAATTTAAGCCGCTCGAGCAGCGGATTTTTGCGGTTGGCGGATTCTTCCAGCACGCGGCGATTGAAGTTCAACCAGGACAACTCCCGGTTGATGAAGCGCCCTGGACTGGTCAGAAGATTAGGGGTGGCCGGCCGCGAGGCTTGCTCCGCCATGCGGTCTTCGGCGCGCCGCAGCGTAGCGGATTCTCGCGCAACGGCAGTGGCTTGGCCGCGGTCGGCCATGGCTTTCTCATGCTCCTCGAAGGCGACGTTTGCCACTTATGTAACAACCCTATGAAGATATCCTATCCGTATAACGCGGCTCCGTCCCTAAGCCGTCAAGTCGGTTAGCGAAAACATGCGGCAGACTTCGCCGAGACTTCGCGGATAAGGCGACGAAATCGGGACGGCTCAGAAATCGGCCCCGTCGCGGAACAGTTCGGCGGCCAAAGCGCGGCTCGGCGGCCGCCCCTGCCGCAGCGCTTCCTTATCGAGCACGATCACTGCGCTGCGCACTGCCGCAAATGAGCGCTCGACATGGGTCAGCAAGTAACGGATGACGCTGTCGTCGAGCTTAAGCTGGCGATCGGCGGCGAGCTTGACCAGAACGCCGTGCAACAGCGCATCGTCGGGCGCGTCGAGCGCGACCGCCAGCAGCGCGCGCAGCCGCGATGCCAGATCCGGCAGGCTCACCGGCCAAAGCGTCGGCGCGGTGCGCGCAGTGAACAGAAGGAAGGCGCCCTCCTCCCGCGCAAGATTGATAAGATGGAACAGCGTCGGCTCGTCGTCGAGCATAGCAGCATCCTCGATGACCAGCGCGCCGGTCGCGAGCGCCGACGGCAAATCCGTCTCGCCGAGATGCCGCCCGGATACGACGCGGGCGCCGGCCGCCGCCGCCCAGATTGTCGCGAGATGGGTTTTGCCCGAGCCTTCGGGCCCGATAAGCGCAACGGCACGTGCCGGCCGGTCAGGCCAAGAATCAGGCCACGAGTCGATCAGCGCCAGCGCGGCCCGGTTCGACGGACCGGACAGAAAATCCTCGCGCGCGTAGCTTTCGGCGTGATCGAGCCCGAGCGCAAGCTGACGCGGAAATTCCGGCATACGCGGTGACACCGAGACGGATAAGGACGTGGATACAGACATGGCAACGACATAAACGATGGCGCGACGCGCGACTAGAAATATCCTTATGCGCTAGGACAATCCCTCTCCCGTGTAGAGCGGCGAGTTCAGGTAACGCCGCACCGCAAAGCGGATCAGCACGCCCGCCGCCGCCGCAAGCGGCACGGCGAGGAGCAGCCCGACAAAGCCGAACAGATAGCCGAACGCGATCAAGGCGAACATCAGCCAGACCGGATGCAGGCCGACGCTATGGCCGACGAGATAAGGCGCCAGCACATAGCTTTCGAGGAATTGACCGATCATCACCACGCCGGCGACGATAAGAATGCTGCTCCAGTCGGGAAAGAACTGCGCCATCGCGACCGCGAGCGAGAGCACGAGCGCGGTGAGCGAGCCGACATAGGGAATGAAACTGATCAGGCCGGACACGACGCCGATCAACACGCCATAGCTCAGTCCCGCGAATGTCAAGCCCAAGGCATAATACGAGCCGAGGATCAGGCATACGCCGGACTGGCCGCGCACATAGGCCGAGATCGTCTTGTCGATGTCCTTGAACAGGCTGCGCACGGTGTCGCGCTGCGGCAGCGGAACGAGGCTGTCGATGGCGTCGACCATGCCGTCCCAATCGCAGATCAGATAGAACGCCACGACCGGCGTGATGATCACGAGCGAGAAGATCGAGATCAGCGCCTGGCCGCGTTCCCAGACCGAGGCCAGAAGCCCGGTCAGGTAACCGGACGCCTGATTGAGCAGATCACCGACCGACTTATCGGCGGCGGTGAGATTGTCGCCGATGAAATGCTTGAGCCAGGGATTTTGCGGATCGCTGATGAAGGCTTGCAGGCGCTGGGCGTAGTTCGGTGCGTCTTCAATCAGCGCGGAAAACTGCCGCGCCAGAACCGGAACGATGAGGACGAACAGGACCGCGAAGACGAGCACGAAGATGCCGAGCATGATAATCGCCGCGATCAGCCGGCTCATGCCGCGCCTGGTCAACCGTTCGGCCAGCGGATCGAGCACGTAGGCGATCGCCATGCCGAGCACGAAGGGCAGCAGGATCGGGCTCAGAAGCCACAGCAGCGCGACGAACGCGACGAGCGCCGCCAGCCAGAACACCAGGTTGCGCTCGAAATACATTGGTCTGCCCCCAACGCCCGGCTCAGGTTCAGTCGCCGAACGAATTCATATGGCGAACCCACTCGGCGAGATAGAAGGCGATGGAGAGCAAGGTCAAGATCGCGACCAGCGCGATCATCAGTTGTGATGCAAGCGCAACATTGAAGCTGAACGCCTGCTCGGCCAGCACCAGCACCGCGAGCACGATCTGCGCCGCCGTATTGGCTTTCGAGACCATCAGGGGCCGGATCGGCATCGGCTTGCCGACCAGGAGCGACAGCAGGAAGGCGCTGACGATCATGATGTCGCGCGAGACCACCAGGATGACGAGAAAGATCGGCAGCGCCGTGGCGATGCCGAGCGAAATATAGATCGAGACGATCAGCGCCTTGTCGGCCAGCGGGTCGAGATAGGCGCCAAGCTCGCTCTTCATCTGGAAGCGCTTGGCCAGGAAGCCGTCGATGCCGTCGCTGACGCCGGCGACCACGAACAGGATGAAGGCGATGCGCATCTGCCCCGAGACGATCGCCCAGACCACGATCGGCACCAATAGGATGCGGCCCAAAGTGATGAGATTTGGGATATTCAAGATCTGCCCCGGCTAGCACTTCGGCGGTTCAACTGGGCAAAGGCCGGGTCCGACCGACATTTCGCGCGCAGTCCAGAATCCCACAATATACCGGCACCCGCGCGCTTGCGCACCCCGCGATTCCGACGTAGGAGGCGAAAGCTTTGCCTTCCCGCCGGGAAGGATTTTCGATCCGAATTGGTGATCTTCGTGGATGAGGCGCGCTACGCGGACGCCGGCGTCGATATCGATGCCGGAAACCGCATGGTGGATTTGATCAAACCCCTGGTGCGCGCCACCGCGCGCGCCGGCGCCGGCGCCGAAATCGGCGGCTTCGGCGGCCTGTTCGATCTCAAAGCCGCGGGCTTTGACGACCCGATCCTGGTCGCCGCGACCGACGGCGTCGGCACCAAGGTCAAGATCGCCATCGAAACCGCCCGCCACGACACGATCGGCATCGACCTTGTCGCCATGTCAGTCAACGATCTGGTCGTGCAAGGCGCCGAACCGCTGTTTTTCCTCGACTACTTCGCCTGCGGCAAGCTCGACCCGATCGTCGGCGCCGAGGTGGTGAAAGGCGTTGCCGCCGCCTGCCGCGAAGTCGGCTGCGCGCTGATCGGCGGCGAGACCGCGGAAATGCCGGGCGTCTATCATGGCAACGACTACGACCTCGCCGGCTTTGCCGTCGGCGCCGTGGGCCGCAAGGGCCTGCTGCCGCGGAGCGACATCGCCGCAGGCGATATCGTCGTCGGCCTGACCTCCTCCGGCGTGCATTCCAACGGCTATTCGCTGGTACGCCGCGTCGCGGAAAAGGCCAAGCTCGGATGGTCGGATCCCGCACCGTTTGCGCCGTCGCGGAGCCTCGGCGAAGCGCTGCTGACGCCGACGCGGCTTTATGTGCGCTCCTGCCTTGCCGCGCTGCGCGAGACCAAAGCGGTCAAGGCGCTGTCCCACATCACCGGCGGCGGCTTCATCGAAAACATTCCGCGCGTGCTGCCGCAGGGCCTCGGCGTGTCGCTCGATCTCGATCGGGTTCCAGTCCTGCCGGTGTTCAAATGGCTGGCGACCGCGGGCAACATCAACGAACACGAAATGCTGCGCACCTTCAATTGCGGCATCGGCATGGTGGTCGTGCTCGATCGCGCAACGGCTGACGCCGCCAGCGCATGTTTCGCCAAGCACGGCGAGACGGTTGTGAAACTTGGCGAGATCGTCGCCGCTTCGGGCGGCGAACGCGTCAGCTTTCGCGGGCATCTCGATCTGCGGTTCCAGGCCGCATGACTGCGACATGAAAAAGCGCGTGGCGGTGCTGATCTCGGGCCGCGGCTCGAACATGACGGCGCTGATCGAAGCGGCCAAAGCGCAAGATTATCCGGCCGAGATCGTTGTTGTGGTGTCGAACCGGCGCGATGCTTTGGGCCTGGTCCGCGCCCGCGAGGCCGGCATCGCCACCGCCCTCGTCGATCACACGGCATTCGGCAGGGACCGCGAAGCCTTTGAGCGCGCTCTCGACGACGCGTTGCACGCACACCGGATCGAGATCGTCTGCCTTGCCGGTTTCTTGCGGCTGTTGACGCCGTGGTTCGTCGATCGCTGGAGCGGACGGATGATCAATATCCACCCTGCTCTGTTGCCGCGCTTCAAAGGGCTCGACACGCATCGCCGCGCGCTCGAAGCCGGCGCCGAGGAACACGGCGCAACGGTACATTTCGTCAGCGTCGGAATGGACGAAGGTCCGGTCATCCTGCAGCGCGCGGTGCCGGTGCTCGGCAGCGACACGGAAGCAAGCCTTGCCGCGCGCGTGCTCGAAGTCGAGCACCAGATTTATCCACAGGCATTACGCCTGGTCGCTGAAGGCCGCGCGCGCCTACCGTAGCCGCCCATCCTGATGAGTTCCGAAAATAAAAAACCCCCGGCTCTAAGACCGGGGGTCGCCAGAGATGAACTGGGAACTTTGCTTGAACCAGTGATTGGAACTGCGATCGGAACCGAACCGGAACCGGATTGCCTCACGCAACTTTCAGGTTTTCAGCCGAGGTCCGGCCGCGATTGGTGACCAGCTCATATTCTACAGGCTGGCCCTCGTTGAGCGAGCGCAGCCCGGCGCGCTCGACAGCGGAGATGTGGACAAACACGTCCTTGTCGCCGGTCGATGGCTTGATGAACCCGTAGCCCTTTGTCGAGTTGAACCACTTGACGGTGCCCTTTTGCATCGTCTGTCTCCTAATTCATTCCAGATGCCGATGAAGACACGGGCGCAACTCCTGCAAGCCGATTGCAGAACCGATAGCAAAACCGATCGCATGTCGCGTGCGAGAGCCGTGCGTCGCGCCACAAGCTAGATTTTGGAGGGAAGTCCGAAGCGGAGAAGTCCGAGACGATTGTGTCGGCAAGGCAGCACCGAGCGGATGACCAAAATCCGATTGCACGACAAGGAAGCCAAAGAAATGCGGCGCAACCGTGACTGTCTCTGTTCCAGCGCGCACGATCAACGAGACCACAAGATATCATAATGTGATGACGCGACGACGTGTGCGATCTACGTCGTGCTTGCTTCGGTGCGCGCTTGCGCACGTTCCGCTTCGGCGCGAATATTGGCGGCCGCCTGCCACCGCGACCACAATCCGCCCGCAGCGACTGCAAGCAGCGTAGCGCCGCAGCCCGCTGCAAGTTCCGCTTGTTGCGCGAGCGTGTCGCCGAAGGCTGCCGTAAGATGCTGCACCACGGCTGGATCCGTCGCGATGACGCGACCCGCGACCCATCCGAGCAGCGCAGCTCCTGCCCAGATCAATATCGGGTAGCGATCAATCAAAGCCGTGATCACGGCGGCGCCGGCCATGATCAGTGGAATGGAGAGCGCAAGACCGATCACCAGCAGCAAGAGATTGCCGTGCGCGATGGCGGCGATGGCGATAATGTTGTCGAGGCTCATGACGATATCGGCGATGACGATGACCAAAACCGCGCGCCACAAATGCGCGGCGGCCTCGACCTCGTTCCGATCCCGGTCCTCGGGCACGATCAGCTTGGCGGCAATGACGAGCAGCGCCACACCGCCGACGAGCTTCAGATAGGGCAGCAGGATGAGACGGGCGACGACGCCGATGAAGATGACGCGCAGGACCACCGCCGCACCGGCGCCGAGGACGATGCCCCAACGCCGTCGCTCTGCCGGCAAGTTGCGGCAGGCGAGCGCGATGACCACGGCGTTGTCGCCGGACAGCAATACATCGACGAAAATGAGCTGGAGAACTGCGAACCAGAATGAAGCGGCGTCCAATTGCGCGGCGCTCGCGGCAAACGCCTCGCGCCACAGCGCAGGATGCAGATATTGCGCGAGCGACCCCACGCCGCCGCGGCCTTAGAACAAGTTCCGATTCAATCGAATCGGCATGCGCTCTGGACTTTCGATTTTGCGCATGTCCGGGGCGGAAAACCGGTCACTGTTCCAGGACATACGCTAGCCGACGATCTCGTTGCCGGAAAAGAATTGTGCGATCTCGTTTTCCGCAGTCTCGGCGGCGTCGGAACCGTGCACCGAGTTCTCGCCGATCGACTTGGCGTGCTCCTTGCGGATGGTGCCGGGCGCAGCCTTGGCCGGATCGGTCGCGCCCATCAGGTCGCGATAGGCGGCAACGGCGCTCTCGCCCTCGAGCACCTGCACGACAACGGGACCCGAGGTCATGAAGTCGACGAGCTCGCGAAAGAACGGCCGCGCCCGATGCACGCCATAAAACGTCTCGGCTTCGGCCGTGGTCATCCGCACGCGCTTTTGCGCAACGATACGCAGACCTTTCTTTTCGATCATCGCATTGATGGCGCCCGTCAGATTGCGGGCGGTCGCATCCGGCTTGATGATCGAGAATGTACGCTCGATCGGCATCAAATGATCCTTTGGGGCAAATTGTCCTTTGGGAATTTGCGAGTGCGGCGTGAAACCGCGCCGGGCTTATAGCCTCCGCTCATGCCCGCGGCAAGCACGGCTCCGGCAAGCTTTCGTGGCACGAAGGCGCGGTGAATGGGGCGACTGCGGCGGCGGCGCTCAGTTCGAGGCAGCCTTCTTCGGCTTTGCCGGTTTTTTCTTGGCGACTTGCGGCGGCGCTGGCGGAGCGGCGACGGCATCCATTTCTGTGAGCCCACCGCGCAGGAACCGATAGATGCCCGCACGCGGGCCGCTGTTAAAAGTGAGAACCGCTGTGCGATCGCCTCCAGGCGTACTGCCGATCTGAACCGACGACGGCTGGCCGGCGCGAGACACCACGTCACATTCGCTCATGCCAAGCCCAACGCCGCTATCCACGACCAAAGACGAGGCGTCGCCGCCGGGCATCGTTGCGGGAGACGTTGGCCCTCCCGCGGCGCCAGGAGCGGGAGCCGGTGCGGGAGCCGCAGCAGCAACCGGCGCCGGGCAGGAACCATCGGCATTGACCAGATCGTTCGGCGTGATCGCGCGCTGGCCCTTTTTGGTCTCCGAAAGCTCGGAAAAGCTATAGCCCGCGCTGCGGCCGCTGATGTCGAAGGGTTTGGCAAACCAAGACTGGCTGGTGCTGACGTCGGCGCCGCAGCCGGCAAGCGCAAGGGCCGCCGCGAAGGCTGCAAGAACGATCAAGCGATGTCGCCGAACCAGCACCCAACAGTCCCCTAAATTCGACCCGCAACCCAAACCATTTCTCAGCTTGCCGTTATTTGTGTTGCGATCATGACGCAAGGCTTCCCGGCAAAAGGCAGCCGTTGCGTAAACGTCACAATTGTACCAAAACCCATCGCGCGAATCCTGTAAAGGTTAAAATCACTCGGAAAGACAGCGACTTGATCCAGTTATCCGCAAACCGCCGAACCGTGGCAATGTGATGAAGATCACGGATTCTTTTCCCGCCGGACGCGACACTTTGATTTGTCTGAGCGCCGGGATCCAGGGCGGCTCAGGGGGCCGTTAGTCGTTGTCGGGGGTTCCCATGCACTTGCAATTCATCGGCTGCGGCGACGCTTTCGGCACTGGCGGACGGTTCAATACCTGCTTTCACCTCGTCGCGCATAACGTCAACGCCCTGATCGACTGCGGCTCGTCGTCGCTTGTCGGCATGAACAAGCTTGCGATCGATCGCAATGCCATCGGCACCATCCTCATCACCCATTTTCACGCCGACCATATCGGCGGCCTGCCGTTTTTCATTCTTGAGGCAAACTACGTTCTCAAACGCCAGAGCGCGCTCACCATCGCCGGACCGCCGGGCTTGAAAGCGCGCTACGCCGAAATGATGGACGCCGCCTATCCGGGAACGCAGACGCTGCAACTATCCTTCCCGCTGACTCTGCGAGAAGTGGAGATCGGCAAGCGCAACGAGATCGGCGGCCTGCGGGTGACGCCGTTCCGCGTCGTGCATGACGATCGCGCCGGCCCTTGCCTCGGCTATCGCTGCGAGGTCGAGGGCAAGACCGTCGCCTATTCGGGCGACACGCAATGGACCGACACTGTCATCGATATCGGGCGCAATGCCGACCTGTTCATCTGCGAGGCCTATACGCGCGACAAGCCGATCAACACGCATATGGCGCTGAGCGCGCTGGAGAAGCATCTGCCGCAGATCAAGCCGAAGCGGCTCGTGCTCACACATATGAGCAATGACATGCTGGCACGCCGCGCCGAGGTGCCGTACGAGTCCGCCGAAGACGGCATGATCGTCGAACTGTAAGCTAAGGAACGAGCGCCGCTTCAATCGCTGCAAGCGCGGCATCCGCCTTCGAACCATCGGGACCGCCGGCTTGCGCCATATCCGGCCGGCCGCCGCCGCCCTTGCCGCCCAAAACTTCGGCGCCCTTCTTCACCAGATCGACGGCGTTGAAGCGTGTGGTGAGATCGGGCGTGACGCCGACCACGACACCGGCTTTGCCGTCGCCGGTGACGCCGACGATCGCGACGACGCCGGAACCGACTTTCTTTTTGCCTTCATCGGCGAGGCTGCGCAGATCCTTGAGCTCGATGCCTTCAACCGAACGCGCCATCAGCTTGAAGTCGCCGATGGTGCGCAGCCCGTCACCGCCGTCGCTTTTGCCGGTGCCGCCCATCGCGAGTTTCTTCTTCACATCGGTGAGTTCACGCTCGAGCTGCTTGCGCTCTTCCATGAGTGCCCCGACGCGGCCCGGCACATCGTCAACCGGCACACGCAATTCGGACGCGGTTGCTTTGGCGAGCTTTGCGAAATGATTGGCATTGGCGCGCGCCGCCTTCGCCGTCAATGCCTCGATGCGGCGCACGCCGGCGCCGACCGCGGATTCACCGACCACCGAGATGATGCCGATATCGCCGGTGCGCTTGACGTGGGTGCCGCCGCACAATTCGATCGACCAGCCCAGCGTATTGCCGCCGTCCTCACCCGACGTATCCCCCATGGCGACAACACGAACCTCGTCGCCATATTTTTCGCCGAACAGCGCGCGCGCGCCGGAGGCCCGCGCATCGTCGATCGGCATCACCCGCGTCGTCACCGCAGAATTCTGCAGGACCATGTCGTTGGCGATGTCCTCGACACGCCCGATCTCCTCGCCGCTCATGGGCTTCGGATGCGAGAAATCGAAGCGCAGCCGGTCGGGCGCAACCAGCGAGCCCTTTTGCGCGACGTGATCGCCGAGCACTTGCCGCAACGCCTCATGAAGAAGATGTGTCGCTGAATGATTTTTCCGGATCGCGCCGCGCCGAGCATGATCGACATCGAGCGCGAGCGCCATTCCCGGCTTCAGCGTGCCTTCCTCGACGGTGCCGATATGAGCAAACATGTCACCAAGGTATTTCTGCGTATCGGTGACCTTGAAGCGCACGCCGTCCGCCGTCAGTACGCCGGTATCGCCGACCTGGCCGCCGGACTCGCCGTAGAACGGCGTCTGGTTGAGAACGACAGCGCCGCTCTCGCCTTTTTTCAGCGCGGCGACTTCTTTGCCGTCTTTCACCAGCGCCGCGATCACGCCTTCGGCGCTTTCAGTTTCGTAGCCAAGAAATTCGGTGGCGCCGGTCTTTTCACGAAGAGAAAACCACACCGCTTCATCGGCCGCCTCGCCCGAACCCGCCCATGACGCGCGCGCCTTGGCGCGCTGCTGCTCCATCGCATCGGTGAAGGCGGCGATATCGACGCCGATGCCGCGCGGCCGCAGCGCATCCTGCGTCAGATCAAGTGGAAAACCATAAGTGTCGTAAAGCGTGAACGCGGTCACGCCGTCGAACATGTCACCCTGCTTCAGCGACTTCGACGCCTCGTCGAGGATCGCAAGCCCGCGATCGAGCGTGCGGCGGAAGCGGATTTCCTCAAGCTTCAGCGTCTCGGTGATCAGCGCGTCCGCGCGGTGAAGTTCCGGATACGCCTGGCCCATCTCGCGGATCAGCACCGGCACGAGCCGCCACATCAGCGGGTCCTTGGCGCCGAGCAGTTCGGCATGCCGCATGGCGCGGCGCATGATGCGGCGGAGCACATAGCCGCGGCCTTCGTTCGACGGCAGCACGCCGTCGGCGATCAAAAACGCGCTGGCGCGCAAGTGATCGGCAATGACTCGATGCGACGCCTTGCGCTTGCCGTCCTGATCGACATGGGTGAGATCGGCGACCGCTTCGATCAGCGCGCCGAACAGGTCGATCTTGTAATTGTCATGCGTGCCCTGCAGCACCGCGGCGATGCGCTCGATCCCCATGCCGGTATCGATCGACGGGCGCGGCAGGTCGATGCGCTTGCCGTCGGCAAGCTGTTCGTATTGCATGAAGACGAGATTCCAGATCTCGACAAAACGGTCGCCGTCGGCGTCCGGCGAGCCGGGCGGCCCGCCCGGAATATGATCGCCGTGATCGTAAAAGATCTCGGCGCAGGGACCGCAGGGGCCGGTATCGCCCATCGACCAGAAATTATCGCTGCCGGCGATGCGGAGGATTTTCCGCTCCGGCAGGCCTGAGATCTTCTTCCAGAGATTGAACGCCTCGTCGTCGTCGATATAGACGGTCGCCAGAAGCTTATCGGCCGGCACGCCGTATTCCTTGGTGAGCAGCTTCCAGGCCAGCTCGATCGCGCGCTCCTTGAAATAATCGCCGAACGAGAAATTGCCGAGCATCTCGAAAAAGGTGTGATGCCGCGCGGTATAGCCGACATTGTCGAGATCGTTATGCTTGCCGCCGGCGCGGACGCATTTCTGCGAGGTCACCGCGCGCGAATAGGGCCGCTTTTCGAGGCCGGTGAAGACATTCTTGAACTGCACCATGCCGGCATTGGTGAACATCAATGTCGGATCGTTGCGCGGCACGAGCGGCGACGACGGCACGATTTCGTGCCCCTCGCGGGCGAAATAGCCAAGGAATGCGGACCGAATATCGTTGACGCCTGTCATCTCTTACCCTGAAGCGGAGTGGCCCCTCTCTAACCAGAGGCCTGCCCACCTGTCCAGAAAACCCAATCCAAACCCCGAATCGGCGGCGGAATTGATGTATAGCCCCAAATTATATAAGTGCTGTTGGCGCGGCGCGCCCGGTGCCAAAGAGGCTTGAGCCGCAAGCCAGGCTGCAAACCCAGGCTGCCGCGAAACTGAGCAAGTAATGAACGACCAGACCATTAGCCGCTCCGTCCCCCCGACACTCCAAGACCGGCTTCGCGAAGGTGGCCCTCGTGATGGGCCGCACCGCCGTTTCGTCATGACGGCGGAGATCACGCCGCCGGTGTCGTTCGACGGAGCGGAGCTGTTGCGCAAGGCGCAAGGCCTCAAAGGCCTGGCGGACGCGGTCAACGTCACCGACGGCGCCGGCGCTCGCGCGCATATGGCCGCGCTGGCTGCAGCCAAGCTCCTGCGCGATGCCGGCATCGAGCCGGTGCTGCAGCTCACCTGCCGCGACAAGAACCGCATCGCGCTGCAGAGCGAATTGATGGGCGCCGCCGCGCTCGGCATCAAGAACCTCCTGATCCTCACCGGCGACGATCCCAAAGCCGGCGACCAACCGGAGACCAAGCCGGTCTTCGACGTCGACTCGCGCACGCTCATCGAGACGGCGCGGCGGCTGCGCGACGAAGGAACGCTGCCCACCGGCCGCAAGGTCGAGGGCAAGGCCGACTTCTTCATCGGCGCCGCCGACATGCCGATCGATCCGCCGGCCGGCTGGCAGCCGACCAGCCTGCTCGCCAAGGTCAAGGCCGGCGCGCAATTCGCCCAGACCCAGTTCTGCATGGATGCCGGCATCGTGCGCCGCTATGTCGCTGTGCTCGAAGCGGCCGGCGTCACCAAAGAGCTTTCACTCCTCATCGGCGTCAATCCGCTGCGCTCGGCGAAGTCGGCGGCCTGGATGAAGAGCCATCTCTTCGGCACCATCATTTCGGACGCCTATATCGCGCGGCTGGAAAAATCTTCCGAGCCCGCGCGCGAAGGCATCCGCATCTGCGTCGAACTGATCGAAGAACTCTCGGCCATTCCCGGCGTCGCCGGCGTCCACATCATGGCGCCGGGCAACGATGCGGCGATCCCTGAAGTGATTGCGCAAGCGAGAGCGCGGGTGCACACTAAAGCCTAGAGTCGAATCAAAGCGTCGGCTTGGCATCCTGAAAAGATCGTGCGCGATCAAAGTGCTAGAGCGACGATTGGATAAATCCGGGCAACTTCGCTTTTCGCTCTAGCTCGCAGATTCCTCCGTACTTTTGATAATCACCTCCGATGTCAGCGTGTGGTGCACCGGACATTTGTCGGCGATTTCCATCAGCCGCTGATGCTGCTCGGCATCAAGGTCGCCTTCGAATGTGATGACGCGATCGATGTGATCGATCTTGCCTTCCTTGGTTTCGCATTCGGCGCAGTCCTGGGCATAGATGCGATCATGCTTGAGTTTCACAGTCGTGCGCTTGAGCGGCCACTGCTTGCGATCGGCATAGAGCCGCACCGTCATCGCGGTGCAGGCGCCGAGCGCGGCGAGCAGAAGATCGTAAGGCCCCGGCCCGCTATCCATGCCGCCGACACTCACCGGCTCGTCGGCGAGGAACTGATGCGTGCCGGCGATCACCTGGTTCTGCAGATTGCCGTTGCGCGTCTCGCGCACGACGACGGTGCCGGGCTCGGAGGTTTCGTCGGCCGAGACGTCGGCCAGCAGCTCGAGATAGCGCTCGGCCCAGGCGGCGATGACATGGGCCACATAGATGGCGTCGCTCGGCTTGCGCAACAGATGATCGGCGCCCGACAGCGAGATGAAGCTTTTGGGATGTTTCGCCGCGAGAAAGATCTTGCTGGCATTGTCGATGCCGACGGTGTCGTCGGTCGGCGAATGGAAGACGAGCAGCGCCTTGTGCAGATCGGCGATGCGGCCGGCCAGATTCTGCTCGGCGATGTCGTCGAGCAGTTGGCGGCGGATGCGGAACGGCCGGCCGACCAGGGTGACCTCCACTTCGCCTTTCTCTTTGATCTCGTCGACATGATCGCCGAGCAGGCCGGCGACATGCGCCGGATCGAAAGGCGCCGCGATCGTCGCCACGGCGCGCGCCTCGGCAATACGATGGGCGGCGGCCAGCACCGCGGCGCCGCCGAGACTGTGGCCGATCAGGAGCGCCGGTGCGCCGACATTTTTCCGCAGGTGATCGGCGGCGGCGACCAGATCGTCGACGTTCGACGAGAAGGTCGTGTTGGCGAACTCGCCTTCGCTGGCGCCAAGCCCGGTGAAGTCGAAGCGCAGCACGGCGATGCCGCGCAATTGGAGCCCTCGCGCGATCAGCCGCGCCGCCTTGATGTCCTTGCCGCAGGTGAAGCAATGGGCAAACAGCGCCACCGCGCGGATGGGGCCGTCGGGCCGGTCGAGCAAGGCGGCGAGCTGTTCGCCCTTTGCATTGGGAAAATCAAAGCGTTCGGCCGGCATCGGTGGCTCCTCTCGGCTGGCGTTGCGCGCCATTTGACCAGACGTTTATTGGAAGACCAATGCGCGATTGCGCGAAGCGCCTTTCTCCTTCCTGCCCCGCGATAGCGGGGAAGGGGGACCACCCGAAGGGTGGTGGAAGGGGCGCAGGCTTCAACTCGCCTTCATTTTGCTGCTGCTCAAAGCACGAAAGCGCGTGCGTTAGATCTCACACATGTTCGAGACCATGAGGTGTCAGGAGTTTAACATTGAGAGCTTTGGCGGCGGCTTTACTCGCCACCCATTTGATATCGTTAGGCTGAACGGTTAGAAACCGATCAGCGCTGTTCGTAGGAATTTGGCCGGGATGCTCGAGAATATATTGGACTTGCTGGCCCATTAGCTCGCCGCACGTTTCTTGGGGTGCTCCGTGCCCACCGATCCCAGGTCCCACCCAATCCGTAACCGGCCAAAAGACAGGAACAGATCTGGCAGCCGCTTCCGAATTAATGAAGTCCGCAGCCCCGAAGAAAACATCAACCGGAAGAACTAGCAGGCCCGAGCCAGCTGGAATTCCATCAATTAAAGTTTTCATATCGTGATTAGGGGCGGTTGCAACATCAAGCACATTGAGCGGTATTGTAAGCGGCGTCTGCTTGATAGTGCTCAAGGCCTTTGTCGACGCTGTATTCCCAACTCTGTGCAACACATAAATGCTTTTGAGGTTTGAGACGGTGCTCAAGAATTTGTCGTAGTACTCACGCGCGATTTGGATTCGTCTTGCGTTCAGTCCGCAGACATTTGGTGTTTGATCGAATTTTTCAGCCGCCGCTTCTGAAAACACTCCAACGATCGGTGTGACGGAGGTGAGGTCTCTGGCCTTTCTCGTCACAGGGGTAGACATGCAAAAGATAATGTTAGGGGTCCCGGAGAAGCTCTCGTCGTCCTCCCAACATTCTTGGTAATCGATAACGTAGTCTAAGCCGATCGCATAGTTTCGTACTGGCTTACTGCCGGGCACCTTCTGCTGCGACAAATATTTAATTAGTCCTTGGATGTACGGTCGTACTCCTATCAGGGAAGTCCCTGCACCAATCGTGCGGCTCATCGACGGATCGCCAATTGCAATCGCGAGAATTGTTTGGGCTGCCATAGAACTCTACCTCTCGGAGTTGGTCGGTGGCGCAGCGCTACTCACTTTGCGCAAAAATACTATCCGCGAATAGACCGTTCCGCCAGATCAATCCTTGGCGATTCGACGATGATGGCCGATATTATGAGGAGCAATGCTGGCTTGTTTGTTCGGGGCTATAGATCAAAAATCCGGATTCAATCTTTATTTGCTGTCAAACTTCGACCTGGATCAAGGACCGATATTCAATCCAAGAAGCAAGAATCACGATTAAACGCACCAGACTAAAAGTGCGCGAAGCAGGTTTCCTTGCCATGATTGCGGGTCGTGAAAATGACTCAGCTTGAAATGCGCCGCAGCAATTTTTGTGCGGCGGGGCTTTGCCCGATCGCGTCTGGCAACCACGCCACGGCTTGCATCGCCGCCGCAAGCGCTGCCTCTTGCGACGTATAAACAGAACCTGAGTAGTACTGCACCGGAGTCCACTCGCCTCTGTCTTCCACGTCGCGCCTGAACTCCTCAAATCCGCAACTTCCGTCCGGGCGCGAGAATACGTCGACGCATCTGTTGTGGTCGGAATTCTCTATACTGATGAAAACCAGCCACGACTTGTCGATGCGCTTCGACATATCTCCACCGGTCGGATTCCCGGACGGGGCCTTGTGACCCCGAGATCGGAAACCAAAAAAGCCGCCCCTTATTGGTGAAGCAGCGTTTGCCAGTTTGACGGCACCGCTCCGTCCGGTCCCGGCGCCGGCTGATCCACCGGATGGCAGACAGGCGCAGGAAGCTTCGGGCCGGCGAAGGATTCCTCGGTGCGATAATCGTAAAACCAGTGCTCGCCCGGCTCGAAGCTTGTGATAATCGGATGACCCGTAGCGGCGTAGTGCTTTGACGCATGCTGACTTGGTGAACTATCGCAGCAGCCGATGTGACCGCATTGCGCGCATCTGCGAAGATGAAACCACCATCCGCCCGAAGCCGCGCATTCGGCGCAACCCGTTCCGCTTGGCTCAGCCGCCGGGTTGATACCATTCCTCTCGGGTTTCATGTGTTTAGCCATAGGTGACGCCCGCGTTGCTTTGCCCAACTTCTATAATGTAACCATCAGGATCGCGAATGTAGCAGCGCGTCTCGCCGTATTTGGGCTTTGGCTCGGTGATGAACTCGGCGCCGCGGCTTTTCCATAGTTCATAGCAGGCTTGAATATCGGCAACGCGGATATTCATGAAGCTGCTGACCAAATCGGGATCCGCGGGAGTTCGGAGCGTTACTGTTGGTTTGTCGGGTGTCCCACCGCCGCCGACGTTGACAATGAGCCACGTATTCGCGATCTGGAGGTAGCCTGGCGCGCCCTTGCTGTCGCCTCTGCTCAGAATGCGGCTGCCGAAGACCGTTTCGTAAAATCGAAGCGATCGCTCGACGTCGGCGACGGTGAGAAAGTGTGCGACGGTAATGCCGTTCTGCGGCGGCATCTGATAGGTTTTCTGGTCGACTTGTACTTGGCTCATAGACAACTCCTATTCGGATTCTGCGAACATGAAGTGAAGCAGCGCGTTGAAAATCTACCGACGACCGACACCGGCGCAGCTGCCAAAGAAGTTGCCGTTATCATAATTTTCCTCCGTGTCGCCGCGGCGCTCGCTGGCGTCCGCGCAAGAGCCCGAGCGCACTGATGGAGAGATCAGTCGTAGAATGCGGGGATCAACTTCAGCTTGTCAGATTCAGCTTTGTCGTGATTGATAAAAAACTTCGCTTTGTAGGTTGCGATCATGCGCCTGATCCTCTCCATGGAGGCGATCGACGCGGCCTTATCCGTGTTCAATGACGGCACCGTGTCTTTTTCAAAATTCTCTTCCAGATGAACCACGTCGCCGGACAGAATGATGAAGCCTGATTTCTTCAGATGAACCAACAGCGATTGGCTGCCGGGAGTGTGTCCCGGTGTGGAAACCAGGGTGACGCTGCCATCACCAAATACGTCTGTATCGCCGTCGAGCAGCTTAAGATGCTTTGGAGTTCCCATAAGATTGCGTGCGAGGGCCTTCAATTGATTCACGTTGTCATTCGGGCCATCGGGAGAGCTGATCCACGTATACTCGGCTCGCTGTATCAGAATCGTTGAATTTTGAAACACGCGAACATTGCCTATGTGGTCGCCGTGAGTATGCGATACCGCAACATACGTAATATCGGTTGTCTTAAGCCCGATCTCGGCGAGTTGGTCGGTCAGCGTCCTGTCGAGATGGTAGACAATCAATTTGGGCAGGGTCGACCAGCCCTTGGGGTCGTGCAACGCGGATTCAGGAACGCCCGTGTCCCAGAGTAACCATTCGCTTCCGTGCTGCATCAGCCAGCACGTCGACGAGAACTGAATGCTTCGTCCGACATTCTCGCCGGGCGTCCAGACCGACTCGTCGTTTGCGAGGGAGTGACCGCCATCCAGCCGATAAAGCTTGTCGGCGAAGCCAGCGCCGGTCGGGTCCGGCAGCATCGAGTGAGCGGTTGCGGTCAGCGTGCTGTCCAGCGACATATCCGAGCCTCCGCTTAAAAACCCAAATACTTGTTGGGGCTTCGTGTTCGTCCGCGGATCGCTTGAAATGCTGAAACCGCGCGGAGATTTCGGAAGGTTATGCTTCGTCGTGATGGCTGTCGACGAGATCGGCGATCACATGTCTGGCACCGGACACACGCGACATGAGGCTGCATCGTTGACCCGATACTATGGCGCGGCGATGCCCAACAATGCATCAATCGAATATTTTCCTGCACCAGTAATGAACAACAAGAGGAAGCCGCCCATAATGCTGAGGTCTTTGTAAAAGCCATCCAGGCTGTCGACGTAATCCGCACCCTTCACTGTCCAATAACGATGCCCAATAAATGCAGTTCCCAGCGCGTATAAAGCCATGAGCGCGGCTGCAGGACGCGTGAAAACGCCAATTGCGATCGCAAACGCAACCGGAAGCTCCATAATGATCGATATGACGGTCGGCACGGTCGGCATCGGCAGGCCAAGCTGCACCATTTGCGCTACGGTGCCCGAATAGTCCCTCACCTTTCTCCAGCCGAAAATCAGAAACAGCGTCGCAAGAAGAAGACGGGCCCCGAGAATGAGATCATCGTTGATGCCGGTTATCATAACGCTACCCTCGCGCCCGATTCTGCGTTTTTCAGATCAATTATGAAAAATCCCTTGGAATGGAGCGATCCCAGTCGCGACGGCACACTTCGTTCGCGCCCTCGAAGGCGCGCAAGCTTCCCTGCAGCAGGAAGGCATTGCCCGTGGACGACAGCCGCATCTGCGTCTCGACCCGGATTTGCCATTCGTTTCGCGACAGCGTCTGAGTATTGCGCAACTCGGCAACGGCGCTGAGCGGATCATTCTCCTCGACGTGATACTGCGTAGTCCACTGTGTGCCTGTTTCCAGACCGATGCGGTCGATGCGCTCGATCCGCACACCATCGCGATGAAAGATCGTTGGCTTCTCGGGCGACGCCGTCTCCTGTTCAGGAAAAGGCGGG
>Ga0210383_10000780_pt1 | contig 29080 bp, 17 predicted proteins | sample IncBWC14OmetaG_FD_160072 | JGI IMG/M metagenome (GOLD analysis project Ga0210383, IMG submission 160072) | Forest soil microbial communities from Barre Woods Harvard Forest LTER site, Petersham, Massachusetts, United States - Inc-BW-C-14-O ... | reverse complement strand
CCATGTACATGCAGCTCACCGAAGCCGAGGCTTCGTTTCGTGCGCTCAAGAGCGAGCTCTCGATTCGGCCGTTATTCCATCAGAAAGAGCCGCGGGTCAAAGCCCATGTCCTCGTGGCCTTTCTTGGGTATGCCTTGTGGGTGACACTGAAGCATCTGCTGCAGCGTCGGCCGGCTATCGCCCCACAATCCTCGGCCGACGGCGTGGATAATGCTCAGCCTTTTTCGCCAATGAAGGCACTGGGGTTGCTGTCCACGCTGCAGAGCGCCGACATCGTACTGCCCACCACGGATGGGCGCGAGATTCGCTTGCGCCGGATCACCGAACCCACGGCCGAACAGAAATCTCTACTGCATCGGCTCGGACTCAGTCTTCCCGAACGTTTGAAATCAACTACAAAATGTAGTGCAGACTTCGCGACCGCTTGAACTGATTCCGAAAGACTTAGCCGGCTTCCCGACGATTCCGTGACGAACTTCGGTTAGCGCCAGGACGGGCGTCGCGCTATGTCGTCAGGGCCAGATTCAGGATGTATTGGGGCATAACCCAATTGTGAAGATAGTTGAAAGGCCAGGGAGCGTCTAACGTAGTGCGGCGCGGGAAGTTCCACTCGTTCACCCAACTATCCATTCCGAGGAACTCGAAGCCAGCTGAGGGTCCGCCGGTCTGGCCACTCAGGTATTGTTTGCGGACGGCGTTGCCGGGCCGGGTCAGGGGCATGGCTTGCGCGGGATCGATGCCGTACACCGCCTCGACGTTGAGAACGGGTGCAACCGCAGAAATGAATACGTTAAAGTCCGACACTCCGCTGCTGAAGGTGAACGCTTCCACATGATCCGAAGAGAAAGCATCGCCGGTAAGCGACGCCAACTGGGTTAAAACTTCCTTCACGAATGGCCCATCCTTGGCAAAAGGTCCCAATTCATTTCCGCGGGCCCGAACGATGTATAGGAACGCCATGTCGTCGCCGGCCGCCAGGGTCTGTGCGCCCCAGCGATTGATGACGTGCTTGAGCAAGACAAAGTTGATAAATGGCGGAGACAACGGGTTGCTCCATCCCAAAGGATCCAAATTTCGCCGGGCTTGATCGAATCCCTGGGTGATGCAGATGATCACGCGGTCGGGTGTGGTGGTCGGGGGCAGGAGCAAGATCACTGCCCGTTCATGGCTGCCTTTTCTTGCGGCAAAAATTCCCAGGCGGCCTCTGGAGGTGCCGGTGCTGGAAAATGTCAGCCGGTTGTTGAGGATGCCGCGGCGAAACGAATGCGGATTCACAACCGCGATAGCCGGGAGAGTCTGCAAGACCAAGTTATTGGGGCCGTCCATACCCAGAATCTCATGATTGATTGCCCGGACCGTGATTTCGGCACTTGTTGGATCAGTCATCGAACTCTGCTCCGAAGTTGAAGCAACGGATTATAGCGCGTCATCGCGTTCCCGTCGCAGTGAGTTGCCAATCGAGGGACGGGCGCGAGGGGCGCGAGGCGCGAGGGGTGATTTCCTTGACAATAGGGAGCGAGTCGCCTAGCATCGCTGGCCAGACGGGAAACGTTGCCGCGAGACACAGATTCGTGTCAGGCAGCGAAGCGTAACTCACAGCAGTAAACCCCCCTAGTACCAGGTGAAGCGGCATGAAGTTGCTGTCGAGAGTAGTGTGGGCGGAAGGAATGTATCTGGCGCCACAGCATTTTCAGGCGCAGAACCGTTACTTTGAGGAAGCCGTCCACTTTGCCACGGGCTGCCTCTGGAAGGACGCGTATGGACTCGCGGCCTGCCAACTCGACCCTGATGCGCTGCGCAACGGGACGGTCAGCCTGCTGCACGCGCGCGGGATGTTTCAGGACGGCCTGCCTTTTGACATTCCTGAGTGTGATCCTCGCCCCGATCCGCGCAACATCGTCGAACAATTTCTCCCCGCCACCGATAGCCTGACGGTTGCCCTGGCGGTGCCGCGCTGGGTTCAGGGCCAGCAGAATTGCGATCTGGAACCGGTTCCGTCCGGCAGTGCCCGATATACCAGCACGGTCGAAATGGTGCACGACGAGAACACAGGGCTGGATGCCAAGCCGGTACAAATGGGACGCAAGAATATCCGGCTGGTGGTGCTGCCGACGGGGGATGAAAATCTGCTGACCATCCCCATCGCGCGGGTGATGCGGGATCAGTCGGGTCACTTCGTCTACGATCCTACGCATGTTTCGCCTTGCCTGCGTCTGAGTTCGAGCGAGCGGCTGGCTTCGATGCTGCAGCGGCTGGTCGAGATTCTGGAGGAGAAAAGCGCGGTGGTCACGGCCGAGCAGCAGACTGGTGGAACATTTCAGACTGGGATGTCTGCGCGGCAGGTTGCGCAGTTCTGGTTTCTGCACGCCATCAACTCCAGCCTGACTCCGCTGCGCCATATTCTGCTGGCCAAGCACCGGCATCCCGAAGAAATGTTTCGCGAAATGTCGCGGCTTGCCGGAGCGCTGTGCACCTTCAGTTTGGACAGCAGTCCCCGATCGCTGCCGGCGTACGACCACTATGATCCCGGGCCGGGATTCACCTATCTTGAGGACCACATTGTTCGTCACCTTGAGATCATTGTTCCGTCTCAGGCGGTGGTGATTCCGCTGAAGGCGGCGGCGCGTTACTTTTACGAGGGTGAGATCCGGGATCAGCGTTGCCTGGGCCGTTCCCGCTGGATACTGGGGTTGCGATCGCCGGTCGGAGAAGCCGATGTGATCTCGAAAACCTTGCAGCTGGTCAAAGTGTGTTCCCAGCAATTTGTTTCGGAGTTGGTGAAACGAGCTCTGCCCGGTCTGACACTAACTCATATGCAGGTTCCGCCGTCTGCAATATCCGCGAAGGTGGACAGCCAATACTTTGTGGTTAACCGGAGCGGGCCTTGCTGGGAACACATCATGCGGACGCGGAATGTCGGCGTCTACGTGCCGGGAGATCTGCCGTCCCCTGAGATCGAACTGGTGGTCTTGCTCGAGAGCTGATATGGGATCCACACAAATTACGCCGCTGGGAAGTTATCGAGGATCGAGTCCCGCCATGGACCGGCGCGGCTGGAACCTGGCCCTGGGATTTCAGGAAATATTCACCGCCGTGGTGCGGCTGCGCTACAACCGGCAGGCGGTGCCGGATGCGGAGGCGTTTCGTGCGCAGATGCGGCAGGCCTTGCGCGTCGCCGAACAGGATGCACGGAGCCGTGGATGCAGTCCGGAGGATGTGAAGCAGGTTATTTTTGGCGTGGTCGCCTTTCTGGACGAATCGGCGTTGGGTTCCGGAAATCCGGTATTCGCCAACTGGCCGCGACTGCCATTGCAGGCAGAACTCTTTGGTCATCAACTGGCCGGGGAAATTTTTTTCCAGGAACTGCAGAAGACGTTGAGCCGAAACGATTCCCAGGAGACGGCCGATCTGCTCGAGGTGTATTACCTGTGCCTGCTGCTGGGTTTCAAAGGACGGTATGCGGCGGGTGGGGACTTGCGGTCGATCATGGGGGCGATTCAGGAGAAGATCCGGCGGATACGGGGCCCGGTGGGACCGTTATCTCCGCGGGGCGCGATTCCCGCGGATGTGGTGCGCGTGCAATCGGATCGCTGGAGCCGCAGGCTGGGAAAGGTAGCGCTCATCGCCGCGGGGTTGGCGGTGGTGCTGTTTGTGGTTTTCAAGATTCTTTTGCTGTCGGGTGCGTCGTCACTTTCCGCCTTGGTGGCCGGACTTCTGAAATAGGGGGTTGGGATGCCGTACTTGGTGACGGCTCTAGTACTGCTGATTTATCTGGTGCTGGTTTGGTTTCTCGGCCGGTGGCTGCCGCTGCACGGCTCCGACGTTTGGATACTGCGCGGGGTGCTGGCGTTCCTGGGGCTGGTCGGAGCTGGCGTCGCGTTCTGGTATCAATACCAGGTAAAGAAGGCGAAGGAGAAGGAGGCTGCCGGGGACGACGACTCCCAACCCGGCGCGGCCGACGATGTGGATGCGCTGGTGCGGGAGGCGGTGCGGCGCCTGAAGCATTCGACGTTGGGGCGCGGGACCAACCTCGGCAGCCTTCCGTTGGTGTATGTTCTGGGAGATTCCGGTTCCACTAAAACCACGGTCCTGATTCATTCTGCGCTCGATCCCGAACTGCTGGCGGGGCACGTGTATCGGGATAATGACATCCTGCCTACCTCGACCGCGAACATCTGGTACACACGACAGGCGATTTTTGTCGATCCCACCGGCGCGATGATGGGACAAGCGGATCAGTGGAGACGTCTGGTAAAGCTGTTGCAGCCGGGGCGTTTCTCCGCTGCCCTCGGCAAACGCGCCCAGGCGCCCCGGGCCGCGATCGTGTGCTTCGATTGCGAAAGCTTTCTGCAGCCGGGTGCGAGTGAAACCGCCGTCTCGGCAGCCCGAAGATTGTCGGTGCGGTTGCAGGAAGTTTCCCAGCTGTTGGGGATCAGCTTTCCGGTCTATGTTTTGTTCACCAAGCTGGACCGGATTTCATTCTTCTCCGACTTTGTGCGTGGCATGAGCAAGGACGAAGCCTCCGAGGTGCTGGGAGCGACGCTGCCGCTGCGCTCTTTGAGCGCCGGCGTTTATGCCGACGAAGAGACGCGGCGTCTGACCAAAGCGTTCGACGAGATCTTCTACTCGTTGGCGGAGAGACGAATTGTGCTGCTTCCCCGCGAACACGAAGGGGACAAGCTGCCCGGTATTTACGAGTTTCCGCGGGAATTGCGGAAACTGCGCACGTTGTTGGTGCAGTTTCTGGTGGACCTGGCGCATCCCAGCCACCTGGGGACGAATCCTTTTCTCCGCGGTTTTTACTTTACCGGGGTGCGGCCTGTAGTCGTGGACGACGTGGTGGCAGCGCCGGCAGCTTCGATGGAAGCTGCGGAGGCCGAACCTGGCGGCGGAGCGACACAAATCTTTCGTGGCGTGGGTTCGCACGTGCAGCAGGCGCCTGTGGCGATGCGCAGCGGAGGCTCACGCAGAGTGCCGCAGTGGGTCTTCCTGACCAGCTTGTTCAACGACGTTCTGGCAAAAGACCGCGTGGCGCTGGCCACCAGCGGATCCAGTTCGCATGTGAACCTGCTCCGCCGCATCGCGCTGGGAACTGCTGTTTTTGTGGCGTTGCTCTGCGTGACTGGATTCGCGGTTTCGTTCTTGCGCAACCGTTTGCTGGAGACACGAGTGCAGGAGGCGGTTACCGACTTGAGCACGTTGGATACCGGGACCAACCAGGTTGCGGGCTTGGGCGATCTGAAGAAGCTCGATAATTTGCGCAGCGAACTCGTCGATCTTTCCGACTACGAAGAGAATGGACCGCCCTTGAGCCTGCGTTGGGGTTTGTACGAGGGCAATCAGATCTATCCGGACGCCAAGCGAGTTTACTTCGAGCGCTTCCGGCGTCTCTTGTTTGCCGAAACGCAAAAGCGAGTGACAGGTAATTTGCAAGCCCTGGCTGGCAAGTCTGCAACGAATGCGCCCAACGATAGCTACCAAAAGAGCTATGACGAGCTGAAGGCGTACCTGATGACGACCGACGCGGCGGATCACGGCTATAGCACACAAGCGTTTCTGACCCCTGTGTTGATGAGCCACTGGGTTGCCGACCGGGAAATCGGACAGGACCGCAAGGATCTGGCCGCGTTGCAGTTCGATTTTTTCGCCACGGAACTGGCCAAAGAGAATCCGTTCCCGACCGGCAACTCCAAGGATCTGATCGATCAAGCGCGCGCGTATCTGAGGCAGTTTTCTGGAATCGACCGCAACTACGCGCAACTCTTGTCCAAGGCCACGCAAAAAGACGGCAGCTTCAACGATCAATACGCAGATTCCGTGGGCATTATCGTGAGCAGTCACAAAGTGAAAGGAGCGTTCACTCGCGGCGGGTTCCTTTTGGTGCAGGATGCTCTGAAGAATCCTGCGAACTACATGGGCGGGGAACCGTGGGTCGTGGGCAAGGACCAGCTCAAGGACATGGATCCGGACGCCATGCGACAAAAGCTGGCAGATCGCTACAATCAGGATTTTGTGACTGAATGGAATACCGTTTTGAGCACTTCGTCGGTTTCGAGCTATGCGTCCAAGGCCGACGCAGACAAGAAGCTGGAAAAACTTACGGGCCCAACCTCGCCTCTGCTGGAGTTGTTGTATTTCATTTCGCACAATACCGACCCAGCATCGACGGCATCGGCGGACGTGAAAACGCATTTCGCGCCAGTGCAGACTGTTGAACCGCCGGGACCGGCGGATAAGCTCCCGGATCACTATATTGTTCCGTCGAACAAGGAATATATTGAGGCGTTGGGCAAACTGCAGTCAGATATTCATGCTCTGGCGCAAAGTCCGGGTGCGCCCGATCCGGTTCAGCTTACTCAAGCAGGGAACTCGGCAGACGCCGCCTCTCAGGCCGCGACTAAGACCGTCGATTCCGGCCCGGTCGATCAACTGACGAAAAACCAGGATCAGGTACGACGGTTGCTGCAGCAGCCGATCACCTATGTTGAAGCGGTGCTGAGGCAGGTGCCGGGCGAAATCGCCAACACAGGGGGCAAGAGTTACTGCTCGGTATTCAATCCAGTTGCAAAGAAATATCCGTTCGATCCCAGTTCTACTCAGGATTTGACGATGGATCAGCTTTACGCGGTTCTCGGGCCAACCAGCGACGCGCTGAAAAACTTGAAGGATAGTGTGAAGCCGTTTGCGGTCATGGTGGGTTCTAAATACGTACCGAATCCGTCGGCGACTGTGAAACCCTCGGCGAATTTTCTGAACTTCTTGAGTCACGTCGTAGCCTTGAGCGACACGTTGTATCCGACCGGATCGCTGCCTCCGAAGTTTTCCTACACTTTGAAACAACTGCCCAGCAACCTCGCGGGAGTTGAAATGAAGATCGGAAGCGAAAAGCTGGCGGGAGATGGCGCGCAGAAAACATTCGTCTGGACTGGCGTGCCTGAGGATGTCCAGGTGACTACCAAGAGTGGAGACGTTCTCGATTCCTTCCCGGCTGATCCGTGGGCAGCGTTCAAATTAGTAGCGCGGGCGCGTCAAATGGGAGGCGGCAAGCTGGAATGGGTGAACGAAAACAATGGAAAGGCCATTATGCTTGCGAACGGGAAACCGAAGTCGTATGACTATCAGCTGCAGGTTTCTGGAAACGCGAATCCGTTCTTCGATCTTCAAGGCATGAAGTGTGTCAGTCAAGTGGCAGGCCATTAGCCGACCGAACTCGTCAAAGTCCTCAAATAGCCTGGTCGCGCGCGCCGACGCAGTCTTCAGGTAGAACTTTTCGCGCCGCCCGGTCCTGACAGGCGTCCGAGAAAGCGATCTTTCCACGAAGGATGAACGGCGCGCACCAGAAGGCACGTGATGTTGTCGTCACTGCCGCCGTTTTTCGCCGCTTCAATCAGTTCGGCGCAGGCCTGCTCGAGTGAATCCTGATTGACCGCTTCCGCCATCTTCTCAACCTTGACAAAGCGCGACATACCATCGCAGCAGAGCAACAGCACGTCGCCAGGATTGAACTCATGGTCGGCCAGATCGGGCTCCACGGTGTCGTCTGTGCCCAGAGCGCGCACGATCACGTTCTGCATTTTGGATTCTGAAGCTTCTTCCAGCGTCATCAGGCCGCGCCTAACCTGCTCCATCACCAGGGATTGATCGTTCGTGAGTTGCACGACGTCATCCTTGCGGATGAGATAAATGCGGCTGTCGCCGACATTGGCTATGGAAAAGAAATTGCCCTCCACCGCGACCGCGACGATTGTGGAACCCATGCCGGCATGATGAAGGTCCTGTGCGCCGGATTCGTGGATGGTCTGGTTCGCCAGCTGAATGGCAGTGGCCAGGGTGACCGCGCGTTGCGAGACTCCCTCGAACCTGGCGCCGTCCACGGGCGCGGAGGTGTGGTCCTGGCGGAAGTAGTCGAGAAGAGTATCCACTGCAATTTTGCTCGCCAGTTCTCCGGCTTGCTGACCGCCCATGCCATCGCAGACTACAAAAATTCCGTGGCGCAAATCGTATCCGAAATTGTCCTCGTTGTTCTTGCGCACGAGACCGATGTCGGTGCTGCCGGCGGCTTGGATCAGTAAACTCATGGCGGACTGCAGGCGCTAAATCCTACCGTACCCTAAGCTCCGGGTAAACAGGGAACGTGAGTGAATCTCGACTTGAAGACGCGGCATGCGAGACTCCCCGAGGACCGTGCGGGAGGACTGAAACCCTGAAACATCTTCAGGCGAGTCGTCCAAACATTCTTCCTTTTTCCGCTTTCTTGAGGAGCGCCTGCCACTCATCCTGTAAGTTGCTGCTGGCAAATCCGGCGAAGGTTTTCGCGGCCCTCAGAGCGGCGGCTGCCTGCCTTCGATTTCCTTCGTCGAGCGCGGCTCGCGCTTGTTGTATCACCGAGGAGAGCTGACGATCAGCGGCGGATTTGCGCCGCGAGGTGAAGATCGGGACGATTCGTGCCAGCAAAGAGGATTCAGGCTTACTCTCCGCGGTTTGCAACGTGCCAGTGCCGGTGTCGAGGCGATCCAGCACAGCGTAGGATTTTCCCACAGCCTGGAGGGCCGCCAATTCAAGGGCGCTCGTTTCTCGCAAGCGTTGCAAGGCAGCCTGAATCGGTGGGGAATCCAAAACCTCCGGCGTTTGCGATTCCAGGAATTTGACCGCTTCCGCAAATTGTTCCTGAGTCGCGAGGAGTTCGACCGTTTGCAGGGAGCCGTCGATGTCGCGCTCGAACGATTGCAGCCGGTCGCGGGCGTCTTCCAAAAGAAACATAAGGGAAGCCGCCGCGGGGTCGTTGCTGACCGGCGTGAGCAATTCCACCACCTCGCGGTAGGATGCACGGGTCATCAATTCCTGGGCCTGTCGGAGCAATCCGCGGAGTTGGTTCGTCTTGAGGTGCTGATCGGCTTCCTGACGCGCGAAGTCCATCAACTCCGCGATTTCGGGAGAAGAAATCCCTTCCTTCTGGCAGGATTCGAGAAGGCGCAAGGCTTCGACGTATCTCCCGCCGTTTAACGCTTCGTGGGCACGCGTCAAATAGCGCGTCCGGGATTGTTCCAGGCTGCGCTCCGACAGGTGACCGACAATGCTGGCTTGCAGAGCCAGGAGGCGCTCATTTCCCGGGGCCTGATGCAGTTGCTCGCGCACCAGTTGCAAAGCTTCCTCCGGCGACGAGTCGATCAAATTGCGGCAGCGCAGCGCCACTTCGTCCACGCGGCGACGGATTTCGGCTTCACGCAGTTTCCGCGCCAGATGCCCTTTGAATTTCATCAGGATGGGTTCGGTGGGCATGCGTTCTAGGGCCTGGTCGACCGTTTGCGCCGCGCGGGTAAGTTCTTCGAAAGTCGATGCCAGCGAAACCTCATTTTGCAGAGGTTCAAGAATGCGGCGCCGTTGTTCCTGCTCGCGGCCGGACTTGGCTGCCGCCTGCAATGTAATCAGTTCGGGATTCGACGGATCGACGCGTTCGACTTCGGCGAGCGCCTCCATGGCTGCGGTGAAGTGACGCGCACCGATCTCCTTGCGAGCATTCTCCAATAATTGTCTTGCTTTGGCCTGACGAGCGGCTTCTTCGATCAGACGAGTCAGCGAAACGTGAGCGGCGCGAACCCGCGTATCTTCGGGATCGACTTCGAGCGCTTTCGCGATGACCGCTCCGGCTCCTTCGAGATCCCCGCGGTCGCGAGCGCTATCCGCCTGGCGCAAGTATCCCTCCACCAGTTCCCTGCGCCGTTTTTTCTGACGAACCGTTTCCAGCAGCTCCGACAATTCCGCATTCTCGGGATCGAGACCGCAAGCCTCCTGCAGATCGCCGATGGCTTCGTCATAGCGCTTGTCGCTGGCCGCTTCCTCGGCTTGCTTGCGAAGCTGGACGATCTGTTCCGCACGCTGCCGCAAGGTCAGGCTATGTTGAACTTGCGCAATCAACTGGCGCGCCCGGGTGTGCTGGCTATCCACTTTCAACAGCTGCAGAAGAACTTCTCTTGCCGAAGCGTATTGATCTGCCTGCACAAGGTGCTCTGCCCGCTGGAGCCACTCCGCGACTTGTTCTTTCTTCAATTCGTGAGCTAGCGACGAGACCTCAGCTGCCATCTCGTCGGCGGTGGCATAGCGGTCATTCGGGTTTTTCGCCAGGGCACGATCCAGAATGCCATCCAGAGCGGCAGGATATTCGGGAAGAAATTGGCCCAGTGCAGGATGTTTATCAGCCAGAACTTGCTGGGCGATGCTGTGGCCGCCCGTAAAAGGAAGCTGCCCGGTCAGCAACTCGAACATCATGACTCCGACTGAAAAAACGTCGGAACGGCCGTCGAAAGGCTCGTTTTTCAGGCGCTCGGGAGCCATGTACTGAATGGTGCCGATCACATGCCCGGTGCGCGTGAGATGGCCGTCGGTCTTTTCTTGCCGGGCGATTCCGAAGTCCAGCAGCTTCACAGTTCCGTCCGGCTGCACAATGACGTTGGCGGGTTTGACATCGCGGTGAATCACGTCGTTGCGATGGGCGTACCCCAACGCATAGCAGACCTGCTCGACAACCTTTAACTTAAAGGCAAGGGGGCGGGACTGGCGGGATTCGATGAGCCGGTCGAGAGGCTCGCCCGACAAGTATTCCATCACAATATACGGAAAGCCGTTCTGCTCGCCCAAGTCATAAACGATGACAATGTTGGGATGGTGCAACGCACCGGTCTTGGCGGCCTCGCGATAAAAGCGTTGCAGCATTTCGGGATCGCCGGAGAAGCCTTCGGTGACCGTCTTGATCGCGACCTCGCGGTTCAGTTGACGGTCAAACGCGCGATAGACCAGACCCATCCCGCCGCGACCGAGAAGGTCGATCACTTCGTACTTTCCGATGCGCTTTATGTTTGTAGCAGTCACAGGAATTAGACGGAACTGCCCGGCCAGGTCATGTTGAACGTATCGCGCAGGAACTTCTTCGCTTCATCGCGCTCTGGCGTCTGAGCATCCGGAGTCGAGTTCAGGTAGAGGATATAGGACTCGGCGGTCCCGTCCGTATCTCCGTCCATGAGACGCTTGCGTGCCAGAGCAAGAATCTTGCTGGGGAGGGACTCGACCTTCTCCTTCACGTCTTTAATCAATGCAATGCGGGCTGCAATTTCGACATCCGTGAGGAACTGGGTCTCGTCGGGGGGGGCACCTGCTTGCTTGACGTTCTTGGTGTCTTCCGGCTTCACGTTCTCCAGCACCACGAACTGCTTCTGCGCTGCGTTTTTGACCGACGGGGTGGTTGCGATGGTGTTGCCATTGGAGTCCACGATGCGGAATCCAACGTCGACTGACGCGCTCAGGTCGATCGTCTTCCGGGTATAGCTATAAGGTTTAACCACATCCGTGAGAGTTGTCCTGGCGATGGAGTCGAGCTTGCGATGAGATTCCTCGACCTTCTTCTGCGCCGCATCGACGGCGTCGCTGGCTGCTGAGATGTCTTTCTTCTTGCCGTGCGCCTGAAGCGCGTCCAGAGCCTTCTGTGCTTTCTGCAAATCCAGGTTGGCGTCCTCGTAGTCGCGGTTTGCCTTATTCCAATCGTCGTTGGGAACTTCTCTTTCCGCGGCACGGTATTCCGAATCGATAGACTCGATCCCCACTTTCGTAACCGGCCGGTGTTCGAGCACGTCACCGATCAGCTGGAAGTTCGGCTCCACCGGGGTCGCATCGGCAGCACGGACGATTCTCACCGGCAGGGCAGTGGTCTCCAAACCAGTCGCAATCGCGTCGGAGAGTTGATCGGCGAACCCCGCGCTGTCTCGGCGCGAAGTCTGATCCCGAAACACCACTTTGATCGAAAGAGTGGAGCGGACATTGTGGATGGCAGAGTTCTTCGTGCGCTCGTCGCGGACATCGTCGCGGTTCGACTGGTATTGCTGGGCCTCGTTCAGATACAGCCACGCCATGCCGACACCGGACCCGAGAGGCTTATCGAGATACCGTTTTGCCTGCACGACGTAGTAGTCGCTCAGGGTTTGAGAAATCAGGTCGAGACGGAGCTTAAGGTCCTGATCGTCCGTCTGCAAGGCGCTGGCGCGGCGCAGATAGTTAAATGCTCTCTGGATGCCGATCTCGTCAGCTCGTCCCTGGATAGGAGTGTGGGCATCTTTGAGTTTCTTGGCCTCGTCCGACGCGCTCTTTACGTAATTGGATTGCAGCGCCTGCAACCTGTCGTTGACCAGGGCACGCTGCGCATCGGGGAGATCGGCCAGCACTTCGTAAGCCTCGATATAAAGCTGACCCTGCTCGAACCCCGTGCTCTGCTGCAAAGCGGCATCGGCGGCCGCGCGGTTGGTGGATGCCAGGAATGCGGTTTGCGCCTGTTTGAGCTCGGCCGATACTTCGGGCGTGGCCTTGTCCTCGGAGGCTTTTTCGAACTCCAGCACGGCGTCATGCCATTTCTGGTTGGCCGCGTCTGCCTCGCCTCGATCGACGTGATACTTGTATGCGGCATTGAGAATCGCAGAGATACGCGGCTCTTCGTCGGCGAAGAAGCGAAACTCCGCTACGGCGGTTACCGCCTCATCGTATCGCTGGGAGCTAATCAGCGATTCCGCGCCGCGCAAGGCTGCGTCGACCCGCGTGCTCTCTACCGCGATCGCATTCTGCAGAGTCAGGCTCTGATCGAAATGGCCATCGACCTCCAACGTGTGATCATCCAACTCGCGGGCGTTCGCAAGATGAACATACCCGGCGGTGTGGCCCGACAGCGCTTGTTTGTAGGCTAGGAGCTCGGCGCGGCTCTGGTCTGCGAGAAGCAACAATTCCGCCAGAATATTCTGCCGGAGTTTGGAAGCCCCTTCGTTCGCGGGGAGCAGTTCGCGCACTTGATTGGCGCGCAAGAAAGCCGTCTTGAGGTCAGAGTAACGCACGGCGTTGGTGGAGGCGGAACCGCGGTACGACACCAATCCATCTTCGCCCTCTTTCAAAAGGAGAACGGCGAGTGCATGCTTGGCGGCGTCGAGGTGTGCAGCTTTCGGAAAGCGGCTCAGGTAGTCCTGCCACTGCGCGACCGAATGAGCCCGGTTGGCGCGGAGAAACTCTGCGAGTTCGGCGTCGGGAGCCGAAACGAATACGATCTGCACGGTGGGTTTGAAGGGCGGCACGGCGGTTATTCCCGCCGGCGACGAACCCACGATCTGCCCCTGCAGAACGGCACGGTCACCGAGTTGCGCGGGAGTGAGCGACTCGTCTTTGTCGAATTTCAGATTCGAAGGAACCACACATTCCGCGGCGGAACCGCGAGTGAGACTCATCCCTCCCTGGCCGTCCCGTTCCAGCGACGTAACCGAGGAGTTCAGTGGAATCTTCACCAGCTTGCCGTACGCCGACTTGCTGATCTGCGTTGCCCCGCCGCAGGAACGCACCTCAGCCTTGCCATTGATGAGAAGGTCAGTTATCTGAACGTAAGCGGCGCCATCCGGTCCGTCAAATAACTCGATCGCTGTAAGTGGGACATCTTTGGAGTGGACCGCAGGACCCGTGAGCGCCACCAACATCAGGGCGATCGAAGCCCTCTTTACAGAAGCTCTCGGTACATAAGATAGCGGACACCACTGTGCATGAAAGACCGAACGTCGCGGCATAAACTCCCCGGAGTGACGGCAAAGGCCATAGCTTTCGCCCGCGCAATCGTCCCGTATCATACTCACCGTCTGGGCGAAGTCAAGACTGCGCCAGTGGAGGAGGCGTAGGACAAGGGTGCCACAACGGTGCCACAAATCGGCTGGCGAAATATTTGCTCGGGGTCCCATTTTGAAGTAACCTACCCCCCAAGTTAGAGCGGCTCGGGAAGCCCTAAGCATGTCGCAGTACGAGCAGAAAACCGACAGCCGGGAATTCGAGATTGCCAACCCTGAGCGAAGCGCCGGCTCGTCGGGCGGAGATCCAGGCACGGACGCAACCGACATTGCGATTCGGCTTTGGGGCCCGGAACAGTCGGCCCGCAGCGTACCGCTGACCTGGAACGCGGACAGCGTTTTGGTCTACATGATTGCGGATCTGGTGACTGCGAGCAGCGGGCGTGTCGGCGAGGAATCGTCGGCGGTGATGGCGGCGCACTTCGACGGCTCGAGGCAAGCGTTGGTTGCTGCCAGGCGGATTCAGACGTCGCTCAGTGAGTTCGTGGCTTGTCGCTCCAGCGAACGGATCGGAGCCGCAATCCTGATTTATCCGCCTAGTGCGAGTTCGCCGGCAGGTTTCAGCGACGAAATGGCCCTGCGGGCGCTCGGACAGGCGAAGCCCGGCCAGATCCTGCTTGCGGAGTATAGCTCTCAGCAATTGCATGATCTTCCCGGTATCGAGATTCGTGCGGTTCCCGCGCTGACAATCGTGCCCGGCGAATGGCAGAGTGGCTTGACGGAGTTGATCTGGACGACGCCGGAGCAAGTCGCGCGGCTGCAAGATTGCGTGGGCGCTGAGGTCGAACCGCAAAGCGATGAGAATCGTCCGGTTGATGCCACCGTGATTGTCACTTCCCCCTCTCGAAACGCGCGCCAGGGGCCCACGAACGAAACCACGCCGCCCCCGATCTCCGATAGCTTCCAGCAAAGCTCGAACAGTTCGCTTACCGAGGAACTTGACGAATCTAGAGAGCGCCCGCTCCTCACGCGCCCCAGGGTAATCCTCGGAGCCGTCGCGGTTGTTCTAATCGGTGTGCTGATTTCCTTGCTGCAGCGTCCGACGCGCGTGTCGAAACCCCCGCTGCTACCGCAGCAAGAACAGACCGGCGCAACGGAACACCCAGTCAAACAGCCGCCCGCTGTGCCTGCATCCGATGCCAGGACGGCGCAGCCCGAACCGGCGACCACAAAACCACAAGCAAAGGCGCCTGTAGCAACCGCACACCCGCGAACGCCTGCGCCGTCGCCGTTGGACAACCGCACGAAGAACAAGAAAGAAAATCCACAGGAAGAACCGCAAGCCTACGACGACTCCGGAGGCGTATCGCAGAAGGACATCCCTGCTCTTCTCGGCATGGCTCAAAGGGACGCTGGAGCGGGCAACTACGACAAGGCGAAGAGAGAATACAAGAAAATCCTGTCATTGCAACCTGGTAACCAGGAGGCAAAAGACGGGCTGCGCAGGCTGGATCTGATTCAACAAGACCAGCAATGACGGACCGCCGTCGCTGGGCCTAAGCAGGGCATTCAGCTCGAAGGCGTCCCCACCCCCGGAAACCCCCGGTCTCTAGCCCGTTTGGGTGGGTCTGTAACGTTTAATCTCAGGTAAACACTATCCTTTTGTAGAAATGCAGCCGTTGGTTTCGATCTTTTCGGGAAAAATAGATTTTATGCAAGAAAAGTGGGCTTGGTGCTTGACTGCGGTTGGGGCTTGTGATAAACCGTTGCACCACGACCCTTAACGGTCTGAGGGCGACGGCTCTGACCCGCCTTCAAACAAGGGTGTTTCCCCCGACCGTTACGATCCCCAGGTCGACTGCAAAACCGGAATTAGCACTATCTGGATACTGCACTTCCTCGAAAATCCGAAGAGTAGTTAGGGAGACAACATGGCAAAACCGAGCACACAGCACAAATTGGATCGGGTGCGCCCGCCCCGCGTTCAGATTACTTACGATGTCGAGACCGGCGACGCGATTGAAATCAAGGAACTGCCATTCGTAGTCGGCGTCCTTGGAGACTTCACCGGACAACCCGAACAACCGCTACCCAAACTGAAAGAGCGCCGCTTTGTCGAAGTCACGCCCGACAACTTTGATTCCGTGCTGGAGAGCATGAAACCACACCTCTCGTTCGCGGTGGAAAACAAGCTGAGCGAGGACTCGAACGCCGGTCAAATCCGAGTGGATCTGAAGTTCAAGAGCCTGGAGGACTTCGAGCCGGAACAGGTGGCACGGCAGATAAAGCCGTTGAAAGAACTGCTGGAATTGCGGACGCGACTCAATGACCTGAAGGGCACGCTGCAGACCAACGAGAAGCTGGATGATGCCCTGCTGGAAGCGGTGAGCAAGACCGAGAAATTGGACAAGCTGAAGTCTGAGGTCGGCGAGAAGGGGGAACCCAATGGCTAAGTCGATGGCTGAGGAAAAGACTACGGTGGCAGTGGAGCAGGCCGCGGAAGCGAGTCTGCTCGACCAGATCGTGGAGCAGGGCAGGTTTAGCGACACAAACGCGCGGGAGCGGGGAAAAAGCCTGATCAAGGAATTCGTCGAACAGGTTCTCGACGGATCGATGACCGTAGCGCGCGACGCCGACCAGATGATCACGGCTCGAGTCGCCCAAATTGATCATCTCATCTCGATTCAATTGAACGAGATCATGCACCACCCTCAGTTCCAGAAGCTTGAGGGCACCTGGCGCGGCCTCAAATACCTGCTGGACCAGTCCGAAACCGGCACCATGTTGAAGATTCGCATCCTGAACGCCTCGAAGAAGGAATTGCTGCGCGACTTGCAACGCGCCGCTGAATTCGATCAGAGTGCGATGTTCAAGAAAGTGTATGAGGATGAGTACGGCGTCTTCGGCGGCGAGCCGATTGGTGCTCTGGTGGGCGACTACGAGTTCAGCAAGCATCCTGAGGATTTGGAGTTGCTGGAAAAAGTCTCGCAGGTGGCCGCCTCGGCACATGCGCCGTTCCTTTCGGCGGCTTCGCCCGAGCTGCTCAACATGTCCACTTTCACAGACCTTGACCAGCCTCGCGACATTGGCAAGATCTTTGACAGCACCGAGTATGCCAAGTGGAAGGGCTTCCGCGAGAGCGAGGACTCGAAGTACGTCTGCCTCACTTGTCCCCGCATTCTGATGCGCCTGCCCTACGGCAGAGATACGAAGCCTGTGGAAGGCTTTAATTATGACGAAGCGGTGGACGGCACCGATCACTCCAGGTATCTCTGGGGGAACGCCGCCTACGCGCTCGCATCCAAAATGACCCAGGCTTTCGCAACTTACGCCTGGTGCGTAGCCATCCGTGGTGTGGAGGGCGGCGGTCTGGTTGACGGGTTGCCATCCCACACGTTCCGCACCGACGAAGGCGACGTGGCGCTCAAGTGCCCAACCGAGATCGCCATCACCGACCGGCGGGAGAAGGAACTGGCGGATCAGGGGCTGGTGCCACTGGTTCATTGCAAGGGCACGGACAAAGCTGCGTTCTTCAGCATTCAATCCTGCAACAAGCCCAAGCTCTACGACAGTGACGCGGCTACGGCCAATGCTCGCATCTCGGCGCAATTGCCTTACATGATGGCTACGTGCCGGTTTGCTCATTACCTCAAGGCCATGATGCGCGACAAGATCGGGAGCTTCATGTCCCGCGACGATTGCTACCGGTTCTTGAATGTCTGGATCAATAAGTACGTAACGCAAGACGACAAAGCCAGTCAGGCGTCAAAGGCCAAGTATCCCTTGCGTGAGGCGCGCGTGGATGTGGAAGAGGTCAAGGGTAAGCCCGGCGTTTACCGGGCGGTGGCTTATCTTCGGCCCCACTTCCAACTCGACGAGCTGAATGTTTCTCTACGGCTGGTGGCAGAGTTGCCGTCTGCGGCAAAGAGATAACCCTGCGCTCGCTGGCGGGGAGTTTCAAACAAGGCCCTAGTGGGTTCTTGAATTCTGAAGGTTTGAATGAGGAGGAACTGCAATGGCAAGTGATTATTATCTGTTGATTGACAAAATAAACGGGGAATCGCAGGCGCAAGGAATGGCCAAGAACATTGAGCTCGACAGTTTCTCGTTTGGCGCCTCGAATCCCGCTGACGTAGGGGGAGGGGGGTTGTCCGCCGGGAAGTGTTCGTTGTCGGACTTCAGTTTTTCATGCGCTCTGGATTCTTCCAGCTTCCAGATGTTGACAGACCTGTATGCGGGCACCCACATCGCCACCTGCACTTTCACCGGTCGCAAGTCCGGCGGTGGCGGCAACCCCTACAATTACCTAGTAGTCACCCTGACCAATTGTTACATCACCAGCCAAAGTACCGGCGGCGGCTCGACCGGAATGCCGACTCAAAGTGTCAGCATTGCTTATGAACAGATCCTGTACGAATACTTTACTCAGGACACCTCGACCGGTGCGACCAAGTCGGCGGGCTCGGCGACGTACAACATTGCAACGGTGACGCAGTCGAAGTAAGACACGCGACAAATGACCGTTGCGTCTGGCATCAGGAGGCATCTTCGCGGCCGCCGGTTGGTGCGCCGTGGAGGTGCCTCGTATTTGCTTGCGACGGTTCGTGCGTGATGGTTGTGCGCCTGGTTTGGAGGCCGCCGAGCTTCCCCGGGTCGCCAACGCTGTTTTCAGATCGTGAGATTACCATGAATGCGCAAGAACTATACCGAGCAGGGCGCCTGACTGACGCTCTCAAGGCGATGAGCGCCGAAGTGCGAGACAATCCGAGCGATGCCCGACGCCGAACGTTTCTGTTCGAACTCCTGTGTTTTGCCGGGGAATACGGACGAGCGGACAAGCAGCTTGAGGTGTTAGCCCAGGCCGGGCCGAACAGCGAAATTGGTGGGATGGTTTATCGCAGCGCACTGTTCGCGGAGCGCCAGCGTCAGGACCTGTTCGCGCGTGGCGAATTCCCGCAGTCCGGGGACACTCCCCAGGCGCCGCTTGCCGGCGTGATCAACGGCAAGCCGTTCAAGTCTTTTTCGGATGCCGATCCCCGCATCGGACCTCGGCTCGAACTTTTTGCAGCGGGCAATTACCTGTTGCTTCCCTTCGAGCACGTTGCATCGATCCACATCATGCCTCCCAAACGATTGCGGGACTTGCTGTGGACGCCGGCGGTCGTTCGCACCACTGCGTCGTTCAAGGGCACCGAACTCGGCGAGGTGATGCTTCCCGTACTTTCTCCGTTCGCGTGGCAGAACCCGGATGATGCCGTCCGGCTGGGACGAGCAACGGTGTGGGAAGAGCAGGACGGGTACGATGATCAAATTCCTGTTGGCCAGAAGATGTGGCTGGCGGACGACGAGGAAATCCCGTTTCTCGAACTGCGTTCGCTCGAGTTCAACCAAGCTTCCGTGGCCGCCTGACGAACCATGCCCCTTCCTGACGATCTGCTGAATCCCATCGAAGGGCCCAACCCCAGCGGCGCTAACCTTCGCTACAACCCGGTCTACGACAAAATCAAGGAAGCTCGCCGGGAAGAAGACCAGCCTCCGCCGGGAATGACGGAACGCGACCGGAAAACAGCCGACAACTCGCTGGTGATCAAGCTCACCACCGATACTCTCACCACCAAAACCAAAGATCTGCAGCTGGCGGCTTGGCTGACGGAAGCGCTGCTGAAACAAAAGGGTTTTGGCGGCTTGAGGGACGGCCTCGCGGTGTGCCACGGCTTGGTCGAGAAATTCTGGGATACCGTTTATCCCGAAATCGAGGATGGCGACGTTCAAGCCCGGGGAGCTCCGCTAGGATTTATCGGAACCAAGCTTGAGATTCCACTGAAGCTGATCCCCGTGGTCGAGAAGGCCAAGTACGGGTTCCTGGACCACCAGCAGTCTCGCGAAATTGGTTACGAGGATCAAGCGAAGAGCGATGATGCCAAGAAAAAGCGTACTCTTGCCATTAAAGAAGGCAAGGTTGCACCTGAGGTCTTCGACACGGCTTTCGAAGACACTCCCAAGAAGTTCTATGCGCAGGCTGAGAAAGATCTCGACGCCTGCCTGCAGCTAGTCCGTCAACTGCAGGAATCCTGCGACCCGAAATTCGTCGAGGAAGGGCCATCCTTTGGTCCTCTGCGCACAGCTTTGGAAGCAACCCGCCACCTCATTCATGGTTTTCTCCAGAAGAAGCGCGAGAAGGAACCGGACCCGGTCGAGCCAGTCGCGGTTCAAGGTGGCGCCGAAGGGATTGCTGCAGGTGAGGCTGCGGCAACTGGGCAAGTACGCGTCGGAGTTCTGATTACCGTTGAAACCTCTTCTGAACCACCCGACCGAGTTGAAGCGATTGCCAAAATCGCTGAAGCTGCGGCATTTCTGCGACGGCGTGAACCGAAGAGTCCAGCTTCTTACCTCATGCTCCGCGGTTTGCGTTGGGGTGAGTTGCGCGCCGCGGTGGACCTGGCGGACCCAACCCTGTTCGAGGCCCCGCCCACGGACCTCCGCAAGCACCTAAAACGCCTGACTCTCGACAAGAAGTGGGAGGAGTTACTCGAGGCTGCGGAAAGTGCGATGGCCCTGCCTTGCAGCCGGGCGTGGTTGGACTTGCAGCGTACCGTGGTCGAAGCTTGCGAAGGCCTGGGTAGCGATTATGACGCGATCGTGCGGGCCATCCGCTCGGAGCTGAAGGCCCTGATCACCGACATCCCGCAACTGCTCGACGCCACGCTGATGGACGAGACGGCGGTTGCGAATGCTGAGACGCGTGCCTGGTTGGTGTCGTTAACCCAGGCGCCTCCCGATCAGACCCCTGCCGCGGAATCAGCAACGGGAGTGCCGGCAGCTACCAACGGTCTGGGATCGAGATGGCCGGCGCAGCCGACAGACGCATATGTCTCGGCCCGGCAAGCCTTGCGCGAAGGCCAGGAACGGAAGGCGTTCGAAATCCTGCAGCAGGATATTGCGCGAAAACGTTCTGGACGAGAGCGGTTCCGCCGCCGGATGCAACTGGTGGAGATCTGCGCGTCCACCAATAAGGCAAACGTTGCGCAGCCCATCCTTGACGACTTGGCTGCGGCGATTGAGCTCCACAAGCTGGAAGAGTGGGAAGACCCGGGCGTGGTGGCCGGAGCCTTGGCCACCATCATGAAGATGAGCACCAAGGTCCAAGCAGACAAGGCTCAACAACAAAAACTATTCGAGCGTATCTGCCGCCTTGATCCAGCGCAGGCGCTGGGAGACGGGAAGTAGTCATGGCCAGGCGAGATGCCACCGGACCGGTCACGCTCTCGGTGCTGGACCGGCTCATTGACCGGGAGCCCAAGAACCACTCGGAAGTTCCTCTCACCCGCGCTCAGTCCTTGCGCGAGTTGAAGGCCGCATTGAAGCGCGATCTGGAGTGGCTGCTCAATACCAGAGAAACCATCGATCTTGCTCCTGACTCAGCCCGTGAGACCTGCCGTTCCGTTTACCACTACGGCTTTCCGGACATCTCCTCCAAGTCGGTTTCGTCCGGCCGCGACCAGAGCGATCTGGTGCGGGAGATGGAGTCGGCGATCGCGGTTTTCGAACCCCGGTTGAAGCGCGCCAGGGTGCGGATGGAGCCGGTGGAGGGCATCAGTTATCGAGCTTTGAAATTCGTCATCGAGGGACTGTTGTGCATGGACCCCGCGCCCGAGCCGGTGCGCTTCGACACAGTCCTCGAACTGGGCAAGGGCGAATACGAAGTCAAGGGAGCCGACCTTGCGCAATGAGCTGAGGAACTATTACGAGAGCGAGCTCACGTTCCTGCGCCAGATCGGAGCGGAGTTTGCGGATAAGTATCCCAAGATCGCGTCGCGGCTGCTGCTGGAGCCGGATCGCTGCGAAGATCCTCACGTGGAGCGCCTGTTGGAGGCCTTCGCCCTGCTGGCGGCCCGGGTTCACTTGCGGATCGACGACGATTTTCCTCAGATCACCGAGGCACTTTTAAACATCCTTTACCCGCACTATTTGCGGCCCGTGCCGTCGATGTCAGTGGCGCAGTTTCACACCGATTCTGAGCAGGGCAAGCTCACCAGCAGCCTCAAGATTCCTAAGGGAACCGTTCTCTATTCGCGCCCCGTCGAAGGAGTGCCGTGCAAGTTCCGGACTTCCTACGACCTGACGTTGTGGCCCTTCAAGGTTTCGCAGGCGCAATGGATGACGCCCGATCGCATTCGCCCGGTGTTACGCGCTTCCGAGGCTGCCGTCCTGCGCGTCGAGCTCGAATGCTTTCCCGATGTGTCCTTTGAAAAACTTGACCTGGACACGCTCGTCCTTTATTTGAATGGCGAGAATGCGGTCGTTCACGGACTATACGAACTATTATGCCGGAACTGCGTCCGCATTCTGGTGCGCGACCCTGCAAACCCGAAGGCCCCGGTGCGCGAACTTCCATTGCGCAATCTGCAGCCCATGGGTTTCGGAGACACCGAAGACGTCCTGCCGTATCCCCGGCGTTCCTTTGTCGGATACAGGCTGCTCCAGGAATACTTCGCGTTTCCCGAAAAGTTCTTCTTCATGAGTCTCAAGGGGCTCTCGGAATTGCAGCGAGCGGGGCTGACGTCGAAGGCTGAGCTCTTATTTATGATCTCGCCCTTTGAACAGGACGGACGTCATCAACGCCTGGAAGTCGCGGTGAATGCGAAGACGCTGCGTTTGGGATGCACGCCCATCATCAACCTGTTCGCGCAAACCGCCGAGCCCATTCTGGTGGATCAAACCCGCTATCAGTACCCCGTCGTACCCGACGCGCGACGACGGCAAACCATGGAAATCCATTCCGTCGATGAGGTCGTCAGCACCGACGCGGAAACCCATCAGACGGTCACCTATCACCCGCTCTATTCGGAGCGGCATGTGGTACAAGGCACGACTCCGGCGTACTGGTACATTACCCGCTCGGTCTCGACCCGTAAGGGCGATGAAGGAACGGATGTTTTTCTCTCCCTGGTGGATCTCTCGGCTCGGCCGATGCAACTCGACTACGACGCAGTGACCGTGCGCTGCACCTGCACCAACCGCGATCTGGTGACGCGCTTGCCGTTCGGCAGCGAGAACGGCGATTTCGAGATGGCCGGAGCGGCCGCGATCAAGCGCATTGTGGCTCTGCACAAACCCACCAAGACGCTGCGCCCCCCATTGGACGGAAAAACTCTGTGGAGTCTGATCTCGCAACTCTCGCTGAACTATCTTTCCATTGTGGATGACGGCAAGGAAGCGCTGCAGAAAATTCTTGAGCTCTACGATTTTTCCGATTCGCCGGATACGAAGAAACAAATCGGGGGCATCACGTCGGTCGATGCGCGGCGGCATTTTACCCGTGTCATCTCCGAACACGGAATCGGTTTTGCGCGAGGCACGCGCGTGGAAATCGAATTTGATGAAGAGCAGTTCAGCGGTGGCGGAGCTTACCTGTTTGCCAGCGTGATCGAAAAGTTCCTCGGTCTTTATGTGTCGATGAACAGCTTCAGCCAGTTGGTGGCCCGAAGCCGCCAGCGAAAGGAGCCGTTAGAAGAGTGGGCACCGAGAGCGGGACAGTCAATTCTGATCTAGCCGCTTCCGAAGTCGGCGAGAAGCTCCGTCGCGAGCCTTTCACTTTTGACTTCTTCCAGGCGGTGCGTCTGCTCGAGCGAATGTTCCCCGAGCGGACGTCGGTAGGCCAGTTCTCTCACCCTGAAACCGAGGTCGCGCGCTTTGCAGTGCACCCTTCGCTCGCGTTTCCCGCCAGTCAGATCCAGGCCATGGACTGGCCCGAGCAGAAGCCGGCGAAGATGACGGTCAATTTTATGGGGCTGACTGGCCCCCAGGGAGTTCTTCCCAACCCCTACACCACGCTGCTCATCGAGAGGTTGCGAGCTTCGGACTCCTCGGCGCGAGACTTCCTTGATGTCTTCAATCACAGGATCATCTCGCTCTTTTATCGAGCCTGGAGAAAATACCGCTTTGATGTCGCGTGCGAAGAAGGCGAGCGTGATCTGTTTACACGCCATCTCCTCAGCTTGTTGGGATTGGGCAGCGATGGTTTGCGCGACCGCCAGGCTGTGTCTGACGACACTCTGGTCTACTATTCGGGCCTGCTGGCCCAGCGCCCGCGCTCGGCCCAGGCGTTGCAGCAGATTCTCGCCGACTGCTTCGAAGTGCCGGTTGAGATCGAGCAGTTCGCCGGAGGCTGGTATCGCCTCGATCCTGAAACCCAATGCCGCCTGTCGGAGGCAAACAGCGACAGCGGAGAACTCGGTTTCGGCGCCGTGGTCGGCGACGAGGTTTGGAACCAGCAGTCCAGGGTGCGCATCGTTCTGGGTCCGTTGACTCTGGAACGCTACGCGGATTTCCTGCCCGACGGCCAATCGTGGGAGCCGCTAAGAGCATGGGTAAAGTTTTTTTCGAACGACGAATGGGATTTCGAAGTGAAGCTGATTCTCGAACGCGAGCAGGTCCCGGCTTGCACCTTGGGAGCGGAAGGCGCATCTGGCCCGCAATTAGGCTGGGTGTCGTGGGTGAAGTCGGTGCCCTTCGGCCGGGATCCGGACGATACTGTGCTGGCGCTCGAAACAGCGGAAGGGGGACGCCATGAATCTGAAGTCTCTGATCGGCAAACTTAACGATTCCACTCGCGGCGCGCTGGAGGCAGCGGCAGGACTCTGCCTGGCACGCACGCACTATGACATTGAAGTAGAGCACTATCTCACGAAGTTGCTCGACTCCACCGACAACGACGCGGCCGCGATTTTCAAACACTTCGAGGTCGATACTTCAAGGCTGTCCGGAGAACTGGCGCGGGCCTTGGACAAGCTGAAAACCGGCAACGCGCGTACTCCCGCGCTCAGTCCCACGCTCATGAAGATGCTGATCGAGGCGTGGACTATCGGTTCGATTGACTACAACGCCGGACAAGTGCGCACCGGCTTTACCGTTCTCGCGCTGGCGACGAATGAAGAACTCGTGCGGCTCATGCGCGAAGTCAGCCGCGAGTTTCAGAAGATTCAGGCGGCTATTCTGCGCAAAGAGTTTGCCGCGATTGTTGGCAGTTCGGCCGAGGAAGCGCAGGCTGCCGTGGCCGCGGCAACGCCGGGCGCGCCCTCTGCCGGCCCACGTCCCGGCGGCAAGAGCCCCAACCTCGACCAGTTCACGATCAATCTCACGGAGAAGGCAAAAACCGGCAAGATCGATCCCGTCTTGGGGCGCGATTTTGAAATTCGCCAGGTGGTCGACATCCTGATGAGACGTCGCCAGAATAATCCGATTCTCACCGGCGAGGCTGGAGTGGGCAAAACGGCCGTGGTGGAAGGTTTCGCTTTGCGTGTGGCCCAGGGCGACGTACCCCCGCCGTTGCGCAACGTCATCATCCGAACCTTGGATCTTGCGTTGCTGCAGGCGGGAGCCGGAATCAAAGGTGAATTTGAGAACCGGCTGAAAGGCCTGATCGAGGAAGTGAAGGCATCGCCCACCCCCATCATCTTGTTCATCGACGAAGCTCACACCATGATTGGGGCTGGCGGGCAAGCGGGCCAAGGCGATGCCGCGAACCTTTTGAAGCCGGCTTTAGCGCGCGGCGAGTTGCGAACCATCGCCGCCACGACGTGGTCGGAATATAAGAAGTACTTCGAAAAAGATCCAGCACTGGCTCGCCGCTTCCAAGTAGTCAAAGTTGAAGAGCCCATTGAAACGCAGTGCCTGACCATGCTGCGTGGCATTGTTCCGTCGCTCGAGAAGCACCACAAAGTCCGCATTCTCGATGAGGGATTGACCGCTGCCGTCCATCTTTCTCACCGCTATCTCGCCGGGCGGCAGTTGCCCGACAAGGCCGTGAGTATTCTCGATACTGCCTGTGCGCGGCTTGCCCTGGGACAAAGCGCCACTCCGCCCGCCATTGAAGACAGCGTCCGCCAAATCGATGATCTCGCCGTTCAGCAACGTATTCTGGAGCGCGAATCGTTAGTGGGCACAGACCATCGCGAAAGATTGCAAGAGATCGCCACCAAAAGCGCAGAAATAGAATCCCGTTTGGGCGGCTTGCGCACTCGTTTTGAAAAAGAGCGTGATCTGGTGACGACGATTCGAGACTTGCGTTCCCAACTGGAAAGTGCGGCAACTACGCAAAACGGCAATGCCGTGGTTGCCCGGACTGAGATACCTGGAGTTGCTACCGATGCCAGCGCCCCCGCTCCAGCTGCCACAGCCGCAGCTCCAGCAGCAGCAACGTCGTCCGCGACAGCCACGGCGCTGGAAGAACCTCCTAAGCCCGTGGATGTGGCCGCCGTGCGCACCCAACTCGCGCAAGCCGAGGCGGAACTTGCGGCCCTGCAAGGCGAGACGCCGATGATTCGCGTCGCAGTCGATGCTCAGATTGTCGGCGAGGTGATCTCCGCCTGGACCGGAATCCCAGTCGGAAAAATGATGAAGGACGAAATCTCCACGGTCCTCTCTCTGCCGAAATTCCTTGGGCAACGCGTGATCGGTCAACTGCATGCCCTGGAAATCATCAGCCAGCGAATCTCCACGGCGCGCGCCCGCCTCGACGATCCCAACAAGCCGATCGGCGTTTTCATGTTGGTTGGGCCCAGCGGCGTCGGCAAAACCGAAACCGCGCTCGCGCTGTCAGATCTTCTCTACGGCGGCGAACGCAACCTGATCACCATCAACATGTCGGAGTTCCAGGAAGGCCACACGGTCTCCACCTTGAAGGGCTCGCCTCCGGGCTATGTCGGCTATGGCGAAGGCGGAGTGCTGACCGAAGCCGTCAGGCGACGCCCTTACTCCGTTGTCCTGCTCGATGAAGTCGAGAAAGCGCATCCCGACGTGCTCGAGCTTTTCTACCAGGTGTTCGACAAAGGAAACATGGAAGACGGAGAAGGTCGCGAGATCGACTTCAAGAACACCATCATCATTCTCACCAGCAATGCGGGCACAGACATTCTGGCAAAACTGTGTGCCGACCCGGAGACCATGCCCGGGCCAGAAGGTTTGATCAAGGCGCTGAAACCGGAACTCAACAAAATCTTCAAACCCGCATTTCTGGGGCGCATGGTGCTGATTCCTTACCTGCCCATACGCGATGAGAATCTGAAGCAAATCATCCGCCTGAAGCTGGGCAAGATTCAACGGCGCATCCACGAGAATCACAAGATCGAACTGACTTACGACACCGCGCTGGTCGACGAGGTGGCGAATCGCTGCACCGAGGTGGAGAGCGGCGCTCGCAACGTGGATAACATTCTCACCAACACGCTGCTCCCCGACATTTCGCGACAATTGTTGGGACGCATGGCTGCGAATGAACCCATGGAGCGAATTCACGTTGGAATTGGCGCCGACGGAGCATTCGAATATCGATAGGGAACTGGGCGGCCGCGAAACGTTAATGCATTTCAGGCAGGCCGCGGGCTTGCCCGGGTCGCGAAAAAAGTTCGCGGAAACCCAATTCGCAACAACCAAGGGAAGGACAGTTTCGTGGCTCAGGAAGAATACAGTCAAGATCACCGGCTGATCGCCGTGGACACTCCGCTGGGGAAGGACGTGCTCCTGTTGCAGGAGCTTACCGGGATTGAAGGAATTTCGAGTCTGTTCAGCTACGAACTGAATTTGCTGGCCTACGAGAACGAATCCATCGTTTTTAAGGACATCGTTGGCCAGAAAGTAACCATCACCCTTCATCTTCCTGATGGCACGCCGCGTTACATCAATGGCTACGTGAGCCGTTTTACGCAAGGGGAGACCGACAAACGGTCGTTCACCCACTACCACGCCCAAGTGGTGCCCTGGCTCTGGTTTCTGACGCGCCAGGCGGATTGCCGCATTTTCCAGAATCTGGCTGTGCCGGACATCCTCAGTCAAGTGTTTAATCTCTTCGAGTTCAAGGATTTCCGGCTCAGCCTGAAAAACAGTTATCCCCAGCTCGAATATTGCGTGCAATACCGCGAGACGTCGTTCAACTTTGTCTCGCGCCTCATGGAAGAGTTCGGCATCTTCTACTATTTCGATCATTCGACGCAGGGAAAGCACACTATGGTGCTGGCCGATCAGTCCAATACGCTGCCCGCTTGCCCCAGTTCTCCCGTAAGTTATGACACGCAGGTGGGGGGCCTCTATGAGCCTGAAGCGATCAGCAACTGGCACGTCGGACAAGAGGTTCGCACCGGAAAGTACACCGTAACCGACTACAATTTCACGACTCCATCCACCAGTTTGCTGGCCAACGATCCCACCGTGGTCGATCTCGCTGCCAGCCATCCTCTGGAGCTTTTTGACTACCCCGGATTGCACACCAACAAAGATCAGGGCGACACGGTGGCCAAGGTGCGCATGCAGGAGGAAGAAGCCGGCTACATGGTGGTGTCGGCTGAGGGGAACTGCCGTGGCCTGATGTCCGGCTACTCGTTTGAGTTGAAGAACCATTATCGGTCAGACCAGAACACGAACTACGTGGTCACTGAAGTACGCCACTTCGCCTCGGCGGGACAGAGTTATACGACTGCGGGCACGGAGGGGGGAGAGACTTACTCGAATCACCTCACCTGCATTCCCGCCTCGGTTACTTATCGCCCCCCGCGTGTGACCCCGAAGCCTTTCGTTCAAGGTCCCCAGCCCGCATTGGTGGTCGGCAAAGCCAACGAAGAAATTTGGGTGGACAAGTACGGGCGTGTCATCGTGCAGTTTTACTGGGACCGGCTCGGGAAGAAAAACGAGAACAGTTCCTGCTGGATTCGCGCCTCCCAGCCCTGGGCTGGCGGAAACTGGGGCGCCATGTGGATTCCGCGCATCGGACAGGAGGTCCTCGTCAGCTTTCTGGAAGGCGATCCCGACCGGCCGGTGATCACGGGACGGGTCTACAACGCGAACCAGATGCCGCCTTATACTCTGCCCGATTATCAGACGCGAAGCACCTTCATGTCCCGCAGTTCCAAAGGTGGCGGCTCATCGAACTACAACGAACTTCGTTTCGAAGATCTGAAGGGACAGGAACAGATCTTCATGAATGCCGAAATGGATATGGATCTGCGCGTTGAGAAGGACTCACGCGAATTCATCGGCGCCAACCGCCATCTCATTGTGACCACGAACCAGGTGGAGCAAATCCAGACGGACAAGCACCTGCACGTAAAAGGGAACCATTTCGAAGCGGTCGACGGCAACATGTCATTGAATGTCACTGGAAACCAGATGGAGAGTGTCACCGGCAACAAGTCACTCGCCGTAACCGGCAACCAGAGCGAGAGCGTGACCGGTAATCTCTCATTGGCGGTCACCGGCCAGCAGCAGGACACTTCCATGTCCTATGCCATGAAGACCGACACCACCATTCATCTCAACGCGGGTGTAAGTGCCGTGATTGAGGCGGGCGTGGACCTCACCTTGAAAGTCGGGAGCAACTTCATCGACATCAACCCGGCGGGCGTGTTCATCACCGGGACCATGGTGTTCATCAACAGCGGCGGTGCAGCCGGAAGCGCTCCGGACGCGAGTCCACAGTCTCCCGACTCGCCAACCGCCCCGAATGATCCGGATAC
>Ga0210383_10000778_pt1 | contig 29106 bp, 35 predicted proteins | sample IncBWC14OmetaG_FD_160072 | JGI IMG/M metagenome (GOLD analysis project Ga0210383, IMG submission 160072) | Forest soil microbial communities from Barre Woods Harvard Forest LTER site, Petersham, Massachusetts, United States - Inc-BW-C-14-O ... | reverse complement strand
GTGTGCACCCCGGCATGCCTCTTGGCCGCAAGCATCTCCGTCGAAGCCGTGACGCCCCCACTGGTGGGATTGGCCCTGCAAAGAACTACTTCTAATCTAGGCGGCGAGCGAGGGGAAGTCAAACTGCTCGGATTGAGGCTCTAAATACCCAACGCCCCGGCTTGATACCGCGAGCGCTTTTTGCAATTCTCGCTAATTTGCCCGACTTGCTCCGGCGTCAGATTGAGGAATTCAAAACCATAGATTCTCCCGACATTGCGCCGGACAAGTGCCGAAACTCTGCCGGCAGGAATCGGTTCCAGTTCGACCGTAGTGCCTAGCTGCAACGATCCGGCAGCAATGGCTGACATTCCACTCTCGCTGATTTCCACACTGATCCCTGGTATCACGGCCCCGTCGGCGGCGTAAATGTTGATGGGGACGCTGAATCGGTATCGCGGATGCCTTCTGCGGTCAGGCAAGGCCTCGGACGGCTTCGGCGCTGGGTCAAGGTCAGTCTGCATGGGGCGTTCTTGGCCTCTTGCTGGATCATCGGCGGGAGTTCGACTTTCTTTAGTGAGTCCGATCCAGTTTTTTGCATCTTCTCGCCAGCCCCCACATCTGATTTAGGACACTCGGACCGTAGAATGGGGGCGTTGACCTAACATGAATTTCATCGTCCAACGCTGTCAGGAGAACTGTCAGTGAAGTCGGAGTGTTTGCCTTTCACCCAAATCCCGCATACGACGAGGCTTTTCGCCGACTTCCTTTCCGACCATTCCAAAGTTCAACAGTTTTATCCCCGATCCGCATATTTCAACCAATGGTTTAAGGACGAAGCGTCGACTTTGTGCTACGACTCCGTACGACGACAGCGTGTTTCGTCGATCCTTGAACGGCAAAATCAAGGATGGGGCGCCTCCGGAAAGACCCTTGAGAACATTGCTCGACTTCGGGCGGGCGCATCGGCGGTGGTAACCGGCCAACAAGTAGGACTTTTCGGCGGCCCGTTGTTCTCGATCCTGAAGGCTCTCACCGCTGTCAAACTGGCGGATCATGCGACTCAATCCGGCGTCGATTGCGTTCCTATATTCTGGCTCGCCACCGAAGATCACGATCTGGCTGAAGTGAATGAAATCTCACTTCCCGGATCTGATGCATCTCTCCAGAAGCTGACTGCGCCGGTCCGGGGACTTCCGGACGCGCCGGTGGGGACAGTAAAGTTCGGTGAGGAAATTCAGTCGGTCGTGGAAGCGGCCGTGGGCTTGTTGGGGCCTTCTGAAATTTCCGATTCTCTTCGCGAGGCTTACCGCCCCGGCGAGACCTTCGGCAATGCCTTTGCTCGCCTGTTCGCGCGCCTGTTTGCGGAATGGGGGGTTATCCTTCTGGATCCGGCTGACGCGGAATTTCATCAGATTGCGGAACCGATTTACCGGGCTGCGATCGAACGCGCCGAGGAACTGGACGAAAGCCTTTTGGCTCGGGGCAAAATGCTCGAAGCCGCGGGCTACCATCAGCAAGTCAAGGTCACGCCGTCATCAACGTTGTTGTTCGCTCTGCAGAATGGCGCCCGAGTGCCGGTGCATCGCCGCGTCATCAACGATGGCAGGGCTGAGTTTTTGATTGGAGAGGAGCGTTCCTCGCGAGATGAACTGCTGAATCGGGTATCGTCGGCGCCTCAGGACTTCAGCGGCAACGCGCTGCTACGGCCCGTGATTCAGGATTACTTGCTGCCGACCGTGGCCTACACTGGCGGCTCCGCCGAAGTCGCTTACTTCGCCCAAGGGGCTGTGGTCTATGAAGCGCTCTTAGGTAGGGTTACTCCGATCGTCCCGCGGTTCTCGGCAACGGTTGTAGAGGCGAAGCCTAAAGCATTACTGGAGCGCTACGGACTGCATTTGCCCGATCTTTTCCAGGGTCCGGAGGCGCTGCGCGAATTGATGGCGGCTCGCACCTTGCCCAAGGAGTTGCAGTCGGCGTTCGACCATGCAGAAGGCTCATTGGAAAAATCTTTGGCTGCGATTCGCGATGCGCTCGCGCGGCTGGATTCAACCCTGGTTGATTCGGCCACCAATGCTGCATCCAAGATGCAACACCAGCTCACTCAACTACGCGCTAAAGCTGCGCGAGCTGAGTTACGGCAGACGGAGGTTCTCGGCCGGCACGCCGATTTACTCAGCAATTCGCTATATCCCAACAAAGCTTTGCAGGAACGAGGAATCACGGGCATCCATTTCATCGCGCGTCACGGGGCAGAATTTCTCAGCGGCCTCTACGAAGCCATCCACATCGATTGCCTCGATCACCAAATAATCTTTATGTAGGCGCGAGCGCCCCGCTCGTGCGGCCCAGTCGGAATGACGCGCAGCGCGGGAGCGCCTTATATCTTTGCTTCCAATTCCTCCAGCGATTCCACGCGCGGCAATCCCGATTCGCGATACGCCCCGCATACATCAAACAAAATTCCCTGCATCCCAGCTTGGATCGCACCCAGATAATCGACAGAGTAGACATCGCCTACGTACAGACTCTGCTCCGCGACCGCGTCCATGCCGCGCAGAGCTTCTTCAAAAATGGTGGCATGAGGCTTCTCACATCCGATCAAACCCGAATCGGTGATGGTCCGGAAACAATCGACGATCCCGCAGCGTTGCAGCACGTCGGCAATGTGGCCATCGGCGTTCGAGATTACCGCAAGCGGGTAGCGCTGTCCTAGCCGCAGCAGAATCTCGCGTGTGCCTGGCCGGATAACACACCAGTTCGCGGAAACTCGCGTGGCCTCGACCATTTCGTCGCGTAAGGCATTGTCGTCGATGGCCAACTCTCGCAGCAGGTGGGAATAGAACAGATACCAGAAACCATGATCCGCCTTGCCATCGTGCTGCAGAATTTCATCGAATTCTTTTTTAGTTTTGCGCTCGATGGCATGCCACTGTTCGAGACTAGGAGTCAGCTCTCGCTGGCGAAGGGGAGTGAGTATATGCACCCGGTCAGGGAAGAGAAGCGTATTGCCGACATCAAAGAAAACTGTTTTAAGCGGAGCTGGCATTGGGGGAACACCTGGCCCTACTCCACTTCTTCATCCCGCTTCTTACCATAGCGCAAGGCCAAGCCAACTCCAATGGTCATGAATCCGATCGGAGGAGCGAGCAAGACCACAACTCCTCTGGTGATCGCGTTCTGGCCTTCCTTGTTGAGGGCACGCGCTGTGCTATAGCACATGGCGCAACTCTGAGCCAAAGCGGGCCCGGTCCACAGAGCGACCAGCAATGCGAGCATGGTGAGCCGCAACTTCATCGGACCCCCAGGTGCACAATTCGAAAAGCGTCCGGAAAGAAAATACACATCAGGCACAGGCATGCTGTGACGGCGGTCATCATCACCCACTTCATGGCGGCGATTTCATACTTCAGGTGCATGAAGTAGCCGATGAGCAGCGCGGACTTGATGATCGAAAGGATCATGAGAGCTTCCAGCATCTGCACCGGTTGGAAGACCTGTTTGTAAGCGAGCACGACTTCGACGGCCGTGAGCAGCAACAGCGCTCCCCAGACCCAGAAATATTGTCCCTTGCCTTCGTCATGCGTTGCGGCGGCGGTGTGCATTTAGAATTTCTCCAGTTCGACTCCGAAACTTTCACGTACTGCTCGCGAGATCCTTCAGGGCTGGACGCTCTTCAGGATGACGTCAAAGGCCCTGTTTCAATCACACTCGCGTGGACATCAGATACACCAGCGGAAAGATGAACATCCAGACCAGGTCCACGAAGTGCCAGTACAGTCCCGCGATTTCGACGTCATGCGCGTCATAATCTTTAGGTTTGAGAATCAGGATCACCAAAGCAACGACGAAGCCTGCCAACAGCGCGTGTACTCCGTAGTGGAACACGCTGTCCGAGGGAATCATCCACCACGACACTCCCCAGATTGCCAGCAGGATGGGCAGAAATGCCTTGCGCAGAGCAACCACACCCAGATAAATCACACCGATGGTCACGTGCAGCATGTGCATGCCCGTCAGGGTAAAAAACGTTCCGCCGAACTGAGGCACGTTCGCTGCCCAGGGATTCTTGAATGGCGTCATACCTTCTTCAATCAGATGGGTCCACTCCTTCCCGTGAAGGACGATGAACGCCGCACCGAAAAACATGGTGAACAGGATCCAGTTGCGCGTCCAACTGCGATCGCCGCGCCGCGCCGCCAGCACCGCCAATACCATGGTCAGCGAACTCGAGAGCAAGCAGCCGGTCATGATCGTGGCGTTGGTAATGCTGTCCTTGCCAAAAGGGGTGGGCCAGTCGGGATTCGAAATGCGCCCGTAGCTGTAAGCGAACAGCAGCGCTCCGAACGTCAGCGTATCGGAGAGCAGGAACAGCCACATCCCAATTTTCTTGGAGTAGGTGCCGAACAGCGACGGCTCGTAAACATCGGCCATCCCGTGTTGCACCGCGACTTCAGACATGTTTGATGTCTCCTTAGAGTATTCGTGTGGCACGGGCGCGCTCGCCCGCGTTTACCGCACAAACCAAACCAGTCCAAATATGTACAGCCACAGCAAAAACATGAAATGCCAGTACCAGGCCGTAACGTCGACCACGATGCGACGAGCTTCGACAGGCCGATTCAGCAGCGAAACTGCCGCCGCGTAGAGCAGCACGAGAATGCCTCCCATAAGGTGAACAGCGTGGGTCGCAGTCAACAGATAAACGAACGAACTGCTCGCGCTGGTAGCCATATAAAAACCACGGTCCGCGAGTTCACGCCAAGCCATCCACTGGCCGGTCAGGAAGCCGCCGCCGAGCACCACCGTCACAGCAAGCCAGGGAAAACCTTTCTCCTCGCCCAGAGAAACGCCGGGGATGGAACGAAGCGGCGCCAGCGCCGCCTGCCGTGTAATCTGCCGTCGAGCCAACTCTGCCGTGACGCTGCTCGCCAGCAACAGGGCCGTGTTCAATAGCAGGAGCGCTATTGGAAGATCGACCGGAATCCAATCGCGAACATACGCGTTGGTGCGCTCATCGAGAGTAGGCAACCCTCGGCGCACGACATACGCACTGGTGAGGGAAACGAAAATCATGGTCACCGACGTAAGCCCAATCGCAAGCCCTAGCCGAACCCGCCGCAAACGCTGACCGTAATCGGGCGAACCATCGCCGCGTCCGTCGCCGCGACCGCCGCCGTAAGCCGGCGGACGCACCCCGCCGCCACCCTGGCCGGTACTCGGTACGTCGATCGAAACTGGAGAAAAGTAAGTCGCCATGTGTCGTGTGGCGCGGGCGCCCTCGCCCGCGACTTTTTCTAATGGGATGCCACCGTCGCCGGATCGGTCTGCATGATGTAATCCCGCGGCGCGCCCGGCACGCTGTATTCATACGGCCCGTGATTCACCACCGGCGTATGACCGCCAAAGTTGTCATGCGGAGGCGGCGTAGCCGTGATCCATTCCAAAGTTGTCGATTCCCACGGATTGTCGCTCGCCTTCGGGCCTTTAAACATGCTCCAGAACAAATTAATTACAAAGATGAACTGAGCCGAGATTGTTATGATCGCGGCGTAAGTAATGAAGCGGTTGAGCGGGATCAAATTCTGCAGATACGCCAACTCCGTGAACTGGGAGTAACGCCGCGGCTGACCCGCCATGCCCAGATAGTGCATCGGCATGAAGATGCAATAAGTCCCGACCAGCGTGATGAAAAAGTGCACTCGGCCCCACGTCTCGTTCATCATGCGGCCGAACATTTTGGGGAACCAGTAGTAAGTTCCGGCGAACATGCCAAAGATAGCCGCCACCCCCATGATCAGATGGAAGTGTCCAACCACAAACGCTGTGTCATGCAGCGGAATGTCGAGCACCGGCTGTGCCAGGAACGGCCCGCTCAATCCGCCGGAAACGAACAGGGAAACAAAGCCAATGGCATAAAGCATCGGCGTCTGGAAGCGCACGCGCCCACCGTGGATGGTTCCCAGCCAGTTGAAAGTCTTAATCGCGGAAGGAACGCCGATGGCCATGGTCATGATCGAGAAGGCAAAAGCCGTGTAAGGACTCATGCCGCTCATGAACATGTGATGGCCCCACACCATGAATCCCAGGAAACCGATTGCCATAATCGCGTACACCATGGCCCTATAGCCGAAAATCGGTTTGCGCGAGAAAGTCGAAAGCAGCTGCGAAGCCACGCCCATGCCCGGCAGAATGGCGATGTAGACCTCAGGATGCCCGAAGAACCAGAACAGATGTTGCCACAAAAGCGGCGAACCGCCTTTGTGACCCATGATCTGTCCGTTCACGACCACCAGAGGAACGTAAAAGCTGGTTCCGAGATTGCGATCTAGCAGCAGCAGGATGCCGGCTGAGAGCAGCACACCAAACGCCAGCAGACCGAGAATCGCAGTGATGAACCACGCCCAAACCGTCAGCGGCATGCGCATCATCGTCATGCCCTTGGCTCGCAAGTCCAAGGTAGTGGTGATGAAGTTCAGCGCCCCCATCAGCGATGCGATACAAAAAATCGCGATGCTGGTAATCCACAAATCCGCGCCCAGTTGTTCGCCAGGTCCGGAGTTGGTCAGCGCACTGAGCGGCGCATAACCGGTCCAGCCGTGCAGTGGAGCTCCTCCGGTTACGAAGAAGGCTGCCAATATCGTTACGAAAGCTACAAACGTCGTCCAGAACGAAAGCATGTTCAGAACAGGAAACGCCATATCCGGCGCGCCGATCTGGATAGGCAAAAAGTAATTCCCAAACCCGCCCTGCGGTGCCGTGGTCAACACGAAAAACACCATGATCGTGCCGTGCATGGTCAGCAGGCTGAGATAGGTTTCCGGCTTGATCTCGCCTACCAGAGGCAAAACCGCAGTCGGCCAGATCATGTGAATCCGCATCAGCAGCGACAGGAACATGCCGACGAACACCGCCACCAGCGCGAGGAAGTAATACTGAAGCCCAATCACCTTGTGATCGAGGCTGAAAATGTATTTGCGAATAAACCCCTGAGGGGCGTGCGCGTGGATTGTTGCTGAAGTTGCCATTACTGTTTCTCCGCCTCCCGAGTCGCCAGCCACTTGTCGAAGTCTGCCTGACTCACCACGTGCAACATGCCGTGCATTTTGTAATGCCCGAGTCCGCAAAGTTCGGCGCAGGCAATTTCGTAATCACCAACCTCGGTTGGCGTGAAGTGCATGTGAATCGCAAGTCCCGGAACCGCATCCTGCTTGAAGCGCATCTGCGGAACAAAAAAGCTGTGGATCACGTCGACCGCCCGCAAGGTGAGATCGACCTGCCGGTTCACCGGAAGATACATGGTGCCGGTGACGACGTCATCTTTCGCCGCGGGGTCAGTCGTATCCAACCCGAGCGCAGCCTCGTTTCCGGCGGAGGGATCCATAAGTTTCGGATCGGTGCGGCCGAATTTTCCGTCTGCCCCCGGATAGCGGAAGTACCAGGCAAACTGCATGCCGGTGACTTCCACCGGAACTGAGCCAGCGTCCGCAGGCGCAAAGCGCTCAGCTGCCCAGATCGGACTGCCCATAAGGTTCAACCCAATAAAGAGGATGGCGGTCAAGGCCGTCCACACCACTTCCATCGTGGTGTTGCCGTGAGAGTAAGTGACCTTGCTGGCCTTTCCCTGATCGCGGTATTGCCACACGAACAGGCCAAGAGCGCCTTGAGCGGCCACGAAAACGATCCCCATGAGCACGTAAGTCAACGCGAACTGATGGTCGATCCAGACCGTCGACGTTGATGCGCCGTGCGGGAGCCACCAGGTTTTCGCTGCGAAGAAGTAAGTGCTAACAAAGGTGATCAGCCAGATAATCGCAAGAAGAGCGAGACCCATCTACGAGACCTCCAGGGGTCGGGGTTTGTGTATGTTCATAGCTCGTTCAAAAGACGCTCGTTCAAAAAACCATAAGCTTCGGATGGCCACGAAGTTTATCACAGGCGCGCGTCATGCGTGCAACCACTTGTTGTGGAAGAACCGATTCGGGAAACCACAACAGGCGCAAAGTTTCGAGTGGGCTCGCTGCAAAACACCTCGGCTCCTAAAAACTTACTTCTCGTTGGCGGACTCTGGTGTGGGCTCTGGCTTATTCCGCGAGGCATGCTGACTGCTGCCCGGCAGTTTGCACGTGTGCGTGTCAAACTGCCTACGAAGGCTTTCTTGTGCGTCGCCGGTTCTCTTAAGAGAATCGAGCGGGACTTTAAAGGTCGTGGCGCAACACGTACAAAAGCCAACGGCGGGTGTGGTTCCGATCCACTTCGCGACGCGAAGATTACGCTTTTCCATTTCTCAGTTTCCCACAGGCTCGGCAGTTTTGCCGATTCCTCTGGAAAACAAACACCAACCCATCAAGCATTGTGCTTGACACTGCACTTTTGTTATGCCAGTATTCCCGACAACTTTCGCTGCAAGGCAAGTACGGCGGCCGATCAAGAGACTCCCACCAGTCGGCAAGTCGCTCAGGCCTTAAGGAGCCAGTCGCATGAAGGTAATCCTTCGTCAAACGAACCCCATCCTCACTGCCGTGCTGGCGATCACTCAGGTTTTGATTTCGATCGTCCTTGCACCAGCCCCAACCAAGGCCCAAACTTATTCGCTGCCGTGGCAGTTCAGGTCCGGAGCCGATGGATCTTCGCCTTACGCCACGCCGATCCTGGATTCGGAAGGCAATCTTTACGGTACGACCTGCAACGACGGCAAGTTCGCCAGCGGGATCGTCTTCAAGCTGAGCCCTTCCGGCAAGGAAACCGTGCTGCATGCTTTCACTTCCGTCCACGGCGACGGAGACGGCCCCTACGCTCCCGTACTCCGTGATTCCGCGGGCAATCTTTACGGCACCACGCAATTTGGGGGCATCTACGGCGGAATTTGCAGCGGGTATGGCTGCGGAATTATTTTCAAAATAGACGCTAAAGGCAAGGAAACCGTACTCCACCGCTTTAACGGCAACGATGGGATGGTGCCGGAACAGGGTCTGATTGCAGACTCGCAAGGAAACATGTACGGCACTACTTTTGAAGGCGGCGCCAACGGATCCGGCACGGTATTCAAATTTTCCCCCAACGGCACCATAACGACGCTATACAGTTTTGGCCAACTCGGTGGCGGCGATGGATTTTGGCCGTACGGTGGCTCGCTGGTCCGCGATTCCGCCGGCAACCTTTACGGCACCACAGAGTACGGAGGCAGTATTCAGACGTTCGGGGGAACCCTGTTCAAGGTGGACCCGAACGGCGTTGAAACCGTCCTTCACGAGTTTGGCGGTACCGGAGATGGCGCACAGCCGCGTGGGACCTTAGTCCTCGACGATGCGGGGAATCTCTACGGGACCACCGCCGCGGGCGGCGCGTTTAACTTTGGAATTGTCTACCAGGTAGATTCCTCCTCCGGCACCGAAACAATTCTCTACAGTTTCACCGGCAGCGGCGGGGATGGCGCGGTGGGCTCCGCAGGTCTGGTTCGCGACAGCGCCGGCAATCTCTATGGCCTTACGGGCAGCGGCGGCTCCCACTATTTAGGAACTGCGTTCAAGCTCGACAACTCCAACCATGAAACCATCCTGCATAACTTTACCGGTTTCGACGGCAGGAGCCCCGAATACGGCATGGTCGCGGATTCCAAAGGCAACCTGTACGGCACGACTTTCATGGGCGGCCATTACGGCGCTGGAGTTGTGTTCAAACTCGTGCCTTAAGTCAATGCCGAGTGAGCCAGATGGAACCCACCCAAAGCCGAGAAATAGAAATGAAGAAAGGGATTTTATGACGAGACAACATCCACTGCGAATTTCGAACATGCCGCTGCAGCCGGCCAAACTTATAATGGCATCCGTCGCAGTCGTCGTTCTACTCGTTGCGCTCATTCCAACAGCGCACGCTCAGACCTATAGTGTGCTCTATAACTTTAAGTCGGGGCTAGGTGGCATTGTTCCCTTTGACGGGCTGACATTGGATGCAAGAGGGAATCTTTACGGTACCGCCGGTGGCGACGGGGCTGTGGCGTCTGGAACCGTATTCAAACTCGATCCGAACGGGAAGTATACCGTGCTCTACAATTTCACCGGTCGCCGGGGAGATGGACAGTCGCCATTCATCGGCACGTTGACCCGTGATCACGCTGGCAACCTCTACGGCACCACTATCAATGGCGGCATTTATTCGCAGTTCTGCATCCCCGGTTGTGGCACCGTGTACAAACTCGACCCCCACGGCAAGGAAACCATCCTCCATACCTTCACCGGAACTGGCGGAGATGGCTCTCAACCCTACGGAGGAGTGATTCTCGATTCCTCAGGAAATCTTTACGGCAATGCAACGGCGGGAGGGACGTCCGGTGGGGGAATCGTCTTCAAGTTGGACCAACACGGTAAGGAAACGATTCTGCACAACTTCACCGGAGGTGCCGACGGGAGCGCTCCAATCGGGACTCTGGTCGCAGACAACCACGGCAATTTCTACGGAACGGCGGGAACCGGAGGCGCGGACGGCGTAGGAACGGTGTTCAAGATCGATGCCGCCGGCAAGTATACGCTGCTTTACACCTTCACCGGAGGAGCAGATGGCGGCTTCCCCGAATCGCCGCTGGTGCTCGACCCTGCTGGCAATCTTTACGGCACGACAGATATTGGTGGCGCCTCAGGATTCGGCAACGTGTTTAAGGTCGATACCAAGGGCAACGAAACGCCGCTCTACAATTTCACCGGCGGAGCTGACGGCGGCAGTCCAAGCTACGCAGGTTTGGTTCGCGATGCTGCGGGCAATCTTTACGGTACCGCTCCCACGGGCGGCACCAAGTCAGACTTCGGCGTCGTATTCAAAATCGACACTACGGGAAAGGAATCCGTGCTGTATCGCTTCAAAGGCACCGATGGCAGAATTCCCGATGGCAGCCTGGCAATCGATGCCCACGGAAACCTTTACGGAACGACCACTCTCGGAGGCGCGTACAACGGCGGAGTCATCTACAAGATTTCCCGTTAGTTTAACCGTTGTTGCGGGCGAAGTGTCGGAACGCCGTGCCTTCCCTACGAAGGGTTTCCTTTGTGTACGATCGTGTCCTTTGTGGTTTAATGCCTTTGACCCGATGCCAAAGAAATCCCAAGGCCACGATACCCATTACGCCCGCCTGCAAAAGAATTACTGCTTCGCCTGCGGCAAGGACAATCCCGAAGGCATGCGCCTGAAGTTCACCTACGATGAAGAGCGCGACTGCTTCGTCTGCCGCTTCCGCCTGGGCAAACGCTACACCGGGCCGCCGGGCCACGCCCACGGGGGCATCATTGCGACCATCCTTGACGATGCCATGGGTAAGGTGAACAAGCTGCGCCACGTGGTCGCGCTGACTTCACAAATCACAGTGGACTACCTGAAGCCGGTGCCGCTGAACGAGGCACTGCGCGTGGAATCCCGCGAAGTACGCGTTCGCGGAAGGCGGCACATCAACATGGCGGAAATCCTGAATCCCAAGGGGGAAGTGCTGGCACGAGGCCGCGGTCTGTTCATCGCCATCGATCCCCAGAAAATGTTTGCCAAGTTCGTCGAAAGATAAAGAACAATGGAGGACGGGCGTCTCGCCGTCCGGCATCTAACGCCGCCAACCCTCCAGCGCCTGCGCCAACGCCTCAACTCCCCGTCGAAGTTCCCGAGCGTCCACTGCCGCAAAACCAAGCACCAGCCCGTTGCGCCTTGACTTCCCATAAGCATACTTGCTCAAAGGAAGCACTTCGACATCGTACTTCGCCGCAGCCTGCGCTGCTGCCTCAGACAGGATTCCGTTTTGCAACCACCCAACCGTCCGCAAACCAGCTTCCACCTCAGGAATTTCCAGTAGTCCGGTCAGTCGTTGGCGAGCCGATTCCAGCAACACGGCCAAGCGTTCGGAGTACAATTCCCGCATCCGCCGCACGTGCCTCGCAAAGTGCCCTTCGCGGATGAAGTCGCACAAAATTGCCTGGTCGATCAGCGGCGGATGATGCGTGCTCACCGATTCCGCCGCTGCAAAAATATCCACCATGTCGGAAGGGACAACGAGATACGCCAGTCGCAGAGCAGGGAAGAGCACATCAGTGAAACTGCCAGCGAAAATCACCACAGCGGCCCGATCCAAACCCTGCAGCGCAGGAATCGGCCGCCCTGAGTAACGATATTCGCTGTCGTAATCGTCTTCAAAGATGATCGTTCGTGACCGCCGCGCCCATTCCAGCAGCGACAACCGTCGGCGCAGGCTCATGGTCACGCCGAGAGGGAACTGGTGCGCCGGAGTTACGTAAACCAGCCGAGGACGCGGCCAACGGCTTCGCCCAGCCTCAAGGTTCAAGCCTTCAGAATCAACTGACACCGGGCAGATTTTCGCGCCCACTGCTCGGAACACGACCGCAGCCCCGGGATATCCCGGTTCCTCCATCCAAACCGGATCGCCCGCATCGAGCAGCAAATGCGCCGTGCGATCCAGTGCCTGCTGTACGCCCGAGATGATCAATACCTGATCCGCAGTACACTTCACGCCGCGAGACGTATTCAGGTATTCCGCCACCGCCTCCCGAAGTGGGCGGTATCCCAGGGCTTCGCCGCCAGCCAACAATTTCGCTGACACACGCCGCAGACGCCGCGCTGCCACTTGCGCCCAAAGGCCGGTGGGAAAGGCATCGAGTGCCGGCTGGCTCGCGCGAAATGCCCGCGCCGGACGCGACTCCGATCGAGCCAAAGGCCGCAACCGCCGCGCGTAGGCGGAAAGAGGAATGCCGCGCCTTCGCGTGCCCGCCTCTGATTTCGCCGGAGGCGCTTGCAACAGATCGTCGGGTAGCGTTTTGCTGACGTATGTCCCCGAGCCCACCTTGCCTTCCACATAACCTTCGGACCGCAACTGCTCGAAAGCGGTAACAATCGTCGGACGCGAGAGTCCGTATTGTGCAGCCAGATCGCGTGTGGCCGGGAGGCGAGCGCCCGGCCGCAGATGCCCGGAAAGAATCGCTCGTCGCAATTCGTCGTAAAGCCATCGGTAAAGCGGTGTTCCGCGGGCTCGTTGCCCGAGGTTGAGCGGTAGCGTGCTTAGTGTCTTGGGCATGCTCAGCTGCTCTCGCCTTTCGAGTCCGCAGCCTTCCACTTCCTCGAAAACCGCCTGAACTATGGAGTACAGACAACTCGCCAACCTCCCAGAACAGTTCGCAAGTGGTATGTATCAATTATACGATAATGGACATTTGCAACTATCCACTCTTGCGATACCTTGATTACGTCGCACAAGAAAAGAGGACTTATGTCGAGCAACAACGGACACTCCACTAGCCTTCGCCTGAAAACCGGCTTAGCCGAAATGCTAAAAGGCGGCGTAATCATGGACGTCACCAACGCCGAGCAAGCCGTGATCGCCGAAAAAGCCGGCGCCGTCTCGGTCATGGCTCTGGAACGTGTCCCAGCGCAAATCCGCGCCGAAGGCGGCGTAGCCCGCATGGCCTCGCCCAAGAAGATTCGCGAGATTATGGCCGCAGTCTCCATCCCGGTAATGGCCAAGTGCCGCATCGGACATTTCGCCGAAGCCCAAATCCTGCAGGAACTCGGCGTCGACTACATCGACGAATCCGAGGTCCTCACTCCCGCCGACGAAGCCCATCACGTCGATAAACACGCTTTCACAGTTCCATTCGTCTGCGGCGCCCGCAACCTGGGAGAAGCCTTGCGCCGCATCGCCGAGGGCGCAGCCATGATTCGCACGAAGGGCGAAGCTGGCACCGGCGACGTAGTCCACGCCGTCAAACACATGCGACAGATCATGCAGGAGATGAAGATCCTGACCGTGCTGAGCGAAGAGGAACTCTACGCCAAAGCCAAAGAACACCAGGCCCCTTACGAATTGGTGAGGCTGGTAGCAAAAGAAGGGAAGTTGCCCGTCCCCAATTTCTCCGCCGGCGGAATCGCCACACCCGCCGACGCCTCGCTGGTCATGCAACTAGGGGCCGAATCCGTATTCGTAGGCAGCGGCATCTTCATGCAAGATTCCACCACCTTCGCCAGTCCGCAAGAAGCAGAAAAGCGCGCCAAGGCAATCGTGCAAGCCGCAACCCACTACAATGACCCTAAAGTATTACTTGAAGTCAGCGAAGATCTCGCCGGAGCCATGAAAGGCTTAGCCGTAGCCGCACTGGACGAAGCCCACATGTTGCAGACTCGGGGCTGGTGAACGGCCTACATAATTCAGGCTGATCGATGAAATTCACGCGGGAGGAATTTTGTCAATGCGGATGGCTTTCCTGGATTGCGGCTGGAAGCGCTGCGCCACTCAAGGGCAGAATATGTTCCGCCGTCTCCCATTCTTAACACGTGGGCCCAGGTTGCTCTGCCGTCGCCAGATGACTATAATGACTATCATGACCTTGCCGGGCTAGGGAGAGCGCAAATGGGTTCACAAACGTGGACTGTAGCCGAAGCTAAAGCAAAATTCAGTGAAATCATCGAGCGAGCAATGTCCGAGGGGCCACAGACCATTACTCGAAAGGGCCGGACTGCGGCCGTGGTCGTCGGGGCGGAGGAATGGCAACGAAAAACACAACGCGTGGGCAACCTCGCCGAATTTTTTGCGGCATCTCCGTTGCGGGGATCGGGCCTGAAGATCCGTCGACTCAAAGAGCGCGCGCGGAAAATTAATCTATGAGCTTTCTGCTGGACACGAATGCAGTTTCGGAATGGACCAAACCGCGGCCCAATCCCGGTCTCATCGGATGGATGGAATCCACCGATGAGGATCGGGTTTTTATAAGTGTCATCACGCTCGCAGAGCTTCGCTACGGAGTGGAACGCCTGGAGGCTGGAGCCCGTCGACGTCGGCTGGAGGCATGGCTAGGGCACGAAGTGCCGCTGAGATTTGAAGGCAGAGTATTGCCGGTCGATGCCAACATAGCAGAAGCCTGGGGCAAAGCGGTTTCACGCGGCGACGCAGCGGGGCGGCCGATCGGCGCTATGGACGCGTTTCTAGCAGCGACCGCGGAATTTCATCACCTGACTCTGGTGACCCGCGATGTTTCGGATTTTCAACTGCTCAAAGCGGTGCTGAATCCATGGACTTAGATGCATCTCGGCGCCATTCCTCACAATTCAATGAACAGATGACGGCCAATGCGATGCATGTTGGAGGCAGTCCACCTATGAGAATCGGAGTTCTGGCCCTTCAGGGCGATTTTGACGCGCACCGCAAACGGCTCGAAGAGCTGGGCGCGGAGGTCGTTCTGGTCAAAAAGCCCGAGCAACTCGACGAGATTGACGGCCTTGTAATTCCCGGTGGAGAATCCGGTACGTTTCTCAAGCTGCTCGGCGAAGCCGGATTTGAAAAGCTAAAGCAGTTCGTCCACGTGAAGCCGACTTTCGGCACATGCGCAGGCGCAATTCTCCTGGCCAACGAAGTAGAAAACCCGAGGCAGTCTGGATTAGACGCTCTCGACATCCGCATCCGCCGCAACGCCTACGGACGGCAGATCGACAGCTCGATCCGCGAAGGCCGATTGGGCGGCGAACCGCTAGAGATGGTATTCATTCGCGCCCCCAAAATAGAGCGTGTCGGCCCCGGAGTCGAAGTCATCGCCACCGAGGGCAAAGATAACGATCCCGTTGCCGTCCGGCAGGGAAGAGTTATGGCCGCAACCTTCCATCCGGAACTCTCCGACGACACCCGCGTGCATCAATCTTTTCTGGATCTGGTCCGCAACGAAAGTTAGATCCGACCCGCAACCCGCCCCTGGTCGGGCTCACGAAATAATTCCAAAAAAGTTCTTGACAACCGGAATTACGTAACCGTATAGTTACACATTATGCGGAACCGTTCGGTTACATATACCCATTCGGCAGAGGCCACGTTCAGCGCTCTGGCCGATCCGACGAGGCGGGCGGTATTGGACTTGCTGCGGAAGGGAATTCAGCCGGCGGGCCGAATTGCTGAAGCCTTTCCAGTTTCCCGTCCCGCAATTTCGAAACACCTCCGCTTACTGCGCAGAGCACATTTGGTGGAGGAAAGGCGGGAAGGCCGGCATCGACTTTACCAATTGAACCCCGGGCCACTGAAGGCTGTCGATTCGTGGCTGGAACAATATCGGGCCTTCTGGCAGACAAATCTGGCCAATTTGAAAACTTTTGTAGAAGCGGAATACGCCAAGGAAACAGCTCAACGATCGAAACACAAATAACTTATAGGAGGAAATGAAAATGAAAGCACTTGCAGCCTGCATCCTGATGATCGTGTCTACGGTCGCATTCGCCCAGTCGGACGCGCAGAAGTCGTTCGACCAACTGAAGTCGCTCACGGGTTCTTGGGAAGGGAAAAACTCGATGGGCGAGCCGGTCCAGGTCTCTTATCGGACGACCTCCGGGGGATCCGCTTTGATGAGCGAAATCATGGGCCATGGCGAGGACATGATTTCTATGATCCACTTCGACGGCGCCAACCGCCTGCTCTTGACTCACTATTGTGCTGTCGGAAATCAGCCGCGCATGCTGGCCAGCGCTTCGCCGGATGGCAAGACCATCACCTTCAACTTTTTGGATGCAACGAATCTCGGCAACCCGCAATCCGGCCACATGGATCATGTGGTGATCGCCATGCTCGACGCAAACCACCACACCGAGGAGTGGAATTTTACCGATCACGGTAAGGAGATCAAGGAATTCTTCGATTTAAAGCGAACGAATTGACGGGTGAGCGAAGCAGTGAGACAAGTCAATAAGGAGCCAGTTATGGCACAAGCTGTCGTCACGCCAGATCAGGACGCAATCGTCAGCGAGGTTGATATCAACGCTCCGGCCGACAGAGTATTTCAGGCGCTCACCGATCCTAAACAGTTAATGCAGTGGTGGAATGCTGACGAGTGCACGACGGAGTTCTTTGAAATGGACGCACGCCGCGGGGGCCGCTGGCGCTTCGGAACCAGGAACAGTAAATTGAACGTCAACGGAGTGAGCCAGTTCTCTTGCCAGGGGGAAGTGCTGGAATACGATCCGCCTCGGTTGCTGGCCTATACCTGGATTGCGAATTGGCACGACGACAAGACTCGGAGAACGGTTGTCCGCTGGGAGTTGACGCCTTCCAAAGATGGCACCCATGTGAAGGTTACCCACAGCGGTCTGGCCCATGAAGCCGTGGCCCGCAAGGATTACAGCGGAGGCTGGCCCGGCGTGGTTGAAATGCTCAAGAAGTTCGTCGAGAAATAAAAAGGAGATCCTATGGCTACAATTGCAACTACTCCGGATCAGGACGCGGTGGTCGTCGAAATCTTCATCGCCGCACCGCCGGAACGCGTCTTTCAGGCGATGACCGATCCCGCTGAGGCCTCGCAGTGGTGGGGACAGAAGGGCATGTACCGCATCACGGAGCGAACAGCTGATTTTCGCGTGGGTGGAAAATATTCGAGCGTCGGCGTGGGCGCGGACGGTAAGTCGTTTCGAGTGGAGGGCGAGTATTTGGAAATCGATCAGCCGCGCTTGCTGGTTCACACCTGGGTCTCAAGCTGGTGCGGCTCGCTGAAAACCGTGGTGCGGTGGGAACTCGAGCCTCGCAATGTTCACGGCTTGCATCATCATGGACCGCAGAAGATGGGGACGGGCACGGTCGTAAAGGTTCGTCATGAAGGCTTTGGCGCCGATCAAAAAGCGGCGGCCGATCATGCCCAGGGATGGACGCGCGTTCTTGGATGGATGCAGGCGTTCGTCGAGAGGGGAGAGACTGTCGACACGCGCGAAGGTTAGTTCTGATCAATGGGGAACCCAGGTCTCGAAAGCGCGAGACCTGGGGCACCCGCGGTGACAGAGTGATAATTCCTAATGAGTCCCTAGCTCGAAACCCCTTTCCAGCGTCAATGAGCGGTATCGGGAGTGGGTGTTGAAAAACTCACACTCACGAAATTTGTAGAAATCTTATTACGCTAGGGAAGCCCTATAAACGACAATCTCGATTTTGGTGGATATTTTCTATCCCTTGCCGGAGGCAGTTTTTTCAAACGAGGGGGTTTTTCAACAGCCACGAGATGTTTCACTCGTTGAGCAATGCCGGTAAGTGCAACTGGTGACGTATCAGTGCGTCCCTACTTTCTTCCCGCCGCCAACCTGCCCAGCGTGACAGGTGCGCTATCCCATTGCACTGTGATTACATCGCGCCCTTTGGTTTTGCCCGCGATAATTGGCATGTTCGGGATGGTCTCGTAGGCGTAACCGGTCAGAGTCCCGACAACGATCCCCCCGATAACGCTAACATCGAGCCGCGCCCAACCATAGTGCGTTGCTCCACGAATCTTGAACTTAAACCCCAGGTAGCGGTTGGTGACGTTGACCCACGAACCAAGATAACCCGCGTCTGAACTGGCCATTACTTGACCGGAAAACGGGTGCCCGGGGCCGATGTGCGCTCCTTGGGGGAGTGCATATGCCCATTCTTCAAGAAAGCCCTGCCGTCCCTCCACGCCGTTCTCCCCAGTCGGGTTTACCAAGAGAGCATTGGGGCAGAAATCTTCGGTACAGTTAAACCGATCGACAAAACTGAAGTCGGTTTTCCCGTCGTGGTTGAGGTCGAGATTGTAGTGACCGCCCTTTGGGATGACATGGTAGGCCTTGGTGTAAATGACCTCTGCCTCGCTGGGGGGCGCTAACGCCAGCAGGCTCACCCCCGCTGCACTTGCCCCCAGCGCGTAAATGTTGAGACGATCGTGGACTGACTGGGAGAGGCTAGCGGGCTTGCGGGGCCGTTTCATGACGACCTCCTTGAGAGGCGCCATTATCCGTTAACTGACAGTCCAAGGTCAACTTCCGCAACCAAGCCACAGCGCTCATTGAGAACTGGGGCGAGCCGCAATGGCGGCGGACAGCAGTCCTCTCCCCGCGTGATCGGATCATGCCGATGCGGGAGATTGCTTAATCTCCGGGACCTTTGCCCCTGCCGACACCTACATCTCGAATACGAGACCTGGAGCACCCGCTGCGTGCTCGCACTACTTCATCCGGGAAAAATCCGTGGGACGCATGTAGGTTGAATCTATTTTTTCCACCGTCTTCTCGGTCTGCTCGGATTTCAGCATCTCTTGAAAACCCGGATCGGCCCGCATCGCATCCCAGTTCTTCTTCGCTTCCTCCCGGCTGGAATGAGCGACCATGAAGATGAATGTGTTGTCCCAAGCAGCATCCTCGGGAACCCAGTAGCCCACAACGTTGAGATCGTGTTTGGCGAGTAGCTTTGAAGTGCTGTCGCGAAACCGCGATTCCAAGGCGGGCACTTTGCCCGGCACAGTGTGATAAACGCGAAGCTCAAAGACACGATTGCTATCCGCCCTCACTTGGCTTATCTGCGCGAGGCGGACGCTAATCAGTGACCCAGCGGCAAAGGAAAGCAGGGCGATGCCGCAGACCGTCCAGCCTTTGAATTTCCCGCGGTTGAGGGTCATAGAAGTCTCCTATCGAAAAGGGAATTTGAACCGGAGCTCACCTTTGGAGTACGCAGAGGATTGGATTTCGGATGGTTCTAGTCGTCGCAGGATCCCAGGCCATCGCTTACCTGAGCAATTTTGGCATCTCCATGACAAACCCACAGCGCAGCAGTGTGATTGTCAACGCGGCGAAATGCTCAATTTCCACTGCGACGGCGAGTGCACAGATCCTGCGTTTCCTTCGTTGGGAATTGCTGGCTTTGCGAGCGACTCCGCGACCTCAGGATGACAACTTGCCTGTGAGGAGCCCTTCCCGGAATTGGAAGCGGATTGGATTTCGTTGTTCCAAACGGCTCGCAGCGGGTGGTCGCGTTTTGTTTTGCCACACATACGTTTCTATGTGGCTCCGTGCTGCCGGGACAAAGGGCCGGTGCGGATGTTGATTTGTCCGGTGAAAGTGCTGCGGTGAGTTGAAACTCGCGAGTGGGGCGCGGTGGAGGCGCGGAGTCAGAGTCAGAAAAGGTTGCCTGACCGGCAAAATATCTTGTCCAAAATTCAGAATTGGCCTATGATGTTCGCCACAGTCATGTTGACGGTGGCTCCCTTCCACTAACTGTTGGTTAATTGTCCGTAAACGGGTGAGCTCAATGTGCAAACGGGCGTGGCAAGCGGCGTTTCTTTTCACTTTTCTCGTGTTTCTCACGTATTCTGCGGCTCCTCAGCGGGGTGCCGGGCACTTCACGTTTCTCCCCTATGCCGTGGTCGCGAAGCAGCAGGGGCCGATGCATCTCGGGGGGGCCACTAACCAGTTTGGGATTCCGGTTGCGGGAGATCTGAGCACGGTCAGCGGGGCACAAACGATGTGGTCGGCAGCAAACGCGGCCCACAGTCCTTTGGAGGGACCTTCGGGCTCCGTTTCAAGGCTAGACCTTAAGGCTCCCGGCAAGGCACGGCGGGAGTTTGAGAAGGGTTATCAGCTCCTAATGAAGAAGGACTACAAGGGCGCGATTGAACATTTGGGAATCGCCGTCACTGTCTATCCGGAATTCGTGGCGGCGCATAACGCGCTGGGCTCCGCTTACCTGGCCTTGGGCCAGAACGATCAGGCACGCGATCAGTTTGCCAAAGCGGTTTCGCTTGATGACCACCTGCCCACTTCCTATTTAAATCTTGGCTGCGCCCAGTTGGCTCTCAAGGATTATCACTCCGCGCAACAGTCGGTGCAGAAAGCTTCTTCGATCGCGCCTCTCGATCTCCAATTGGCGACGGCGTTGACTTACGCCCAGTTCATGAACCAGGATTACGGCGCGGTGCTTACGTCGGCTCAACAGGTGCATAGCCGTAAGCACGAGGGTGCCGCTATCGTTCATTTCTATGCCGCAGCGGCCTTCGATAGCCAGAACAATCTGGAGGAAGAGCAGAACGAGTTGCGGACTCTGCTGCAGGAAGATCCGAAATCGCCTGCGGCGGAGCAAGCCCGTCAAGTCCTGGCGGAGATCAAGGTGGAGTTGCTAAAGAGAGAGGCGCAGAAGAAACAGCCTCCGGCGGCGGTGGTGGAGGCCAAGCCAGCTGAGACGGGCCCTACGCCGGAGCAGTTGGCGGCGGTCGCGGCGCAACTCCAAGCACAAGCTCAATTGGCTAAGCAAGACGCCAACGAGCAAAAAGAGATCACGGAAGCAGACGTGGAACCGGCGCCGATGTGCGCGAATTGTACTTCACTTGCCTCGGCAGGCGGACCGGCAGTTCCTAGCCGTCCCAGCGCGGTCGCGGAGCGATCCAGCGGCGGATCCGCATCCTTTACCTTGCGCAGTGTCGTGGATGAGGTCGCAGTATTCTTTGCGGCCACCGATCACGGGAAGTCGGTAACTGACCTTAGCCGCGAGGATGTCGGTATCCATGACGACTTGAAGTCCCCATCGGCCATAACCGGATTCCGCAACGAGGCTCAATTGCCTTTGCGCCTGGGGATCGTCATCGATACCAGCGAATCCATAACCAGCAGATTCTCCTTCGAGCAGAAAGCTGCCATCAACTTTTTGCAGAAGGTTCTTACCGACAAGGATGACCTTGCGTTTGTAGTGGGCGTGGCCAACTCGGTTCTGCTGGTGCAGGACTTCACCAACGACCAGCAACAGATGGCTCACGCCGTCGACCAGCTTGCGCCAGCGGGAGGTACGGCTTTATGGGATGCAGTCGCCTTCGCCGCGGACAAACTCACCAACCGGGCGGAAACCCAGCCGGTGGCCAGAATGCTCGTAGTTATCAGCGACGGAAACGACAACTCCAGCAGTACGACTCTGAAAGAAGCGATTGCGAGTGCGGAACGCGGAGAGGTCTTTGTTTACACAGTGAGCACGCGTGAGGCCAACGACTCGGACGACTATACCATGGTTGGCGAGCGTGTTTTGACCGGCGACCGCGCCTTAAAGGTCTTAGCTGAACACAGCGGCGGAGCGGCTTTTATGCCGGGTTCAGTCACAGGTCTCAACCGCGGCCTCAATGAACTGCAGCAGGTAATTCGCAGCCGCTATCTGATTTCCTACAAACCCGCCGCGTTCAAGCACGATGGCAAATATCGTGAAATCGACATCACCGCGCAGAAATCCGGTCATAAGCTCCGCGTTTACGCGCGCCGAGGATACTACGCGGGTGTAAATTCAGCGGGCGCGACCAAATTCTGAATCCGTAGAGTTGGCGGTCCGAAAATCTGCTAATCCTTTCCCGACGAGCTCAGTGTGCTTTGTCCGAGTCGTCCTGCACCCGCGTCTGATCGGTAATCCAGTTCACTTCCCAGGTTTTGCCGCCATCATCGGTGAAGGCCTGTTCAAAGTGGGGCACATTCGTGGCGGTGTCTGACCAAATAAATCGAACAAAAATAATTCTGCTGTTCAATGTGTCCTGAGCGTAAAACTCGCCGCGGCCATTCTTGAACTCGCCAATCTGCGGCGGGACGAGGAGGCCGTCCTTGCTGTTGGCCCAGTAAAGACTCCATTGGTGCGATTGAGGATTGTAAGTGCGGAGGGTGAGACCTTCGATGTGACCCGCCACAGGACTATCGGTTTCGAACTGCTCAATCTGAGCGCGTCCACCCCAGACTTTTCGCGTGACCGAAGTGCCGTCGAATTCGACCCACGTGGTCGAACCGGTTAAGCGACTAGCGAGGCGCTTCAGGTGAATTTTCCAGCTGCCAAGTTCGAAATCAAAGTCGTGGTGTACATCCGTCGGCGTAGAAGAGGATTGAACGCTCTCATTCGATCCGTCTTTGACTCGCGTGTCATCGGCGGTCCAGTTTACTTCCCAGGTCTTGCCCCCATCGACGGAGAACGCCTGCTCAAAGTGGCACGAATTCGCGGTTATGTCCGAGATGACAAAGCGAACATAGACGGCCCGGCCATTCACCGTTTCCTGATCGTAAAACTCTCCGCGGCCATGGTTGAAGGCGCCGACCGAAGGTTCGCCAAGAATGCCGTCGTCGCTGTTCGCAAAATTGAGGCTCCACTGGTGGGATTGCGGGCGGTAGAGACGCAGGTTCAAACCTTCGAAGTGCCCCTGCGGGCCGTCAGCCTCGAGCTCCACAATGTTGGCACGTCCATCCCAGAGCTTGCTGACGACCGTCGTCCCGTCATACTCGACCCAGGTAGTAGATCCTGTTAGAGGATGCACGAGGCGCCTTAGATGAGTTTTCCAAGTGCCAATTTCGAAATCGAAATCCCGCTGCCCATCCCGTTCCATGTTTTGAACGCCTGGCTTCGACGCGTTCGAATTCTGTTCCGCCAGTCCCACTGGCGCCTGCAAGGCGGCAGCGAAGATGCACAACATGAGAGACGTCTGAATGCGTTTGATGTTCATCACTGCCTCCTTGAATGTGCCTGTCCGGTTTCGCTTATTTCCTTTCCCGGATGAGTACCAACTCGGACGCTAACATAATGGAAGAAGCAATCGGATGTGTGAATCCAGAGTAAAAACACGTAAACAGTTGTGAACAAGCTGTTGTTGTGATTTCCGATAAGCTGCCAGCGTAGGCTCGGCCGCTCGCCAGGTGCGGCATCGCGCCATTTTTGCAAGAATTGGACAGCGGCAGGAGGATCGGGCTCACGCCTTCGCGCCTCGATACACAGTCAAATCAGGTCCTCCGCGTTTTCAAGGATTTTGAAACGTGTGACTTGCTTTTCCAGGACGTCGGTGTATAATCCGCGCCGTGTTGAATTACAGGGTAGAACTGGGCGAAGCCAGGGGAACTTTGAGCCTGAGCAGACGTGTGGCATCGTCTTTCGTCGCCCAAGAGGGGGCCCTTGCCCCGATTATCGTTCCGCCCATTCCACTTCAGGCCCACATCGGCCGGCGTCCGGGATTCCAGGCCACAATTTTGGACGACAAGTATTGGTTCGCGAAGCTGTACGAACTCATTACTTACTATGAGGTGCGTGACTGCGAGAAATTTGATAATCCCGGGTTTGTGATGCACTTCATTCCTGTTTTCCTTGGCCTTTACCATGGTGCTCTGCAGAATTATCAGAACGGAGGCAAGGTCAGTCAGCTCTGGCGCACGCACATGGATGGTTTGCGGGAAAAGGGCGAACCGATCGAACCCGGTACCATGGAAGGAGCAAAGTTCAGCATCCGCACCGGTGTAGCCGCTCATGTGCAGGGGGATATGTCCATCGCTCTCGAGACGGCGTATCGGACTTGGAAAGCAGATCCCAAGCCTTCTTTTGGATCGCTGCGAAATGATTTTTTTGATAGAAACCGGCCGATATTCAATGCCGCAAAAGCGGCTTTCTTCATCGACCTCAATGACAAAGGGCCTTTTCCATTTCGTGCCGAAGTCGGACAATTGATTATTGCGCAGGGCGAGCCGATTGCGGGGGGCGGGCTTTCCGTCGATGAGGTTTATTTGTGGCGTGCGACTGCATGGAATCAGGCGGCGGCGCGTCTTCGACTTAAGGCTGCCGTGGGGCAGTGAATGCAAGTCGTTTCGTTGCTTCCTATATCGTGGTGTTCTCTCCGCGCTCTCCCCGCCTGACCCGAATCCGCGAGTCTGCTACGCCTGAAAACGTGGTGAGGCCCTGAGTTATACTGAATCGAGATATGGTGGGTGAGCCTCAAAAGACCTTTTACCTCGAAACCTTCGGCTGCCAGATGAATGCGCACGACTCCGAAAAGGTCGTGGGCACGCTTGTGTCCGAAGGATACCGCCAGGTTCAGACTGTCGAAGAGGCCGAACTGGTTCTGTACAACACTTGTTCGATTCGCGACAAAGCCGAGCAGAAGGTCTTCAACCGGCTGTCCGACTACAAGAAATTCTACAAGCAGGGGAAGCGCTTCGGCGTGCTCGGATGCGTGGCGCAGCAGGAAGGCGAAAAGATTTTCGAGCGTGCTCCGTATGTTTCGCTGGTCTGCGGGTCGGCGTCTTATCGGAATCTGCCCGAGATGCTGATTCAAATCGAGGCAGGGAAGCAGCGCGTTACCGGATTGGACGACCGCCAGACCGACGAGTGCTTTGAGACTGAATTCACCGCCCGCACCAACCCGCATCGGGGATACATCACCATCATCGAAGGCTGTGACAAGTTTTGCGCTTACTGCGTGGTTCCGTTCACGCGGGGCAAGGAGCGCAGCCGGACGTCGGAATCCGTGCTCTTCGAAGCTCGACAGATGGCCGATCTGGGTTACAGCGAAATCCAGTTGCTGGGGCAGAACGTGAATTCCTACAAGGATCCGACCGGCAAACAGAGCTTCGCAGAGCTGTTGGCAGCGGTTGGCGAACTTCCGGGCATCAAGCGAGTGCGGTTCACGACGTCCCATCCGAGAGACTTTGGCCGCGACATTATCGACGCCATCGACGCCGTTCCCACTCTGTGCGATCACGTTCATCTGCCGGTGCAGAGCGGCTCGCCTCGAGTGCTGGACGCAATGCAGCGGCTCTATACACGGGACGAATACCTGGAACGCATCTCGTGGATCAAGGCGGCACGAAGAGAGATCAGCATTACCAGCGACATCATCGTGGGCTTTCCGGGAGAGACCGAAGTTGAGTTCGAGGAAACTTTGGCGCTACTTGATGATGTCGAATACGATGCGATTTTCGGGTTCAAGTATTCGCCCCGTCCCAACACTCCAGCTCTGACTCTGCAGGACGCGATCCCGGACGATGAGAAAGCTCGCCGTTTGGCGGTGGTGAACGATAGGCAGCGCGAGATCCAAAAGCGGCGTAACGAAAGATACCTGGGAACCATTCTTGAAGTAATGGTTGAGAGCAGAAACGAGGCTCGAGGCCAGTGGAGCGGCCGGACGTCACAAAATAAAGTGTTCAACTTTACCGCGCCCGATGGAGTAAAACTGGATGCGGGCGGGTATGTGACCGTGGTGACCACAGGCACTTTTCCCAACAGCCTTTTGGGCGAATTAGTGGTATAAGGAGCGGAGTAATTCCGGAGATCACGATGGAAGTTGAGATGAAAATTCGCGGGCTTTTGATGGACCCTGTAACAAATATGCCAATTGTGATCCTGAAGGACGCGGGGACGGATACGGTTTTGCCGATCTGGGTGGGGATTTATGAAGCGAACGCGATTGCGCTGGAGATTGAGAAAGTGAGCACGCCGCGTCCGATGACCCACGATCTGATCAAGAATGTGTTGGTCGGACTCGACGCGAACGTTCATAAGGTTGTCGTCACGGAGCTGCGGGAAGATACGTTTTATGCGGTGATCTGGCTGGAGCGGGAGGGACGCATCGTCAGCATCGATTCGCGGCCGTCGGATGCGCTGGCACTGGCTTTGCGGGTCGATTGCCCCATTTTTGTCGAGGATGAAGTTTTGAAGAATTCGAAGTTGGCGACGACCGCTTCCGACCGCGTCACCAGTGAAGAGTTGCGGAAGTGGCTGGAAGGCTTGAATGATGAGGATTTGGGACGATACAAGATGTAGTTGTGAGAGCAGAGAGGTTCAACCACCCTTCGACTTCGCTCAGGGCAGGCTCCGGACACGAAAGTTCACAAAGGGAATCCACCAGCAAAGACTAGCCTGTGCCTGATTCGGCAGAACAACTCCAGCAAATCTACTTGGCGGGATTCGAACTCAAGGTCTTCGACCGCTTTCCTAAATGCGTAGGAGTGGTGCGCGATAACTGCATTGCGCTGCTGGTGCCGTCGATCGACGGGTTGCAGATGTTGGGCACGCCGGGTTGGCTGATTGGGGAAGCCATGGGCGTTCTGGTTGAAACCGGAGGCCGGCGGGTATTCCAATCCAAACAAGAAATCGTTGAGGCCACGCCAGAAAGGTTGGATGCGCTGAGGCGCTTCCGCGAGGATCTGGATCGATTGCTAAAGCCGGCATCATGAGCGTGCGCCAGCATCACACAGCAATATGATGCTCATGCTGACTGATTGACATCATATTATAGATATGGCATCATGTTGTGATGAGAACGACTGTCAACCTCGATGATGATGTCTTTCAGGTGATACGGAGTTATGCCGAAAGCCGCTCTGTGGCCTTGGGAAAGGCGTTGTCGGAGCTGGTACGACGGGGGTTGAATGCGCCGATGGCCACGAGGGTGGTTAACGGAATCCATGTTGTGGTATTGCCACCGGGTTCTCCTGAGGTGACCACGGAGCGGATCAAGGAACTGGAGAACGAGTTGGAGTGACTGCTTTCCTGCTGGACGTAAGCGCTTTGATAGCCTTGGCATGGCCAACTCATCGCGCCCATGAGAGGGTGCAGAGTTGGCTTTCCCGAAATGCTGGACAGGGATGGGCAACCTGTCCGTTCACTGAATGCGGGTTCGTCAGAATCATATCGAATCCGGCGTTTTCCCCGGACTTCCTGACGGTTCCGGAAGCGGTTCGTCTGTTAACGCTCAACGTTAACCACCCAGCACATCATTTTTGGGGAGACGAACTACCCATTGAGGATGCCGTCCGCGGCTTCCATGGCCGTCTCGTGGGACACAATCAAGTAACCGACGGCTATTTGCTCGGCTTGGCAATGCACAAACGTGCCAAACTGGCTACCCTGGATGAGAGCCTGGGTGAGCTATTAAGTTCAAAGACTGGGGAACGGGATCGAGTTGTGATAATCCCTAAGAGCTTCTAGGGGATCCCAAACAAGGCGCGTTCGCCTACATTGACATAATACCTATTATCGGACGTTAGAATTGAAGCTTCGCGACCAATCGAACAAACGACATGCGGTGGACTCGGACTTCCGAATCCACCCCTGCACTGCAACATCATACTTTTCCGCTATTGACCCGTTCCTGCCAGGTAGACAGTTTGCTGTCCAAGAGTGTCGCTGATCACTAACCTCGCCGTCCGTTTTCCGGCCTTGGAAGGAGTGAAAAGGATGCTGATGGAGCAGTCTTGGGCCGGCGCTAGCTGCTTGCCGCAACTGTTGCTGGAGATCGCAAAGTCTGCGGTGTTGTAGCCTTCGATCTGTTCTGCGCTGATCGTGAGATCAGCGTAGCCCGTGTTTGTCAGTGTGACCGGCAGCGGTTGGCTGGCCTGTCCGACGGGTTCAGTTGGGAATGTAAGCTTCGTCGTCGAAAGCGCAGCCACGGGAGCCAGGGTTACCTCGCGGACACGATTGTTGGCAAAATCCGCAATCAGCAGGTCTCCGTTCCCATCGACGGCTGAGCCGACGTTGTCCAATAAGGCCTTGGTAGCGGGACCGCCGTCACCGGCGAATCCGGCGATCTTGCAACGCTCAATATTGCCGGCGACAGTGGTCACGGTCAAACTGACCGCATCGATGCGCCGCACTATGTGGTCTGCCCCTCCACTCACGAAGACGTTGTTGGAAGGATCGACTTCGACTTCGAGTGGATTGTTCATGGTTGCGCTCGACGCCGGTCCGCCATCTCCCTTGCAGCTTGGCGTCCCGGTGAAGGCAAAGGCAACAATATCGCCGACGGGATACTTCGAACCTCCGCACCCGCCCTTGACCTCGATCACGCAGCGAATCTGGTTGTTTGGCGAATCCGCGATGTAGACGTTCCCGGAGCTATCGACGGCAACTCCGTAGGCGCGACTGATCCTGGCCTTAACGGCTGGACCACCGTTACCGGTGAAGCCCTTGTGGCCGGTTCCGGCAGTGTTAGTAATGTCGCCAACCGCGTAGGGAGAGCCGCCACAGCCCCCTGCGACGCCAAGGACACAGCGGATGCGATGGGCGCCGTGATCCGCGATGTACAGGTTACCGTTCCGGTCGACGGCCACGGACGTTGGCTCGGTCAGCTGCGCCGAAGTCGCCGGCCCACCGTTGCCGCAAACCCCGTTATTCGGCACGCAGGAATTTCCGTTCCCTGCCACAGTCACAATGTCGCCGACGGCCGCCGTCGAACCGCAGCCGCCGTTGACGGCAACGATGCAGCGGATCACCTGATTCCCGGAGTCCGCGATGTAGACATTGTTGGAAGCGTCGAGCGCGATTCCCTCGGGGTCGTTCAGCGTAGCGCTGGTGGCTGCGATGGGGTTCGGATTCGGTGGACCTGCGAGACCGGTGCCGGCAATCGTCGAGATAGTTCCGGCCGACGTTACCTTGCGAATCTGGTTGTTGGCGGCGTCAGTAAAATAGTAGTTGCCGGAAGTGTCCCACACTATGGCATTCGGATTGGCGAGCGTGGCATTTTTTGGATTGCCTCCGTCGCCGTTAGAACCACCACCCGCAATGGTGTTAATGTGCTCGCTCACAACCTCGCGGATGCGTTGATTGCCGGTATCGGCGATGAAGATGTTTCC
>Ga0210383_10000775_pt1 | contig 29167 bp, 33 predicted proteins | sample IncBWC14OmetaG_FD_160072 | JGI IMG/M metagenome (GOLD analysis project Ga0210383, IMG submission 160072) | Forest soil microbial communities from Barre Woods Harvard Forest LTER site, Petersham, Massachusetts, United States - Inc-BW-C-14-O ... | reverse complement strand
CACGGAAACGATCAAGACTCGGCCCTATACTTTGATTCGCGCCTCCGGTGAGAAGCCTCACAATCCCGGAGAGTCGCTGCCGAAGTAGGGCTGCATGAAGCGAGGAGTAGCGATGCGTCGCATCCAGCAGATTGCCGCCGTTGTGATGCTCGCGGGCACAGCCGCCGCCTGCGGAGCTCCGCATCACATCCGGTATTACGTGATCGACCCGGGCCCGATGACGGCAGCGCCTTCCACGCCGCAAATCCCGGTGACAATTCTCATCGCGCGGATCACCGCCACGCATCTTTATCGCGACGACCGCCTGGTTTACGGCTCTGGCCCTGTGGAGCTCGGCACCTATGAATACGAGCGCTGGTCTGAATCGCCGGTCGACATGGTGCAAGACATGGTGCTGGCGGCGCTCCGCTCCACCGGCGAGTACGGCATGGTGGGCCGCGTGGGCAGCAACATGCGCGGCAATTACATTATCCGCGGCCACCTGAATTCCATGTACGAAGTGGATAAACCGCTCGTCGCGCGCTTTTCACTGCAGCTCGAACTTTTCGACACGAAGTCCGCCATGACGGTGTGGACCTCCACTTACACGCATGACGAGCCGGTCTCGGGCAAGAGCGTGGCGGACGTGATCGAAGCGATGGACAAGAACGTTCACGCGGGAATTCAGCAGCTCACGGGCGGTATCGCGCAGTACTTCGTCGATCATCCGCCGCAGGCCGCTGCGTCCGGCAAGTAACGCCAGATTCGCGGCCGCCGCCGCGCGCCGAATCGGTGAAAGCGGCGAGCGTTTCGCGCGGACTCGGCACACCTCGTAGTTGACACTCTCGCGCGCGGAAGCCTTCTCGCCTTGACATTGTCTCCCCTTGCTTCAAAATAGAATCCCCTTCCAAAATTTCTCTGCGCCGCCGGCCCTTCCGTGCATATCCGTCTTCCCGGCGCTCCGAGGGAAACCCTCTCCATTGCTGTCGCCAGGCGCGCATCCGAATTTCGTCGCGCCCGCTGGAATTCTTTTCGCGGAGGGTACCTATGCAGTTGTGGGGAACGATTCTCGATCCGCCAATCTATATGCCGCACGGCTTCTGCTATCTCTGGAATCCGCCGCTGATCTGGCTGCATGTGGTTTCCGACGCGCTCATCGCGCTCTCCTACGCCTCCATTCCCGTCACGCTCGTCGCTTTCGTCCGCAAGCGCCGCGACGTGCCTTTCAGCTGGGTGTTCGTTCTCTTCGGGATTTTCATCATCGCCTGCGGCGCTACGCATGCCATGGAAATCTGGAATCTCTGGCACGCGAACTACTGGCTGGCGGGCGCGGTGAAGGCCGTGACGGCGGCCGCTTCCGTGCCGACGGCGATTCTGCTCGTCCGCTTGCTTCCCGAAGCAATCGATCTGCCCAGCGGCCGCGAGTGGATCCGGGCCAACGCGGCGCTTGAACAGGAAGTCCATGACCGCCGGGAGCTTGAACTCAATCTCCGTATCAGCGAATCAGCCTACCGCGAGCAGGCCGAACTTCTCGATCTCACGCACGACGCGATCTTCGTGCGCAATCTGGAGAGCAAAATCACATTCTGGAATCGCGCCGCCGAGCGGCTTTACGGATGGCGGAAGGAAGAAGTGCGCGGCATGACTTCCCACGAACTCCTTCGCACCAAATTTCCAGAGCTGCTCCCTGAAATCGAGCGGCAGGTCTTCACCCGCGGCCTATGGGAAGGTGAATTGATCCACCATCGCCGCGATGGCGGCGAATCATCGTTTCCAGCCGTTGGTCGCTGCGCACCGATATTCACGATAGGCCCGTCGCCATACTCGAAAGCAATCGCGACATCACGCTCCGCAAGCACGAAGAGGATAAGTTCCGCGGCCTCCTGGAATCAGCGCCAGACGCCATGGTGATCGTGGACCGCACCGGCATCATCCAGCTCGTGAACGCGCAGACGGAGACGGTATTCGGCTATTCCCGCGCGGAATTGCTCGGGCGTCCCGTCGAGCTCTTGATACCACGCCGTTTTCACGAAGGCCACCGCGTGCATCGGACGGACTTCTCGCGCAATCCCCACGTGCGATCGATGGGCTCGGGACTCGACCTCTTCGGCGTTCGCAAGGATGGCGTGGAATTTCCGATCGAGGTGAGCCTCAGTCCACTCGGCAAGGGCGAGGAAACCCTCATTGTCAGCGCCATCCGCGATGTCTCCGAACGCAAACGCATGGAAGAGCTGGCCCGCGATACGGAGGCCCGGCTGAACCTCGCGCTCGACTCCGCCAACGTCGGCGCCTGGGACTGGGACCTGGTGACGGACACCGTGGTGCGCTCCTCGCGCCACGATCAGATCTTCGGACACGCCACGATGCTGCCCCAGTGGAGCCTCCGGCAGTTTCGCGAAGTCGTCTTGCCGGAGGATCTCCAAAGTGCCGAAAAGTCGATCGAGGAAGCGTTCCAGACCGGCCGTTTCGAAATGGAGGTTCGCGTTCTCTGGCCGGACCAGTCCATTCACTGGATCTCGGCGGCGGGCAGCGTGTCTCGGAACGACGAAGGAAAACCGGTACGCATGCGAGGAATCGTCTCAGACGTCACCGAGCGCCGCCGCATTGAAGAAGATCTCATACGACAACGCGAAGCCCTCGCCCGTTTCAATTCCGAGCTCGCCGCGGCGAACAAGGAACTCGAAGCCTTCAGCTACTCCGTGTCCCACGACCTCCGCGCGCCGCTCCGCCACATTGACGGCTTCACGCGCATCCTTAAGGAAGAATATTCCGGCTCGCTGCCCCAGGACGCTCACAAGTACCTCGATCGCGTCATCCTATCGGCCAATCACATGGGCCGTCTCATCGACGATCTAATCAATCTCGGGCGCATCGGGCGTACATCGCTCAAGTTGGAGGAAACGGATCTCAACAAAATCGTTCGCCACAGCATCGCCGACCTGGAAAATGCCATCGGAAGCCGCCGAATTGAATGGGAGCTCCACGAGCTTCCGCCCTTCGCCTGCGATCCCGGACTGCTGAAGCTCGTCTTTACGAATCTGCTCTCGAACGCCGTTAAATTCACACGCACCCGCGAAACAGCCGTCATCGAAGTCGGCATGCGTGAGATAAACGGCGCGAAGGCGCTCTTCGTGCGCGACAACGGCGTGGGCTTCGATCCCAAGTATGCCGACAAGCTGTTCGGGGTCTTCCAGCGTCTTCATCGCCAGGATGAGTTCGAGGGAACCGGCGTGGGCCTCGCCACGGTGCAGCGCATCATTCACCGGCATAGCGGCATCATCTGGGCCGAAGCCGAGCTAGGCAAGGGCACTACGTTCTTCTTCACGCTAGAGAAGTCGAAGTTGCCCGGGGCGCACGAGGTGCGGGCCCTGAATCCCACTTTTCTCCACAGCAAGCCCACACCCGCGTGAGTGGCGGCCGGCGGCGTCGCTTCGCCGCTGCCGCGCCTCGCATCGAGCGCATGAAAGAAATCTAATCATTCGCGCCGGTCATCCGGCGCTGATAGCTGCCCTGCCAACGAATCGCAAGTGATGCTTCTTCCCAGGATGCCGATAAGGCCGTAGGGCTTTTCATTTGTGAAAAGTCCACTGTTCCGAATCCGAACTCGGAGTCCATGCGGATGCAGACTAGGGCCGTAGCCCCTGCGAAAGTGGAACGGCGATCGGTTCGGGAGCGATGGAAAATGGCCGATTCAGAGTGTGTTGAGATTCTGCTGGTGGAAGATTCAGATTCCGACGCTGAGCTGGCGTTGCATGCTCTTCGCAAGAGCAAGCTCGCCAACAAAATCCAGCACGTGCGCGACGGCGCCGAGGCTCTCGACTATCTCTTTTGCCGGGGCGCATACGCCGAGCGGAAGATCGAATGCGCGCCAACCGTGGTCCTGCTCGACTTGAAGTTACCGAAAGTAGACGGCCTGCAAGTGTTGCAGGCTCTGAAGAGTGACGCGCGCACGCGCGCCATCCCCGTCATCATTCTCACCTCATCCAAGGAGGAACGCGACCTGGTCAACAGTTACCAACTGGGCGTGAATAGTTACATCCAGAAGCCGGTGGACTTTACGCAGTTCCAGGAGGTGGTGCAACACCTGGGAATGTACTGGCTGCTCATCAACACCAAGCCGCCCGCAGCGGCATATCAGCCCAAATAAGAGCAGAGTGATGACAACCACAGGGCCCCCAAGCGAGGCAAAGCCTCTTCAGCTCTTGCTCGCCGACGACGACGAGAACGATATTGAGCTCTGCCTGCTCGAGCTCCGCCGGTACGGCATTCCGTTCCGCGCCGAAGTCACTTCGGATCTCGCCGACTTCCGCAGCAAGTTAACGAAACATCGGTACGACGTAGTGCTCTCCGACTATCGCATGAAGAGCTGGACGGGCATGGACGCCCTCGAGGAAATCCGCCAAGTCTGTCCCGGCACTCCGCTGATTCTTCTTTCCGGCACGCTGGGCGACGACCTCGCCGTCGAGTGCATCAAGAGCGGCGTCACGGACTACGTCCTGAAGCAACAGCTGGCCCGCCTGCCTGTGGCGCTCCTGCGCGCGCAGGATGAGCGCCTCCACCAGGAATCGGAAGTGCGCGCTCTAGCTTCTCTGCGCGAGAGCGAGATCCACTATCGCACTCTGGTTGAAAATGCTCCGGAAGCGATCGTGGTTCTCGATGTGGATAAGGACGTCTTCGTTGATTGCAATGAGAAGGCCCAGCGCCTCTTCCAGCATTCGCGCGAAGACTTTTTGCGGCTCGGCCCTGTGAATCTAAGTCCAAAGTTCCAGCCGGACGGCCGCGCGTCGAACGTTGCCGCGCGCGCGTATGTGGAAGAAGCGCTCGCGGGAGGTGTTCCGGCGTTTGAATGGGTACATTGCAATGCAAGCGGAGAGGAAATTCCTTGCGATGTTCACCTCGTGCTGCTCGCTTCGGCCACGCGCCGCCTGGTTCGCGGCAGCCTGGTGGACATATCGGCGCGCAAGCGGGCCGAGGCGGCGCTACGGGATACCGAAGCGCGCTACCGCGATCTGGTCAACAACGCGACCTACGGAATTTACTGGGTCTCACTGGAAGGCGAGCTGCTCGACGTAAATCCCGCGCTCGTTCGCATCATGGGATACGATTCGGCTGCCAGCCTGCTTGCCCTGAAGACCAGCGCCGCTCTCTTCGCTGATCCCTCCGTTCGCAACCGCTTGTTCGACGGATTTCGCAATCGCACGTCCAGTGGCAACTCCAAGGCCGAATGGAAGCGCAAAGACGGCAAGATCATCATGGTGCAGTTGAGCGGCCGCCTGGTCAACGATCCCGGCCGCAAAACGGACTGCATCGAGGTGATCGTTGAAGACATCACCGAGCGCGTGGCCCTCGAAAAACAGCTCGTCCAGGCGCAGAAATTCGAGGGCATCGGCCAGCTCGCCGGCGGCATAGCCCACGATTTCAACAACATGATCGGCGCGATCCTCGGCTGGGCGGAAATCGGGCTCGACGAGACCGAGGCCGAATCGCGGCTGCACCGGCATTTTGAGAAAGTCCGGCACCAAGCCGACCGCGCCGCCGCGCTCACCAAGCAATTGCTGGCATTCGCGCGCCGCCAAATTCTCGAACCGCGCGACCTTGATTTGAACAAATCGGTTTCCGAAACGCTCGGACTTCTGGAGCGCGTGATCGGCAGCAACATCGAAATCAAGACGCACCTGCCGGGGGATCTGGCGCTCGTCCGTGCCGACCCCACACAAATCGAGCAGGTGGTAATGAATCTCTGCATCAACGCACGGGACGCGATGGCGAGCGGCGGCTCGATCGCCATCGAAACATCCAACGTGCTGCTCGACGATTCTTGCCGCACCATCAATCCGCTCGCGAGTCCGGGTAGTTACGTGGTGCTCTCGTTGAGTGACACCGGCACCGGCATGAGCCAGGCCACGCTGGACCACATCTTCGAGCCATTTTTCACAACGAAAGAGCTGGGCAAGGGCACGGGTCTCGGTCTCGCGACGGTTTACGGTATCGTCCGCCAGCATGGCGGGTTCGTGAACGTGCACAGCGAAGTCGGCGTGGGGACTACTTTTCGAATGTATCTGCCGGTGAGCGCGTCGGCGAAGGCGTCGCCGGACCGCCTGGAAGATAACCGGCCGGCGCGAGGAGGATCGGAGACGATTCTGATCGTGGAGGATCACGAGGGACTGCGGCAACTCGCCATCGAAACGCTGACCAACCTTGGCTATCACGTTCTTATCGCTCGAGACGGTGATGAAGGCCTCCGTGAATTCGGAGCGCATCGCGATGAAATCGATCTCTTGCTGCTCGACGTGATTCTCCCGAAGGTCAGCGGGCCGGATATGTATTGGCGCGTCTCCACCGATAAGCCCGGCGTCCCGGTGCTTTTTGCCACTGGCTACGGAGCCGATATCGCATCGCTGCAGAAAGCGATCGATCAAGGGCTGCCCGTGATCCATAAGCCTTACACGCCGCGCGATCTTGGCCGGCGCATCCGCGAGTGCCTCGACGCGGCCGTCGTTGCCGCACATGGGCAAGTGACGGCTCGCGCTTCCAGCCGCAGCTAGCTCTTTTGGCTGGCACGTGTAGTGATCGAGCGGAAGCCGTCCTGTGCGGCCCCGGTGCCTGCCCGCCGACATGGGGCGGGTTTCGGCGGTGAACTTGCAGCCTCAAGCTTTGCCGAGCAACCGAACCTCGATCGGAAGTTCTGCACGAAGTTGTGTGCGGAGTTCTCTACGGATCCACGCCAGACTGCGATGCACAGATGGGTCTTGACACCGGCGCTGCATTGGTGTGAAATCCTCGCAGTTGAAAATAGCTTGCAAGTAGATTCCTGTCGGTTCTGATGTTCCAGCGAGAAGTCCGGGTGATGATGCTTCAGTGTTGCTGTTCACGCCTGGCACGATGCAAGCTGCGGAGCACTTAATAAAGTTAGCCGGAGCCCACGCCAGTCCACGGAAGCTGCCGATTATTACTTCGCACGAATTGCTGTACGGCGAGTTTCCGGGTTGGCTTGCTCCTGTTCCTGCTCTTTGCTGCTCCCGCTCACGATGACCAATTCGGATTAAGCGGGCCGGCGCGCTCGAGGATTCCTGCGGCGTGTCGGCCCCGCTTCTTTTAGCGGCGGCTTTTTCCAGAATGTCCGTGCGAGCTGTGCCAATCCCGCTGCACTCTTGACCCAGCCGGATCGGAATTTCCTGCTGCGAAAGCCCGTCGTGGGCAAACTCGATTTTTGCCTTTCCAGATGCGCGTGAAGCGCCATTTCTAATCGATACAAGTCACGATTCAAAAATCGCGTAACTCTTTTTTTATCACTTACATATAGAATTTCTAATCGATACAAAAACGCGGTTTTGAAAATCGCGATTTTTGAGCGATTTATGCGCTCTTTCAATGGAATTTCCGGCGCTGATCGAGCGGCAATTCGCGCGGCTGCCCCGCTCCGTGCCGGCGCCTGGTACCGCCCCGAAGTGTGACCACTTGCAGCTTCCCAGAAATCGTTTTCTTGGGAGTTTTAACGATAAAACCACACGATAGCCGTTGACAGGCTTTTGGGGCGTCTGATATACCATAATCCACGTGTGGTACCGGCGATGAGCCGGGTTGCTGACCGTAAGGCGCGGGAACCCAAAATCCCAGCATTCCGTTTCAGCAACACACCCCACCCACCCCGGGAGGTGATCGCCGCCAGGCTTTCACCTCCTTTATTTTTATAGGCTTACGACGCTTTCCCGGGCAGGGCTGTGGAAGCCTTCGGGCGTACCGCCGGGACTTGTGGAAACGCGTGGGTGCCGCAGCAGACTCGCTTTTCGCACTGCGGGAGGCCGCTTTCTTGAAACGCTTCCACGCCGCCGTTCACTATCAATCAGCCGAGCTTGTCTGCCCCAGCCGACGCGCTTCGCGCAGCGCCAAATCGCAAGATCTATCGAGCTACACCGAGACCGGCGGTGACCGCCATGGCGCTGTTGCGCAGGCCGCACAGATCGCGGAACCTTTACGCGACCTGCCGCTACGGCGCGGCTGCCGAGAGAATTCAGATGCTTCGACCGCACTCTGACGCTGCGAGGAATGCGAACGAGCGGAGCCGAAGCGCTGCGAGTGCGAAACCCGGCGAGGGAGCGCGCTTGCGTTCCGCGCCAGAGGAGGAGTTATAATGCGCCATTCGAGCGGGCCGGGAAGGCTCCGCGACTTCAGCGTGCTGCGCATTCCGCTGGGGAATCTCAATCCAGCGAAGGAGACGCACATGGGCCTGCAAATTTCGACACGCAAATCCGGCAGCGTCACCGTGATGGATTTGCAAGGGCGCATCACGATCGGATCGAGCAACGACGCGCTGGGGAACGAGTTGCGCCAATTGGCCGAGGATTCGATCTGTGACGTGATCGTGAATCTTGCGGGTGTGACGCAGATGGACAGCTCGGGGATCAGCACGCTGGTGCGGTCGTTCGTCACGTTTGAGCGCAACGGCGGCGGGCTGAAGCTCTTGAATCCGCTGGGGCACGTGAAGGAAGTGCTCGAGCTCACGCGCCTGATCAATTCCATTCCTACTTACACAGACGAAGAGAAGTGCGTCGCCAGCTTTCGCGGCGGCGGCGCCGCCCACGCGTGATTCCCCCATCGCTTGATTCGCCTCGAATGCTGAACGCGTAGCACGCGCATTGCGCCTTCGTGCTTGACATGTGCTGCACATGTGAATATGTTTGAAGCATGTCACGCATGATCCAGGTTCGCAACGTTCCAGACAATTTGCACCGTACGATAAAGGCGCAGGCGGCCATGGCCGGCATGACGCTTTCGGACTTTCTGCTCGCGGAGATCCGGCGATTGGCAGAACGGCCCACACTCGCGGAATTGCGGGAGCGCGTGCAGCGCCGCTCTGTGGTAAGCGGAGCAGAGCCCGCGGCTGTGGCGGTGCGGCGAGAGCGGGATGCGCGGTGATTGTGCTAGACGCCTCCGCGGCCATCGAGTGGCTTTTCCGATCGAAAGCCGGGATGAAAATCGATCGCCGAATTTTATCGGCTTCCGAAACCCTGCACTCTCCTCATTTGATCGACGTCGAGGTGGCTCAGGTGCTGCGGCGGTACGTTCGAGAGAAAACAATTGACGCTCAGCGAGGACAAGAGGCTCTGGAGGATTTCGGAGACCTACCGCTGAACCGCTATCCGCACGACTTCCTGATTGCGCGCGTGTGGGAACTTCGCGCGACACTCACTGCCTATGACGCGGTGTACGTGGCGCTTGCGGAGGTGCTCGGCGCTCCGCTGCTGACTTGCGATAGCAAGATCGCGTCCGCGCCGGGGCATCGCGCCAAAGTCGAAGTGGTGTGAACGCGGCGGCGACGCTGGCAACGACAATATTCTCATCTAGTGTGTCAACTTAGCCGCTGATCCCCACACCGATATAGGGTGTTGACACCGATTTCACCTTGTCGTTGGGCGACGGGCGGTCTGCGGCGGGATCGAGCTCGAACTCCACATCTATGCGAATGTAGGGGCATTTGCGATAGCTGTAGTTCATCTTGTCGCTCGTCTGTAATCCGCCGCCGGGTTGGAAAAGCTCCTCGAGCTCGCGTCGCGTCGTCCCGACCTTTATGTTCTGGGAATCCCGAAGAGCGGCTTCGACGAGGTCACAGCAAGCTGGTGGATTGCTGGGGCCTTGTGTCGGCGCTGGGGTGGAGAGTGAGCCGAGCGCTCCGAACACAATCACCAGGACAAATAGTCTGTAGCCCATGTCTAACCCTCCTATTTTTACTGCGCAAACGACTAAGCCGAGTGGCAAATTCAGGAGTCTCGATCTTAGAACCGCGAGTCGGGGTAACCTCATGGCCGTTGCCAGAGGTTGCCCCGTGGCCGTTCGACCCTCCCATCTAAGAAGCGATCGACGTCGGTCTATTGCGATTCTAACTTTGTGAATTCGGAGTAAGATTCAGAACACAGTTCATGACGCTTAAATATAAATCCTGGCGAGCTGCTGCACTGGCGGGCTGCGCCATACTTCTTGCTCTTGGGGGCGTGTTGATGGTTCCTGCTGCTGGGGCGCAAGACGCACTTCCGGCCGCGCCCACGGCCAAAGTATTGATGACGGATAGCCGCGAGGAAGCGATCGAATTCCTCGCGGCGGATGCCGCGCGGGCGATTCGTCTTTCTGCAGAATCGAAATTCCCGGACATTTCCGGGAAGCCACCCGGCCGGCTACAGGTGGTGGTGGCCGGCATCTCGGGCGAACGAGCAAAATCGAGCGAACTGGGAGATGAGCTTGCTCACGAGTTTTCGGATGCGCTCAGCGAAAAAGCGATCGGATTCAAAGTTGTGGACCGAACCGATTTCGTTGAGAAAATGGTCGCTGACCATCTTTCGCCGGACTCGTTTGCCGAGAAGGGCATTTGGAGATGTTACGGCCTTGATGACAAGAATGCGGTGGTAGTTCTGGGGGATATTGCGACCGGAACGGACGGCGCAGTGCTTCATCTGCGGGCCACTCGATTGATCGATATGAAAGTTCTCTACGACAATCAAGTGCGGTTTCCCGCGCCTACCCAGGCGGAGGCGCAAGCCGCGCGCCCGGGAGAGATTGATCCGCAGAAGTGGATCGGCGAGAAACCTTACTGGTCCGCGCCAAGCACTGATGAGAACGCGAAGAAGACACCAGTGTATTTAGACGAGAAAGGCCTTCCAGGATACACACTGCCGAGGTGCCTCGAGTGTCCTTTCGCGGGTTTTTCAAGTGAGGCGAGCGTCGCGAAGACTCAAGGAACCGTCCACATGCGCGTGGACGTGAGCGCCGAGGGACAAGCGAATAAAGATCTGGATTGAAGCTGGGCTTCCTTGTGGCTTGAACGATTCTGCAGTAGAAGCTGTCTCGCACTGGAAATTGCGGCCTGCGACGGGGCCGGACGGAAAGCCGGTCGAGGCGATCGTGAACGTCGAAGTTTCTTTTCATCTCTACTGAGGTTGCCGATAGCAACGCGGATGTGTCGCGCCCGGGGCGCTCCGGGGATTTTTTCGCCCGATCGTCCCACACCTCACGGTGTGGGCTAGCTGAGTGCCGCACCTCCGGCGCTGAGAAGTTTCTGTAGAAACTGGATGTGCGGTGCGAGCCAACTCCTCTCACAGAAGCGATCGAGCTCCGCTCCGAGGGCTATTGGACTTTGGACCAAGATGAGTCGGGATTGAAGGTCGAGATGGCGGGCGCGAGCTTGGGAGTCGCGGGGCCGAGAGATTTTTCGTAGATGACGCCGTCTTGGCTGACGATGAACGTCTTCACGCCGGAGGCGCGAAATTCGGCGGGGAAGGCGAGAATGGCGAACCCGCCGGTCATTTTCCCGTCGACAACGTAAGAGCGAGCGCCGCCGCGCGCGCTGGGACCTTGCGCGGTGAGGATGCGGAAATAATATCCGCGGAAAGGAGCGCGGTCGGAGGCGTCGTCGCTGGCGCGTGCAACGAGCGGGCCTGCCGGACTGGGGTCGTCGGGCCCGGACGTGGGCCAATAGAGACCGTCGTGAGTGCCTTCGCTGCAATTGAATTTGCGAGCGAATTCGTGATCGCCGGAGGCGCCGAGATCGCGGGAATAATGATCGTTCTGGGCGTCGACGATGGCGCGCAGGGTATCCATCGTTTCCATTTCGTTTTGGCCAATGCGGCGGTAAAGGATTTCTCGGCGGCCGAGGTCGGCATCGAAATACCAGACGCCGGAGCGATGCACCAGCGGAACGGGCAAGGGCCAATTTTCCGCGCCGACGTAGAGAGTGGTTTCGTTGTCGGGCTCGCGGACAAAGCGGTGCATTTCGTCGTACTTCTTTACGAACATTTCCGTTTCGGATTTGCGTTGGGCGGGATCGTCGGTCCACATGACGATGTCTTTTGCCGCAGGACCGAGGATCACCAGTATGCCGCTCTCGTCGTTGTCGTGCGCCGCTTTGTAGAGCGCGTCGGCGGCTTCCTGTGGCGAAGAGAAAGTCTTGCAGTGAGGCATCACCTGCGCGGGTTTCGGAGATGCGTTCGTAGCGGAAGGGGTCGCGCCGGAATCGGATTGCCCCTGGGAGCTGCTCGCGGCGAGTAGCGCGAGAGCCAGCAAAAGCGCGAAAGCACCTACGAACGAAAACGCCGATGTCGTCCAATCAGAAAACGCACGAGTCTGAGTCGATTCACGTCGCATGGCTTGTCCTTCTATGAATTCGCGAATTGGTTGATCGTCGATCACACGAACGATTTCTAGAACGGTATCCGAAACTATCTATGCCGACCGCCGCCGCCGTGGAATCCGCCACCACCATGGAAACCACCGCCGCCAAATCCGCCGCCGTGAAAGCCTCCGCCAAAGCTGCTTTGGCCGCGCGCCGAGAAGCTGCGCGAACTTCCTCCGTGCCCATAGCCACTGAAGACGCCGGAGCGACCCCCACGATCGCCACGGGGCTCGCCAAACCCGCGAGCGGCGCGGCCATCGCGCGGAGCGGGACGTGCGAAGCCTGGATAGCCGCGATAGTAATAGCCGCGGTTAAAGAATGCGGGGCCGTAGTGGTAGTAAGGAACGCCAGCCCACAGGATTCCGCGGCCGTACCAATCAATTCCCCAGCTTCCCCATCCCCAGCCGAACCCGAGAAACGGTCCGATGCCGAAGCCGACGTTGAAATAAAGGCCCGGGCCCTCCCACCAAACGCCGGGAACGCCCACCCATCCGGGCCAGGGATCGATCGGATATCCGTAAACGACCCAGGGATCGTACGCGGGAACGTAGACCACGTTGGCGTCGGGGCGGGATGGCTCGATGGTGATGTAGCCGTCTTTATCCTTCACTTTGATTTGATCGTTGCTCTTGAGATTACCGGATTTTTTCGCCTCGCGGCGCATGGCCTGGATGGCGTTCATCACGTCGGAAGACTGATTGCTGTAGGCGTCGCCGAGTTCGGAAGTCCACGAGAGGTTCGAGGCCAAATTGCGGAGGACAGGAGGAAAGGCCAGGAGTTCCTTGACGCTTGGGTCCCAAGTCTGGCGGTCGGCGCCATTGGCGATTTCATCGGGCGAGAGACCGCCGCGAGGCGCGAGCCAGCTATTGGCCTCCACGATCTGCGGAGGAAAGCCTGAGGCGGCGAGAATCGAGGCGACGAGCGAATCCGGGTAGAGAGCGATCGGCGCCACGACGCGTTGCAACTGCTCGGGCGTTTCTGTTTCGTAAGGCTGTGTCGCTTGAGCGGGAACTTGCGGCGTTGGAGCCGAAGGTAGCGCAGGAGCGGGGGCTTGCGCAGGTGGCGCAGGAGCAGCGTCCTGAGCGGCAACGATATAAAGGGATGAAAACGCAAAAAGAGCCAACATAAGCGTCGTGAAAATTTTTGTTCGTTTCATGGCAAGACGAGTCACCCGCGAATTATTTGGAACTTCTGCCCACGCGTTTGAGATGCCAGGGATTGCGGGGAAGTTACGTCGAAATTTCTATTAAAGAAGATGCGGTGGCGTCAGGAGTTTTTCTTGAGTTCAGCGAGGACGAGCTTGGCGACTTCCTTCAATGTGTCAAAGACGCCGTTGCCGTTAATGGCGGTGGCTTCGAGGGCCGGCTCACCTTTTACGTTCAATTCTTTTTTGAGCGAATCGACGGGCAGGATATTCGGAAGGTCGCGCTTATTGAGCTGCAGGACGTAGGGAATCGTATTGAAATCGAGATTGTGATCCTTCAAGTGCTCGCGCAGGTTATCGAGCGTTTCGAGATTGGCGTCGAGGCGCTCTTCCTGAGAATCCGCGACGAAGACAACGCCATCCGCGCCTTTCAAGATGAGGCGGCGGCTGGCTTCGTAAAAAACCTGTCCGGGAACGGTGTAGAGATGGAAGCGCGTGCGAAAACCGCGTACTGTTCCGAGGTCCAGCGGAAGAAAATCGAAGAAAAGGGTACGGTCGGTTTCGGTGGCAAGCGAAACCATCTTTCCCTTTTGATTCGTACCAGTATGCTCGTAGATCCACTGCAGGTTGGCGGTTTTGCCGCCGAGACCCGGACCGTAATACACAAGCTTGCAGTTAATCTCGCGAGCGGGAAAATTAATGAACGGCACGATTTCCTCAGAATTCTGGCAGCGGTTGTCTTTATAGCATAGGCACGGCCATGGGCCAACGCGTGTGCAGGGCGTTGCTTCGCAATTGACAACTCCGGCAGCGCGAGGAGGTTAGGCGGCGCCGCGGTGGGAGTTCGCCCGGCACGAGATATCCTCCTTCAAAAAGGGGCACCGAAGGCGCACATTGACGCAATTGCGGGACTTTGCTATGTTGCGAGAAGTGGTTCCTCGGAGCCCGAAATTGAAGCGTAACGCAACGAAATCCTCTCACACGTCGGCAGGCAGGCATAAGTCGCTGAAAAACAAGGGGTTATCTAGCGGCGCGAAGGCGAAAGCGGCCCCGCCGGATCCGCTGGCGCCGCTGCGGCAGGCGCAAATGAAGCTTTACGAGGAAGCACTTAAACTCTTCCAACAGCAGAAGTTCCATAAGGCGAAGGAGTCGCTCGAGCGAGTGCTGGAAGGGCCGACGAAGGAGCTTGGGGACCGCGCGCAGATGCATCTACGGATTTGCGAGCAGCGGATCTCGAAGATGCCTGCGGCCTCGCCGAAATCGGCCGAGGATCACTACACGCAGGGCGTGGCGCTAATGAATCTGGGGCGCTGGGATGAAGCGCGCGAGCATTTGGACCGCGCGCACAAGGCTGCGCCGAAAGCGGATCACATTATCTACGCGATGGCGGCGCTCGATTGTTTGACTGGCGAAGCAGATTCGGCGATGGAGAATTTGAAGATCGCGATTCAGCTGCGTCCGGAAAATCGCTACCACGCTCGCAACGACGAAGACTTTTCTTTCTTGCAGGAAGACCCGCGGTTCACAGAACTGCTCTACCCCGAGCGAGACGGATCGGCGGGCTAGCTTCCCTTTTCTTCAGTGAAAAAATCATTGCAAGTGCGTACCCGGCCAGTCCGAATTGTGGCGCTCGGAGGCGGCACGGGCCTATCCGCGGTGTTACGCGGGCTGAAAGAGCACGTCGCGCGGCGAAAAAAAGATCGCGTGACGCACCCGATTTCTGATCTTACTGCCGTGGTGACCGTGACGGATGACGGCGGGAGCTCCGGCAGACTGCGACGCGAATATCGCGTGCTGCCGCCGGGCGACATCCGAAATTGCATGGTCGCTCTCTCGAAAGACGAACACCTCCTCAGCAAACTTTTTCAATATCGCTTTCCCGGAGGCAAGGGCCTGGAGGGCCACAGCTTTGGGAATCTTTTTTTGACGGCGCTGACGAACGTCACGGGAGATTTTCCGGAGGCGGTGCGCGTGTCGTCGCAAGTGCTGGCGATTCGCGGGAGGATTTATCCTTCGACGGCGCAGAACGTGACGCTCGAAGCGAAGTTGGACGATGGAACGACAGTGGCGGGCGAGACGAATATTTCAAGTTCGCAGACGCGGATTCGTGAAGTTCGGCTGCGGCCGAGACGAGTGCGGCCGGTGCCGGAAGTGCTGGACGCTTTGCGCAGGGCTGACTTGATCCTCGTAGGTCCTGGGTCGCTCTACACGAGCTTGATTCCCAACCTGCTGGTGGACGAAGTGGTGGACGTGATCGTGCATTCACGGGCGAAGTGCGTTTACATCGCGAACCTGATGACGCAGCCGGGCGAAACGGAGCATTACTCCGTGGCAGATCACGTGCGCGCCATCTATCAGCACACGGGGCGAGCGATTTTCGATTACGTGGTGACGAGCCGGTCGCAGGTACCCGGGACTCTGCTGCGCCGATACCGAGCCCAGGGCGCCGAGCCGGTGGATAGCTCGATTGACGAGCTGCGACGGATGGGCTTGCGTTGCGTGGAGGGAGATCTGCTGCAACACGACGGGGTGGTGCGGCACAACCAGGCACGGCTGACCAAGCTGCTGATCGATTCGTTTGTAAAGAACGGCGCGCGCGGCTGATTTTCGGTAGACCGAGCTTGCGAACGAGGCATTGGCGCGCGGAAAGTTCCAAGTCGAAACAGAACACAAAGATGCAATAGAGACGCACGGCGAGTTGTTGCGCCGGTCTGCGGGTGTTCGTATACTGACCGGCGCTGTAACAAGTGTTCGCATCCGTGAATTCGACGAGAATTGCCCGCCGGAGCGAATGGCGAGGATCGATGCACTAGCGCGAAGCAGTCGGGGAGGGCGCGATGAGTGTGGCCGCACACGATGAATTGAATGTCTACCAGTCCGCAGAGGCGCGATTTGAAATCGCGGCGCAGAAGCTGGGGCTCGAAGACGGCCTCTACCGGTATTTGAAATATCCGAGCAAGGAGATCACGGTCTATATTCCGGTGGCGCGGGACAACGGGCAGCTGGAAGTGTTCGTTGGCTATCGCGTGTTGCATAACAACGTGCGCGGCCCAGGGAAGGGCGGAATCCGGTTTGCGCCGGATGTATCGCTCGATGAAGTGCGCGCGCTTGCGGCATGGATGACCTGGAAGTGCGCGCTGGTGAACATTCCGTTCGGCGGGGCGAAGGGTGGTGTGATTTGCGATCCTTCGAAATTGTCGAAGAACGAACTGGAACGGATCACGCGGCGCTACACGGCTGAACTCAGCGAATGGCTCGGTCCGGAGCGCGATATTCCAGCGCCGGACATTGGCACTAACGATCAGACGATGGCGTGGGTGATGGACACTTACGCGATGCACGTGCGGCAAGCGACTACAGCCGTGGTGACCGGGAAGCCGCTCGAATTGGGAGGTTCGCAAGGCCGTAAAGAAGCCACCGGGCGCGGCGTGATGATCTGCTGCGACAAGGCTCTCGAGCGCTTCAAGATGAAGCGCGAAGGCTGTCGCGTGATCGTGCAGGGTTTCGGAAACGTGGGATCGCAGGGCGCGCTGCTGATGCATGCGGCGGGGTACAAAATCATAGGGCTGGCGGACATTCACGGCGGGCTCTACAACGACAAGGGCTTTGACATTCCGAAAGTGTACGACTGGGTGTACGGGCAGAAGAAGAAGCTGCAGGATTATCCCGAAGGTGGCGAGAAGACGAGCGCGCAGGAAGTGCTCTTTCACCCGTGCGACATATTGGTGCCGGCTGCGACGGAGAACCAGATCACAACGCAGAATGCGCAACGCGTAGACTGCAAGATTCTGTGCGAGGGCGCGAACGGTCCGACGACGGCGCACGCGGATTCCATCATCCAGGACAAGGGAATCTTCGTGATTCCCGACATTCTGGGGAACGCGGGTGGCGTGACGGTGAGCTACTTCGAATGGGTACAAGATCGACAGGGCTTTTTCTGGCGCGAGCGAGAAGTGAACGAGCGGCTGCAGGATGTGATGGAGAGCAGCTTCGATCAGGTGGTCCGCTACCGCGAGGCGCACAAGGTGAACAACCGGATCGCGGCCTACATGGTGGCGATCGATCGCGTGGCACAAGCGTTGAGACTGCGCGGAATCTACGCGTAGAATAGCCGCGAGCATCCACTTGCTGCGGAGGAAGAACTGAACCCCGATTCAATATCGCCGGGTGCGCTGAAGACCGAGGACGAGCACCGGCGCGACATCTGCGCGGTAGGGCGATGGATTCATCAGCGCGGGTATGTCGCCTCCACCGACGGGAACATTTCGCTGCGGCTCGATCCGCACCGCATACTGACGTCTCCGACCGGCATCAGCAAGGGAATGATGGCCGCGGACGATCTGGTGATCACGGATCTCGAAGGCAACAAGCTGAGCGGACGGCGCAATCCCTCCTCTGAACTTGCGATGCATCTCCTGATTTACCGGCGGCGGCCGGATATCAATGCAGTGTGCCACGCGCATCCACCGGTAGCGACGGGGTACGCGTCCGCCGGACTGGCGCTGAACAAAGCGATACTCGCGGAGCTGGTGCTATCGCTCGGTTGCGTTCCGGTGGCGCGCTACGGAACGCCGGGAACTCCGGAGCTGACGGACGCGATCGAGCCGCTGGTGCAGAGTTACGACGCGATACTGATGGCGAATCATGGCGTGGTGACGTGCGGCGCGGATCTGCTTTCGGCGTTCTTCCGGATGGAGACGACCGAGCACTTCGCGCTGGTGGCGCTGGTGACCGAGCTGCTCGGGAAACAGGTCTTGCTTTCCGGCGGAGATGTGGAAAAATTGCTCGCGGCGCGGGCGCGTTATGGGGGCCAGACGGCGGCGCCGACGACAGCCGAGTGTCCGGTGACATCGGATGCGTCTGATGAATCGAGCGCTGCGGCTGCTTTGGGTTCGGAGCGGATCACGCTGACGCGACGCGAACTCGAGACGCTGATCGACGAAGCGATTCAGAAGGAACGTTCGCGGCTACAGCGATTTTGCAACCTTGACTGAGATTGCCGGCTGAGTTTCGGAAGAGCAACGCGGTTCGCTGAATCGAAGGATTCGGCGGAGGAGCGAGAATGGGCGAAGCACTGGGAATGATCGAGACGCGCGGCCTGGTGGCGATGATCGAGGCTTCGGACGCGATGGTGAAGGCGGCCAAGGTCACGCTGGTGGGCTGGGAGAAGATCGGCTCGGGCTACGTCACAGCGATGGTACGAGGCGACGTGGCCGCGGTGAAAGCGGCGACGGATGCCGGAGCGGCGGCGGCGCGGCGCGTGGGCGAGCTTATTGCGGTGCACGTGATTCCGCGGCCGCACCAGTCGCTCGAAGACGTGCTGCCTATCGGCAAGTCCGCGATGGCGGCGGCGAAGTAGTTTTGCCGGCGGCTTCGTGACGGCGCGCGGGAGCGGTGGACGCGCCCGGAGTAGCATCTCCTTCGGACTTTGCGAAATTCGAATGTAGCCTATGATTCTCGCCCGCATCGTCGGCACTGTAGTTTCCACGCGCAAGGACCCGCGCCTCGAAGGCAAGAAACTCCTCATCGTCAAGCCCATCAACCCCGAAGGCGGGGATGAGTCCGGCTATTTGATCGCGGTGGATACGGTGGATGCTGGGTTCCGCGAGACTGTGCTGGTGGTGAGCGGAAGCTCTGCGCGAATGGCGGCGGAATGCAAGGATCGTCCCGTGGACGCGGCGATTATCGGGATTGTGGATGCCGTGAAGCTCGACGCGCTACATGAAGCCGAGCTCGCCGCGGCGCGGAAGAAGTGATTCGCTTCAACGGATAGCCAAGGACTTCGCCAAGTGCAGCTAGGGCGCGTGATCGGGAATGTGGTGGCGACAATGAAGAATGAGTCGCTAATCGGGCAGCGGTTTCTGATCGTGCAGCCGATTGACCGAAACGGGCGCGACAAAGGCAAGGCGCTCGTGGCGCTCGATTCCGTCGGTGCGGGCGCAGGTGAGACTGTCTATTGGTGCAAGGGCAAGGAAGCGAGCTTTCCATTTTTGCCTGTGGAAGTTCCCACCGAAGCGACGATCGTCGGCATTGTGGATGAAGTGAACCTGGCCGGGCCAACCGGGAAAATCTGAATGCTTATTGGACGCGTGATCGGCGACGTGGTGGCGACGCAGAAAGCGCCATCGCACGAAGGGCGGAAAATTCTGTTCGTCCAGCCGCTGCAGCTCGATGGGTCCGACCGCGGCGAGGCAGTGCTCGCATTGGATGCGGTGGACGCAGGCGTCGGCGATCGAGTGCTCCTGGCGACAGAAGGCTACTCGGCGATGACAGCGGTGGGGCGTCCAAATTCGCCGATTGACGCAGCCGTGATCGGAATCATCGATTCGATTGAATTGCTCCCCGGCGTGAAGTGAATTTTCCTACCTGATTCCTAAGCCACAAAAAAGAAAACGGGCGACAATCGCATGCGCGAAAGCCGCCCGCATCTTAAGGTCTGCAACTTGGGTTACTGCTGGCCGTTGGCCGTTGTGGATTCGGAGATGGAGGCGAAGCGCGTCTTGCCGATGAAGTGAACTTCCTTGATCGACTTGCCGTCGCCGTCGGTGATGATGGCGGAATACTGCGACTTGCCCGATTCATCTTTCCATTGCAGCGGAGCTTCCGCCACGGTCTTGCCGTCTTTCATGACTGTCAACTTATTGTCGTCAGCCTTCACCTCGTACGTTCCGGGCTTGAGCTGTTTGCCTCCCAGGGTCGCGGGGTTCAGGAGATCCATCGTAGCGCTCACGGTGGACTTGTTCTTGTTACCGTTGTTGCCGCGGGCGGCCGCGGGAATTACGAGCGCCACCAGAGCGAGAGTGGTGATTGCCAGTTGCATCGCACGTCGGGACATCGTCGAATCCTCCTTGATCTCAATCGCCCCTTGCACGTGATTAGACGCAACGATGCGCGAGCGGAAAGCAGAATCGCCAATGTTTTACGCAAGAAAACGCGCACCGCGAAAAAAGTTAGCAAAGATTTCAAGAGCGGACAGTGTTCGTCCGAGAGCGAACAGTGTGCGCGGATTTTTTGCAAGTGCGCTTACGTGAAAATTCGAAAGTGCGCACGCGTATCCGAAAATTCGTATAGAGGCGTGTTTCATTGTGCGAGGCGACGGGCACAATATGGCGCTATGCTGCGCAGCGGCCACGACGGGCGTTCGTTGACACACTTTGACCGCTGCTCGATAATCATTCGACATGATTGGCTCACTCCGCGGAAAGCTGATCGAGAAGCGTCCCAACCAAGCGCTGATTGATGTGGGAGGCGTAGGTTACCAGGTACAGATTCCGCTTTCGACGTTTGCTGCAATCGGAACACTTCATAGCGAAACTATGCTCCTGGTTCACACGCACTTGCGGGAAGATCAGCTGGCGCTCTACGGATTCGCGACGGCGCGCGAGAAGCAATGTTTCGAGCTGCTGATTTCGGCATCGGGTGTGGGACCTTCGCTCGCGTTGAAAATTCTTTCCGGCATGAGCATCGAAGAAATGGTTCCGGCGATCCGTCGCGGAGATTTGGCGCAACTCACGCGCATTCCCGGTGTAGGCAAAAAGACCGCGGAGCGCATGGTCGTGGAATTGCGCGATAAACTGGCGGCGATCGATGTGCCGGAAGCAGGAAAACCGGCGGCACGCTCGCAGCTTGAGGCAGACGTTTCTTCCGCACTCATGAACCTAGGCTACGATGAGCGGGCCGTGGAGCGCGCGGTGGAAAAAGTGCGCGCCGGCGCGGATGGAGATTTCGAGAAACTTCTCCGCGATTCGCTGCAGGTTCTGGGTGGCTCGGCATTGCAGAAAGGCGCCGGCGCCGGACGATGAAGCCCGCGATTGAATTGGCGGAGTGCTGAACGATGCATGAAGGGCAAGCCAAGGGGCGAATGACTGACCGCATCATTTCCGGGCGCGCGTTTGATGAAGACGCGCGGATTGAAGCGAGCGTGCGCCCGACGGCGTTCGCTGACTACATCGGGCAAGACCGCGTGAAGGAAAATTTGCACATCGCGGTAGAGGCGGCGCGGGCGCGCGGCGAGGCGCTCGATCACGTGTTGCTCTACGGGCCGCCGGGGCTCGGGAAGACGACGCTGGCACAGATTCTGGCGCACGAGATGGGCTCGTCGATCAAGGTCAGCTCGGGGCCGTTGCTCGAGAAGAAAGGCGATCTTACGGCGGTGCTGACGTCGCTCGATTTGCGCGACTTTCTCTTTCTCGACGAGATTCACCGCCTGCAACCGGCGCTTGAAGAGATTCTTTATCCCGCGATGGAAGATTTTCGCGTGGACCTGATCATCGGGCAGGGACCGGGCGCCCGCGTGCATCCATATCAGCTGAATCGCTTCACTCTAATCGGTGCGACGACGCGGGCTGGGCTGATCATGGCGCCGCTGCGTTCTCGATTCGGCATCGTGCACCGGCTGGAGTTTTACACGCCGGAAGATTTGCGGCGGATCATCGAGCGTTCCGCGCAGATTTTGAGCATCACGATCGATGCGGACGGCGCGTGGGAAATCGCGCGACGAAGCCGCGGAACGCCGCGCGTGGCGAACCGGCTGTTGCGACGCGTGCGCGACTATGCGGAGGTGCGCGCGAAGGGACACATCACGCTAGGAGTGGCGCGCGACGCGCTGGCAATGCTTGGAGTGGACGAGCACGGTCTCGATGAAGTGGATCGCAACCTGATGCTGACGATCCTCAAGAAATATTCAGGCGGGCCGGTGGGGCTGAACACGCTGGCTGCGTCACTAAGCGAAGAGGAAGATGCGATCGAAGAAATCTACGAACCCTACCTGATGCAGATGGGCCTGATTGACCGCACGCCGCGCGGACGCGTGGCTACCGCTCTCGCCTACAAGCATTTTGGCATTCCGCTGCCGGAAGGGCGGACTCGCGAAGAATCAGCCGGGCGCCAGCCAGAGCTCTTTTCATAGGTTGCACTCCTTTTTCCGAAGCATAAGGGCGACAATTCCATCTGTGGCGTTCCTCCGCGCTCACACTTACACTTGATGTTACACATCGGAATGTGTAGAATTAAAGTGCGTCGCGAAGGAGGCCAAATGCCGACGAACCTCGCTCTGGATGACCGCTTGATCGAAGAGGCCAGAAAGCTCGGCCGACACCGCACAAAAAAAGACACGGTGAATGCCGCTTTAGACGAATACATTCGACGGCGGAAGCAGCGAGGAGTTCTGTCTCTTTTCGGGTCGATCGATTACGACGCCGATTACGACTACAAGAAGGCGCGCCGGACCAAGCGATCGTGAACGTCCTGGTGGACACGTCGGTGTGGTCGTTGGCTTTCCGCCGCCGCGCGCATCAGTTGAATCCGGGCGAATCAGCTGTCGTGGCCGAACTGGCGGAATTGATTCGGGAAGGCCGGACGCGAATTATCGGCCTGATTCGCCAGGAGCTACTCTCCGGCATTCCGTCCACGGCGCAATATGAAAGACTGCGCATTGCGCTCAGTGCGTTTTCTGACGAGCCGATCGCTACCGCTGACCACGAAGCCGCCGCCAAGGCCGCAAATGCATGCCGAGCGAAAGGAATCTCCGCTTCGCTCGTGGACATTTTGATCGCAACGGTCGCACTGGAACGGTCGTGGTTGGTATTCACTAGGGACCCTGATTTCCAGGCCATTTCCAAGGTGACTCGCCTCAAGCTTCACAAGCCGCGGAACTGAAGCACTTGCGCCGCGATTATTGCTGAGCCATCTCGCAGAGTTTCTGCACCGTCTTCCAATTGCGCGTGGTGGTCCGCATGGCGAGGGCTTTATCGAGCAAGTAGAGTTTCGAGTCGGCGAAACCGTCGGGGCAATGCAGATAGATTTCCTTGCCGGCGCAGTGGAATCTCTCGTTGCCGAGATCCCTGGCGCGCAGGGCATCGAGAGCTTCTCCCGCCGGAGCGTTCTGCAGGAAGGAAACGGCCAGACGCTTCGTGTCGATTCCTTTTTCTTTGAGGAACGGATTTCCGACGAGCACTCTTGCCATTTCGGCAGCGCTGCGGGCGATCACGGTGACGGGCAGGCGAGTCTCACCGGCAAGTTTGCGTTCGAGTTTGGCGGCCCACGCTTCGGCGCTGCCAGGAGCTTCGAAGACCACGTTACCGCTTTGAATGTACGTTTGCACATTTTTCATGCCGATTAGCGTGCAGATCTCGCGCAGGCGATCCATCTTGAGTATGTTGTTGCCTACATTGATGCCGCGCAGGAGCGCAACCATTCGTGCCATGAGAATCCTCCTTCCAAGCGGGTCCGCTACTGGCGCGCAGAACCTCTAGGCGGTCGCGGGCTGGTCTTCCGGGAACAACGCCGTGAGCGCGAGGCCGACGGCGATGCCGATCGCAATTTCGATGAAGCGATGCACGGCGATGATCCAAGCCGCCTGTGTCCTCTCGACCAGAAAAATAATCGCGAGTGTGATGCCGGTGTAGCGATAGGCATTGCGCTCCAGGCGGAGCAAGGCGCAAATCGCGCCGGATACGAACATACCGAGGCCGAAAATAAGCGCATTCGGGCCGAAATGGCCGGCGAGTAGGGCGCCGAGAGCGGCGCCAATGGCGGTTCCTGCGAGCCGCTGCTTGGAAATCGTCCAGGCCGCGCCGAGCGTGGACTGCATGATGACGATTGTGGTGATCGGCGCCCAGTAGGATTCCGGCAGCCTGCAGAGACGCGCGATGAGCAACGACGCGACCGAGGCAACGGCCGTGAGCGCGACGTGCTTGAATTCCTTGCGGTCGGGCCGCGACCACTTCCAAAGGCTGATTTGGGCCATACGTCCTCCGGTGGCTCGCTATTCTCTCAATTCTATGCGAGAGGATGCCAATTCGCGGTGGGCCTGCGCGGAGCTACACTAAGCGATCGAGCACCGCTCCACTGGGCACACGAATGACGACCGTCTATCTATCGCTTGGGGCAAACGCGGGAGACCGCCAGGGGAATATCGCGCGCGCGATTGAAGCGCTTGGATTGCGCGGCGTGAAGGTGGTGAGGCGATCTTCGCTTTACGAGACCGAGCCGGTGAATGCGCGCGGCGGATGGTTTCTCAATTGCGCGGTGCAAGCGGAGACGGACACAGCGCCCGGAGAGCTCATGACGACCCTGCTCGATATCGAGCGATCGCTCGGGCGCGAGCGCAGCCCCGCAGCGCGCGAGCGGAGCAGCGAATTGCGAGAGGAGCGCGTGATTGACCTGGACATACTCCTATTCGGAACGCACGTGTTGCGGACGCCCGAGCTTGAGGTGCCGCATCCGCGGATGGCGGAGCGCCGGTTCGTGCTCGTGCCGCTGGCCGAAATCGCGCCCGAACTGCGGCACCCCGTGCTGGATAAGACCATCGCCGAGCTACTGACGGCTACGCGTGATCGCACCGCGGTGAGACCTGCGGCCTCGCCACACGGATGAGCGGTGCCATGCCGCGCGGCGGTTTCCTCTGCGCCTCGCCCCTCGCCTATGCGACTAGCTCGCGTGGACTACACGTACCCAGTGCAACGTGATGGGCTTCGGCTCGAGCGCTTCGATTTGGATTTCGGCGAAGCGGCCACGCGTCTCTTCGCGCCAGAGATAGACGCCCGGTTCGCTCTCCTCGCGGATGTGTCCCGAGATCGGGCGGAGAAAATCTTTAGCGTCGGCGAGCGCAGCTTTTTCCTTCGAGCGCTGCCGCGTGAGAGCTTCCACAACGTAGCTGCGCAAGAGCTTCGGCCAATAGTTCTCGAAGAGTTCGGATGAAGCAAACGCGTCGCTCCAGACGACTTCGTCGCCATAGGCCACCACGACTCAGATGGGGCGTCCGTCTTTTTGTGCAGAGACGGCGCGATCAAAACGGCGTTCGATTTCCTGGGCAAAGGTCTCGACGGAATCCTCGACCTTCGGCGCGCTGTAGATTTTCTGGTAGGACTGCGTGGGGGCAGCGGCGCGGCTCGTGGCGATTTCCGGCGCTTCCGCGGTGACGGTGACAGACTGATTCACGGTTCCCACGCCTGAGGCGATGCCACCGCCTACGGTGGCCCACACCTGGCTCTGGTCTTGTTCGAACGCTGCTTTGTCGCGGACGGTGGGATGCACCATCATTTTCGCTTCTGCGAATCGGTCGGAACCGCCGGTCCAGCGACCGTGTTCGACACAGAACACGTCGAGCGGCAGCGGCTCGGCGCCGACGGGCACAATGCGATCCTTGCCGATGATGCGGTCCTGCTTGCCGCCGGAGACGACCTCGCCGGCGAGCAAGAGCAGAGGACGCTTGCCGCGATTGACGAGAACGAGCTGATTTACCTGCGGACCGGAATACTGAGCGGGCGCGGGAGCGCCGTCACGCGTACGCCGCAGGTAGCTGCCTTCCTCCGTAACAAGCGCGTCGCCCGAAGCGAGAGCCTGATCGAGCGTGGCGAAACCGGCGGTGTCGGCTTCGAGCCCGGACATTACGGGGAAAACCGTCAGCCCCTCGTAAGAAATGCCGTCCTGTACTTGCCAGTTCTTATCTTCGGTTTTGGCTGACTCGACCGTGATTGGCATTGAAGATTTCGAGCTGTGTTTGCCGAAGCCACGAGCCGAAAGAGCCGTTGCAAGGACTACTGCGAGACTTCCCATCAACACGATTGCGAGAATTCTGAGCTTGCTTTGCATTGCGGAACCCTCCTGCTTCACCGCGAAGCTGTGCGCGGCTGTAAGCCCCGTTCATCGTTGGAACGGTGGGAGCGGATTTTCTTGCAGGGTAATTTTGCAAACGAATTCCGGAGGGGATCGACTTGAAGCGTGGCTATTCCGCTAGCCGAGATGTTCGCGGTCGCGCTTTTCCTTTTCGCGCTTCTTCTTATCTTCTTCTTCCTGGCGCTCGTACTCGACCATTTCTTCCTCGGTCATCTGGTAATCCTCGCGGGAGGCGAACATCGAGCTGCGGCGCGTGTCACGTTGGGCGCGCGCGGCGCTCTTGCGGCGCTTTTTGAACTGCCCTGGGCCACCCATTGTGCGGATCGGATCAGCGATTGCGCCGGATTCCACGAGTAGCTCGCTAACTTTTTCGAGGAAATCGTGCAAGTGGTATGGCTTGAGCGAATAAGGAAGCGCTTCCCGCTCGAGAGTGGGCTGGATGTGTTTGGCGAAGCTTTGCGGCACAAGGAACAGCACTCGGACACGCTTCGGTGAGGCGCCGTTGCCGTTCGTGTCGGCCTCTCCGTTGCTATTGGCGACGGGCTCGGCGCCGTTTGAAGGTTGCGGCTGGCACGGCACATCCTCGTCGGTATATGCCTCCGCATCCGCGGCTTTGGAACCCGCCTGTTCGAGCTCACGGAGAATGGCGAAGAGAGGACCGCGGGGATCCGTCAACGCAACGTTGGCGATCACCAGACTCCAGGCGCCGCTGGCCAGTTCCGGCAGGGCATGGGAGGCGAGCGGAACAATCCGGACGCGCCAACCTTCGGCATCCAGAATATTCTTCAACGCACGCTGGCTGACGATGTCGTCGTCAACGATAAGGATCCCGATTTCCGCCACGGAAGCTACCCCTCGAGGTAGTCCCATCAGTATAGAGGCGTCAAGAAGCGGCGAATTTGCAGCCTAAGACGGGATTTCCAGGGCAAACCTGACCGTCAGGACAGGCGAACATAAAGCGAAAGAAATCGAGACTGTTCTAAAAAAGTTGAAACGGCGTCAAAAGGGAGGAACTTAATGCAAGTCTCTGATTCGCTTGCTGTTAATTGCGTGGTCGGCGGGCGGGATGAATTTGGGAACAGGATTGAAGAGGGTCGGTCACTGCCTCCCGTAAAGCGGCGTGCTAAGATGCGCCGGTTCCTGCGGAGGTACGTAACATGGATACCGTTATCGTGGACATCTTACTGGCAGCCGGAATCACGGCTATATCCCTATGGTTGGCATATCTGGGAGTGTCTGTGACTCTGCATCCCCCAACCGAGAAAGAACAGGTTTCATTGAAGCGAAGATTCCTGATTTTGGGATTTGTGGCCGTCGGACTCACAATTTTCCAAGGGATCAGGGCCGGCATCGCCCAGAAGGAACTTTTGGAAGCTATACATAATAACCCTGCCAAGATTGAAGTAAATGTTCCCCAATCTCCCCCGCCCAACGTAACTGTCAACCCAGTTCCGGCGCAAAAACATGCGCACGTGACTTTCAAGGGCATGGTTCCTACGAACGGTTATCCATTACGGCCTTTTCATCAGGGTCAAGAGCCGAAGATCAATACAGAGATCGAGAACTATGACGACATCCCAGTCATGGACACTAAAATGGCGGGGAGAGTTGTCGTTTCTCCGGTTGCTTATATAGACGGCGTTTTTAAAAAGTACCGGAACACGCTTAAACCGAGCGGGGGGAACGGCACATTGAGTTTTGGTAACACCAGCTACCGGACATTTTCAGGATCACCTCTGACCGACGACGATGTAATCGGTCTCGATAAAGGGGAAAAGGCATTATGCACCATAGAAATTATTCAGTGGAATGACGAGACTGGCTACTATGAAACGCATTTTTCACAGTGTTTCGCGGTCCAGCCGACCGGAGAACTGTCTATGCTACTGACTCCAGAAAACAACAAAGAGATCAAGCTAAAGGCCAAATGAGAAGCTTCGCAGATTTGACCAGCGACGATCCTCGGTTTGTCCGAGTCGCTTTCCATTTTACGCCACCAGTGCTTCCGCATCCCGCCTGGGTCTCAGTCGTATCGGCGCTGTTGCATTGCCGATCCTTACTGCCAAATCTACTTTAAGCATGTTGCGAATTGTACGCTCCTTACGGTTCCTGTAATGCGTCTTCTGCCGCTTTCGAAACCAACGGTTCGTGCGCTCGACATTGTTCGTGGTGCATTCGAGATTGGCGTAGTCGAGGAAAGTGATCATCTTCTCGAATTTTCCCTTTCCGAGCCTAGCGAGCGCCGATTGCAAATAGGAATTCCCGGCATAATCCGGGTGCGTAATCATTACAGTCAACTTCTCGCGAGCTTGCTCCTTTCTTTGGTTCCTGTCGAATAGCGAGAGTAGATCGTCCTCAAACTGGCGAAACACGCGCAACGCGTCGTGGTTCTGACACAGTTCGTCTAGCACCCTTGCTTGTTCCGACGAAAGGTTCTCCCGCCGCGTGGTGAACGCGTAGCGATACGCGCGAAGCAGCTTGCGTTGGCGTGCCTTCCGTTCGACGCTTTTTGCCCACCATTCAGGTGTTTCGAAATCGAAGCTCCACTGCGCTTTCTTTGAAATCGAGCGATAGTACGCCCTGATTCCGTCGAGGATGTCCTCTTGGCAGTTCCGAATAGAGTGAAACACGCAAAGCTGAATCTTCACGTTCGGCCAAACTTCTTGCGGCGTCGAAACGTACAGATTCGAGCCGTCCACGATCAGGACTTCGGGATTGATGCCGATGGACTTCAGGTGTAGCAAGAACTTTTTCGACTCTTCGGTGTTCCCCGCAGTGCACAGGTGAAAGGACACGGGGCGATTGTTGAGCGGGTCAGTTGCGAAGAACAGGCAAAATTCCTTGTCGTAAACCTCGTCAATCGCCAATGCGCCCGAAAAAGACTTCACGGCTTGCGGTTCGTATTCCTTTTCGAAGTCAATCAGATCGGCCCGTTCGTGGAACCACCGATGACAGGTGGATTTCGAGGGGTGGATGTTGAAGTCCCGAACCAAGCGATTCGGCAAGGCCGTGAACGTCGTCTTGTCATCGCGAACAGCCGTGAAACTCTTTTCAAGAGACCGCTTACCGTAGTGCTTACCCTTTTCAGCTAGGCCCGTTTGCAGGCGGAAGTGCTTCTGGCAGACCATGCAGAAATAGACGCCCACTCGAAGCTCGATCACTCTGCAACCGTCGAGGCTGACATCACGAACGCGCCGGGTAGCAATGGAGTGCCTTTTGCAGCAGGTACGGCATACGGGGCAGTCGGCTGTGGGAGGGGCAACTTC
>Ga0210383_10000772_pt1 | contig 29224 bp, 23 predicted proteins | sample IncBWC14OmetaG_FD_160072 | JGI IMG/M metagenome (GOLD analysis project Ga0210383, IMG submission 160072) | Forest soil microbial communities from Barre Woods Harvard Forest LTER site, Petersham, Massachusetts, United States - Inc-BW-C-14-O ... | reverse complement strand
GGGGTGCGACGACCGGGCTGGCGGCGTATTCGCGACCGCAAGCTCCGGCGCTATACCCCCGAGCGCATTGGCCTGCTGAGCATGCTCTGCGTGGTGGTCGTGTTCGGCGCCCACTCGCTGATCGACTGGACTTGGTACGTGCCGGGCAACGCCTGCGTGGCGCTGTTGTGCGCTGGCTGGCTGGCAGGCCGTGGGCCGTTGCCCATCAGCGCGAGCGCGGTCGGCAGCGATCGCACAGCTGCCGCTATAACCGGCCCGGACCGCGCGAGCTCGACCGCAGGCGCCCCCAGCGGAGGTGTGCGGCCAAGCGTCGTGCGTGTGCTCCTCGCCGCTGCGGTGATCGTCGCGGTGTTGCTGGCGGCATGGTCAGAGTGGCAACCACAGCGCGCCGAAGATGCCCGCCAGGAAGCCGAGACACAGCTGGAAGCCCACAATCAGCCGGCGGCGCTCGCCGCCGTTAACCGCGCCGTCTCACGCGATCCGCTGTCGATCGAAGCGCTGTTCACGCTGGCAAGCGTCCAGCAGGTCGCAGGCCAACCGGGACTCGCCCGCGCCACGCTCGCCCGTGCGGTGCGCCTGCAGCCATCCAACCCGCAGACATGGCTGGTGTTAGGGCGTTATGACCTGACCAGCGGGGGGAGACCGCAGACGGCTGTGAAGGAGCTGCAAGCGGCCATCTACCTGAACCCTGCGTCGATCTCCGCGGAAGCGATCGACAACGGCGAGCGCGAAGCGATCGAAATCCACAACGACTATCTCCAAGCGCTACAGGCACTCGCGACTCAACAGCAAGCGCGAGCCCGTGCAGCTGTAGCCCTCGCCGCTTCACGGCGGGCTAGGATCAAAAGCGCGCGCGCGTCGCGTCGGCGAGCAGCAGCCGCCGCGCGAGCGGGGGCCCGCCACAGCTCCGCACTCGGATCTCCTGGAAGCGGAACTCCGCAAGCAGCTGGGTGAGCGTGTCACGGCTATAGAAGCGCAAGTGATCGCCGCGTGGATCGAAGTGCGCCGCGAACGCCCGCTTTGAAAGCGCCAGACGCGCAAGCGTGAGAGGTCCATGAGCGGGCGTGCTCACCAGCAGGCTGCCGCCCGAACGCAGCACGCGGCGGACCTCCGAAAGCCAGACCGCGGTGTCGAGCACGTGCTCGAGCACCTCCCCTGCCCACACCACATCGAAGCTAGCGTCGTCCAGATCCCAGGGACCCGCCGTCACCAGCCGCACGTCGAGGCCGGGGTGACGCGCACGCGCACGGCGCAGCGGCTCCTCGGCGACGTCGATGCCCACTACATCCGCACCCGCCCGTGTCAGCTCAGCTGCGAAGCGCCCCTCCGCACAGCCCACGTCCAGCACGCGCTGGCCCGCCCGTACGCGGTCGAGCAGGAAGCGACTGCGCAGCGCGAAGTCAGCTGGCTGCAGGCCTTCCGGCATCACCTCCCAGATCGCTTCGTGGTACTCGCGCGATGGCATCGCCGTGCAGTATGTCTTTCAGATCTACGCACCGGCTGACAGAGCCAATAGTGTTTTGCACGATGCAAGCCTGGGGGATCGAGAATCGGTGGGCCGCGTGAAGGTGGCGTTTGACAGCCGCCCCGCTTCCGATCCCGATGGAGTTGGACGCTACTCGCGCTGCCTGCTGGCGGCGTTGCGTGAGACGGTCGCGCCTCGCGACGAGATCCACGAGACGCATCGCCCATCAGCGCTGGCGCGATCGCGCAGCGCAGACATCTTCCACTCGCCCTGGATGGACGGGGCGATGCTGCACAGCTCATCCCCGATGGTCGTCACGATCCACGAGCTGTCAGCGCTCAAGCGCCGTAGCGAGCACTTGCGCGGCGGTCTGCGTCAGCGCCTGCGCCACCTCGCGGTGCAGCGCGCGGCGGGCGTGATCGTCCCCAGCGAGGCTGTGGCAGGCGATGCGGTCGAGCATCTCAAGCTCGAGCGCGAGCGGATCACGGTGATCCCCGAGGCCGCTGATGCCGCCATGTATCGACGCTCCCAGCAGCAGATCGCTGCCGTGAGAGCTCATTTCGGTCTGCCTGAGCGCTTCCTCGTATGGGTCGGCAGCCTGCAGCATCCCGACCCGGGCAAGCACATCGCCAAGCTCGCCGCCGCGCCGCGCCGGCTGCCGCTGGTGCTGGTCGGCTCGACGCGACCGTGGGCGCGGCAACTACCCGACGTGATCCTCACCGGCCAGGTTTCCGATGATCAGCTCGCCGCCATCTACAGCGGTGCGCATGCGCTGATGCTGTCCTCCAAGGACGAGGGCTTTGGCCTACCCGCGGTCGAGGCGCTGGCGTGCGGCACACCGGTGGTGGCATGTGAGTCGCCCGCCCTGCGTGAGGTCCTGGGCGCGCGGGCCACGTTCGTGGCGCCGGGCGACATGAGCGCCCTGATCGAGGCCGCGCAGGCAGCTCAGCGACCTGCGCCACTGCCGCCGTCGTGGAGCTGGCAAGACGCTGCCCGTGCCACCTGGGACGTGTATGCGCGCGCGGCCAGCGCCACGCAGCAGCGCCCTACGCAACGCCCTACCGCGCGGCTCAGTAGGCGCCCCGCCGTGTGAACACGGCAGGAATTGTCTTCAACAAGATCGTCAGATCGAGCGCCAGCGACCAGCTCTCCAAGTAGAGGAAGTCGAGGTGCACAAGTTCGTCGAAATCGAGCTCTGAGCGACCTGAGACCTGCCACAGCCCTGTGATCCCTGGCAGCACCAGGTAGCGCTTGCGGTGCCAGTCGTCTAGCATCGCGTAGTCACGTTCGGGCAGCGGTCGTGGGCCGACCAGCGACATATCTCCACGCAGCACGTTCACCAGCTGCGGCAGCTCGTCTAGGGAGAAGCGCCGCAGCAGCCGCCCGATGCGTGTCAGGCGCGGATCCTCACGGATCTTGAACAGCGCCCCCGATGCCTCGTTGAGCTCTTCGAGATCCGCCTGGCGCTCATCCGCGTCGGTGTGCATCGTGCGGAACTTCAAGCACGCGAACGGGCGCTGCCCGATGCCGCGGCGCATCGAACGGTAGAAGATCGGCCCGCGCGAGCTCACCCGCACGGCGATCGTGATCGCCATCAGCAGCGGGCTCGCAAGCGCCAGCAAAACGATCGCGCCGATGATGTCGAACGTCCGCTTCAGCGCGAAGTCCACACCCTCGAATACTGGCGGGCCCAGCTCAAACAGCGGCACGGACTGCCCTGGCACGAACTCCGCCCGGTGAATCAGGATCTCCATTGTCGATGGCGCCAGGCGCACGCGTACGCCGCGCTGATGGCACTGGTCGACGAGCTCCACCGCATCGTCCTGCGGGAAGTCCGGATCGGCGATGATCACCTCGTCGACGCTCTCGTTGCTCAGCACGTCGTCCAGGTCCGCCAACGTGCCCAGCTGGTGCAAGCCGATTGCCGGCAACGCTTTCGGCGCGAGGAAGCCCACCAACTGAATCGGGTGCTGTGCGTCGCCCAGCGCTTTGGCGACGTCGCCGATGTGCTTGCCCCTACCGACGAGCACCGCGCGACGCTGGTAGCCAGCGGCGCGCAGCAACAGGCCTGTGACCCATTCGTAGACGGCACGCCCGGAGGCGATATAGAGCAGCGCGAACGCCAGCGAGCTCCAGAAGATGTAGTAGCTGGAGAATGTTTCGCCGTTGACCAGCGCGAAGATCACCGCCACGAACGCGACTTGGAACAGCGAGCCCACGATGCGCGAGAGCCCCGGCCGCAGGGCGCGCTCCGCGTACAGCCCGGAACGCGCGAACAGCAGCGCCGTCAGCAGGTACGCGAACGGCAGGAAGTGCTTGGTTTGCTGGCCGGCATTTTCCGCGAGCACCGGGCCGTGCACCAGTTCCTTGAGCACCAGCGCGGTGAAGATCGCCAGCGCCACGCCCGCGAAGTCCAGCGCGAGCAGCGACAGCACCCGTGCGCCACGCCGCACAGTGGACATACGCAACAGGAACGACAGCGCCGGTGGACGCTTGCGGCGGATGTCTTGGTCGGAGCGCTCCATACGGTTGGCCGCCACCGCCAACGTGGATCTCACTGTGCTGGGGCGCCCTGGCACCGGGGCAGCTGCCGGCATCCGGGCACGCGTGCGGGGCGGCGAAGGAGTGGACGTTCCCGAAGGGTGCGGTCCCATCTCGCTACTCACAACACTGCACACTTGCAGATGGAGCGGTTACACAGATGGACAACAAGCGCTGCGCAACCGGCGTTGCACGTTGCTGTCGGGTCTCGCGCCTCAGTTGGCGCCGCCGCCGATGAGCAGCTCCACGCCCGATTTCTCAATCGTGCGCCGCAGCCCCTCGCGCAGCGACACTTCAGGCGACCATCCCAACAGCCCGTTCGCGAGCGCGATGTTGGGCTTGCGCTGCTTGGGATCGTCTTCTGGGAGCGCCTCGTAGACGATCTCCGCCGTCGATCCCGTCAGTTCTTTGACGATCTCGGCCAATTCCAACAAAGTGAACTCATCGGGGTTTCCTATGTTCACAGGGTAGTGGTGGCCGGACTCCGCCAGCGCGATGATTCCCTGGATCAGGTCCGACACGTAACAGAACGAGCGGGTCTGGCTGCCGTCGCCAAACACAGTGATCGGCCGGTTGCCCAGAGCCTGGCGCAGGAACGTGGGGATCGCGCGACCGTCGTGCGGGCGCATGCGCGCGCCGTACGTGTTGAAGATCCGTACGATCGCCGTGTCCACCCCCTGCTGGCGGTGATAGGCCATCGTCAGCGCCTCCGCATAGCGCTTGGCCTCGTCGTACACGCCACGTGGACCGATCGGGTTGACGTGCCCCCAGTAGCTCTCCGACTGCGGGTGTTCGAGCGGGTCGCCGTACACCTCGCTGGTCGACGCGATCAAGAAGCGCGCGCGCTTGGCCTTGGCCAGCCCCAACGTGTGGTGCGTGCCATAGGAGCCCACCTTCAGCGTGTGCAGCGGCAGACGCAGATAATCGATCGGCGAGGCCGGCGAGGCAAGGTGGTAGACGAAGTCGATCGGCTCGTCGATGAAGTACGGCGCGATGATGTCCACGCCCACATGCAGGAAGTGCTCGGGGTCGCGGATGTGCTCGATGTTGGCCAGCGAGCCCGTCTCGAAGTTATCAACGCAGATCACACGGTTGCCGCGCGCGAGCAGCTCATCGCACAGGTGCGATCCCAGGAAGCCGGCGCCGCCAGTAACAAGACAGGTGGACATCGTCTACAAGCTTAGTGATTCTCGGCTCTATGCTTTGCGCCATGGCCGCTACAGACCAACACGCAAGCGAGGAGCACCTGACCGTCGCGCCGATCGTCGGCCCCGACGATCCGCGGCGCTTCACCGACTCGGGCATCGAGATCGCCGAGCTCTACACACAGGATGATCTGCCGCAGGACCTCGACCTGGGCGAGCCCGGCGAGTTCCCCTACACGCGCGGCGTTCACCGCGAGATGTACCGCAAGCAGACGTGGACGATGCGCCAATACGCGGGATATGCCTCTGCCAAGGAGTCAAACGAGCGCTACCGCTACCTCATCTCCAAGGGCTCCACCGGGCTGTCGATGGCCTTTGATCTGCCCACGCAGCTAGGTCTGGACTCCGACAACCCGCGCTGCCTCGGGGAGGTCGGCCGCACCGGCGTGGCGATCGACACGATCGACGACATGCGCACCGCATTCGACGGCATCCCGCTCGATCAGGTGTCCACGTCGATGACCATCAACGCCCCCGCCGCTTGCCTCTTGCTGCTGTATGAGCTCGTCGGCGAGGAGCAGGGCGTGCCTTCACAGCAGTTGCGTGGCACCACCCAGAACGACGTGCTCAAGGAGTACATCGCGCGCGGCAACTACATCTACCCACCGCAGCCGACGATGCGCCTGACGACGGATCTATTTCAGTACTGCCACGAGAACGTGCCGAAGTGGAACACGATCTCCATCTCCGGCTATCACTTCCGTGAGAAGGGCTGCTCGGCCGTACAGGAGGTCGCCTTCACGCTGTCCTCCGGCATCGCCTACGTGCAGGCGGCGATCGACGCGGGGCTGTCGGTGGACGAGTTCGCACCGCGTCTGGCGTTCTTCTTCAACGGCCACAACAACGTCTTCCAGGAGGTCGCCAAGTTCCGCGCCGCCCGGCGTATGTGGGCGCACATCATGAAACAGCGCTTTGGCGCCACCAACGCCAAGGCGACGATGCTGCGTTTCCACACGCAGACCGGCGGCGTCACGCTCACCGCTCAGCAGCCTGAGAACAACATCGTGCGCGTCGCCCTGCAGGGCTTTGCCGCGGTCTGCGGCGGCACCCAGTCGCTACACACAAACGGCTTCGATGAGGCGCTCGCGCTGCCCACCGAGCGCGCCGCCAAAATCGCCCTGCGCACGCAGCAGATCCTTGCGAACGAGTCCGGTGCGACCGACACCGTCGACCCGTTCGCCGGCTCCTACTTCGTCGAGTCGCTCACCGACGAGATCGAAACGCGGGCCAAGGAGCTGATCGACAAGGTCGACGCGCTCGGCGGCTCTGTCAACGCGATCGAGTTCATCACCGGCGAGATCGACGAGTCCGCCTGGGGTTACCAGGAGCGTTACCGCATCGGCCAGGACACGGTCGTCGGCGTCAACGCCTTCAAGGAGGACGACATCGAGGTTCCCGACCTGCTGCGCGTCGACCCCGAGTCAGAGCGCGAACAGCTCGCCCGCCTCGCCCAGTTCAAGGCCAACCGCGACCAGGAGCTCGTGCAGCAGCGCCTTGAGGAGTTGCGCGTCGTCGCCCGGGGCGCCGAGAACCTGCTCCCCACGATCCGCCAAGCGCTCAAGGACCGCTGCTCGATGGGCGAGGTTTGTGCCGCCATGCAGGACGTGTTCGGCAAGTACGCGCCGACGTTCTGAGCTTCTTGCAGGGAGAACTATCCGCATGCGGATAGTTCAGTAGGGCCGCATGCGGCCCTACTACGGGGCCGCACATGTGCGGCCCCGCGGACGGCGCATGCGCCGTCCGAACGGATAGGCTTTCGCCCGTGCTCCTGGCCGTCCAGTTCTACGAAGTCGTGCTGGCGCTGCACATTCTCGCGGTCGTGTTCGCGTTCGGTGCCACGTTCGCCTATCCGGTCCTGCTCGGCGTCGTCACGAAGGCCGACGCACGCGCGCTGCCCGCGCTCTACCGGGCGCTACACGCGATCAGCCAGCGCGTGATCATGCCTGGGGTCGCGGCGATCCTCGTCTTCGGCATCTACCTCGCCTCACACCTGCATGTGTGGAGCGCGTTCTTCGTGCAGTGGGGTCTCGGCGTCGTGATCGTGATCGGCGCCGTCGAGGGGGCCTACCTAGGTCCGCGCGAGAAGCGCCTGATCGAGGTCGCCGATAGCGACGTGGCAGCCGCGGGGGGCGGCGAGGTCACGTTCAGCGCCGAGCACGACTCGCTCGTTCGGCGGATCGGGACGGTCGGCGCGCTGATGGACCTGCTTGTGGTCATAACCATCTATTTCATGGTCACCCACACCGGGGCATAAGCAGGCATCAGCGCCCGCCCCGGACCTGTTTCGCCTCGAGATACCCCGCGATATCCTGAGAACCCTATGAGCGAGGGCTACAGAGTCGCCGTTGTCGGCGCCACCGGGCAGGTCGGCACGCTGATGCTGCAGCTGCTGCGCGAGCGCTCGCTGCCCATGCGCGAGGTCGTGGCATTCGCCTCCGAGCGCTCAGCCGGACGTGTACTCGAGGGCGCCGCGCCCGACGGCGGCGATCTAACCATCCAGGCCCTCGACGAGGACTCCATCCAGGGCTTTGACGTGGCGTTGTTCTCCGCCGGCGGATCCACCTCAGGGGAGTGGGCACCCAAGTTCACGGCCGCCGGCGCGATCGTGATCGACAACTCATCTCGCTGGCGTATGCAGGACGACGTGCCGCTGGTCGTCAGCGAGGTAAATCCGCAGGCGCTCCAGGCCCACCACGGCATCGTCGCCAACCCCAACTGCTCGACCATGCAAATGGTCGTGGCGCTGAAGCCTTTGCACGAGGAGGCGGGCATCGAGCGGCTGGTTATCAGCACCTACCAGGCCGTGTCCGGCACCGGCAAGCGCGCGGTCGACGAGCTGCTCGACCAGTCACACGCGCTGCTGCACGAACAGGCGATCCCCGCGCCCAGCGCCTACGCCCACCAGATCGCCTTCAACGCGCTTCCCCACGCCGGCTCGTTCGCTCCGGGAGACGACCACACCGACGAGGAGCGAAAGCTCATCAACGAGACCCGCAAGATCCTCGAAGACCCGGACATCCGCATCTCTGCAACGTGCGTGCGCGTGCCCGTCGTCCATGGGCACTCCGAGGCTGTCAACGTGCAGACCCGCCGCGAGCTTTCTCCCGAGCGTGCGCGCGAAATACTGGCCGCAGCGCCCGGCGTGAGCGTTCTTGACGATCCCGACGCGGCGCTCTACCCGCTGGCGATCAACGCCGCCGGCAACGACGGCGTATTCGTCGGGCGTATCCGCCGCGACCCCGGCCACGAGCGAGCGCTGGACATGTGGATCGTCGCCGACAACCTGCGCAAGGGCGCCGCCACCAACGCCGTGCAGATCGCCGAGCTGCTGCACGGGCGCGGGCTGTTGCACGTCCACAACGCCCCCTCCGCCGCGTAGATCGCCACCCGTCCGACGGATAACTCGCCACCGCTCCAACACTTGGATCGCCACCGAAAAACCACCGGAAGGAGTCGTGTGCGATCGCTCGAATGATGGAGCGATGATCTCTTCGGAGGTACAGCGCACGCTGGTCAAGTCGCCACCGGAGCTGTGGGCCGAGCTTAGCGACCCCGCCGCGCTCGCCCGCCACCTGGGCGAGCTCGGCGAGATCCGCATCACCCGCACCGAGCCCGAGAAGACCGTCGAGTGGGAGGCCGAAAACACCATCGGCACCGTCTCCATCCAGCCATCCGGGTGGGGAACCAGGGTGAAGCTCAGCGTCACCAAGAAGGTCGAGCCCGACGTGCGCGCAACCGAGCCAACGAGCGAGGCCCCGCCTGAGCTCGCCCCCGAGCCCGAGGCGCCCACGGAGCCACAGTCAGCTGCGGCCGGGCCTGAGCTCGTCCCCGAGCCCGAGGCGCCCACGGAGCCACAGGCAGCTGCGGCCGGGCCTGAGCTCACCGCGGCGGAGCCCAAGCCCGCCGAGCTCGCTCCCGAGCCACGCCGAGGCTTCTTCGCTCGCCTGTTCGGGCGTAAGCGCAAGGTGGAAGCGACTGAGCCTCAGCCGATTGAGCACGCGAGCGACCTCGGCCAGCCGGAGCCTGCCGAGGGGTGCACCTCCACTAAGTCAGCAGATGCCTGGCAATCCGACCCCTTCGCGGCCGTGCGAGAGGCGCTCACCCCGGCGAGCATCGCTGCTGCCGACCTATTCGCCCCGCCCGCCGCACAACCAGCCCCACAAGACGCTCCGCACACACCCGAGACCGAGCGACGGCCAGGTGCCCAGGCCGAGCCGGTCACCGACATCGCAGCGGAGCTGAGAACCGCCGAGGAGGTCGCCGAGGAGGAAGTGACGGCGGTGCTCGCCGCGGTGCTTGATCGGCTAGGAGCGGCACACCACCGGCCGTTCTCACGGTCTTAGAAACGCCTCCCGCCCTCTTGTATCACGCGTGATACCATCCGCGCATGGTGAGTGTCAGCATTCGGGATCTGCGCAACCACGGTGGTGACGTGGTCGACCGTGCCGCTAGAGGCGAGCAGATCACCATCACACGCTCTGGGAAGGCGGTCGCCGAGCTAAGAGCCGTCTCCCATCCTCCGCTGTCGGCAGAGACCCTTCTCAGTCACTGGCACCGCCTACCGCCGATGGATCCATCCGCCCTACGCGCAGATATCGACGAGCTCCTGGATGCCGCCCTATGAGCGAGGAACCAGAGCATGAGGCAGTCGAGCCCGTTCGGGGGATCCTCGACACATCGACCGTCATCCTTCTGCAGCACCTCGAGGATGCGAATTTGCTACCTAGCGAGCCGCTCATTACAGCGGTGTCGCTAGCGGAGCTCTCGGCGGGCCCACTGGTCACCGACGACGAGACCGAGCGGGTCGCGCGCCAAGCTCATCTCCAGCAGGCTGAGGCCGATTTCGACCCGCTCCCTTTTGACGCAGCCGCTGCCCGTGCCTTCGGACGGGTCGCTGTATCGCTACGGCGGTCTGGCCGCAAGCCGAGCGCACGCGCCTACGACGCGATGATCGCCGCGACTGCCGTTGCCAATGACCTACCTCTCTACACGTGCAACCCGGCCGACTTTCTTGGGATCGACGGGCTCGAGGTCATCGCCATCCCCGTACCCGACACGAGGCCCAAGTAGCCGGGCTACCAGGCAAGCACGAGCTGCTTGACTCTGGCCGGCTGCGACCTCGCGCCGGTCGTGTGACGCCACTCAACCGTCCTCGCCACCCAACCGTCCTCGCCACTCAACCCGCCTCGCCACGCAGCCAGGCGGGGCACTCGGGCCGCGCGGCTGGATCCAAAGTCCATAGACCCGGCTCCGTCTCGGTGAACCCGTTAGCGGGGTAGAGCCCGGCGGCTGGCCCGTTGCGTTCGGTGGGTATGAACCTGGCGGTGTAGCGCGGGGCGTCGAGCCGCCGGGTGACTTCGGCGAGCGTGAACTGCTCAAGGCCGAAGCCCATGGCGCGACAGCTCATGATGAAGGAGTCAAGCTCGATCTCCCCATCCGGCGTGCGCTCGGTGATGACGACCGCGACGACGCCGAGGTCGCCAAAGCGGTCGCCCAGCGACGCGACGAAGATCTCGTGCTGGGGAGACACGAGTAGCTCCTTCACCTCAGCAGCGGATCGCCGGCGGGTGGTCGTGTTGAACTGGTTGGTGCGCTGGATCAGCTCGAGCAGCCTCGGCATGTCGTGCTCGCCGGCGGGCCGCAACTCGGCGCGCAGCTCGAGCGAGCTCATCATCTGCCCGTAATCGTGCTCGCTACCCATCGCGATGCGACGCTCGGCGGCCTCGCGGTAGAGCTGGGTGCGCCGTCGCGCCTCGTCCGTCTGTGTGGTGGACGGCATCTCGAGCCATTGCTCGAGGCACCTCCAACTGGCTGGGTCACCAGGGTCGAGGCTACGCACGCCGGGAACGTTCTCCTCGACCAGTGCCCGCTCGACAGGGTTGTCGTCGAGCAGCACAAATGCCTCGGCAGCGAGATCCAGTGCGAGGATCGCGTCGCTGACGTTGTCTGGCTTGGGGCGCCAGTTGATCATCTGCAGCACGAAGTCATCGGGGGCGAGTGCGATCTCCTGCCAGCGAATGCTCGCCGTGTCGTTCTTGCTGAGTGCGACCAGCAACACGCCCGCTTCTCGCAACTGGTGCAGCAGCCGCTGGCGTTCGGCGAAGTGATGCACGTCGCCCTCTGCCATCACACCGCTCCACAGCGTGTTGTCGAAGTCCACGAGCAGCACCTTCGCCTTGCCGAGCAGAGCCTGCGCGGCCAGAGCGTCGGTGTAATGGTCCGCGAGCACCGAACCGAAACGCGCCGGGTGCGCATATGCCTCTTCGTAGTCGGGGCCGAGGATCGGCGATCCCATCGCTTTGAGGCCGCCGTGCTCTGCGATCAGCAGCTGTTCGTCTACCAGCAGCGTGTTCTCGGTCGCGGCCACGACCTCGGCCACGGCATCGGTGAGCGCCATGTTCAGCCGGCGACGGGCACGCGACTCGGCGGGCAGCAAGCGCGAACTGGCACGCCTACGGGTGACGGGGAGGCTGCAGGCGGTGTGCACGAGCACCGTGGCGTCAGTGACCTCGCGGATCGCCTCGATGCTTAAGGCGACCATCGTGGCGAGCGTCTGCACGCGCGCCTGTAGCTCGTGCCCGCGCAGGCGCTTTGCGTCCGCGACCACGCCACCGTATGCGGGAACGCCGCTGTAGCTGAACAGCGACAGCCCGATAAGCGTTGGCGCGGCGCTCCCGGTCACGCGACGAAGCTCATCCGGCTCCAGTGGCTGCGGACCGGCGGTGAAGAAGATGTGATCCACGTCCGGCGCCCTGCCCGTCGCAGCGAAGACCCGCTCGGACAGGAACAAGCGCACGTCGTTGAACACGCAATCGCCGATCAGCAGGAGCCGAGGGTCGCCAGGCTCGGGAGCGCAGGTCAGGGGCGCGTGTATCCGCGTGAGCACTTCTTCGGTCACCTCTGGCGGACAATCGCCGTCCAGAATCTCGGCAATCGCGTGCCCCTCTGCCTGCAGCAGCCTGCTCAATAGCTCGGCACGCTGGTGACCGGACAGCGCCTTCGGCAGGTAGTTCAGGCGACAGTCGATATACGTGGCGCGATGGGCCGCTGACCCGCTGAGCCCCTCGACCAGCATTCGTGCAAGTGGCGCGTAGTAGCGACTGCGAGCCAGCTCCTGCTCGGCCGCCACTGTCTGTCCAAACCCCGGGCCATTCGGTTCCAGGCGCTCCCACAGCGCAACGATCTCATCGATACGCCGCCCAAGCGCTTCGGCCACGCGCTGGTCAAAAACTTGCGCGGCCGGCCAGTGCTGCAGCTCGGTCGAGGCCATGGTTTTTCACCGTAGCATGAGCCGAAACGGGGCCTGCCGCCTGAGCGTGGCGCCTGAGATCTGGCGAGCGCGGATAGGATTCGCCACCGAATGGCAAGCACCCCGCACAACCGGCAGACGGACGCAGCGCTGCTAGCGACCTCGCGCAGCGGCCACCGCAAAGCGCCGCGCCGGAAGGCGCCGGAGACATACGAGGAGAAGCTCGAGCAGCTGCAGGAGTTGCGTGAGGCGGCAATCCACTCCTCGCCTGAGGCGGAGGCGAAGCAGCACGCGCGCGGCAAGTACACGGCGCGCGAGCGGGTGGAAAAGCTGCTCGATGAGGGCTCCTTCCAGGAGCTGGACACGTTCGTACGCCACCGCACGTACGACTTCGACATGCAGAAGAACCGGCCGTGGGGCGATGCTGTGGTGACCGGCCACGGCACGATCGACGGGCGCACGGTGTGCGTGTTCAGCCAGGACTTCACGGTGTTCGGCGGCTCGCTGGGCGAGGTGATGGGCGAGAAGATGTGCAAGGTGATGGATCTGGCCGCCAAGATCGGCTGCCCGGTGATCGGCATCAACGACTCTGGCGGCGCCCGCATCCAGGAGGGCGTCGTGTCGCTTGGCTCCTATGGCGATGTGTTCCTGCGCAATGTGCGCTGCTCGGGCGTGATCCCGCAGATCAGCCTGGTGATGGGCCCATGCGCTGGTGGCGCCGTGTACTCGCCTGCGATCACCGACTTCATCTTCATGGTGAAGGAGACCTCGCACATGTTCATCACCGGCCCTGACGTGATCAAGACGGTCACCGGCGAGGAAGTGGAGTTCGAGGAGCTAGGCGGCGCGATGACGCACAACAGCAAATCCGGAGTGGCCCAGTTCGCGTCAGAGGACGAGGATGCGTGCCTGGAGGACTGCCGTTACCTGCTGAGCTTCCTACCGCAGAACAACCTGCAGAGCACACCGCGGGTGGAGCCGACGGACGACCCCGAGCGAATGGACCCGGAGCTCGACCAGGTGGTGCCGGACAACCCCAACAAGCCTTACGACATGCGCGATGTGGTCAAGCGAATCGTCGACGACGAGGAGTTCTTCGAGGTGCACGAGCACTATGCGAAGAACATCATCTGCGGCTTCTCCCGCCTGGACGGCTACACGGTGGGGATCGTGGGCAACCAGCCGGCACAGCTGGCTGGTGTGCTGGACATCGCCGCCTCAGAGAAGGCGGCCCGCTTCGTGCGCACGTGCGACGCGTTCAACATCCCGCTGCTGACGTTCTGCGACGTTCCCGGCTTCCTGCCCGGCACCGCGCAGGAGTGGGGCGGCATCATCCGCCACGGCGCCAAGCTGCTCTACGCGTTCGCCGAGGCGACGGTGCCAAAGGTCACGATCATCACGCGCAAGGCCTACGGCGGCGCCTACGACGTGATGTCCTCCAAGCACCTCGGCGCGGACTTCAACTTCGCCTGGCCGACCTCCGAGGTCGCCGTGATGGGACCCGAGGGCGCGGTCAACATCATCTACCGGCGCGACATCGCGGGGAGCCCGACTCCTGAGGAGCGCCGCAAGAAGCTGATGGAGGACTACAAGGCGCGCTTTGCCAACCCCTATACGGCAGCCGAGCGTGGCTACATCGATGACGTGATCGTGCCGCACGAGACGCGACCGCGGCTCATCACAGCGTTCAGGACGCTACAGGGCAAGCGCGAGCCAGGGCCCAAGCGCAAGCACGGCAACATTCCGCTGTAGGCCAGCATCCGGATGAGCGAGGATTCACCGATGTCGCCCCTAACCACCATATCCGCCCCGGCAGGCGCCACCCTCGAGGAGGCTGCCGCAATCGTCGCCGCTATAGAGCGCTTCATGCGCGCCAGTGCACCGACGAGGAGCCAGCCACCCAACGGCGATCTACCCGAAGGCTGGCAGCGCGCGGCCCTGCTAGAAGGGACCTCACGCACATCGCACGACGAGGATGTTGCGTGGATGTCCCCAGACCACGGATAAACACCTAAAACCCGCTAGGCTTTAGCCCAATAGCTGTACACCGACCGTGTAGTCGTCGAACGCAGTTCGGGCAGAGCGCGTCCGGACTAGGAGGTTTTCGCACCAATGGAGCCAGGTTCCATCTCCGCCCAACGTGGCACGCTGGAGGACCCAGAGATCCTGCAGAACGTTCCGGGGCACCTAATCCCGATCATCGAGCAGGAGTTCGACGACTTCAAGACGGAGGCAGGCAAGTTCCTCCAGGGCGACATGCCGGAGGACGAGTTCATCAAGTTCCGCCTCAAGCAGGGCGTGTACGGGCAGCGCCAGCCGGACGTGCAGATGATCCGTGTGAAGCTGCCGTTCGGCGGCATCACACCGGAGCAGTTCGAGTCGTTCGCGGACGTGATCGAGAAGTACGTGCCGCTGAACAAGGGCCACATCACGACCCGCCAGAACGTGCAGATGCACCACATCCCGCTGCCGGAAGTGGAGCAGGCGATCCGTCAGCTGTCCGAGTCGGGGCTGTCCAGCCGAGAGGGCTGCGGCAACACGGTTAGAAACGTGACCGGCGATCCGTGGGCGGGCGTGGCGGCGGACGAGCTGTTCGACATGACCCCGTACGTGGGCGCGTACGTGCGCTACTTCGTGCGCCATCCGACGACGCAGGCGATGCCGCGCAAGATCAAGACGGCGTTCGACGGATCCGAGCAGGGCCGTGCGATCTCGGAGATTCACGACATCGCCTACCGTGCACGCGTGAAGCAGATCGACGGCCGCGGTGAGGTTCGTGGAGCACAGATGCTGGTGGGCGGCGGCACGTCGATCATGCCGCGTGTGGCGCCAGCGCTGTACGAGTTCGTGGAGCTCGACAACGGCGACTACCTGAAGATCGCTGAGGCTGTGTTCAGGATCTTCGACCGTCAGGACTGGCTGCGTGTGAACCGTGCACGAGCACGCATCAAGGTGTTCGTGGACAAGTTCGGCATCGACGAGCTGCGCCGCCAGGTCGAGCAAGAGCTGGAAGGCGAGTGGGTCTCCGAACGCGATTTCTCAGTGGAGCACCGCCTGTTCGTGGACGACGAGCGCGAGTCAGCGCCGGCGCCACCAACCAGCTACGGCTCGCCCAACGGCGACATCGGTCAGTTCGAGCGCTTCCGCCAGGCCAACGTGCAAGCCCAGAAGCAGGAGGGCTTCGTGACGGTCGAGGCGAAGGTCACGCGCGGTGACCTCACGCCGGAGCAGTTCCGCGGCCTCGCGCGGATCGTGCGCGATTACGCGGGCGGCTACGCACGCACGACGGTGCAGCAGAACCTCCTGTTGCGTTGGGTACGCGAGGAGAGCGTGTACGACGTGTGGCGAGCGCTGGGCGAGTTGGACCTGGCTGACGCGGGGACGCGGGAGATCACAGACGTGGTGTCGTGCCCGGGCACGGACTCGTGCAAGCTTGGGATCACCAGCTCGATGGGCCTGAACGAGGCGGTGCAGGAGCGCGTTGAAGCGATGGATATCTCCGACCCGCTGACGCGCGATATCCACATCAAGATGAGCGGCTGCCCGAATGGGTGCTCGCAGCATCACGTGGCCGACATCGGCTTTTACGGCGCGTCGATCAAAGTGGGCGAGCACACGATCCCGGCGTACATCCCCCACGTGGGCGGCGTATATGAAGGCGCACCGGTGGCATTTGGCACGCGCTTGAAGCTGCGACTGCCGGCGAAGCGCGTGCCGGAGGCGATCGAGCGCTGGATTCGTCACTACGAAGCCAACCGCGAGGACAGCGAGCCGTGGGGCGCGTTTACACAGCGCGTCGGCACTGGCGAGCTTGAGTCACTCGTCAAGGACCTGTCGATGCCTGTCGACTTTGGCCTTGAGACGATGAATACGTTCATCGACTGGAATAGGAACGTACCCTTCGAAGTGGTCCGCGGCGAGGGCGAGTGCGCGGTATGAGCGGTTCTGGCTTAGACCTTCAAGACGATCAGGAAACGAGACGACCAGATCAGATGCGTTCAACAGACAGCCAAATAGAGGAGGCGAAGACCGTGTCCGACGCGGCGCTGAGCCTGACCCATACGTTGCGCGAGGCGGCCCGCCACGGCGAGCGGGCTGTGTTGCTGTGCTCCTTCCAGAAGGAGGAGTCGGTGCTGATCGACGAGTTGCTACGCCTCAATGATGAAATGTCCACCACCCACCCCGCCACTGGCACCGCAGTGCGCATCGTGACGATCGACACAGGCGTGCTCTTCCCGGAGACGCTGGCCACGTGGAAAGCATTCGAGGAGCGTTTTGGCGTGAAGATCGAGGTGCAGGACGCGAGCAACCCGGAGAATCCGTGGAGCGGCCCGGAGCACTGCTGCTCGGTGGCGAAGGTGGCGGCGCTCGAGGCGTCGCTGGCGGACGCTGAGGGCTGGATCACTGGCATTCGTCGCGAGCAGGGACCGACGCGCGCGGACACGGAGCTGATCGAGCGCGACGCGAAACGCAACCTGTGGAAGTACAACCCGCTGGCGCACTGGACGGACAAGGACCTGTGGCGGCGGATCCACGAGCGCGACCTGCCTTACAACCCGCTGCACGACCAGGGCTACGAGTCGATCGGCTGCGCACCGTGCACCCAGCCGGGCTCAGGCCGCGAGGGCCGCTGGGCAGGAACGGATAAGACCGAGTGCGGGTTGCACGTGGAGACGGTGGAGCCATGACCGCGGGAACGCACTACGCCCCGCCGAGCGTAGCCCTGGCCGGGCGCCGCGACCCGCTACACCGCGGGGCGTCCGGCACGAGCGCTCCACACGCGCAAGCGTCTGGAGCGATCGGGACGGAGGCCCCGCGGTGAGTGTCGCCACCCGCCCCCAGCTGAGCCACTTGCGTGCGCTGGAGTCGGAGGCGATTCACGTGATGCGGGAGGTGGCGGCGGAATTTGAGAAACCGGTGCTGCTGTTCAGCGGTGGCAAGGACTCGATTGTGCTGCTGCGGCTGGCGGAGAAGGCGTTCCGCCCGGCGCCGTTCCCGTTCCCGCTTATGCATGTGGACACGGAGCACAACTTCCCCGAGGTGATCGAGTACCGCGACCGCCGGGTTGCGGAGCTGGGCGAGCGGTTGATCGTGGCGAGCGTGCAGGACTCGATCGACAACGGCCGCGCGGTCGAGGAGACAGGTCCGCGGGCATCGCGCAACAAATTGCAGACGGTCACGCTGCTGGACGCGATCGCGGAGCACGGCTTCGATGCGGCGTTCGGCGGCGCGCGTCGCGACGAGGAGCGCGCGCGGGCAAAGGAGCGGGTGTTCTCCTTCCGCGATGACTTCGGCCAGTGGGATCCGAAGAACCAGCGTCCGGAGCTGTGGAACCTCTATAACGGACGCATCAAAAAGGGCGAGAACGTGCGGGTCTTCCCGCTGTCGAACTGGACTGAGCTGGACGTGTGGGAGTACATCGACCAGGAGCAGTTGGAGGTGCCTTCGATCTACTTTGCGCACGAGCGCAAGGTGTTCGAGCGCGACGACATGCTGTATGCGTGGCGTGAGGGCACGGAGATGATCGAGGGCGAGAAGATCTTCACCGAGACGGTCCGCTACCGCACGGTGGGCGATATGACCTGCACTGGCGGCGTGCGCTCGCACGCAGCGACGCTCGAGGAAGTGGTGTTGGAGATCGCGGCGACACGTATTACCGAGCGCGGGGAGACACGGGCGGATGACCGTGTGTCGGAGGCGGCGATGGAGGACCGTAAGAAGGCCGGGTATTTCTAGGATGCGTGCGCCGGCTTCCAGCCGCCGCCTTGATGGAGACGGCCGCCTTCGTGGCGGCCGTGACCGGGGCCTTCGGCCCCTTCCCTCTTCAGAGCGATGACCCTCGACCTGTTGCGCTTCACGACGGCGGGTTCGGTTGACGACGGCAAGAGCACGCTGATCGGGCGGCTGCTGTACGACTCCAAGCAGGTATTTGAAGATCAGCTGGAACACGTCGCACAGGCGTCAGAGCGCCGAGGCGGCGAGGGCACGCTGGATTTGGCGCTGCTGACGGACGGTCTGCGAGCGGAGCGCGAGCAGGGGATCACGATTGACGTGGCTTACCGCTACTTCGCGACTGCCAAGCGGCGGTTCATCATCGCGGACTGCCCTGGCCACCGTCAGTACACGCGCAACATGGTGACTGGCGCCTCGACGGCGGATGTGTCGGTGGTGTTGATCGACGCGCGCAGGGGCGTGCTGGAGCAGTCCAAGCGCCACGCGTTCATCAGCGCGCTGCTTGGAATTCCGCAGATGGTGGTGGCGATCAACAAGATGGACCTGGTGGACTACTCGCAGGCCCGCTACGAGGAGCTGGCGGATGAGTTCGAGGAGTTCGCGCGCAAGCTGCGGGGCGGCAAGAACCCACGGCGGACGGAGACTTCGTATATCCCGATGTCGGCGCTGAACGGCGACAACGTGGTTGAGCGCTCAGAGCACATGGACTGGTACCGCGGACCGGTGCTGCTGGACCTGCTGGAGCAGGTGGAGGTGGCGTATGACCACCCGGAAGATCGTCCGGCGCGCTTCCCGGTGCAATGGGTGATCCGCCCGGCGAACGGTAGCGTCGAGGATTACCGCGGCTACTCGGGGCAACTGGCGAGCGGCGCGCTGCGCTTGGGCGATGAGGTGGCAGTGCTGCCGGCGGGTGGGCGCACACGCATCGCGGCGATCGACACGTTCGACGGCGAGCTGGATGAGGCGATGGCGCCGATGTCGCTAACGCTGCGCCTGGAGGACGAGCTGGACGTCTCGCGCGGCGAGATGATCTGCCATCCGGACGAGGCGCCGGTGGTTGCACGTGAGCTGGAAGCAGACATCTGCTGGATGAGCGAGGAGCTGCTCAGGCCGGGGTCTCGGTATCTGCTCAAGCAGACCTCGCGCAGCGCGACGGCGGCGATCGACGCGATCGAGGATCTGGTGGACGTGCACACGCTCGAGCGCGTACCGGCGCCGCAAGAGCTGGGCCTGAACGACATCGGCCGCGTGCGCCTGCGCACGAGCGTGCCGCTGGTGTTCGATCCCTACACGAGCAACCGCCGCACCGGCAGTTTCATCCTGATCGACGAGTCCAGCAATGGGACTGTCGGTGCGGGGATGATCGTCGGCGCGACTTCCTGAGCGGCTCCGCTCGGCTCATAGCCCCGCGGCGCCTTGAAGCCCCTGGAGTGGTGGGCGTAGACGCTTCAGCGGCCGCATCAAGGGCAAGAAGCTGCCGGTGGGAACCTGCGAGCTGCAGGCCGTGGCACACGATGTCGCCGGTACCGGCGCGGCGGTCAGCAAGATCTTCAAGATCGAGTGATTAGCCGTTCCGCTGGGCCTCGGTAGCGCCTGGATAGCGCTACCGAGGCTGATCTGAATAAGCTGTCCGGCCGATGTTCTCCAAGGTCCTCATAGCCAACCGCGGCGAGATCGCCGTCCGCATCATCCGCGCGCTCGACGAGCTGGGCGTGTCGAGCGTCGCCGTGTACTCACAGCTAGACCGCGATGCGCCGCACGTGACGCGTGCGGGCGAGGCCTACAACCTCGGCGAGGGGCCCGCCGCTGAGAACTACCTGAGTGTTGAGAAGATCCTCGATGCGGCCGAGCGCGCCGGCGCCGAGGCGATCCATCCGGGCTACGGCTTCCTCGCAGAGAACGCGCCGTTTGCGCAGGCGTGCGAGGACGCTGGGATCGTGTTCATCGGGCCGCCTGCGAGCGCGATCGACGCGATGGGCTCGAAGACCAAGGCCCGCGAGCTGATGCAGGCGGCGGGCGTGCCGATCGTGCCGGGAACCACCGTGCCGGTGGCCACCGTGGCGGACGCGCTGCGGATCGCCAAAGATGAAATCGGCTTCCCTGTGGCCGTCAAGGCAGCCGGGGGTGGTGGCGGCAAGGGCTTTCGCGTGGCGCTGTCCGAGGACGAGCTGGAGGGCGCGTTCGAGGGTTCCAGCCGCGAAGGCGAGAAGTTCTTCTCCGACCCCACCGTGTATCTGGAGCGCTATCTGCACGACCCGCGCCACGTTGAGGTGCAGATCCTGGCGGACCGCCACGGCAACGTCATCCACCTGGGCGAGCGCGACTGTTCGATCCAGCGCCGCCACCAGAAGGTGATCGAGGAGTCCCCCGCTCCCGCATGGGTCGTCGACCCGCAGATGCGTGAGCGCATCGGCCAGATCGGCGTGAACGCAGCCAAGGCGGTCGACTACGTCGGCGCCGGCACGATCGAGGGGCTGTTCTCGATTAATCCAGATCCCACCCACCCGGAGCCCGAGTACTTCTTCCTGGAGATGAACACACGCGTGCAGGTGGAGCATTGCGTAACGGAGATGACCACCGGCATCGACATCGTCAAGGAGGGCATCAAAGCGGCTGCCGGCGAGGAGCTCTCCTACGCGCAGGCGGACATCGAACTGCGTGGGCACGCCATCGAGTGCCGCATCAACGCGGAGGATGCCTCCAAGAACTTCGCCCCCGCCCCGGGCAAGATCGGCGTTTACCGCGAGCCGACTGGGCCAGGCGTACGCGTGGACTCAGGCGTACGTGAAGGCGGAGAAGTCTCGCCCATGTATGACCCGATGGTGGCGAAGCTGATCGTCTGGGACGCCGACCGCGAGCAGGCCACAGCACGAATGCTGCGGGCACTGGACGAATACGAGATCGGCGAGCTGAAGACGCTGATCCCCTTCCACAAGGCACTGCTCGCCACCGATCAATGGGCCAAAGGCGAGACCTGCAAGGACCTGCTGGAAGACAAGAAGTGGCTCAAGACGCTCGCCTTCCCAGCGCCGACGCTGCCTTTGGACGACGGCGATGAGGACGAGAAGGTCGAGCAGACCTATGCGGTTGAGGTTTCCGGCAAGCGCTTTGACGTGCGGGTAGTAGGTCCCCCGTTCGCCGGCGGCGGGAGCACGAGCGCCGGCGGCGGCACCGGGCCGGCTGCACGCAAGGCGCCCAAGCGCGGCGAGCGCAAATCCTCCAGCGGCGGCGGGCCGGACACGCTGCCCTCACCGCTACAGGGCAACATGTGGAAGGTGCTCGTCAAACAGGGCGACGCTGTCGAGGAGGGCCAGCTGCTGTGCATCATCGAGGCGATGAAGATGGAGAACGAGATCACAGCGCACAAGGCGGGCACGATCGTCGATCTGCCGATCAGCGAGGGTGCCGCCATCCAGGCGGGCGCCCCAATCGCCACGATCAAGAGCGCTGACGGCGAAGGCTGACAGCAGGCTCCCGAGTGGCACCCCGTCACGCGAGCGTGGCGGCGACCTCGCGCTCGTTCTCACAAAGCCATAGGTGGATATCCTCGAGGATCTGCCGAGCATCCCGCTTGGGGGCCCAATCGCTGAGCCGTGCGAGCTCGCCACAGTCGGAGATGTAGATTGGCACGTCCCCCTGTCGGGTCTCGGGATTGCCGCCAACCTGCATGTTGTTGCCGGTGATCTGCTCACACAGCGCCGAGGTCTCGCGAAGCGAGAGGCTGACCTTCGCGCCGCCACCGACGTTCACCACAGCACCCGCCCAGTGCTCGGGCTGTACCAGCTGATCGTCGATGAGCTCCGCCAGATCGGCGACGTGCAGCAGATCACGCACCTGCTTGCCCGTCCCGCCAAAGCCGAGGTATGCGAGCTGGCGCTTGAAGTGGTGGGCGAGCATCCAGTAGGTGAAGACGCCCTGGTCCACCTTGCCCATCTGCCATGGGCCGGCCACTACGCCGCAGCGATTCACGACGGTTTGCAGACCGAACGTCTCGGCGTACTCGGTTACGAGCAGCTCGGCGGAGAGCTTGCTGGCGCCATACAGCGTGCGTGCTCCGCCCAGGGGAAAGTCCTCGGCGATCCCTCGGGGCGATGCTCCGGCGAGCGCCTGCTCGGAGCCCAGCTCAAAGCGCGTGTCGGTCTCGCGGTAGGCCAGCGCACACAGGGGAGCGACTGGATATACGCGGCTGGTCGAGAGGAGCACCACCTGTGCGTGATAGCGTGCCGCCACCTCTAGGCAGTGGTAGGCACCGAGCAGGTTTGTGTGGATGAGAAAGCCTGTCGCGCCATCTACACCCGCCATCACGGAGGGCTCTGCCGAGCACTCCACAAGCGCGTCGAAGGGCCCGACAGCGCGCAGGTCGTCGAACTCGCGTACGTCGCCGTGAACGAAGCGCACGGAGCCGTCGCGCAGGCGTGGAAGGTTCAACTCAGATCCCCGACGATGCAGATTGTCGAAAGCCACCACCTCCCAGGAGGGGTGACGGGCCGCCAACTCGAGCGCGAGACTCGCCCCGATGAAGCCCGCGCCCCCGGTTATCAGCACAGTGCGAGCGCTCATCAGCGCCCTTGCGCCGGCTCGGAGCTCCAGCGCTCGATGTTGTAGTCGTGAATTTCCCCTAGTACCGCGCGGATGCTCGTCGTCAGCTGCCAAGCCGGGTAATCGCACTTGAATGCCTCCAAATCGCTGATCCACCACCGATGGTCGCCGATCCGGGCTTGGGGTGAGTAGGAGTGATCGAGTTGCCTGCCGGCGATCTCTTCGCACAGAACGATCGCCTCGAGCATCGAGACGTTGCTCGCACGTCCCCCGCCGAGGTTGTAGACGGCCGCCGGCCGCGGGTTGCGATGAAACTCGTGGAACGCTCGCACAACATCGCCGGAGTGGATGTTGTCGCGCACCTGCTTGCCGTCGTATCCGAACACGGTGTAGTGCTCGCCCGTCACTGCGCATTTCATCAGATAGGCCAGGAACCCATGCAGCTGGGCGCCCGCATGCTGGGGACCCGTGAGGCAGCCGCCGCGGAAGCACACGGTGGGCATTCCGAAGTAGCGACCGTACTCCTGAACGAGCAGATCGGCAGCCGCCTTGCTGACACCGAATAGGCTATGGGTGCAAAGGTCGATCGACATCTCCAGGTCGATGCCGTGGTACCATCGGTGGCCTTGGGGAAGCTCTAAGCGAGTCTCGAGCTCGACCAGCGGCAGGTTGTTTGGAGTATCGCCATAGACCTTGTTGGTGGAGGTGAACACAAACGTGGCGTCTGGTGCATGCTCGCGAGCAGCCGCCAGCAAATTGAGTGTCCCGTTGGCATTGACCGTGAAGTCGGTATGTGGCTCCGAAGCCGCCCAGTCGTGCGACGGCTGAGCGGCGGTGTGGATAATCAGCTCGATCCGCTGGGCGTACTGGGCGAACACCGCCGTGACCCCATCACGATCGCGGATGTCGAGTGACAGCGGATGGAATGCGTGACCAAGCTCCGAGGTCAATTGCTCGATGTTGCGTGCAGTCGACGCTTCAGGGCCGAAAAAGTAGGCGCGCATGTCGTTGTCGATCCCCACCACGTCAAACCCCTCAGCCACGAAATAGCGCACGGACTCCGAGCCAATCAGGCCTCCCGAACCGGTTATGATTGCCACTGGCGTACTCACTTCGCCACCTCTGCCAGTGCTAAAGGCCCATCGGTCAGAGTCGAGGTGCCGACGTGACGCAAGCGCCCCAACGAGGCGAGCCCGCCATAGCGAAATACCATCAGGATCAGGCCGAGGATGGTGATTGGCACGAATATCAACAGGCGCGCAAGCAATCCGAAGGTGACCGCACGTCCCCCATGCACGTGTAGCGCCCCAAGCCCGATTTGAATCGCGGCATCGTAGGTCCCCGCATAGCCCGGCGCAGCGGGTATTGTGGCCGCGAGGCTTGCGAGCACTACGAGGAAACAGCCCTGGAGCAGATCGAAATGGAGCCCAAGCGCACGACCCACCACCCAGTAAACGAGCCCCTCCCCCACCCACACGAGCGCAGTGAGCAACGCCAGCCATGCGCCCTGCAGGCTGAGCAAGTTGCGACTCGCCAGGGTCAGCTCCGATATGTGGGTACTCAGGCCACGCAAGGGTCCGGTGTGACTTAGCCGCCAGCCTGCCAGCAGCGCGAGTGCGAGCAGCGTCAGGACGATGGCAGCCGTGAGGCTGAGATCGGACACTGAGCGCACCCCGGTCGTCGTCACCAATGCCAATAGCAGGAGCATCGCCAGCAGAGCGACCACATCGAGCAGCCGTTCGGCGACGATCGTGCCGAGGATTGTCGCCCGCGAGCTACCTGTACGCCTGCCCAACAAAACCACGCGTAGCAACTCACCGCCGCGCACGGGAAGCACCGTGTTACCCATGTAGCCAACCACGATCAGCGCCTGCGTGTCGGCCATGCTCACCTGGACTCCCCCCTTGCGCAGGATGATGTGCCACCGCAGGCCGCGCACGGCCGTGACGCATGCGTAGACCAGTAGCGCGAGCGAGAGCAAGAACAGACTTTTTGGGCTTGTGGGCACCCGCGGCGCGTGCTGGTGCAGCGCCCACCACACCACCGCTCCGAGCGAGCATGCAGACAGCGCTGGCCCGGCCAGCAGCCGAAGCGTCCGCCGCACCAGCGACGGCATGAATCGCCCCGAGCCTGAGCTCATCTCGACACCTGCGGGCCGACGCTGTGCCGCTCGCCGCCGCCTTTTGTCTGCCCGTCTAACCCGGCCAGCGTCGGCAGCTTTCGACCCGCGCGCATCCGCAGCCGCCCGGTCGCAGGAGCCTCTCGCTGACGATAGTCCCCGCGGCTCAGATGCTCCTCGAGGAACACGTATAGAACGATGAACATGTAGCGGCTACCCATCTCCTGCAGCCTCAGCTTCGACACTCCCTCCTTGCGGTTCGTCCACGTAATCGGCACAACCTGGAAGCTGTGCCCGCGAGCCAGCGCCTTCAACGGCATCTCCACAGTAAGGTTGAAGTGATTCGACAACAGTGGGCGGATGCTGTCGATTACCTCGCGGCGATAGGCCTTGAAGGCATTCGTCGTGTCGTTGTAACCGTGCCGGAACATCATCCGAATACCGACGTTCACGACACGATTAACCATCAGCTTTGGCAGCGGATAGCCAATTGTCCGCCCGCCTTTGACGAAACGCGATCCGAAAGCACAGTCGAAGCCATCCATCAAGACCTCGTAGTAGTTGACGAGATCACTGGGTGAATCCGAGCCATCGGCCATGAAGATGGCGACGGCGTCACCTGTGTAGTGGTCCAGGCCGGCGCGCACCGCGTGCCCAAACCCCGGCGGCATGTGCGAGCGCACACACCGCACCGACGGATTGCGGGTGGACACATCCGACACGACCGCAGCCGTTCCGTCGGAGCTGGCGTCATCGACCACCAGGATCTCGTGAGGGATACGCTCGGCCGTCAGCGTGTTCGCCAGTGAGGTGATGGTGCCACCAATCGACGCCTCCTCGTTATAGGCGGGAATCACGACCGACAGACGCAGCGGATGGTGCGCTGGGCGCAAACTCAGCTCGCGCCTATCGTCACGAGAGGGTTCCGGCAGGCTCTCGGGCGTCGGCTTGTTAGTGCTCAAGACGTACCCTGTTGAGGTCAACCGCGACGCCGTGAGTGGCCAACAGCGCCATCGATGCCTTCACCGCGGGGATCGTCAGCGCAACGACACCAGGCGCGACTACAATGGGAACGCTAGGACGATCGTGCACAGGTGTCACGCCAAGTCGCACAGCGAGACGCCCGTTGGACTGGGTCGAGGCTCGCGCGAGTGCGCTGCCGAGCAGCCTACCGTCGAGATAGCTCGAGACGATGAGATCGTGTGGCCTTCGCGGCGCCGGCGTTATGCGTGCCACCCAGTTGGCTCCAGAGCCCCCTTCGACCACAATTCCGAGCTGCGCGCTCGACTGATCTTCGAGGCTTACGGCAAGCGTGCCACTCGGGCTCACCGCTTCAGTTGTCACCACTTCACTGAGTGGCACGGGCGCCCGCACGAGTTCGAGCTCGCCAGGCGCGAACGAGCACCAGAATCCTCCACCGTGGTGAATCCGGAAGCTCGCTCCCGCTGCCTTAAACGGGCCGAAACAGTGGCGCATCCATGCCGCCTGTTCGGGGCCGGGGCGACGCCCCAGGACACCTTCCGGCAAACCCGGCTGTGCAACATATCGAGCGGCTATCACTTCGTCTAGCTTCCAGAGGTAGTTTTCCTCCCATTTGCCGTCTCCGGAGGCGTAAGCGTCTCCTTCAAGGGGAAGGAACGACGTTCCTTCGAAGCGGCGACTCAAGAGAGCGTGCACCAAGTACAACGGCTGGTTGCCGGACGCAAGCAAATCGGCGAAGTTATAGAAGTTCGGGTAAAGCGGTCCACCCTGAGGTACGTTCAAGTCTGCGAACAACGCCGTATACAGTGTGTGGTGAGCGGCCCATAGGCGCAGTTCGCTGGGGACCGACGGCCATTCATATGCCGTCTCCAATTTCGGCACTACTACCCTTTCGTCCGCGGCGACTGCGCGAATCGCGCCGATTTGGGTCGCGAGGAAGAAGAGGGCGACGCATCCACCGGCCGCAACAGCCACGCCGGCATGACGCTGTGCCACTCGCCAACCGACCGCCGCGAACAGCCCCAGTGCCCAGGCGACACCGATCATCTGGTTGGTTTCGGTGCCCTGCTTTCGCATGAAATATGCGGCCAACGCAAACCCGAAAACAATGTAGATCCCGAGTAGCAGCGCACGTCTGCCGGTCGGGTCGCTGGCTAACAGGAGTCGGCGAAGGCCACCAACCGCCGTACCACCCGTTGCGCCCCTGAAACGTTGACGCAGCATTTTCGATGCCGCCACTACGCTTGCCAGCCAGGTGACGATCACGAACACTCCCGCGAGAGCGTTGCTTTGCAGTCCTTTTTCGAGGTTCACCAGATACGGCCATTCGTTCGCCTGACGGGTCGCCATTTCGAAGTTGATGTAGAACTCCCAACCGTGGGTCAGGACATTCAGGATCACGAGGATTCCGATGTTCACGCCGGCGATCACAGCGATGAACAGGGCCGCCGCCTTGCGATTCAATACTGAAGCAGCGGCGAGCCCGATCACCCACGCTACAGCGGGAACGACAACACCGACTGTGGTTTGCTTTGTCCAGAGCGCCGCGGAGAGCAGCAGCGCAGCGATTACCACTCGCCGCCGCGATGGCGTCGGCCCGAGGTCCGCGACAGCAATCAGCCCAAGTAGGGCGAATGCCCAAGCGACTTGGTCGGCACGCGCTTCGTCAAGGAGTGACAGGGGCACGCTTGCCACACACCAGTAAGCGATGGTGCCGACTCCGGCCGCTCCAAGCAGACAGGCCATCGCGGGTGCCGGCCCGTCACGGGTATAGGCGATCCGCGCCGCGAGGACCACGAGCGCAACGCTCGCACCGATAACCATCAACAGCGGCCAGCCATTCCACAGATAGATGCGATCGAAAAGGCTCGCTATGGTTGGAAACAATGGAGTGTAAATCTGGCCTGTATACCCATGAGCCGGGTTCTGGTAGAGCGTGTGCCCGAGGTACAGCTCCTCGGCATCGCTGTTCACCGTCGTAGCCCATCCGAGGTTGGGGTACCGCACTCCCAGCAACCTGACCACGGATACGACGATGCCAAGGGCTACGGGTATCCCGAACAGCAACGGGGCGGCGATTAGTGGTGAGCGCGCGATACGCGCTCGCGTAGCTTTGACGGCGATACCGTCAGGCCCGCTGCCAGGTGGCCGTGTGGCCATTGAGAATGCCGCCATCATGCTCTCGGGGATGCTCGCACGCAGGAAGTGCGACGGCGACTACTGTCCAGGCAAGTGGTACTTTTCCCGGCACTGCGAGGCAGTTACCCAGTGTTGTCACACCTGCGAGTGTTTCTCACCCGCGCGTTTATCTCAGGCGTTCGACATTCTGCGTGTGGGCACGGCGATCGCCCGCCGCCTTACGGCCAGGGGGAAGCTCAGCCTGCTGCCCCAGCTTGCCCAGTGCAGTCAGGTAGGCCCGGTCGCCCTCCAGCGCAGCGAGCGCCCGATCCCGCTCGAGCACCGGTCCGTGACCAGGCACCACGTGATCGACGACAGCGATCAAGGCCTGCAGCCGATCGAGTGTCGCTAGATAGGAGGCGAGGTCGCCGGCGTCGTCCAATGTGGGCAGCTCGACCGGCGAGAGATAGTCACCGACGATCAATACGCGCGCCCACGGAACTACGATGGCCATCCCGTCCGAGGTGTGCCCTTGGGTGGGGTGAAGCTCGATCTCCTGGTCGGCGATGGCGCAATAACCGGGAACCGGGAGCGGTTGGACCGAGCCCAGTGCGAGCGGTCGTTGGCGCCCTATCAGCAGCTCTTCGTCAAAGGCCCTTAGGGCTCGCTGCGGCTCCCCCGGCGAGTCGCGGAGGCGTTCGGCGGTGCTTTCCGCGCATCCGAGCGCCACGCCCGGAAAAGCCATTGGTGCGAGGAGGTGATCCCAGTCGCCGTGGGTCGCAAGCAGGCCACTGGGAGCGGCGAACCCAGCCTGCTCGAGTAGCGCGGGCAGGCTATCGAGCTCATCGGGCAGCACCGGCGAGTCGATCACAAAGGTCTCGCCGTTCACTGGCGCTTCTGCCACCGGCGGCGCACCGGCCAGAGCTGCCCCCTGCTCGACTCCCCCCCGCACGATCACGCAGTTGACCTGCAGCAACGCGCTCGTGACCACGAGCACGTCGCGGTGGAGCGAGACGGCCCGCACGGGTGGATGTGCTCCTTGATCCCCGGCTAGGAGACGCCGAGCAGCTTGGCGGCCTCTTTGAGGTTGATGACCTCGGCCGTAGGCTTCTTCTGGGAGGAGTCGAGGGTCTCCTTGTTGCGGTTGACCCAGATGACGGGCACGCGCTGTTTGATGCACGGCACCACGTCGTGGTAGTGGCTGGCAGCCACGTGTACCCAGCCGCGCTTGCCGCCCATGCGCCGTGCGCACTCGGTGAAGTGCGGCAGCTCGG
>Ga0210383_10000771_pt1 | contig 29233 bp, 39 predicted proteins | sample IncBWC14OmetaG_FD_160072 | JGI IMG/M metagenome (GOLD analysis project Ga0210383, IMG submission 160072) | Forest soil microbial communities from Barre Woods Harvard Forest LTER site, Petersham, Massachusetts, United States - Inc-BW-C-14-O ... | reverse complement strand
CCACTCTCTCTGACCGCCATACCGGGATATGTGGAATATTGTTGTGTCCAGAAGCAACCACAAGATGGTCAAACACCTTGTGCCTTGTCTGTCCTTTATGGTCATGGAATGTAATATGCCAACGCCCTGCCGTCCAGGATGACGCAACGACCGTGTGATTGAACCGAATATGTTGCGTCAGATTGAAATGCCACGCGTAGCGCTGGTGGTACGCCTCGATGTGCTCGTGGCTCGGATAGAGCGGAGTACCTGGCGGGAAGGGGAATCCAGGGTATGTCATGGAGGGGACTGGGGTGTTTGTGTGAAGGAGAGGGTATAGAGGGGTTTCCGGGAGTTCGGGAGGAGATACAGGATGTGGCTGAAAAGCGATATGATGAATGGACACCCAGCGGACGAAAAGGCTTCGTGGCTTACCAGATCCCCCCGACGTCTCTCCGTTGTTCGTACAGAACAATATCCCAACCTCCCCTTGTTTCATCGGGAAGGTCGAGGAGAGTCTTGAGCATCGCTAATCCTGCACTACCTGCGCCGACGATGAGAATGGATTTGGCATTATGGGAATCAACGTGACTATCTTGAGTTGGGAGACGTGAGACGAACAAGGAGAAAATAAATTGCTGGATGTTGACCATTTTCTCGCCTGTGAGTCGTGAAGCACAAGTTCAAGAAGACTCGGAGTAGAGCCGAACCATATATATGTATTTTGAGCGATTTGGAATCCAGATGACGTGCTCTGATCACAGATATGGTGAACTCAGGGTAATGGATGATTAAGACAAGAGATATGGCGCGGCTAAACTGACGAATTCGTGAATTAGTATCTCTATTCACGCGAAGAAGGTATACGTGCACATAGCGCTAAGAAGTATAATCGCCTGCAATTCAAAAGTCTTGTGGTTATACCCTGGATACAATTCCACCCGACCGGATCATGTCAAAGAAATCATCTTGATCTAGACCAGCTGAGAAGCGTGATCAACATCAATGAAAAACAAAACGAAAACTCAAGAAGTTTTATTTACCTTCCTTTCCTTTTCCAATTAGATTGTTTCTACCTTTGGCCTTCCCTTTGGATTTGTTGTTTATCGCTGGCGCAGGTAACGAGGGCTTGCCCGTCCCTCTCATAGCCTTTGATTCTTCGGTGATGCCGGAAGCAGTGGCTTGGGATTGCTGTATAGCATTAAAAAGTTTGACCACTGTATGGTCGCGTTAGAACCTTGGACGTAAATATGAATATAAATATAAATCTTACCACCTCTCTGAGCAACCTTCCGTAATGCGCGCTCGCTCTCCCCTCCCCAGCCTCCAATAACATCCCTTATTCTACCCTTGTCTTCTTTCTCTTTCTTCTCGACCTGGAGCACCTTTTTCACCTTTAACTCCAACCTCTCGTCGTTACGTTTTCTTGCAATGGAAGGTTTCAGCGACAAGGGTAGCGTGGATGGCGTGTCTGTATTCAACAAGAATTGTAGGGTAGAGCCGAATTGTGAAGTTTTGGTAGCGCGGATTTTTCGTTTTGAAGTCTTTTTACTCTTTGTCCACTTTACACCTGCGATTTCGTCTGCGGTGTCAGGAGAGTTGCTATCGCTTTCACTTCGTAACAGTTGTTCGGTGTTAGAGTCATCTTCGGATCCCTCTCCTGATGTACCGGGACCGTCCCCGTCACTTTCGCGCTCGTCGTCAACGTTGTCTGAGAGCTTTTGTCGTTTCGAAGCAGGCATATGGTGGTGAAATGAGAAAGCAATACTTAAGCTTCTGCAAATAGCAAACCAAATCACGTTTTACAAAGAAACTCCGAGTCCTATTCAAGTTCGTACATCTCGCGAACACTTGGTTGCAGCTAGGCTTGGACAATCCAAAGTACGAACGGCTCTCTTCTCCACGTACACCTGGAGCAGTAAAGAGCTTTCCGACATATTAGCACGGCAAGCGGTTGTGAGCGCGTACACCATTCATGTTACCGTTAGTACTGATTGACCTGTACTAGTATCAACCCACCGGCAATAGTTTTGGTTGACCTCTCCATCTCTTCAGTCGATGGATTTTTCACCAGAACCGGATCTTCACCCGTTGTACCCGACTACGGCATACGTTGCTCTCCTCCTCTCCTCCCACTCAGGACTTGCACCTGTCCAGAAAGCCGAACTCGTGGCTCACTGCATGGCTCGCGCCTGTGTCTTTGGAGAACTTTCTGTCCTTCAATATCTTCTTTCAGATCCTCAAGCGCAAGGCTACGTCGATCTAAGCATTCGAGACGAAGACGGCCTGGGTCTTATTAGTCTTGCTATCCATGGATTCGGTGCGGAATCTGAGCGGGACGTGGAGAGGGAAGAGTGTGTGAGATTACTAATTGCCCAAGGCGCTGATATGAGCCCGGACAATGGTAAATCATTTCCGCTATGGATGTGCTCGTCATTTCTAACCTCATTCCAATTCTCCATTTTCGCCTAGCTGGATGGACACCACTTCATTACGCAGCTATACTTTCACCTCCAACGCTGATATCTCATTTAATGACTCATGGTTGCTCAGCTTTTTCTGTGACGCGTCGTAACCTGACGCCTCTCGACATTGTTACGGCTCATTCAATTCTACCTGGACGGGATGATATAGCGTTATTATTGGAAGAAGCCATGCGAGGCGATGGTTGGACTGGTGGAAGAATGGAACACAGGCGAAGGTCGTTTGACGAACGAATGAAGCGGAGAGGGAAACGGAGAAATATTCGGGATGATGTGGGAAAGGTCCTCGGCGTCAATCCGAAGTGGTGGGGTCCCGACTCAGACTCTTCCACTGATTCTGAGTCGGAAGATGAAGATGAAGAAGATGACTGTGTTTATGTAAGTCTTCGTCGTACTCTTCCAGACCGCAGAAATGCTAAAGTAATAGACAGACGCCTCCGACAGACTACTCGTCTATGCTCGTATTTTCACCACACTCACTTCCCCAGATTTTCGACTCACTCATTACTAACTTCCAACCATCTTTACGAAATGCCCAACCCGCGAATACCTTATACATGTTGGCCCGATTTGCTTGTCTAACCTGTGATCACACGTGGCTAGAGGACCTAATTATAGGTGCTACTGATGCTATCGAGGAGGTTTTTTTTGTAAGCTTCAGCCTATTGCGTTCATTTTGTGTCTGTCTGCTAAGGGCTTCTTGATCTAGAATCGAGCGGAGGACCTCACCTGCCTAGTTTTCTGGCTGTACAATACAACTGTGTGGCTTCACCTCATGCAATGCGACAATTCGATAAACGAAGCATGCGAAATGCTGGGCTCCTTTGAACTTATCGAGGAAGTCATTAACTCTGTCTTTGGTAATGTTTTGTGTTCGTGCTTCTTCAGAGATCTTTAACAATTATCCCTTCTTCAGTATTTATTATTCGATTCGCAGAGCGAAGAATAGACCAGCTCCTTGATCCCGCTCTTCTCGACTATTCACCATTGTCATCCGAATTTGATTCAGTCCAATTCGAATCTGAATGGTCATTCTTACGTCCCTTCAGTGGCAAGAAAAAGGCAGGACACATCAGTTCTCTATCCTCAAGTTCCACTCCTTTGCGTCTTGGTACACAGTCGTCGCCCACCACTCCGAACCGACCGCCGTCGCCTTCCGTTTCTCAGACTACTCTCTCTTCCTCCACTTCAAGAGGCCTCTCGTCACTCAGACAAAGCTTCTCTCGTGTTCACACTCTATCGACAGCCGCTCCCTTGCACTCGCTGCCTTCTCCTGCTGATCTTATCTCGTTTCTAACCGCCTTGCACACCCTCCTGACACTCTCAGAAGTGAACCCGGTGTTGACGACACAATTGTGGTCCCAAGTAATGTACTGGACTTCCTGTAAGGCTTGCGCATGGAACCTGCATGAGCTTGAATTTGCTGATACCGCGCCAGGTGAAATTTTCAATCGTGTACTCACTCGCAAGAAGTACCTTTGCCGGTAAATGCTCCCCTGATAGTCCATATCATTTATGGTAATAATCGTCGCAGTTCGAGAGCGGTGCAAGTTGGTAGGAACCTTAGCGCTTTGGAGGAGTGGGTTGGAAGAATGGAATTACCCAGCGGCGTTCAGTCACATTTTATCCCTGTCCGAGATCTACTAAGCTGGCTGCAAGTACGTCCCATGTGCACTGTAACATTGGCGACTTTTTTGACACTTTTCCAGTGCCTTTCTTCTATTACAGATTTCTCAGACCTTGTCGCGACTATCCAGAGGATGAAAAATATCAACCCATTACAGGCAAGTTGTCGAACGCTATCACTGGTACTCGAGTCTTGAATATTTCCATACAGATGCGTCGGGCAGTACGGGACTACAAATACGAAGTCAATGAGGGTCGAATGACGGAAGAGTGTATACAATATCTCACGCAACTCCAGAAAGACTGGGAAAGACATCGCGTCAAACTGGGTGTCGTGGCCCTGCGGAAAGAGGTCTTATGTTTGATTGCTTTGTCCTATCATGACTCATATTTAACGAATAGATTGGCGACCGTGACCGTGATCGTGAAGGAAGTGTCTCATCTTATATCAATGAATCTCCCAGTATATCAGGACACGCCCCTTCCATATCCACGACATCCTCTTCAGACACTTCCACTGCTCAACATAGCATCGACATGCTCTTCGAGAGAACGCAGGAGAAATCTTCATGGGAGCCGGCCAAACCTCCCCAGGTGCTCGGCGAATTGCTGGATTCAAGATATATGCTTCCATTGCTTTTCCCTTCAGACCCCCGCATGCTAGCGGCTCTTCCGGGGAAGATCCCTCTATCAGACGATGATAACCGCGAAACCCGCCGGAACGCTCAGCTCACTGGCGAGTCACGAAGTGCTAGTCGGGCAAGTGTCGAGGGTCGTGCTATGACATGGCGATCGAGGAATCGAAAACTTCGCGAGGTGGGCATAGGGTCATTACAGTGGGTGGATGGTGTCAGATCAGCGGGGCGTTGGGGAAGACCTGTAGAACCGGATGAAGAACATAACGACGAAGAGGACCATCCACCACAGTATACATCCGATGATCTTGTCGACGAAGAACTCGCGATTGTCACTCATATCACACCCCTCACCCGAAAGCCCTCTGGTCGGAGCAAGGGCAGGCCGAGTCTCGGAGGGGGGGACACTACACCTGTAGAACAATCATGACGACAAGCCATAATCTATCCTGCACCACTCATTTCTGGCAACCCATTTTCTGCATTACTCGGACTCTGCATCTAGATTTCTTCAATGTCTGCTATCTTCAACGTATAACCGTCTGTAAAGTAATTACGCCAATCATATTCCAATTACGTACAAACGCTGTCCCACTAATAGTCTAGTCCGATGGTAGCTGAGGAAAATCTGAAACGTTCAATCTTCATGATACTTGCGATGCAAAGCTGTTGTACCAGTTGGCTTGACACACCGCACGATGGCGAATTGGCCGTGGCCTCGCGGTTGAGGCTGTGCCAACCGGGGTGCCTGAATTTTGGTTTGAATAATAGCCGCGCACGACCTGTCAAATCAAGACTACATACCACCTTTGAAGCATGACGACGCCTCTTCACTACACAGACTATCCAACCACAGATCATTTCGGAGACAATTCCATTCTCGATCGCGACAGTTATACGACTAACCAGGAGTACTCTTCACAACATTCGAAAATGCGCGTTGAACAGCCAGAGGATGATGGATTTGATCCAACTCGTCTTGGTGAAAGGTCACAAACGCATTTGCTTCGAGGTCCCAGCGGGAAGAGCAATGCTACTACCGCCCGGTTCACCTATATTGACGAAGATTTCAACTACTATCCTAGTCGACCGCATCAACCACATGGGGAAACTCAAGACGTCTCGTTGGTTCATAATGCGGCCGACGTTGGCCGCTCATCAAATTATCAAGACCTGGGTACGGTCTGATGATTGTGACCAAAATTTTCAGTGACGCTCAATTGCATTTTCAGAATATGCAGATCCTTACGATGCTAATCGCGCAAAACCAGTCGCCGAAAAAGCCTCTCCGTTTTCCAAATTTCTCGGTGATGGTAAATACCCCTTGGAACAACGGATAGAAGACAAGAAGAGGGGAATAGGGCGACAAAAGTACCCTTTCGTCGGTATGTTTACTGTTTGCCACTATATCCAACGACTCAAGTCATGTCAGTATGGATTCTGACCGTTGCGATGGTCTGCGTGTTTATCAATGAGTTGGTTGTGAACTCTAGAGCACAGGGTACTCCAGTTTCGTTCAAGGTGTGTAAGATTGGCCGGCCCATGAATGTGGAATGTTTCCCAATCCGTCCAAAAGCCCACAGTAAACCCCATGTTGGGCCCTTCGTCAAGTGCGCTAATCAATATGGGAGCCCGTTTTCCCGCTTGCATGAAGCTAGTTGATGCAATTCCCCCGTCTACACAACTGGGATGTGAGTTCATTCAAGTTTGTAGATTTCGTTCATTTCAAACCTTTTTTTGATAGGTTTGAATAACACTGCTAATCCACCGGACCGTATATGCTCATTAGAAGACATCTGTGGCTTTGGTGGTGCGTATAAACGGTTATCAAACGCCCATCCTGTTTCACCTGGAAGTTCAACCCTTATTCAGGGTTTCACAACCAAAACCCGAACCAATGGTTCCGGTCGGTGAATTCTCGTCACTAGACACCCTGACGTCGAATTTATGTATTATCTCAGGTTTATTACACCTATCTTTTTACATGCTGGATTCGTCCACATTCTCCTAAATATGTTTGCGCAGCTTTCACTTTCCGCTCAGGCTAGTCTTTCAATAACTCTCACTTTAATTAACTTGCTAACACCTTTGTTAGATTGAGCGCGACATGGGTTCAGGAGGGTTTTTCATTACTTACTTTGCTGCTGGTATTTTCGGGTATGTCGAACCAACTGCTCCCCCTTGGGTCGACTGAAAATTTTGCTGTGAAGCAACGTTCTTGGGGGGAACTTCGCTCTTGTCGGCCTTCCTTCTATCGGTGCTAGTGGTGCGATATTTGGTACATTGGCGGCAAGTTATAAGTTCTCAAGCGTGCAAGACGTAATCCAGATTTAATTGTGGTGATCTCAGGTGACTTGGGTGGACTTGTTTGCTCACTGGAAGTACCAGTACAGACCTTTTCGGAAGGTAGGCGACTTATTGGGGCCATCGTCGACTTACTCAGAAGACCTTTCCAGCTAGTTTTCATGACGATCGAGTTACTGGTTGGTGTTGCTATCGGATATATTCCCTGTGAGCGTTCCTTCCAACTTTCTTGTACTTCGCGGAAATTAACGACCTGTATGTAGACGTTGACAATTTCGGTAAGCTAGAAACATGCAATTTATTCTGTCATGCTTATTAAACTTTCCTGCAGCTCATCTGGGAGGCTTTCTGATGGGATTGCTAGTCGGAACAACATTCTATCCTGTCATCAGCGTCACTAAACGACATAAGCTCATCATGTGGTGTTTTCGTCTGGTTGCCATTCCGCTAGCGGTCGTCCTATTCGTGGTGCTTATACGAAACTTCTATACATCCAATCCCTACGCCGGTGCGTTCCTCTTTCACATGCGTCGCTGATAAACTAAGTCGATTTTTAAGCCTGCTCGGGATGTCGTTACCTCTCATGTTTTCCAACGGCGTCAAATAACCACTGTAAAGGGTATGTCCAACTTGCGCTCAATAGTATCATGACATTGATGCCGATCATTTTTCTAGAACTGGTAGGCAATCTCCTTCATGTTCACCCTTCGATCTTACCTATGTCTCGCATAGGTTTGACCACCACTTCGATATGATATACTCCTCCATTTTACTGTCCGACGGCTCACTCTTCTACATGCATAACGACCCCCTTAGCTACCCGGACTTAGACTACTTTGGACGCTTGTAGACTACTTGGTGTATACGACCTCATGTCACGTGAATGAATGCTGGCGTGCTACTAGTAACAGATTCAAGTTCAACTGTTCAGACTCAAATGCCCGTAGGACCGCGCCCGGTCTTCGAGCAGTATTGGACAGCAGTAATTTGTGAATCGAGAAGAACACGATACGGACCACCTCTTGCAATATCAACCCCACAATGGTTCCATCGAACTCATCGTTTTCTATAAACCCTTCATGGCCACATGCTGCGGGAATTATTGCTACGATGGTAGCTATCACAACGGGACTCATACGATACACTCTTCTTGGTGTGTGCGGACCGCAGGTGTTCGCAGATTTGCTCTTTATAAACTTTTCTCAGATCGTCTAGACCCCATCCACTGTGGCGCGCTGATGAGGAGAGGAAGTTGGCTTGACCAAGGTCAACAAAATTGGCAACCCGACGGTATGCGAGGCCCTGTGTTTATTGATTTACCGTCACACTTCTAAATGCCATCATTAAGGTTGCATGATACATTCGTACAAACCCAATGATGGATCTGCATGTCTCTCCTCTCGACGGCTGTTGTTTATCGGAGACTCCGTCACTCGGAAACTTTTCTATCAACTCGCACATATTTTGGATCCAACACTTCCGAATGCTCCTCCAGACGACGAACACAAACATGCGGACTATATACTACATTCCAAATCTGCGACCCAAATATCGTTTTATTGGGATCCATTCCTTAATAGCTCACGCACACACAACATCATCACAACACCATACGATGCTACTTCAAAAGACATATATGCAATGCGTAGGCCAGCATTGCTCGTTCTAGGATCTGGCTTATGGTACTTGCGCTATGCTGATTCTTCTGGCGGAATATCTGCTTGGGAGGCCAACATTGAATCTGTCCTCCATTCTATAGCACATTCTCGTTCAAAACCCGCGGACAACGTCGTTCTCTTACCAGTAGAAGAAATTGTAACTTCAAAGTTATCGCCTGAACGAGCAATGTCTATGCGTGCGTCTGACATAGATGCGATGAATTCTGATCTATTTCATCGCGTAAACCCACCGTCCGGCGATTATTTGCACTTTTTCTCGAGCTCCTCACCCTCCATGCCCGTCGCGCTACCCCTGGTATTCAACCAGATGCTAGACCCTTCACAGACGGAGGATGGTCTTCATTTCTCCAACGCTGTTGTCAAGATCCAGGCTAATATCCTTCTCAACTTGCGTTGCAATGATGCATTGCCGAAACGGTTTCCTCTAGATAAAACCTGCTGTCGGAAATATCCCTGGCCATCAGCTCTGCAGTTCATAATACTTGGACTCAGCATTCTGTGGGGTCCGTGTACCTGGGTTCTCTCACGTCAGTCGGGTACGTCGAGCCATGTCCTTCCTTTACGTTGTCAGGCGAAAACTTACGTGTGGTATGGAACCATAGGCGTACCTCTGATGAGGGAGGAACAAATACATGCATTCACATTCAGTGCTGCCATCGCCCTCATATTTATGGCCGATCGAACTGGATTCTGGTTAAAAGAGCAGAAACAGTTCCATCCGTGGACATTTACATTCCTTGGTCTTTTTTTTCTTGCTATTGGTTTAGCCACTGTCAAACGCAAAGACAAGGATCTAGGATTCTTGAATCGACAACAAACGGATGAATGGAAGGGTTGGATGCAAAGTTTATCTTTATTTCTTTTATTACTCATTCAGTTGAAACTGACGATGTCTGAGCAGTTGCAATTCTCATTTATCATTACCTCGGCGCCTCCAAAATATCAGGGATCTATAATCCGATACGTATCCTTGTGGCATCGTATCTGTTTATGACAGGCTATGGACATACCACATACTACCTTCGAAAAGCCGACTTCAGTTTCTTACGTGTCGCTCAAGTGAGTGGTACGGCCGTGATTCATGAGCTAAATTAATTATGCATGCATTTATAGGTTATGGTGCGGCTCAACGTATTCACACTCTTACTGGCTTACTCCATGAACACCGACTATATTTCATACTATTTCACCCCACTGGTTTCCTTGTGGTTTCTCATCATCTACGCAACGATGGTAGCTGGCTCACAATTTAACGATCGCACACCCTTCCTTGTTGGCAAACTTCTCATGTCCGCTGCGATGGTAACCTGGTTTTTCAAGGAAATGTGGCCGTTGGAAATTTTATTCCAATTGCTGGACCAAGTCTGCGGCATCCGTTGGTCAGCCCGAGAGTGGGCATTCCGCGTTAATCTTGACTTGTGGATCGTTTACGTCGGCATGTTCACGGCTCTTGCTGTCATCAAAACTCGAGAGCATCGTTTATCAGACCATCCTCAGTGGCCCCTAGTCACAAAGCTGGCCACAGGCGCTTCGGGGATCGTATTGTTGTGGTTTTTTGGGTTTGAACTCTTCCAAGAGTCGAAGTTCACCTACAATCTCTGGCATCCCTATGTCTCCTTCCTACCCATTTTGGCATTTGTCGTCCTCAGGAATGCTAATGCGATCGCGCGATCTGCGTCTTCCCGTGCTTTCGCGTTCATAGGAACGTGTTCTCTCGAAACGTTCATAATCCAATATCATTTCTGGCTGGCGGGGGATACAAAAGGGATCCTGCTCGTCATTCCTGGTACTCGATGGAGACCAGTGAATTTCGTGATAGTTACAATCATGTTCATCTACGTCTCTCATCGGGTCGCGCAAGCCACGGCGGAGGTCACGGCATGGATTTGCGGAAGTTCTCCTAAGCTGTTACTGTTACCGTCGACGGCGGTCGGTAATACCACGTCTCCACTCTCTTCCAACGGCAACGAAGAAGGATTGCATCCTCACGATAGCCAGGAGGTTGTGATCCCTTTAATATCCCCAAACATCAACCACATTCACCAGAACAATGACGGGAACCCGTTGCCTACAGATCCCGACACTCCCATCCGACCACGAAGATGGGTGGACCGGCTTACTGAGGGATCTTCTCCCCAATCGTCCCCCTCTGGTTTTAGAGTGTGGTACAGAGAGACTGGGTGGAATCCTGGAGTCAAGACCAAGGTGGGGATGGGGTTTGGTTTGATGTGGATAGTAAACGTCATGTGGTCGTATCCTTAGATGAATTACACATCTTATAGATATTTCTTTTGGAGCAGCTAATAGTTATATGAAAGAGCAGAACAGGGTAACAAGATACTGTCAAATAGCACGACAAATTAGTGAACTGGTAAAGAATACGATCGATCAAGCAAGAAAAGGTCATATGGTTGAAGACATTGTACAAATGTGTTTGTCGTCACGACATCGGTGGTTTATCGATAGCACTCGGTTTAACACAATAGAGCTAATCATTTTAAGAATTTCAAGTGGAGAGGACTGACCTGTACGAATAAGGAAGAGGTTGGATAGCTGTGAAATATAATTCAGCTTGACATTCACATAATGTAGCAAATAGGGAAATCAGTATTAGCATGGAAGATCATCAACGCTCGTCCTTTAGACAAGGTCAGGGCTTGACTTCTATTTATTCAATCATTCTAGTGAGAACCAGGGATTTACTCACATCTTCGAAAGCATCAGACGGGAGATACAGGAACCTGGAGGGGGGGAAATCATGAGAACTGGTATTGAAGTCGACACTGGAAATTGGGCTCAGAAATTTGGGTATAATGAATGAAGTTCATCAGCCCGTAGACTTCGAAGTAGCGATTCATTTGTCTCGTCAACGCAAGGAAATGAGCAGCGATTGTACACACCTATAGCTGGGTGAAGAAGGTGGAGGAAGAACGTCAACGGTCAAGTTCTTTTTTTCGGGTTTTAAATATTTTCAAAGGATCACGTGTAAATGTTCAGGGCAGGTTCCTGCGAGGCCTCCGGCAATGTCGAAAATGAGGCTTCTCAGGCTTGCGCGGCTCAAAGGAGTGAGATTCTGACCACCATCGTCCTCCAGACTTGTCTGCCTTCTAGTGGTCCCTTCTACTTCATAATGGCTAATGTGCTTCAATCACCGATCGACTTTCATCCTCGTCCTGTCAATCACGCCCCCTCCCCCTTTGGCTTTGGTTTTGGTCTAGGAACTGCATCGTCTGCTATGGTTACAGCAGGGTGGCAGTCCACAGTAACACCTGGCCACACGAATCCGTTAGCCTTCCAACAACTTGCCTCAAGTTTCAACCAGCTATCTCCTTCCCGTGCCCAGAAGAGAAGGCATGAACCTGAAGGTGATGCAGAGATTGACAGACATGTTGGTGTGCGAGATGATGCAATGGACAGAAGTCCTACTCCAGAGAGACCGAAGCGGTCAGCACCGAAGCGAGCTCGTATGAGTACTTTGGTGGAAGCAGGCTCCAAAGACGAGAAGACTACCAAGGAGAATAAAGCTCCGGGTGGCGGCGGTGACGACAATGAGGTCGACGTGGGTGTATTACTTGGTACGCCAATGTCTATCGTTTCTGTTTTTTTACCCTCGTTTATGGTCAACATCTATAGCGAGCTTGCCACCTCAATCTCTATTACCCCTCCTGACTTCCCTGCTGATTACACAACCTTCACTGAAATCCACGATTCTCCCGCTAATCCCTCGTCCGACTCTCGAAACTGCCATTCAAGCACTTGCATCATCCGCCAAGAAGCTCCGTGATGCTTACCCATACTCCAACGTTCCACCATTTTCTCAACTTGGTTCTTCCACAACATCATTTGGTTTTGGGTCTGGGTTTTCTAGCACTCAGTCAACCACGTTCGTGAGCTCGAGCTCTAGACCATCCCTTTCCCAAAATCAATCAATATTTGGTCAACCCAACCCCAATCCGCATCACAATCATGGCGGGATGCGTGAATCGTACATTCTATCTCGGCTGCGACCCCACATTACGGAATTCGTCGCTGCATGCATGTCATATCTCCCTTATTTTTCCTACATCCCCACCTCAGTCACTTCCCGTCCGCCACAATCCAATACTACCTCTCACCAACTGTCCCAATCACCGTCCCTCCAATCCCTACATAAAGACAAATCCCACCCTTCCGAAACATATGTTTTTCTGTCAGCATTAACAAACCACCTCGTCTCTCAACCGCCACTCACCCAATCATCGCTTGCGCCCCTCCTCCTCCCTCGCCTCTCAGAAGAATGGAAAGCTTGGGTTGATAGAGTGGACGAGGTAGTCAATCGACAAGGTGGCATGTTCGGAAGCGAAACCGTGAGAGGGTGGGAGCGTGGACTGGATGAACTTGCGGAGACGAAACTTGAAGGACCTGATGGTGGACAGTTTATGAGGGACGTGAGAGACAGATGGGTGGCGAAGGTTGGGTGGTTGGTGGGACGGATGGTGCAACAGCCAATGGAGGAGCATTAGAAAACGGTTGTGTAAGTTTTCTGGGGTGGTGTGCTCTCTTGGATTTAGGATATTCTACACATCGTCAAACGTTCCTGCATTCAATTGTTCATGGTTTCAATCACATTACGTTTCGCTTTGTCATCATCGCTTCCTCACTCCCACATTTTTATCTGCTAGTGATATAGTAATAGACCACATTATCTCAAGCCCAACTATGGTACACGAATCTTATGCCTTGACACAACTTATCATTATTTGTTCGTGTGTGGCAAGAGCTTCGATTCAAGAACTTGCGTCAAAAATGAACATCTAGATGGATTTTCCAAGTAACACTTTGCTCCCGACCATCCGGAATCAGAATTACTGATGTTGAAGGGCTACCCTCCATATTTTACACCGCGAGCCTCATTACCTTTCCCCATTCTTCTCACCATTCCATTCTTGGCATTTCGGCATGTTCCATCGGACTCTTAACTTACTTAAATGTCTCTTTAGTCCTTCTTTCCTCCGAGTCAGTCGACGTCGTTGTCCCCACACGATCTGAGGTATGCCTTTTACCACCTTTCGGACACTTTATAACTTACTGACTTGGACTAGATCTCTTCTCGTTTGTCTAGGTATATTATATCAATATAGTCGTTGTCTTCACCTGGTCTTCTCACAATCTGAGATCTCTTCTCGTAGGTTATCATGATCAGGTCCCACAACTGAGGTCTTTAGCCTCGAGTTTGTGCGGGGTCTTTATCTCATAGTTGATCTGAAGAGGTACATCTACTTTCTCACCTATTCAGATGTCTTTAGATACTGCTGAGCGTCAATCGCAAGCGCTGACTGGTTAAAACTTTCGGTCAGAGCTTTTGCATCACAACCCGAAGACCAAAGGATACGAGGATACGGTGGAATAACATACAACCATCTACAACCATCCGAGTCATGACTAGGCCATTTGAAAGTCACGTGAAATATCAGATACACCATGGCGGCGGTATTCAGAAACCCGGTTTCTGCGAGAAACCCTCCCAAAAAAGGAAATACTTTCCTTTAAGTTTGTGGAAAACGACGTCTGGCGACTGCGGGATTTGGAGAGACTATATAAAACCACCAGAAAATTATGTAAGCAAACAGACCTGGATTGAATGTTGAACGATACTGACAATTCTCCTTCAGTTAATGTTACACTGAATCTCCGTCCTCCTTCCGACGATTTGTCTCTATGAGGTCTTTATTCTCCCTGTGGATTTTGAGGCAGCTCTGACGTTAATTGTTTAGTCGATTGGCAACCTGACCGATCAATTTCTGCGCCACATGCAGGTAGATCTCCGTCGTGATCTGCACTGGCAGAACTCGCAAGGCGGAGCCGCATTCTCCAGCTCGTAAACTTTGATAGATGAGCGCGATCAGGAGACTGCGAGGCTCTCCATCGAGGGGCTCTATCGAACGCTCAGTTTGCGATCAGACACCGGTGTGAACACTGAATATATAACGTCAACGGCGGTACTTCTTGTATTTGTCACGACAACGGTTCCTCCGTATGATAGCAATGCAACAGTACCCAGTAAATGCACAAAGTATGGGGTAAGGTGAGCTTGCGGTAATTCAGGCATTTATCTCTGATATTGGCATCTGTGAATATTGATATAGGACCACGCTTCAAGTTTAACTTTGGTGATTCCGAGGATCGCCGGTCACTTCAAGCTTTTAGTCTGACTCAGGCGACCCGCGATGGAATCACCACTTATGGACGGCCATGTAAAGTATTTTTGGGCGTGATAACTAGGTATCCGGAACTGTTCGACCGCTCTCAGATCAAACATTTTGAACGTCTTAGCGGTGATTTCAAATTCATAAATCCAAGGTGAACTTCGACATCCATTATTGTCTCTTTAGGCAAATTGAATAGTATGTGTAAATTAAGACTCTGCTTATTGGTTTTGAAGTAAACATGAAGTCAAATTCTCCGGCGAAGACGCACGCCTGCTCATTCAGAACAAGTCTAAGATACTAATATTTTGTGGGGATCTAAGACCACGACCTACGTGAGCGTGTTAATGATGACGGTCAGGCTGCACCGTGACCAACCCGCTCACGTATTTACCCTTGTGTGGCAAGAGCCTCCAGCTCAGCGTGAAAAAAAGACTCGGACTCGGAGTTGCTATACAATCAAGACGAAACCTGGACGCAACCTGGACGCAGGGCATCCGCGCCATCAGCAGAATATACATTCATGCATGCCCCATCGTGCCCTTTTCCTTCTTCCCTCCGCTTCTCTATACCAAACCAATATTGCCAGCACGTCCATCTTCACAACCATTCTCCAGGCTGCTGCTAGTCGAGCATGGGTGCGACGCGCTTCCGCGAGTCCTCCTTCTCTATATTGCAAAGAAGATGAGAAGGCATCTGTCAGCACAGCCGATAACTCGCTTGAATCATCTAGGGGAGACGTGTATAAACCACCATTGCCACCTCTTCCAACACGGTCTGCTGATTCCCTTCATTCCTGTCCCTCCCAACATCATTTTTTATGCTTCTATTGTGTCTTCTTAGGTACAAACGCATCTTAAAGCCCGATGCTATTGCACTAGAACATCAGTCTTACAATTCACACTCTTCGTCGACGTTGACTGCACGTCAAAATGGTAGACATTTATTTCACGAGTCTCTAAACACGGCCAACAGGCCCCATGATCAGGATGGCATAATCTATTTTTCTAGAGCCTTCTCACATGCCACTCTACGCGTCAAGCTCAAACGTGGCCCGCCCCCCGTGAGTTTCATACCACCAGAATTGTTATCCGATGATGACATGGAGTGCACCGATCCTGGACGTTCTCTTCCTTATAATGCGGACTCCCCTGAACATGGGATGCAGTCGAGCGACGTAGGCCTCTCTCCTGCTTGGTATTGGGATGAACCTTCATTAGTTGGCACGCCGATCAGTTTCGAACCGTCGAGGACGCGCTCCGAACCATCCTTACCTCGACCTGAGACCCCAGCTTCACTTTATCGGAACTTGTTATATCTGCTCCCATTTCGCACTCCATCAGCGACCCTTCCTGCTCTTCTCGACTATCATGACTTACACCCTGGGCTCCGTTCCATTCGCTCATACAACCTACTCATTAGTATTGCGCTTCGCCATGCATCGTTCGGCAGTGTTCCGTGGCTGCTGAGTGCTCTGCGCAAGGATGGAATGCGTGGAAATCTCGAGACATCGAAGTTAACGATCCGCTGGCTCGTTCAGACGGGGAACTGGGACCAGGCATGGAATCAGGTCTTTGGCTCGGCGAAAGGTGAAGAGGTCACGTCCAGCATGTCCCGGGAGACTAGGGGCAACAGGACCAACAAAACGAAACGGGACATACCATTGGCGATTTGGCTGGAGTTTTTTAGGACGCTGAAGAGGGGAACGGTCAGTAAGCGTGTGAGGGGGTGTTGGAGAACGAATAAACTTGGAGAAGTCCTTCTACAACAGCCTTCCGAGGCTGTACCGGAGCCTGCTCATCCCGCCACTCTTCCTTCGGCGAGGTATGATGCGTTGATGAAGAAAAGACCTGTGATGACGGCCAAAGAGATAGTCAGGACTCCACCGAGGTTGTTGTATTTCGTGGTAACGGCAATGTTGCACTCTAAAGAAAGGGAAACTGCGTTGGCGTTAACAACATCTTACATGAAATGTCTACCTCTAGTGGTGGACGATCGTTGGTCTCGAGCATGTCTCGATATCATCCATCTGTTCATTGTATTTGGCTCTTCAAAGGAGGGTCTGCAGAAGCTCTACGAGGCTCACAGGACTCTAATTTTATTATTGGCTTTGCATCCATCCCTCCGGCCCACCTCAACTACGCTATTCCTGCTGCTTGGTAGCCTACGGCGAACAAAACGTTGTGGAACAATCGCCTGGAATATTCTTCAGAATTTCAAAGGTCAGTGGGGGCCGCGGGTGGAGGATCGACGGGTAAGGAGGCGGATAGCATCGTTCGCGATGAAAGAAGGACGTGCAGATATCGTGGAGGAGATTTTTGGTTGCGAGCAGGTGTTGAGGTGGTCCCATAGGACGTGGAGTTTGCAAAGGCACGTGCTGGGTGATTTGGATGGTTTCCCGTCTGGAAGATTTCTCCAATCACCGGGCAGGAAGATTTTCAGAGGAAATGGGAAGGAAGAGAGGTTGTGGTGCCTTTTGAAGAAGCGAGCTCATCGCACGAGACAAAAAAGGGAGATAAAAGATCTCAAAAACTGAGAGTACTATTGTTCGATAGCCATGGTTCCTCGTACGTAGATCGTCGAACCAACTCAAATGGAACAGAAAAGCTGACGGAACGTTGTCTCGACTTTCAGCCGTTCGCTCGATCCGCTGAGGTAGTATCTGGATACATCGACTGGACTTGGGGATGGTTTTCGTATGAAAGAATAAAGAAAATCGACTCACAGCTGGCATGTTCCAACTTCGAATGGAGTTCCACCGATGGATCGATGACGGCTGTCTCGGAGACCACGACCTCATGGCAAGATAAGAAGCCGGGGTGAGTCAATTTATTGCATGCATCAACATACCAGTAACGTTATACTTGAGGCCAGTGGGCCGTCTGGCGTCGTGGTCCATGAAATGAAAGGGAAGCTAGAGTGTGATCGTGATGGAACCAGAACAGGACACGGAAAGAAGTAAATTTCAGTGGTAATGTTGACTGGAGCCGAGTTGGAGAAGACCAATAGACGATTGAATGTTGGAACTTTGAAGTCTGCGTCTGTCAGATCACAGATTCATTCAAAAGATCATTCAAAAGATCATTCAAAAGAAGGATAATCGTGCCCAATATGGCTCTATTACGGCAGGTCTACAACTTTGGCTGCGTCCTCATATTTATCTCTTAAGTTCATATCTTGGCTCCCCAGCTGGTGGGGATTGACACGCACATTCGATGGAAAAACCATCTGCGTCTCGTACGGCGTTTACCTCTTGATGGCTTTGAGTCATACCCGAGCCATGTTTTCTTTCGTTGTGGACAATTTCAAAAGCCTCTCCAAAGTCAATATCAAGTTCAAGGGCGACTGGAAAGCCAGCAAATGCAGTGGTTTGGGCCAACAGCAGCAACATATACGACCTCGACCTCTCCCGCTCAAATCGTGATGCATTCCCTTGCTGTCCAGACCGTTTTGGGCGACACAGTGGGTCGTCCATACAAGTCTGATCTGCCTTGGTATCTTCGCCGCATGGCCTGAGATTCCACTCAACCGGTGGATCTTCTATACCTCTATTTCATTAGCCATACCTTTGGTGACTGTGCCTCCCTCATAGATCACCAGTCTCAGTATGGCATCCTTTCCGCACGATTGCACCGGATAGAGATCGTATCTGTATCTGCATCTATGTTTTTGCGGGTCATCCAGTTCTCTTCCAAGGACTTCACCTCCCTAATCCTGTTACGTTACTTGGTCTTCACCCAACTTTGTAGAGCGTTCCTCTCACCATCTAAAACATGTCGCTTGCTCGACGTCAAATTCTCTCCGTCCCGCAACCGACTAGTAATAACGGCAGCAACACCTCCGAACCCATTTTGTGCGTCGCCCTGTCACAACACCAGTTTTCATTCAAAGATATCTATCAAGATTAATTATGACGATGCAAACTGGGGCGTTCATAAAGCAGCCAGTTGCAGAGATGTCATTCCACATATCCCCCCTGGTCCTTGATTCCCCTGGTCCTTGATTCTCTTACTCTAATTTCATCTATGGTCTTTAAATATTCTACACCTTCTGCTGACCAATTCCTCGCCATCTCCTGCATTAACGTCGGAGTTGGCCCGGGCGGCACAACATCCATGCTCGCGTATGTTGAAGCGTGATTTGCCTTCTCGAAACTTGCATGCTCATAGGACCTTTCATTTAGCCAGGTATCGCTAGTTGACTTTCGAGGAAATAAGGTCCTCGATACCTACGTAGCACCGACAATGCAGGTACTTCTTGTTATACACATCTTACGTGTACCGAAAGAATGTCATTTTTATCACTAATTTCCAGGTGACTGACTACCGGAAAGCGACCACTGGTCTCGATGCATCACATCTATGTTAATATTTTATTTATTCACGCCTCCGACAAACCGTCAACTAACACTTCTCATTCCCGTAGGCAACGCAGTGTCGTTTAATGCCGTACAACAGCACGTCGCGAACCTTATCAAAGGCAAAATTCTTGTCGGCCACAGCATCTGGAACGACCTCTCAGGTACATCTTTCTCCTCATGTTGAACAGACGTCCTACAGACCTAAAACACCTTTTCACACTCTTCAGTCCTGGGCATCCCTCATCCTGCAGTAGCCACACGAGACGTCGCTCTTTACCAAGTGAGACTTTGTTTTAGAATTTTGTTGTTGTGATGACTATAATATCAACAGCCTTTCCGAAACGCATTGCGTTCACCCCACCAGATCATAGGCCTTCAAACCTTATCGTGGCAACTAATGTGTAGACGATGTCAAGAAGGTCAACAACATCCCGTGAGTGTTTTACTATTACATACTTTTTTCTTTTTCGTTTATGGAAATCCTTAGCTCGAAAACGCACGCGCAGCCCTAGACCTCTACCGCTCTCACGCGGAAGAATGGGAGGCTTCTATCTCAAAAGGCAATTGGCCTTCTGCTCTTCCTCCAAGCACATTCTCGCGATGCTATCTCTGATGTCATCACCGCTCACGTCTGGCCCGCGAATATCTTGATATTATTTTCTTTTGATTCCTTTCATTTTTCGGAAAGTGGTAAGACAACGCGTTAGCCTACACGCAGACGTATCGGACTCTTGTAGTTTATCTGCTATATCCTCGAATTAATTTAGGTGGCACCGTAGCTGCTCTCCGACCTACCCTGTACGACGAAGAATTTGTTTCAAAAGTTTTTACTATGGATCGTTTACCTTGCCTTTTTTGGTGCGCTATATACTAAATGTAGAATAGGGTTTCAAAACTTATGCACTCGGTGTGGTGTGAATGTTGAAATGTTAGTTTGGTGGGGTGCTATTGTGTTCTACTTACATGCGATTCATTGTCGAGTCTGTTCGTCCAAAAAATTCAGTATTAAAGAAAGTCGACGAAGGGTTATCCCACCTTCTCGGCCCCCAGCCCCCGCAAAATACCTTCATAGACAAAAAATGCGCAGGCATTCACCGGAACCGCACGTAAGAGGCAAAGGCCAAGACCGCGGAAGAAGCCGGCGGGACCATCGCGGGAGTGGATGTGGCGTGCCATAGATAGGAAGGAGGGACGTGTGACTAGAGTAGACGTGGACGTCAAGGGAGATGGATAAGGAAGGGGATAGGGGTGCGACATCATTCGGCTGGTCGTAAGGGCGGGCGGTCAAAAATATGTAGAAGACGAGGGAAGCGAAACAAAGTCAAGGTCATGGCTCTCGGGACTTACTTCTTGATATTATCGGAGGGTATGGCGATTGCCCAGAAAGCAACGGAGGCAAGACCACCTGAGAGAAAGTTGGCGGAACCAGTACTTATCTATTTGCAGATAGAGAGTTAATAGCTTCTTCGCTTGAATCAGGAGAAGCTGTCTACCTCGAACCGCGTCCCTTGTAATCGTGAGAATCCACGCATGAGTGCCTATGAAAATCCATCAGGTTGGTTGAGTAATCGATTTCAATAAAGAGCGATACAAGCCTCGAAGGATAGGAACATCCAAAAGAAATTGCTTCTGAACACGAGGCTACCAGTGAACCCCGACCACATGCCTAGTATGCCTTGCGCGCGAACAATCTGCTGCATACAATCTATAGGACCTTTGAATTGGCGGTCAGACACAGATCTCTGGTGCTGTAGTTGGAGTTTGACTGATAAACCAAACAGTTTCTGAGGTCGAGACGTGGATGATTGTGGAGATAGGCAAACCTTTTAGGAGCTCGACAGGTGTAGCTATTGCAGCACTTAAAAGAACACCCTAGATTAATATTCTGTGCACCGCCGCACAAGAAATCAGAGTTATGCCCACCTAGTCAAACCGGCAAACAGCCCGGCAACCCCGTGTGCTATTAGTGTTAAGCGAGGAATACCCGTGGACGGAGAGTCTTCCGTCATCGCATGTCGAAGGAGGAAAAGGCGATAGTTGTGAAGTGAACCGAGGAGTAAAGAATCAATCGCGGCCCATCCAATGGCGGGAGGAGTGGCCCCTTTGTAGAGTGCAAGGATACCCTGACCAGCAGAGACGACGACGAAATCAAGTGATTTGCAACTCTGAAGGAACTGAACAACACACTTCGTTCCGTATTGTTTTAGTGAGGGCATCAACTGCTCCGCGGTATGTGCCAGGGGTTGAGCATTGTAAACGCGTCTTGATGGTATCAAATCTTTCATTTTACGGTAAGGTCGTAACAGGAAAACCCATTGCTAATTAAAAGTACAGGAGAAGGGAATCAGCAGGGCAAACTAGTGACTAGACTTGGTACGAACCTTGCCTTACGTACCCGTGTCCCACTGCAACCTATGAAGGTCATAACTTCAAGTTTAGAGCCGCGTAGGCTAAAATCGACCTTGGGGGAATACAAACCTTGGTAAGACCTGAAAAAAGATGCGAGATGAAGTACAACGGCGATGAAGAGATCAACATACCACTTCCAACTCCAGCAAACGCGCCGACGATTCTGATGTGACTGCTTGTCCCAGCATTTTCGTCCATCCAGGCCAGTGCCAGTGCCAGTGTGCACTGGGCGAGATCTGAATCCTGCACGTGACTCAGCACCCACAAAATCATAGTCACGGTATTCCTCCTTCTCCCTGGTCTTCCTATTAATCACTTTGCTAACCACATTCCAAATAACAACTCTCCTTTCCATGTCCGACGAGAGTATAAATCCTCCTGTCGACCAGAAACAGTGTCGCATCTGCTTGGACGGTTCTGACGCTGAACATGAACTCGGGCGTCTCATCCGCCCATGCCTATGCAAGGGCTCTATCTCTGTGAGTAGCCCCCACAGGAGTTTGCAGCAACAATTCTCATTACAAATACTGCTGTTTGTGTAGTATGTCCATGTCAAATGTCTTCAGACGTGGAGAAACACTTCTGCATCTCAGAGCGCTTTCTTTGCCTGCCCGCAATGCCGATATCAGTACCGTTTCTCGCGTACTCGGGTCGTCGGCATTGCTACAAATCCAGGTGTGTTCGGTTTGATCTTCTCGTCATAAGCTTCTATTATTTATACTGTGACACTGGCAGTCATCGTCGGAGGTTTATCCGCCGTCGTCTTCACAATACTTGTTCTCCTGTCTTCCTTCATCACGACCTACTTCACGTCCGCATTCGAGGAGCCTACATCATATTATTACACCTCTATGTTCTACGTCTCCCCCTTCGAGGTCGCCCAAGACCTTGTGCGGGCGGCTTTCCGTATCCTTAAGGATGAGACTGGCAGTGATGAGTTTTTCTCAAAAATTTCCAAAGCCCGTGGGACCGATTCCGCAGGACCCTTGAGTCCTCCTATTCCTCGACCTAGTCCTGGTGTCATCAAAGGCCTCATTCGCCGATTTGTCTTGGGTCTGCCCATAGTGGGTGCTGGTTCCCTCGTCCATATGTTGCTCTCGTTCGGTTTCCTCGGTCCCGTGCACTGGTTAGCCCGCTTCAGAGGGAACCGTAGAAGGGATAGCAATACCCGAGATATCGCTGCAGTGATCATAATCGTCCTCCTAGTTGTCGGCGCTGCCAGGTCAGTACATCTTGGCCTGTTTCTCAGTAAAAATTATCTCTTACAGAGTTATCTCACACATAGGGCGCTATACAAAGTCTACGAGTGGACGCAATCTTTAACAAAACGGCTGCTTCTTCGAGCAGAAGACGCCATTTTGGAAGTTAATTAGCCTCGCTTTTAGCGATAGTACGTGGTTGTGACAGGTTTGCACAGTTCATGGACTTGTATTATACAATCACTCTACAAATTAATCAACATTTATATTGCCATCTGCCTCAGTGTCTCATCAACAAAATGGCGCTATTAACCTTACGGACTCCTACCAATTTCGTCTTAGTTGGCGTTTTATACCCTCGTATGTGGCCTTTGTTTCCTCCCGCGTTGGCTCCAACTCCGCAAGATATTGATCAATAGCCATGTCTATCCGACCTACAGGGAACTCGCCCCGCCCGACAGATGACGATTGTGGTCTCTTCGCCTCCTCGAGCCAATCCGCGAGCAGGACTGCAATGTCAGATGACATGGCTTGTACGTTGGATTGATCGTTGAATGGTGGGACCTTGAAGGGGAGATTGTTTAATGCGACTCCAAGAAAGTCAAATAACGCCATGTAGCGCACCTGTGATTCATACATTTCATGGAAGACATTCCATATTTCCGTAAAAGGCACCCCACATTGGACTAAAATCCGTGGTGCCCACCCATATGGCAACGAACCCTTGTGCACCAACGAGAATCTTACAAGGAGCATAGCAATATGTCCTATAAAATGACGGGGGTAAGATTTTGTCCAGATGAATAGGATGACATGACTCACGAAGAGGGAATGCGCTCTCTGAAGGGAAGAACCGCTGACCCAGTGGGACTATTTTTGCGATGATGCGGTCCGCGTTTGTTTGAGGGTCTGCATCGTCATCAAGTGCTATTGATTTTGAGATCAGTGAATAAAATGGCAGGATCACAAGGAGACTGTCACCATCTTCGAAAATTCTATTCCAGATTGGGCGTACGATATTTTCGTCCCGATGTTCCGATACATGGAGGCAGAGGAGCTTCATCGTTGGGAGGTCAAATGGCGTTGCGTACTCTTGATACAGCTATCCGAAAAATGAGAATAAATTTGTCGCAGGGAAGCCAGCTCGAGACACTTACTTCTGACATTGTAAGCAGTCGTTTTGAGAGTAAATTAATCCTCTGACCCACTTCCGCCGCGTCATTTATGTGCGGTAGCAGGGTATTATATATCTCCAGCTGCACTTGTGCAACATCGAGTTTTTCTTCTAAATCTGTAAGGAACGCGATGGCGGTCTCATGCCTGCCACCCATGGAGATCGGATGCGACTTGGCGTTGCCAACAGCCAGTGTTAAATATTCTAGTCGGGCGTCGAGGTGGATGTCAAATCTAGATCATCGATGGTAATTGAGAAGATGCAACAGAAGCGAATGAACGGCACGGACTGGGTAGACCCTGCCAAAGTGCCGAGCACTTCCGCGGCTCGCAACGGTTGGCAGTCCTTGACATAGAACTGCCAGAGGAGTTGGTACTTTTGTACATTAACCGGCTCCCGCTTCAGATGCGCTTCGAGGAAAGCAGGCCGCATCTAAGGAGCGCGAAGGAAAAGTTTAACAACCGTGAAATCAAATGATCGATGACACAGACCTCTAAAAGCTCATCCGCCAACTGGCGATTAATCAACCAATCATACATCGTCGAGTGGAACATCTCGTCTTCGCTCGAGAATGCAAGCTCGTATGCATGACTTCGTACGGTTTCCGGGTCATCAAGTGCCACAACGCCGGCAGTAGCAGCTGATGCTTTAGCACTCGCACTCTTCGCCTCAAATATGATCAAGGAGTCCAGAACGAGGTCATAATACCGCAGTCTTCGTCCACAGAACTCAAAGCGGGGATCATTGGGAGGTGATCCGGCATACCAGTATTCTAGCCCTATGTTGTCCGGGTCCGATACTCGTGCACAGGTCAGAGGGAGCTCCACAGAGCCTGGGGAATTAGCAGGCATGTCAGGGTTTTGCCCGCCAATGGTGACACCATGACTTACCTTTGGCATAGCTTAATTGTTGATAATCGCCACAGATTTCGCGTAGCTTGTCAAACTCTAAGATCCGGGCACCCTTGATGAACAGTCTGTGACGCATTTTTTTATAAGCACAATCCTTGAAAAGGGATAACTTATGAAATTCACCGCAATGATTCACCGAGCCAATTTTGCCTCTCAGTGGGATTTCGGGTTTCGACAGCTTTTCGAATGTTTTCTTTGGCCTAGTGAAGGTACAGTGAGTATCTCGAAGACAAAAGGACCGAGAGGCTTACTTTGTACAACATGACATCGTCTGTACTACAGAACGATCCACACCTCTGCTGTAGAACCTCACTGATGGTATCGACCTATTAGAATGGAGAAGATGCATGAGTTCGAGACGCATGAGTTTGGGATTGGGAAGTAATAAAAACAAGTTCACGCTGATCTGCTGGCCGATCTGCTGGTTAATCACAACATTAACCAATGCTCTCGATATCGTCACCCCATTCTGGGCCGTGATAAGCTCTTCAAATGTCAGTGAAGATATGAGCTTTTGAATGTCAAGTTCGCATCTAAGAGTAGAGATACCGAAATGAGAAGGAAGGACAAAATAACCAGAACGAGAAAGATATACTGAGTTATCAGTTCTCCGAGTCGGTAGTCGTTTAGAAGCAGGACGAATGAAAGAGCCTCTATCGTCCTTGTCAGGAGCATCTGGAGCTGAGAAACAGAACTTTGCTCCGCCTTAATGAACCCATGTCAGTGAGGAATCCGTCTTACGGAGGGTGAATTGGGAGTGACTGACTTTCCACGCCTCTTGTTCCGTAATAGGCGAGCGCGCAGTGGTGGTAGGATCACCAGGGGATGAATGGAATAGGTAGGGATTTTTATCCAGGAAATCCTTGAGTGCATACAGGTTCTTCTGTACGGTTACCAGCATGCCATCTGAGATCGTCGATTGCTGTAGACCCAAGGGTCTGCATCATAGGAACGGTAAAGGATATTTGCCTTCGTGATGTAGAACAAACTCACCCTGGTTTAGTGAGCTTAGATTTCCATAGTGGCCGGACCAGCCGAGCAAAATACAAGGCAAATCCTTCTCGTCGACCGCTGAAGATGGCCGTGCCCTGGCTATCGGCTGCATCAAAATATGAGCCTGCGGACAATATGACAAGATTCAACTGTGACGCACTCGTTCCATATGTCATCCTCTCCGACCACATCGGCCGTTCTCCAAAGTCATAGAACGCCTGTTTTGCTACAGTAGCAATGTCAGGGTTAATCATGCTGATGGTCCCTGAAGGCGATCCGTCTGTGATATCCAAGAACGTGTTCCCACTGGCGAGACCCAGGAGCATTGCGCATGTCTGGTCTCTCCCAAAGCTACACGGATTAAATTTACATGTGTATATGAGATTTGAGTTGAATTATTTACCTATCTCGGAATTCAATGATAGATTGCACATTTCCCTCCGATTGAAGCTCTTCAATCACAGCTTTCAGATAATCCAAAGCTCGTCTCTTGGCCAAGAAAGTCAATCCTACGTTGGTCAAAATCATGAATTGGTGTGGAGCTTCGCCGAATTGGGTAGCCAGTTCATTAGTCACCACAGGCGCAGGCGTACCAGACGGTATTGAAACGGAAAAACCCCGAGGAACTGTCGCCATCGCCCAGGTCCGGCCAGGAATAGCCAACAGGGTAGCGTATTCCGTCAGCTGTTTTTGGTTAGTGCCAGACGAACTATTATATGAGCCATATGCTGTCGGGTAAGCCAATTGTTGTACGGGGGGCTGCTGCTGCGACAAATTCAATTGACCGAGAGAACCAATTCGTGTGAGGTCAGGGGCCATACAGAGGATGTAGTCAGTGCCGTCTGTATCTCCCTGCTGGGCGGCTATAGTCAAGCCCTCGGCATAGCATGAATTTTCGAGAGTGGATACAATGTATGGTCGAGATGTGGGTGGTGGAGGTGCCTGAGAAGCACCGTAGGCTGCGACAGGCGGTCGATATGGATTCGATTGTTCGTCTGGGTGAAGCAGGTTAGGAGGTGGTAGTCTGACGTGAATTAGTTGTAGTGTCCGTGCGCCAGAGGCGAAACTGGTACTAGGTCCGTAGGAATAATTGTAAGACAATGAAGGTGAGAAGTACAACCGCACTCCGTTGGTGGTGATAGCAAGGAGTTGAACGCCACCACGGGATTCGGACTGATCGACAACATGCAAAGCAATTATTTGGAAGTTTTTGGGAGTGAGTGCTGTGGATCCCGGCGCTTTGTCTTGCGCCGCCTTGTAAAGGTTTGAAATGGTCTGCACATGTTCGATAGATTTATCGCCGTTAGGCTTGTATATCGAAATGCAGTTCTTTGCTGTCAAGGTGTAGAAACAGTTTCTTGGAATATCCGAAACCACCGATATGATTCGATCTGTGAATATAGTGGGATGTGAAATCGGACACATAGCTGAACTACTATACTAACCTTCAGAACTCGATGCCGCAAACCGGGGGAGTAGACTTTGTACACCACCAATAGAATGGTTGATGAGCTGCACTCGTTTGCCAAACCATGACTCGTTCTCTTGGTAATGCAATTCGTACAAGTTCCCATCCTGTGAACCACACATGAAAATCCGTCCGTCTTGGGTGCCAACAACGGACGTCATTTCAATGTCCGAAGGGACGGTCAAGTCTGTTGCATAGAGTTTGATATCCTTGTGTACTCGATTGGTGGATCCCGGGGTTGGCGCGGAAGAGAGAGCAATGAGAAGGACAGAAACCGGTGTACATATCACCAAGAGGAAGGATATTTCGTCAATAAATAGACCTTTTTTAGGTTTAACCACTGCGACATGTGTGATCACATCCGGCTGATCTACGAACGAACTTATTTCTTGGCTACAAGGTGTCAAAAAACCAGTGACACTTCAATAAATATAATCCTCACCCTTCGATGTAATCCCACAGAAAAAGTTTGTGGTCAATGGAGATCCATACACGTTCAATTTCAGGTATCAACCCCATATGCGATGTTACGTTGGTGCCTATGATACCAATAAGTTGTCAACAACTGAATATGCGATGAAGAGGTTTACTGTTATAATATTGAAACAATCCCTCGGGAATCCCGACGAGTTTTCTCTTCTGGAAAGGAACTCGGTAGTCGTCGGGAAATACACTATATGACGCCGAGGCCTGTCCTCCAGCTGCTTCCCCTGGGTTAGCACTGAATTTGATAAGAAGGAACATTCACACACGGGCGGTGAGCGTATCTCCCAGGTCCGGGATAATTTGTGCATCTTTCACGAACTGGTCCTGCAAAACACGACTAGCGCTCTGGAGAGCGGGGAGATCTACTGGTGTCGGTTTGGCTGGTAGAACCTGGCGAGCAGAAATACCGTTAGTGCTGACAGAACGATTGAGACCGGCAAAAGAAGGAGAGGGAGCAAATACGGAGGCCATTGCCGCTGGTGCGTTCAACAATGTTGAATTGAACGCGACCAAAAAAGCATTATCCCACGTGCCTATAGGTCATGGTCCATGGACCGTCATCCACCACTGGTCCGCCATTGCCTGAGTGTACTGTGTACCCTGCCTATCATGCCAGTGATGATCCTTCTACCTATGTCCAGTTCTTTCCCTTTCCCGCCGCACTCGATGCGTGGTTTTATTCAGAAAAATCTTGTCAGCGTGATCTACAGCCACCACTTTTCTTTTCAACTTCCCCAACTCACCGAAGCTTGCTGGGAACTAATTTCTCATAACGACGAAGAACGAGAACGCCTCGAGTTTGTCGGAGACGCCCTTATGAGCGCATGCATTGCTATTGATCTTTATGGAACATATCCTAATGGAACGCCTGGCTTCTACACCGTAAGAGACCTTCACGCCTCGTCTCCAACCCTTATTCTGAACCTGCAAGGCATAGAACGCCCGCAGTGCGCTGACTACGAACGCAACCTTTGCTCACCTCGTCGCGAAAGCTGGTTTCCATGACATGAATGACCCTGTAAAGCCTGCTGGTGATGCGTTCGAGACAATAATTGCAGCGTTCTACGAAGAGCGTGGTTTCAAGGCACTTCGCTCCTGGATACATGATTACTATCTCCCCCTCATCCATGCTGCTGGAGCTGGATACCAAGCCTACCGGCGAGTTTCCAAGACACAAGTCATACCATACATCTGTTCATCCTACTTTCAAACCCAGATCTACAACATCAGAGCGAAAACGTGCATACCATAAACACTACCTGCGCGGTTTGGCACACTTGCCAAAGAAACCGACCCTGCATATCGGCGACGCCCATGGTACTTCCTACGTAATTCTATGCAG
>Ga0210383_10000769_pt1 | contig 29236 bp, 29 predicted proteins | sample IncBWC14OmetaG_FD_160072 | JGI IMG/M metagenome (GOLD analysis project Ga0210383, IMG submission 160072) | Forest soil microbial communities from Barre Woods Harvard Forest LTER site, Petersham, Massachusetts, United States - Inc-BW-C-14-O ... | reverse complement strand
GGCGAAATGTTGCGCACCGTGGCGGTAGCTCGCTTGTTACTCCCAGGCGTGAATATTCAGGCGCCGCCGAATCTCTCCGCACCTTACTATGACTATGAGGAGTTGCTGGACGCCGGCATCAACGACTGGGGAGGAATCTCGCCTTTGACCCCCGATTACATCAACCCGGAAAAGCCCTGGCCGCTTCTGGAGCAACTTCGTTTGCGTACCGAGGCTAAGGGGTTCGAGTTGCGCCAGCGTCTGCCGGTGTATCCCGAGTTTCTTCCCGCAGTGATGGCCAAGCCCGGACTTCTTTCGAAAAAGCTCGGAGCCGCCATCGATCCCTCAGGTTTCGCCCGGAGGGCGGCATGATCTGTGTTCTCACCGGCGGCACCGGTGGCGCCAAGTTTGTCGACGGCCTGCGCCAGGTGATGCCCGCGGAAGAGATCACGCTCATCGTTAACACCGGCGACGATCTTCTCTGGTGGGGGCTTTACGTTTCTCCCGATATCGATTCGATCACCTATGTGCTGTCCGGAATGCTGAGCCGCGAACGGGGATGGGGAGTGAAAGGCGACACTTTCCTCTGCCTGCAGGCCATGGGACAACTCGGCGAGCCCACGTGGTTCCACACCGGCGACCGCGATCTGGCTATGCACTTGCTGCGCTCGCGTCATATGGCCGAAGGCAAGACTCTGTCCCAAGCCACCGCCATTGTCTCGGACAAACTTGGGGTAAAGGCTCGCATCCTGCCCATGAGCGACTCGCGCGTGGAAACCCGAATCGACACACCCGTGGGCGAATTGAGCTTTGAGGAATATTTTGTGCAGCGCTGGTATCAGGATCCGGTAAACTCCGTGCGCTTCGCCGGAGCCTCCGACGCCGAGCCTGCGCCCGGAGTGATTGAAGCCATCGAAGCCGCCGACGCTATTCTGATCGCGCCCAGCAACCCCGTCACCAGCATTGGTCCCATCCTTGCCGTGCCCGGCATTCGCGAAGCCCTGTGCCACGCCAAGGGGAAGATTGGCGCCGTCAGCCCCATCATCAGCGGGGCGCCGGTGAACGGACCTGCGGGAATTCTCATGGTCGCGCAGGGTTTGCCCAGTTCCATTGCCGGCGTGGCGCAGGCCTATGAAGATTTTCTTGACGTCCTGATCTGCGACACGCGCGACGCCCGGCCCGCGGAAGTTTTGCGCAAGACTGGTGTCCGCGTGCAGTGCGCGCAAACCATCATGCGTTCTCCTGAAGACAAAGCCGAGCTTGCCCGCAAAGCGCTGGCGCTGGTCTCCGCTTCGCCGGTTTCTGAGCAGGGCGCTGCCGGGCAAACTCCTTCGGATCAGACTTCTTCGGATCAAGCTTCTTCCGGCCAGTCTTCCTCCGACGAAGCTGCCTCCGATAAAGCCTCTTCCGACAAAGCTTCTTCCGACAAAACTCCCGTTGGCCGGCCTTTCACCCGTTTCCACCCGGTGGACGATCCGTCGTGATCCTGGTTCCGGTCAAGAATCTTTCCGGCGCGAAACAGCGCCTGGCCTCGCAGCTCGAACAGAAATTGCGCACAGAATTGGCGCAAGCCATGCTGCACGACGTGCTTTCCGCTCTCGCCGCGTGGACAAATCGCCCCGACGTCGCGCTTGTGAGCAGCGATCCATTCGCTGTGAAATTAGCCCGCGAATATGACTTCGAAGTCATTCCCGACTCTGCAAACCCCGGCGAGACCGGCGCCATCGAGATGGCCACCCAAATCTGCGTGGAGCGCGGCATCGCGAGCACGTTGGTGATCCCCGCCGATATCCCGCTGATGCAGTCGTGGGAACTCGAAGAAATCCTCAAACAGGCTCCCGCGGCAGGCAGCGTATTGGTCCCCGCCGCCGACGGACGCGGCACCAACGCCGCGTACCGCAGTCCCGCGGCGCTGTTTCCGCTGCGCTTCGGCAACGACAGCTTTAAGCCTCATCACGCCGCGGCCCAGGCCACAAATAAGCCTTGCGTGGTGCTGCATCTCCCTGGCATCGCAGTCGATGTCGACAGTCCCGAAGATCTCCAGCATCTTCTCTCGCTCCCGGGCGAAAGCCGCGCCCAGAAACTCGGTCGCAGGTGGAGCATCTCGGCTGGCGTGGGTACGGGCGCCCCGCCCGTCCCGCCGCGCAGCGGCGAATTATGAAAGCCGGCGCGAGCACCGAAATCCGGCTAATTCCCATCCCCGTCTCTGGAGAAATCGAGCCGAATGATTCGATCCCAGAAAAACTTCTGGACTCCCTTCGTCGCCAACGCCGGTCACTCCGCCCCGGCGACATCCTCGTCATCAAACACAAAATCGTCTCCAAGGCTGAAGGACGCCTGGTAGACCTCGCCACCATAAAACCCTCGGCCAGCTCCATCGCCTGGGCCAAAAAATATCAGCTCGACGCCCGCTTAATCGAACTAGCCTTACGCGAAAGCCGCGAGATAATCCGCCGCGAGAACGGGGTGCTCATCACCGAGACCCATCACGGCTTCCTGTGTGCCAACAGCGGGATCGACGTTTCCAACGTCGACGGCGGACACCACGCCCTACTGCTCCCTAAAGATCCCGACCGCTCCGCTCGCAACCTTCATCGCGACCTCAAGAAACGGACGGGCCTCGCCATTCCGGTCATCATCACCGACAGTTTTGGACGTCCATGGCGCGAAGGTCTGGCGGATCACTGCATCGGCATTGCGGGCATGAGGCCCTTGCGCGACGATCGTGGCCGCCGTGACTCCCACGGCTACCAGCTCCACGCCACGATCGAAGCTGTCGTGGACGAACTGGCTGCGGCTGCGGGCCTGGTCTGCGGCAAGCTAAACCGAACCCCCGCCTGCATCGTCCGAGGATTCCCCTATGAACCCGGCCGCGGCAGAACTCGCGACCTGCTTCGTCCTGCAAAGACCGACCTGTTCCGGTAGACTTCCCCTGTAGAGACGTTGCTTGCAACGTCTTGCCGCCCGCGGCAGGCCTGCGTATGGCGAGAGGAGACGTAGCCAGCTACGTCTCTACGGAGAGTCTCATGCCCCGCGAACTCACGGTTTCCGAACTCGAATCTTTCCCCGCGCTTGACTGGCTCGAAATCGCGCCGCGCCTCACATCAGCTACGCGCGCTTCGCTCGAGAAAATTCTCGAAACGCAAAACGGCGCTGCGCTTTCTCTGGAAGAATCCTTCGGGCTCGCCCATACCGGCGGCGACGATCTCCTCGGCCTGCTGGTCGCCGCGAATTTCCTCCGCTCCGAACTCGCCGGAAATCTCGTCACCTACGTGGTCAACCGCAACATCAATTTCACCAACATTTGCTTTGTGGGATGCAAGTTCTGCGCTTTCAGCCGCGGCCCGCGCGAGCCTGACACCTACTTCCTCGATCCGGGCCAGGTCGCGCAGAAAGCAATAGAAGCCTGGCAACTTGGCGCCACCGAAGTCTGCATTCAAGGCGGTCTGCCGCACGGGCTGCCCCCGTTTTACTATCGCGATATTCTCCGCGCCGTGAAGCGCGCCGTCCCGGGCATGCACATCCATGCTTTCTCGCCCATGGAGATCGTCTACGGCGTCGAGCTCACCGGCATGCCCCTCGCCGATTATCTCGCCATGCTGCGCGACAACGGCCTGGGCACGCTCCCTGGCACCGCCGCGGAAATTCTTGACGACGAGATTCGCCACATTCTCTCCGCCAACAAACTTTCCACCGCGCAATGGATCGAAGTGATCCGCACCGCGCACCGCGCCGGCATCCGCACCACATCAACCATGATGTACGGCCACACGGAAACTCCCGACCACTGGGTTCGCCAGATGATGCTGTTGCGCAAGATTCAAAGTGAAACCGGCGGCTTCACCGAATTCGTTCCGCTGGGCTTTGTCCACCAGAACACACTGCTGTTTCATCAAGGGCTCGCGCGCAGCGGCCCCACCTTGGCCGAGCACCTCAAAGTTCACGCGTTGTCGCGCATCCTGCTCGCCGGCTCGATCAACAACATTCAAGTTTCGTGGGTAAAGTTGAACCGCCGCCTGTCACAGCTTTGCCTGCACGCGGGCGCCAACGATTACGGCGGCACGCTGATGGAAGAAAATATCTCACGCGAAGCCGGGGCCACCGCCGGCCAGTACACCAGCCCGGGAGATTTTCAAGCGCTGATTCTGGAGATGGGCCGCATCCCCGCCGAGCGCAACACCACCTACTCGCGCATTCAGATCAAGATGCCGCTGAATGAAGCCGAATTCACCGCGGAACAGGCGCTGCTGGCGGAGTTCGCATGAGCGGTGACCCTGCACCGGCAGCTCCCGCGCGTCCCATCGCGATTCTCGGCGGCACCGGCCCAGCCGGCACGGGACTGGCCCTGCGCTGGGCCCGCGCCCAGGAGAGCATTATTATCGGTTCGCGCGAGGCGCAGCGCGCCCGCGACGTCGCCGCCATGATTCGAGGCAAAGTTGGATTCGGAGCGCTCGTCTCCGGCATGGAAAACAGCGCCGCTTGCTCGGCCGCAGACATTCTGATGCTCACCGTCCCCTTCGACGGTCAGGCTGCGCTGCTCAAACAACTAAAAACCGCGCTCACACCCGGCAGCATTCTCATCGACGCCACCGTTCCGCTCGCCGCCGCAGTCGGCGGACGCGCCTCGCGCACTCTCGGCATCTGGCAAGGCTCCGCTGCTCAGCAAGCCGCTGAACTCGTGCCTAAGGGAGTGAGCGTAGTGGCAGCCTTCCACAACATTTCCGCCGAACTGCTCAACGGAGACGCTCCGCTCGACTGCGACGTCATCGTTTGCAGCGACGATCCCGACGCCGCTCAACTCACGCGCGAGTTAGCCGCGAAAATTCCCGGAGTCCGCGCTATCGACGGCGGCAAACTGGAAAATGCTCGCACCGTTGAGCAGATCACCGCATTGCTGATCGGCCTCAACATCCGCCACAAAGGCCACGCCGGAATCCGCATCACCGGCTTGCCGCCAGAAGCGTATCGCTAGCGTCCTGAGCCGGCCACACCGAGCTGGAATGCCGTCTAGTCTGGGTCCAGTCCCGAACACCACATGGCCGCTGGAGTATCCCCGCTGAAATCGGTGGGCTACCGCAGTGGCGGGCGGGGCGCTGGCGATGGGGCGGAGGGTGCTGCAGAATTCAACGTATTGAAACGTTCCTCGTCTCGACTTCACTATCGACAGAGTAGTTTCCGCGTCCAAGTTGCAGGAGTGTTTTGCTCGACGTCCGGCGATTGCTGACGTTACGATGTGGAGAAATTTGAATGGCCAGACACCGACCTGATTGGCCGGTTCTTGAGCCATAGCCGTCCGGCGCGTCAATCAAGGGAGGTCGTCATGATTCTGGTCGCACCTAACGAGCGCGGCCCGCGTGTCGCGCTGATCCAAATCCTGCTGAATCGTGCAGGCAACACACTCAAGGTGGATGGAATCTTCGGCCCGAAGACACGCGGCGCCGTCGTTGATTTCCAGCGCAGCCAGGGCGTTTCTCCGGACGCCGTCGTGAGACCGGATACCTGGTGGAAGTTCCCACTGGGAGACAACACAAACGTGGTGGACGTTGTAGATATTGCAGATCCTGGCGTGGGCGGCGGCGCGGTCGCACAACAAAAAAAAGCTGGTGGCGATCCGATCCAGCTAGGTCTGTTGTGCAATGGCGTCGAACAGATGGTCGGCGACGTCGTTCGGGCCAGCACTTCCGGGGAGATAGCGCTGCTGCGGATTACCGGGCACGGCAACCTGGGGCGCTGGTTCACCGTTTCCGTCGGCGACGTCGTCGATTTGAAACCCGCGGACTATAAAGTGTGGGCCGCCGAGTACCACAGTTACATCGATTGGGGCCACATCGACGAATTGGCGGACATCCTTGCCCCTTTGGCCGACTGCTTTGCGCCGTACGGCATGATGGAGCACGGCGGCTGCTCTCTCGGAGGCAGGCTGGAAACAAGGAAACTCATGCACCGTCTGGCCGACCTGTGGAGCGTACCCGTCTCCGCCGGCGTGGGTATTCAGCGCAGCATCCTTCGTTTCGATGGACAGGTCTTTACTGCGTACCCCGCCAACGGGACCCTCGAGACCTGGTCGAAAAAATTCCGTGAGGCGAGCTACTGACGGATAGAAATTGCCGTAGCGATCTGGCGATCTAAGATTCCTCCGCTACCGGCGCCGTCATTTCCTCGGCCGGTTCGCCGCCCGCCATGGCTTGGGCCACAATGAGCCGGCGCGCTTCCACGCGAATTTTGGGCAATTGCACTCCGAACCACCATGCTCCCGCCACCGCCGCCAATCCACCGATCGCCACGGTCACGGGGGCGCCCAGCCGGTCTGAAATTGCGCCGCCCAGCAGTGCGCCAATCGGAGCCATCCCCATGAACATCATGGAATATACCGCCATCACCCGTCCGCGCAATGCATCGGGCACCATGGCCTGAATCAGCGTGTTCGATGCCGCCATTTGGAGCATGATGAAATATCCCACCGGCATAAGCAGCGCCACCGAAAGCCAGAACAGTTTCGAGGCCGCGAACAGCATCAGGCTTACGCCAAATCCGGCGCAGCACACCGTAACCCATCGTCCCAGACCTTTCACTCCCGAACGCATTGCGAGAGTCAGCGCACCCAGCAGTGCGCCCACCCCGGCCGCGCCCATCAAAATACCCAGCCTCACGGCTCCAAGATCGTGCGCCCCGATCAGTGACGCGAACTCCTGCCCGCCGCCGTGCAAAACGCGGTCAGCAAAAATCGGCATCAGCACCACGTAGGGCATGCCCGTCACGCTGACCACACCCAGAAGGAGTAGGAGGGTCCGAATCGGCGCCGTGTGTTCCACGAACCGGAATCCTTCCACGATATGTTCGTACGGCGAAGCCTTGGTCGGTACTCTCGCTGCTGCCCGTACCTTCATCAGCAGCAGTCCAACGATCACCGCGATATAGCTCACGCCATTCGCGAAAAAACACCAGCCTTCGCCCAACCTAGCCACCAGCACGCCGGCCACAGCCGGGCCAATCACGCGTGCTCCGTTGAACATGGAGGAGTTCAGCGCGATCGCGTTCATCAGATCTTCCTTGCCGACCATATCCACGAGGAACGATTGCCGTCCGGGTATGTCGAACGCATTGACCACGCCCAGCAACGCAGCCAGCACAAACACGTGCCACACCTGGATTTTCCCACTGAGCGTGAGCGCGGCCAGTACCAACGCCAGCAGCATTGAGAAGGTCTGCGTGGCAATCACGATCCGCTGCCGGTTCACCCGGTCGGCCGTGATTCCGCCGATCGGCGCGATGAGAAATACTGGAATCTGGCTGGCAAACCCCACTGCACCCAGCAGCAGACCCGACCCGGTCAGCTTGTAGACCAGCCACGACTGGGCCACGGTCTGCATCCAGGTGCCGATTAGAGAAATCAATTGTCCGCCAAAGAACAACTGGAAGTTGCGATGGCGCAGGGCGCGTCCCGCCGCCTGCCAGCGCAAACCGGGCTCGAGAGCCGTTTGGGCCGGAGTTCTCCGCTCATTTTCTGAAATGGAGGTTTTCGATTCAGCCACGTTCACTTCTTTGGATGTCGCCGACCCGATCCAGGCATCACTATATCGTGAAGGTCTTTTGGAAATTCAGCCCTCGGCATTTCGGCGGTCGGCAACCCATAACTGATTTAATAACTGTTCAACGGGCCGCACATGCGATACAGTTCTTTTGCCCCTTACGCTCCCCCCCGGCGAGGCGACAGGAAGGAAGTCTGCCACATGAATCCTCCTCCAGTCCGAGTCGAACGCCGCGCCGGACAGCGCTTTCCGTTCCTTCTTCCCGTTTTCGTTCGTGACGTTTCCAGCGGGTTCGAGGCTCGGGGCTTTACCCAGGACATCAGTTCGCGCGGCGTGTTTTTCTTCACCGACGCAGCCTTCGCCGAGGGAGCGGCGATCGAGCTTACCCTCAACATGCCTTCCGAGATCACCCTGGGCGACGACATGCGAGTCCGTTGTCGCGGCTCGGTTCTGCGCGTCGCCCTCCCTCCGAATCTGTCGCAGCACGACCCATCGCAGCCGGCTGCGACCCTAGCCAACCCCCGCGCCGAAACCAAGATCGGGGTTGCGGTCCGTCTCCACGGCTACGAGTATCTTCCCGAGAGCGCAGATTCTTCCTCTTCGTCGTCCTTTCAGCGCGTTTCCGCTCTCCACGAACGCCGCCATGAACCCGAAGAGGACCAGCCTGCAGTGGCTGCTGCAGGCCTGATCTCGCGCTAGACCGGACGCTGAACGGCTACAGAGAAACTCACCTTCGGGGTTCTGTCCTCCATACCCGCTGCCTTCGTCGTTATCTGGCACGATCGTTGGCGCCGCTGGCACTTTCGGGCCTTTTCAACTCAGGTCTTTTCGCTTACAATCCTCATCACTGGACCGAATCTCCTCGAAGTCTTCCGCAGCCGGCAACTTTCGTTGGGATATTTTGTGTCGCAACGTTCAGGGGCGGAATTTTCGCACAAAGGGTACATTCGTCCCGGTATGCCCTATTACCTAAGTCACTTGGCGGGGTGTGCGTTCTCTTTCTAACATGCAAACACCGAGAGAAATCAGCGAGAACCGCACCATGCATGGGATCGCCGTCGCCCTCCTGACCGAGGACCGTGAACATTTATCTGCGCTGCAGGAGCGTCTGGAAGCGACGCACCTGGGCCGCGCCGTGTTCAGCCAGGTCGGCTTTCCTGTAGGGCCTACCGATTCCATTCTCCGCCAGATCCAGGACTCACGCGCCGAAGTTGTAATCGTCGACATTCCTACGCGAGATTCCGAGCGCGCCATTCACGCGGTCGAACTGATTCACGCCACCACGCAACAGATTGCTATTTTCGCCAATGGTGAGATGACGCAACCTCCGAACATTGTCGCCAGCATGCGCGCCGGGGCTTGCGAATATCTCGATAATTCCGCCGGTTCAGAGGCCTGGCTCGAAGCGCTCACCCGCTACAGTTCCACTCGTACACGGGTTCGTGGAGGGGCTGGCAAGGCCCCCATTTTCACTTTCCTCAGCGCCAAAGGAGGCGCGGGAGCCACCACCGCCGCCGTCAACACCGCAATGGCTTTGCAACTGGCTCACGGCGATGTGGTGCTGGTGGACTTCGCTCCCATCGGCCACGCGGCCCTGCATCTGAATCTGCGACCGCAGTTCGGGGTGTCCGACGCTTTGCAGAATCTTCATCGCCTCGATGTTTCCCTGCTCGACGGCCTGATGACCACCACCAAAGAGGGATTGCATCTGCTCGCGGGCCCACAGCAGCCTTATGAGACCATGGCAACGCCTGCCGAGCTGGCGCGCCTTTTCGATCTTCTGGTGAATCACTACCGTTACGTGATCATCGACGGGTCCAGCCGGCTGGATGCCACGACCCACCTGCTCTCCGACCTTTCCAATGCCGTGCTGGTGGTCGCCCAAACCGATGTGGTTTCGCTGTGGAGCGCCGGTCGCATTCATTCTTTCCTCGGAGAAGGAACCGGGCGTGATCACATGCGCATGGTGCTGAACCGCTACAAGAAAATTCCTGGATTTACGGATGAAGACGTGGAGCAGGCCACACACTGCAAGGTCTGGTGGAAGGTTCCGAACGCGTTTCACGCCGTTTCGCCCGCCATCGATCACGGGACGCCCGTGGTTCTGCAGGAAGGCCCGGACATCAGTCGCTCCTACCGCGCTTTGGCCAAGGCTCTTTCTGAGGCCAGCAGCCATTCCGGTGGCAGCGCCGATCTGGCTTACGATCGCGAAACGGCCGACGCCAAGAGCAAAGGCTTTGCCCGTCCCCGCCTCTCGCCCGTCCGCGCCGGCCAGTAGCCAAAGTCCGCCAGCACAATTCCTACCTTCGCACTTCTAATTCTTTGCCGCCGGCGCCGAATCCGCTTCCTGCGGAAACATTTTGAAGGTCACATCCCGATGCCGCGAACTTACTTTCTTGTCCGGGCCGGTTGTATTTTCCGTCAGACTACCCTTCAACACGTAATAACCTTCCTCGCCGGGGTTCTGCCCTTCGCCGCGCTGCGCCGTTCCGTTGAATTCGAACCACAGATCGTTCGACGGCTTGGTCGTAAAGCTTAATTTGTTGTCATCGAGTTTGCCGGCCTTGAAGAATTGGTCGATGAACGTGCCCTTTTCGCTCCCGCCTTCGTCGTATCGCGAAATGAAGCCCGTCACCTGCCCGGCATCTTCCACGGTGATCTGCAAATACTCCCCTTCCTTCAGGAACGTGTACATGCCTGAATATTGTTTTCCATCGCTTGAATCCTTCGCCGCCGCCGCGGGCGCTGGGGAAGGTGGTTTCGAGGTCGAAGCATCGCCCGGCTTCGCCTGCTGCTGGGCCGCGAACGATGGCAGCGACAACGACAGCGACACGGCGAAAAACGCGGCCGCAAAGATAACAGTTCCGCACAATTTATTCATGATGACACTCCTGCCGATGACACTCCTGCCGATTCCATCCTACTCTCGCGACTCGCGAAGCGGGCTGAGCAGACGTGACTTAGTTTGACAATCCCTTTCGCATGTCCTCCCGGCTTTCCTGAAACGCGCTGACGCAGCTAACATAGTTCAGATGACCGGATCCACAACTGAGGTCGATGTGCAGCCAGCCGCCCCAAGCCCGCAATCTGTCCCTGTTCCGTGTTTTCTGGTGGAGCTTGATTCGTGGCCTCGCGTTTTCTTCGGTAATCTTTGGGATCTGATTTTTCGCCCGCGGCGACGCTCGCTCCATCTCGAATCCGCTCCAGGAGCATTCTGGTCTGACGTTTTTGTCCAACGCCGGTTACCCTGGCGTCGCTTCCTCGAATCTCTCGGATATCATGCCCTCGCTGTGGCGGCGCTGGTCTCGTTCTCGAGTTTCTCATTGCTGCGTCCTCCGCCCCAGCCTCGCCCAGCTTTCGACCATACGCAGGTCATTTCTTATGAGCCGGTCGAGTACTTGCCCCCGGTCGACACCCGGCGGGTAGAGGCGGCTCGACCACGACCAGCTGATCCGGAGCTTTCACGGCAGCCGATCATCTCGCTGCCTCCGGAGGCTGACAACCGTCTTCAAACCATCATCGCTCCGCCAAACGTCAACCTGAAGGGCGATGTTGCTTTGCCAAACATCGTGGCCTGGTCTGACCAGGATTCGTCGCTGCGGCCGCAGCTTGCCATCGCGCCGCCGCCGGTGGTTTTGGCTTCGAGCCTTACTCGCATTGCGCCGAAGGTCACGAACTCGGTGGTGGCGCCGCCACCCAATGTAGAACGATCTTCCGTACGCACCCTCGGCGCGCTTAACATCGGCCCCGCCGCCGTGATCGCGCCCGCGCCACAGCTTGCAGTCAGTGAGCAGCGCGCCATCCCCGGAGCTGCGGTGGCGGGCGCGGCCGTGCAGGTGGTGCCACCTCCACCCGCATGGGCGGCATCAGGGTATTCCGCCGCAGGCTCGCGCGTGATCGCGCTCAATCTTCATCCCACCGTGGGCGCGCCGCCAGATACCCCTTCCGGCAACCGCCGCGGAACTTTCGCCGCCACTCCCGAGGGTCATCCCGCGGCGTCGGGGAATCCTGGCAGTTCCGGAAACGCCAACGGTGACCGAAATGGAAATAGAGAAAGCGGCAAGAGCGCGCTACCCCCGGGCCTTTATGTTGGGAAATCGACGAATGCGAAGACGTCATCCGTAGCCGGCGATCCGGCAGGGAAAAATTCATTTCCGGCCAACTCCGTGAACCCTCGACTGTTCGCCAGTCTTTCTCCGCCGAGCGCGAACCTTCCGGCACACGCGGTTCAACCCGAAAGCGCGAAACTTTCAGAAGCGGAACGCGCCGTGTTTGGAGACCGCAAATTTTATTCCCTCACGCTCAACATGCCGAATCTGAACTCCGCCGGAGGCAGCTGGGTGATTCGCTTCGCCGAGCTCAAGCAGGATGCGAGCACCGATTCCGCCGGCCTGTCGGCCCCCACAGCCACGCGCAAGGTGGACCCGGCTTATCCTCTGCAACTCATGCGCGAGAACGTCGAGGGTACGGTAATTGTCTATGCCGTTATTCACGCTAACGGCAGTGTGGGCTCAGTCCGCATCCTGCGCGGCATCGACGACCGTATCGACCCGTTCGCCAGCCAGGCAATCTCGCAGTGGCGGTTTCGGCCCGCGACGAAAAACGGCGCTCCCGTGGACGTTGAAGCTACTTTTCTGATTCCGTTTCGGCCGGGACGTATGAAAGCGGGCTTCTGAGGAAGCGATCAGATGCGCGGACTTGATCTCACCGGCAATTTGCTTTCCAGCATAGCTCGCAGTTTCTCTTCCTCGTGCGGCTGCAGAGCTTTCTTGGGAATCATCGAGAAACGGATGCGTTGAGGGGAAAATAAGAAGAAGTTCGGCGTTTCCTGATACGAAGAAAACCAGCGCCAAGTGTAGGTAGAAGTGCGGCCGCTAAGCGTGACCTCCACATCCAGGTTACTGAGTCTTACTCGGCGCTCTTGATCGAGCCGGTTCATGGCGTTCAATCCCGGGCTGCCCGCCGCCGACCACAGATTGCATGCGCCGATCAACAAGAGCCAGGCGGTGAACGCAGGCTCATTTCTGAATAACTGCCTCCACGAAGTTCCGATGTGAGCCGGAAGCCACAAGACTAACAGCACGCAACCCGCGCAGGCCGCGCGCACCAATAACTTGCCGGTCTTGGTGCCTATCCGCGGGTGACGGGCCACCGTCGCTTCGGCTAGCCCGGTTTCAGTCAGAACAAAGCGGCAGTCGATGGAATCGCCAGACACTGGTTTGCGCTCGAGCCACTCACGAAATGCGCGCTGCTGATTAGGCGAAAAAGCACGCTTCGGAATATCGAGCCCGCCGCCCTCTGGCGTTCGCAGGAAGAAAAACTTTTCGTTCTCCTTGAAGCCCCGCTCGGGGAACCACCGCAATTGCTGTGTCTTTCCCCCGCTCGAATGAATCAGCTTTCCGTCGAGGAAAGATACTTGCTGGGCCGCAGTCGGATCGGCAAGGCGATGAAAAAACCAGCGCAGTCCTGGAAAATCCAGCGCGATCCACACGAAAAAGGCGCCAAAAACCGCGATCGCCAGATTTCCAAACCAATGTTCTCTCGGAAACAAGAAGAAGGCTTGCCAAACTACAATCAACCCGAGTCCTCCGAGAAAGCCCCTCGCCAGTGTCCGGAGAATCCGCAAAAACCATCCGCCGCCCCGGGCTTCCGCGTCTAGTTCAGCGAGATCTTCCGGAGTCAGGCTGTAACTGACCGTGAGCATGAGCAGTCACTCAGACTTTCGCGCCTTTTTTCTTCTCCAGCGCCGCGTAGATCGCTGGATCGGTGCAGACTTCGTAGTAGGAGCGCTCGGTCCAGCCCTTGACGGAAAAGTCTCGGGGATCGATGCGCGGGACGCGGCTCTCTCGGACCACAATTTTGCGGAAGATATCGCGATCGACCGGCACCATCCCGCTGGAGAGTCTGTATTCGCCTTTGTCGGACGACGCCATGGACGCCGGCAGCTTCACGTTAAGCGGCTGCAGGGAAATTTCATGCTGCAACTTGCGGAACGCGGCTTCGTTCATGCGGATACCGCCCAGGTTGAAGCTCAAAATGGTGTCTTCACTATTTCCGCCGGCTTCCGGCTCGGCGGACTGGAAGGCATACACGTGAAACGGACCAGCCTGCGATTCCATCACTTTGCGCGCTTGTTTGTTGCAGGAGGAGAGACGGTCGCTCTCGTTCAGCGCTTCTGAAATCATGATCTGGTGCTCGCCGTCCATCAGATACAGCGGCGCTGATTCCTGCAGCGTGATGCCCACGCCCAATTCAAGGCCGGGCATTCCGGAACGCTGGACCAACTGGTTGTAGCCACGCACAATTTCGATGATCTCCCGCGCCAGCACACACATTCGGCTCACCGCGAGCCCCGGTTCGCCTTCGCGTTCCAGAATCGCGAGAATGATCGCATCCCCTTCCAGAAAGACTTTCTGCGCGCCATACTTGGCGAGAAGTTTGTTTACCGGATCGTAGAAATTAAGGCTGAAATAGGAAGCGGGATTCAGTCCCTGGTCCATCAAAGTCCGCGTCAGGCGTGTCGAATCGCGCACGTCGGCCTTGAGCACCACATGGCGGGTCACCTTGTCTTGGTCGGGTTGGGCTTGCTCTTCCGGCAGCAGGAACTCGTAGAGCGTGCCGTTGACTCGCGACAGCTCCCGCATGCGGTCGTTAGCGACCAGGTTCACCGTGTCCAACGCGGAGTTCAGCGTTTCCAGCCGGCGCAGATCGCGGTGATAGTGAAAGAAATCCTGCAGGAAGCGCGCCGCTACCTTCGCGCGTTCCGCTCCCCGGCTGCTGGCCACCTTGGCCACCGCGGCATACAGGCTGTTGGGAGAAAGCTTGCCGTGCTCCTGGATCATGCGCTCGACACGGTCGCACTCGGTGCGTACGGTGAGCGCCGTCTTGAGCTGCTGCGGATTGATGCGCGGCGCATACTCGCCAAGCAGCGGCACCACGCAGTAGGAAGCGATGACGTGCTCCATGATGCCTTCGTCTTCGAGCAGCCGCACCCAGGCCGCCAAGCGTTCTTCCTGGGCCTCACCTTCGTCCGTCGATTCGTCGGGCGTCCCGCTGCCCACCAGCGCTCGCGCGTTTTCGCGAACGTTCATCCAGGAGTCGATGGTTTCTCCGGTGGTGTCCTGGCCATACAGAGACCGCAGAAACACCGAGACCACTTCGCGCAGCCGTCCATAGCGGTCGGGGTCGCGGTCCCAGTTGCCCATCATCACGTAGTGTTCAGCGCACAAGAAGTCGTCGCGCCCATCTTCGGAGAATGCCAGCCGGTTCACGAATAAAACATAGCTGTCGGCGTCCTGGCCGAACAGCGAGCGCCGGGTGCGGGCCAGCGTTCCTTTCTCCACTTCGCGCATGGTCTCGAACAATTCCTGCCCGGTCTTGCGGAGAATGATTTTCTTGCGGACCTGGAATCCGTTCACGCGCTCGCGGTATTCCATGGCTTTTTGTTGCCGCATTCCGTCGTAGTTCTTCAGCAGGACGCGGCAGCGTTCCAGCACCTGCGCGAACTGCAGGTTCATTTCCGTGCGCAGGAATTTCGTCACGGCGAGGCGGGCCAGCAAGTCGACTGGAATCTTGCCTTCCTTTTTCGCGCGATTCAAAGCGGCCACGTGCAACTCCGCCAGGATCGCTTTCCATTCGCCGGATTCCGTTTTCGCCCGAGTCTCGCCGGCGCGCACCTGGCTGCGCAGCCACGAGGGTCCCTGCGCCGATTGCGCCGCTTCCGCCGAGAGCAACCCCTCGACTTCTCCGTGCCGCGCGATCTGGCGGGCGATCTGGGCGCGAGTGGCCTCCGCGAACTTCGTGCTCAGCACGACGTCGTGGCGCAAGTTGTCCACGCCCACGGCAAGGCCCGCAAGCGAGACTGCGGGCACGGACGTGGCCAACGCGGGCAGCTCCGGCTTGTCCGGCGCGGCGCCTAGGCGAAAGAATGGAATTCTCGGCATCGCTCCCTGGTGGGCTCTGTTCGGAAGTTGCTGATTACACAGCTACATACCGAGCCTATCACGCTTCCATCGGCGGGCTAAAGTTACCTAGGTTACGACCTTAACGTGTGGGTTCTATTGGGGTTAGCAGGCGGGGACTGCTGGGAGAAACAGGAGGCGGGCGAATGAGTCCGGCCCTCCAACTCGGGACTCGAGGCTCCCGGCTCGCTACTGACTCTTCGCCCGCGCCGCCTCGAACTCGTCGCCCTTCTGCCATCCGATCAGCTGATTGAAACTCGCGGCTTCCCAGCCTAGCGCGAAACCGAAGCGCGCCATCGCTCCGTCTGCGACGAAGTCCATTTCCGGATGATACTCATCGCTCGGCTGGTGATAGTGCTTCTCGTTGAACTCGCGGGCCTGCTGCAATCCCCAAGCCTCATCGTGGCCTTTGAACTTCATGCCTTCATTGATCGAAAAAGCCGGGACCCCCACGCGCGCCAGGCTGAAATGATCGGAGCGGTAGTAGTGCCCCGCTTCCGGCCTGGAATCGGGACGAATCGCCAGACGAAACTCTTTTGCCATCGCCTCTACCCAGGGATAAAACGTAGTCCGCTCCGCGCCTGACACTTCCACTTCCTGCGGAGCGCCCAGCGGTGGCACATCGTCGTAATTCAAGTCGAGCGCAATCTTTCCCACGGGCATGGGCGGATGTTTGCCCAGGTACTCCGACCCGAGCAGTCCTTGCTCCTCAGCCGTGACGGCGGCGAATAGAATCGACCGCCGCGGCCGCTGCGTGGAGAGGCTGTAGGCGCGCGCCACCTCCAGCAGAATGCCGCATCCGGTGGCATTGTCATTGGCGCCGTTGTAGATGTTGTCTCCGGCCATCTCCGGACGAATGCCGAGGTGGTCATAGTGCGCGGTGTAGATCACCGCTTCGCTTTTTAACTTGCTGTCCACCCCCGGCAGCATGGCCAGCACGTTGTTCGATTCGAAACTCCGCACTTTGCTGACCATGTGCGCCTTCAGCTTCGCGCCCAGGTTTACAGGATGAAACTCGCGCGAACGCGCATCCTGCAACATCTGGGCGAAATCCATTCCGGACGCCGACGCCAACTTCTTCGCCACTTCGGACTGGACCCATGATGCGACTTTGAGTGCCGGACCTTCCAGCTTCAGGTAGGATTTTTCCCCCGAATTCGAGTTCCGCACTACCTCCCAGGGATAGCTTGCCATCTCTTCCACGTGAATCAGAATCACACCCACCGCACCTTTGCGCGCGGCTTCTTCATATTTGTAGGTCCACCGCCCGTAGTACGTGAGCGCCTTGCCTTTGAAGAATTTAGGATCGTCCGACGGCGGCTCATTCACCAGCATCAACAGAACTTTGCCCTTCACGTCGACATCTTTGTAATCGTTCCAGTTATACTCTGGCGCTTCGATGCCATAGCCCACGTAGACGATGTCGGCGTCCACATCCGACTGCGACTGCTGGGTCTGGTCGTAGGCCACGTAGTCGTCGAGCGACTTCAAATCGATGGGCTCACCGCGTTTCGGGACTAGCGAAAACTTGGTTTCCGGCAACGTGGTGATGCCGATCAGCGGCACTTTCTGCAAATAAGTCCCGCCGTCGCCGGCCGGCTTCAGCCCATACTCGGCGAACTGCGTAGCCATGTATTCCGCCGCGATATCGCCACCGCGCTGCCCGGTGCCCCGGCCTTCGAGCAGGTCATGCGAAAGGAAACGCACGTGCCAGCGAATGTGCTCCGGATTGATCGTCTCTAGCGCGTTGAACGCTGTTCCCGGCAGTTTCACGGAAACGGCCTCGCGCGCTCCCGCGGGGGACGCCGGCGCCGGACTGGCGCCGCCCTCGGCCCACACCAGTAGGCTGAGCGTGGCAATGGCGAGAGTAAGTACGCCTATGCCTCTCTGGACGCTTTTCTGCAAGATCATTCGCATTACGATGGCTCGCATAGATCGGCTTTCTCCCCCAAGAAGCGGCACATGCCTAGGAAAGCACGGAATCCTGGAAATTATGATGAAGACTGATGGGATTGTAACGGAGCGAAGGAAATTTAATGACCAGGGAAACCGAGTAATCACCCACACGAGAGTTCACGCACTCCCGCGCCCTGGGTGGTCATTCATCAACCACAGAGGGCACAGGGTAAAGCCAGCGTCGCGGGAGACGCAGAGAACAGCCGTCAACCGACACCCCGAAGTTCGCGCCGCCTCTGGACGCGGCTCCTGGGCTCCGAAATCTGCCTTAACTGGGGCCCGCGCACGGCGGGATCAGTTCTTCGACCCTCAACCAGCGCGGAAGTCGCGCACATCCTCGCCCGGCCTGAACATCACGGCGGGGCCTAGGCGTCCCGCCTCCGCCATCTTCCGATTGATCTCTTCGAACTCCGCTTTGACCCAGCCGACGCTGGAGACTTCAATCTCGCCGTCCTGTGCGATCCAGAAAATGGTGGGAACGTTGGTCAGGCCGTAGGCGTTCGACACGGGATACTCATCAATCTCGTCGAGCAGAATTGGAAACCTGACCCCAAACTCTTTGGCGAACGCGGCCGTGTCCTTGGCGTTATTCTGCGAAACTCCCAGCAGTTTCACACCCTTCTGCCCGTAAGCCTTGTGCAGCCGCTCCAGAAACGGAAATGCATATTGGCAGGTGGGGCAGGAAACCTTGAAAAACGCCAGCACGACTGGACCGGACCCGAGTTCTTCCTGCAGCGAGAACCGCTTCCCATCCATCGCTTTCAACGCAAAGTCTGGCGCCTTCGTGCCTACGGTTAGTGCCGCCATCGGTCGTCCTCCCGTTCGTCTATTCAGGATATTCCGCAGCCAGCGCATACCCCTTCCTGCCTCTGTCCTGCTTTCATTTTAGATGATGTGGGACGCGGGGAAGAACTTCCTTCAAAGCAATTCCGCCCTCCGCAGAATCTTGCGCGCCAGTCCGGTCAGCGCGACTCGCCCCAGCCGTGCCGCGGGAATCCAGTTCCCGCGAACAAGCTCCGGCGGGACAGTACGCCAGACACGCACCGTATAGTCCGTTACGGTGATCGAGTGCCGGAGCGTGAATGACGGCTCGGACGAGCCATGCCCGTTTGCCAACTCCGGTAGTTCCCACATGCCCGCCATCAGAGACGCATCCCTCGGGCGCTGCACCAGAAACACTTCGCCATCTCTGCCCCTGCCGTCTCCGTTTCGATACTCGAGCGCGTAGTGAATTTCACGCTTCTTCTGTCGTTCCGGTTTCGCGCCCACCGGCAACTCTCCGCGCGTCGCGCACAGTTTGACCACCGGACACATCAAACATCCCGGAGCCCGTGGCGTGCACACCGTCGCGCCCAGCTCCATCATGGCCTGATTGAAGTCGCCCGACCGCTTGCCATCGAGCAATTCCTCGGCGGCCTGCCATAACTCTGCGCCGGCAAGGCGCCGCCCCGAAAGCCGCTGCAGCACTCGCTCCACGTTGCCATCGACCACCGCGACCGGCTCGGCAAACGCAATGCTGGCAATCGCGGCCGCTGTATAGCGGCCAATCCCCGGCAGTTCCTGCCATTGCTCGGCAGTCGCCGGAAGTTTCCCGCCCAACTCTCGCACCACCACTTTTGCCGCCGCATGCAGCATGCGGGCGCGGCGGTAGTATCCCAGTCCGCTCCAAGCTGCGAGCACGCTCGACTCGCGGGCTGCGGCCAGCTTTTCGACCGTCGGGAAGCGGCGCAGGAATTCGTCATAGTGCCCGATCACCGCCGCCACCCGCGTTTGCTGCAGCATGATTTCCGACAGCCACACCCGGTAGGGATCACGGCTCTCCCGCCACGGCAACGGGCGCCGGCTTTTCCGATACCAGTCCAGCAGCCGGCGCTGAAAGCTCACCGTCTGGTTGCGGGGCTGGACGCGCAGCGATTTCTTCTCTCGGCTCATACTTCGAAGAACCGCATTCTACCGTGGCGCCAGCCTCGGCGCGGCACACTGACTTGAATCTCCGCCGCTAGTTTGGCTGATCCGCGAGAACCAGCGAAATCAGCGCCGGCCATTGACCCAGGCTGCCAACCACGAAATAATGGTCGTGCCTGGCATCCGCAACATTTGCGTGAGTTGGCTCACGCCTCATCACGAGGAGCACCATGAACGACTTCAACCGCAAGGTGGAAGACGCGTCCGCGCGCGTTGGCAAGACCATCAACGAGGCCGCCGAACGTCTGGAGCAGGAAATCCCGGAATTCATCAAGTACCTGAACGACGAGGTCGTGCCCTCCGTTCGCAAGGGTTCGACCAAGGCGCTGCGCGCGGCTTCGGAGAAGCTCACCGCGTTCGCCGACTACATGGAAAAGCATCCCGGGACCACAGCCAAGTAGCTTTCACTGGCACGGTTGCCCGCGAGGCAAGGCCGACGTCGGCGACCTTTGCTGCTGCAAGCTTCGTGGCTGCTTGCCTTGTCGGCGCAAACTTCGTCCTTGCCAGCCGGGTCGTGCACTTTGTGGCCCGTCGGGTAGTTCCCTCAAGCATGACCGTCGTTCTCCTCATCACGCTTCTGCTGCTCGCCGCTTGTGGGCATCCCAAACAGGCGCGGGTTGAAGTGCCGCCGCCTCCTGCGCCCGCCAGCGTGCCCGCGGCTCGGGAACCGGCGCCGTCGTCGCCATCGTCATCGTCATCTCTGCCCTCCAAAATACCTGATCTAAACCGCAACGACAGTGCCCAGGATGCAGAAGCCGCCGCCGATCCCGACCTGGCCGAGCCTTCGATCCCTGCGGGTGCCACTGCGATCGCCACCGAAACCGGGATGGCCAGCTGGTATGGACCTCCTTACCACAACCGCCGCGGATCGAACGGCGAAGTCTACAACATGCACGCCATGACCGCCGCGCATCGCACTCTGCCGCTCGGTTCCGTCGTTCGCGTCACGAATCTCAAGACCGCGCACTCGGCGCTGGTACGCATCACCGATCGCGGACCGTTCATCCCCGGCCGGGTTCTCGATCTTTCTCTCGCCGCCGCCCGCAGGCTCGACGTGTATCAGCCCGGCACCGCCGAAGTGAAAGTGGAAGTCATGGCGACGCCCGCGCCGCTCGATTCCGGCGGAAAGTGGGCCGTGCAGATCGGCAGCTTCCCCGACGAGGACGTTGCCACCGAGTTCGCCGACCACCTCACCCGCCGCTACCGCACCGCCAAGGTGCTGCGCTTCGCCAGCCCCGCCGGAGGCTGGTGGATTCGCATCCGCGTCCTCGACGACGACCACGACCGCGCCCAGCAGATGGTTGCGGAAACTCGCACGAGCGAGGGTGCGGTGTTTCTGGTTAGGCTGGACTGAGAGCTCGTGCCATGCGGCGATGGTCGAGCCTAAGCTGCTGAGGTACCGTCGCCTCTGGTATTCGGCGTTTTGACCTTCTTGCGAGAAGCCCATGAAAATCACGAATCTGTCGGCCGAGCCTCTGGGGAAGCTCCATTCTTGGATACCTGACGATCTTCAGGCTGAGCAGGTAGTTTTTCTCCCCGACGCCTGCCCGGGTAAGTCGCCCCTTCCGACTGGCACAGCTGTTCTGACCAGGCAGGAGGACTGGCGGAAGTTCGCGGTGTCTGACTGCGGATGCGGAATGCGGCTCGTGCGGTCCTCAGTGCCACCTCAAGATTTCGACCTTGTCCGATGGGACAAGGTGGCCGATTCGCTCCGGACCAATAAGGGGAGCTTGGGCGATTTGGGCGGTGGCAATCATTTCTTAGACGCGATCGTCCCTTACCAAGACGGGCCATTGCATTTCTTAATTCACACCGGATCGCGAAATGAGTCAGGCCTTGTGGATGACCTCGTCGATAAGCCGAACAAATTCGACCAGGAATTCGAGCGTGTTGTGGGTTGGGCGGCGGATAACCGTGCAGCAATTAACGAGAAAGTCGACGCGGCGTTTGGCTCGACGGAAGTGCTTCTTGACCTGCCACACAACACCTTTGAGCAACTCGGCGATGGCGGGGTGATCATTCGAAAAGGCTCGGTTCGGCTGGCCCCGGGCGAGCTCTCTGTGCTTCCTTCCCACATGTCGGGAGATGTCGTTCTGGTCAGAGCAAAAGAAACGGTGAAAGAGATTCTGAGGTCGATGAGCCACGGGACGGGGCGAGCAAACTCACGCAGTGATTGCAAGCCTCATGCCGACACCTATGACTTCGCAGGTTTGCGTAAGTCAGTTCTTATTCCGTCGGGAGTCGAAGACGCCTCGCTGCGCACGGATGGTCCTTTCGTCTATCGCGACTTGGACGAATGCCTTGCCCTCATCCACGACTACGTGGATGTTGTGTCGGGGTTTGGGGTAGTGGTATATGGGACATCTCTAGCGACCGCCAGCGGAGGCGCACGATGAGCATGGTCGAAATCATTCCCCCAGATGTCAGAGTTCGCGGCTTCAAAGCCATTGCCTTCGCGGCTGCCCTCTACCTTGGGCTGCGCCTGGCTGGGGTTCACCGGTTCATCGCGGACGATGCCGAAGGGCTCGGTGCCCTTTTGCAGATCATCGGCACGCTGTATAGCGTGGTCTATGCGTTCGCGATTTATGTGATCTGGGGACAGTTTGCCGCGGTTGAGAACGAAATTCTCAAAGAGTCTGGCGCGCTCAAGGATCTGGTCGTATTCAGCAGGCCGTTGAAGGATGTGGCGCGCGACCCGATCGTGCGGACGGTCAGAGCCTACGCTCGCGGCGTAGCCGAAACGGAGTGGAGCACGCTCTCGCGTGGCGAAGACACGGAAACAACCGACCGTTTGTTCTCCGCCGTCGTCACGAGCGTGATTGAGGTCAAGCCGGAGGGCGACCCGGAGCGAGCGGTCTACGAGCGTCTGCTGGGGATCGCAAATCTGGCCAGCGCTCACCGCGATGAAAGGCTCGCGATCAGCGCCAAGCGGATGCCGAAGACCCTCCTTCTGTTCGTTACCATGACCGCAACGATGATTTTGTTTCTCCTACTCTTCTTTCCCTTCCACAACCTGGCGCTCGGCATCGTCTCGATGGCGATCGCGACCCTGCTGCTGTTCTTCGCACATTTTGTGTTGACTGATCTCGACAATCCGTTTGAGGGCACCTGGAACGTCCGGTCTGAACCCTTCAGTGATCTGGTGACGAGGATCCGCTAAAGTAGCCAGGCCAAAAAGGAGACATGGGATTTTAGACCCCGATCTCACAGGGGCAAGTGGCTCACATCTGGCAGAGGTGCTATCGTTTTTCGGAGAACGAAGTGAGCCATCATGACCGAAGCCTACAATCATTGTCTTTTCTGCGCTGGCTCTGGTCGTTCAAACCAAGAATCGCAAAGCAGCGCTGGACAACCCGCAGGAGTTTGCTTTTCAGGCGGCCAAGATTATTCGCGTAAAGGCGATCGAGCACTTGGTCGATGGCATCCAGTATTTCAAGGATGGTACCTGGTACGACATGACTGAATGGGTCGAGGAGGAAGAGACTGTTTCCAACCGGCTCATTCCGGTCGACAACTCCATCTACGACCACATTGTCGTCCAGTCCGACACGGAAAAGCGGTTCGTCGAAAAGCTGAAAAAACGAACCGACGTTCGACTGTTCGTGAAATTGCCGGCATGGTTCAAGGTCGCGACTCCGGTGGGCCAGTACAATCCCGACTGGGGTCTGGTCATGGAGAAAATTGATGCCGTCGGAGACAGCGGACCGTTGCTTTATCTCGTTCGCGAGACGAAAAGCAAGACCGTCGCAAGTGAGCTACGCGGAACAGAGACACAAAAGAACCACTGCGGAGAAAGACATTTTGTGGGCGCACTCGATGTGGATTATCGCGTCGTTACATCTGCTGACGAACTTCCGTAAATAAGCGCATTCTTCACAAAGAAAACTACGCCGGGATTGCCCGCAATCGATTTGCCGCTTCCTGTTCCCGCTGGTAGTGGTCGCGAGAAAGCGTGCGCTCATCCTCGGTCAGGTCCGCAAGAAAGCCAAAACCCCGAACGCAGTCTGCCGTGATTCTTTCACGGTCAATAGCAATCGCCCGATTGATGAGCTGACGCAGATCGTCCCAGTCGAAGTCGCGGCCGTCCTCAAACCTCCGTATCAGGCGTTCGGGATCGAAACTGTCGCCGGCCTGCCGTAGCTTCAGTGCGACAAGTCTGCGGATGAGGGCACGGTCGAGGGGGCGGGTGGCGAACATGCCGAGATCGTAGATGTCGCGCGCCTTGTTTCGCTGGTAAGAGGCGCGTATTTTCTCGGCCAGAATCTCCGGCAGCACGAGGCAGACGATGTCCGCGGGGGCGAAGGGCAGGAATCTGAAATAAGTCTGAACCATTTGTGCCCGGCTTTGCGGGGGCAGTGTCGGCGTCTCGCGGAGGCTGATCTGAAGCTTGATTTCGCTGGCGGCTTGATTCCATTCGTGACAATAGGTCGGGTTGACGCCCCAGGAAAGACCGTCCTGAGTCTCGTAGTAGCTCCCGTCCGGAATGCCAAATTGAATGCCGTGAAACGGCTGTTCAAATGCCGCCATCATTTCAAGGATCACATCTTGATGATCGTGTTCCTGGATGCTCGTGAAATCCAAATCGGTCGAGAACCGGCCCTGGGCGCCGAGGAACATCTTTCGGAGGCATGTGCCGCCCTTAAAGGCCAGCGTGTTCAGAATTCCGCGCTCCGAGAGAAGCTGGAGGAGGAAGGTCAGCACGACCTCTTTTTCCACGATCATGATGTCGCGAAGGCCAGAGTCATTCGAGTAACGCTGGACTTGTGCCTGCGTGAGCATCCTACGAGTCCTTCCTGATACTCTTGCGCCGACCGAGGCCTGCGCTGTCATGCAGTTCCTCGCGCGTCACGTTGACGAAAATGCGCCAAGTCTTGTCGTAGCCAATAGCGTTGTGAGCGATTTTGAAGTGCGCGGGACCGAGACGGGCCCTGGTTCTTCGACCGATCAAGTGCATGAGCTGCTGGCGTATGTCGGGGGGCATGTCAGCCTGAACATGGTCCGCGAGCCAGCCAAAACGCCGCACAAGGGCGCCTGAGCCGATGCGCTCCAAGTAGCTGGCAGCTTTTGTCCAATCAAAGCGGCGGGTTGCCGCAGCGAGAATGGTGGCAGCTTCCCCGACGTCGCCCGCGAGCGCCGGCCGGTCAATGCAGTCGATGGCGGTCTTTTCGCGATCAGAGATCATGACTGTGTAGCCAAGCACGTCGACAGGCCCGAAGCCGAAGAACTTGTCCGGTGATGGGTTGACGATCCGGACGCGGGACTCGCCGACCTCGCGCGCGCGCCGGCGAACGGGCGTTACAACAACGATGACGTTACGGTGCTGCGTCGTGAGACCGTAGTGAGCGGCTGCAGTGCCGAAGCCAATGTAATAAGGATCGGCGATCCGGCTGGCGCGGGCGAGCAGATTGCTGTCGCCGAGGGCATCCGGGCCTCGCTCGGGAGGTATCAGGAGGTACTCTCCCCATGTCGCCCGTTCAAGCCAACCCTTGAGGCGCAAGCCTTCTATTACGTGGTCCGCTACCTTGGCGCTGTCGCCAAGCAGGGCAATGATCTCCGAGCGGGTTGCTGTACGCTGCCGCTTTTCGGTGAGCGCCAGGACAACTTTGCTTTCCTGCGTGGACAGAGATCGCGGGGTCGTTTCCATGTGTATTTCCTGTAACAAAACCCCCTCTTAAAGGGGGTTTTGACGAACACTGTACCGCTATTGTCGCTCATAGTCAAGCCTAACATGTAACAAAACACCCTTTAATGGGGGGTTTCGTTACATATATTCATCGGGCGCGCATCGGAGAGGGAAACACATCGGTCGCGGAATGGGATATCGAAAGAGCGGTGCAGGCGCGCTACCGCGCGGACATCGACACGCTCCAGCGGTTCTTCGCAGACGGCGAAGGCGATCGCCGGGACGTCATCCAGAAAATCAGGCCGGTGCTGGAGGCCTATTGCCGGAATATCTGCCCGACGCAATTCGGGGAGCAGGAGATGATGGGTGGCATCATCACCACCATTCGAAATGCTGGGGCGGCGCATCCGCTTTCGTCCATCGTCGATGATCTCGAAGAGCTGAACATATACTGCCGCCGCTATCATCACGGCGAGAACCAAAATGCTGCTACCGAGCCCGTCGATGACGCGGAGCTGCAAGGCTACGTCAGGCGAACCTTAAACTCGTGGGCTGTCTTCTTTAACCGGTGTTTTCTCTTTTTGCTCTCAGATTTCTATATTCGGTTCAAGGTCGGTTTCAGGGGGGCACAGAAACACTTCGATGCATTTGTAGTCTGCGGAGTTCATTTTTTCGCCTCGTCTTTCGTTCTGATCGGCTACCGGTGAGTTTCCTGCTTTAATACTTGGTGCGAACATATACCCCATACCGCCCGTAACAGGGATATCCCTGCCTATTCTTGTGAGCATTCAGGGAGCCGTCCATCGTTTTCCTGCTAAACGTTTTCCCGCAAACACTGCATCGATAGACGTAGGTCGGTCCTTGGTGCATGGCTCTCGCCGCACGGCGCCCGCTTGCGATCCGGGGCATTGCGGTAGACGGCGCGATGCTGAGCGGCCCTGTCGAAGTCAGTTCAACCGAATAACGCGGCGAGAACACCTGCGAAGTTACGGTTGCGGCCTGTATCCGGTCCACGCGATAAGAACGATGCTCGCCTGAATTGCTGCGAATGGCATGCAGGACAAAATTTCCCTCCGCCGTCTGCCGCAACGAATACGGTTCTATGCGGCGCACACTGCCGTCATAGGTGAGATCGACGCACAGATGGTTCGCCGCGGCGAAGCGAATGATTTCGAGAGTCGAGCGGGAGCGCAAGGGAACGCCCATTGGCAGCACGCGCGTGCGCACGGCCACTTCGCCGGCACCGTGCTGGATGAGTGCGCGTTGCGGGACCGGCGCGCCGCTTATCATCCAGGTAAAGATTTCGGGTAGCGCGTCCCAGAAGTCATTAAGTGGCGGCAGCACGGGGAGTTGGTGAGATAACATGTCCGACCACATCGCTTCAAGCGCCTCGCGATGCGGAATCAGGGACTGAAACGTGGGCACCGAAATCGCTTTGTACGTGCATTTCTGCCTGAGCACGTCCAGCAGCACTGTGGCGGTTGGCCGGCTGTCCGTGTGCCGGTATAGGTTTACTACGTCATAAAGATCGCGGGGCCGCGTCCGCTCTCCGAGCGCGCGCAATTTTTCTCCGAATGCTTCCTCGTAGGCGTAGCAATTGGCCCAGATCCCAGCCTCCGGGCGATCGGTGTACGGATGAAATACTTCGCGGCGGACGGAGGGAAGCACCAGTCTTTCATCGGCTGTCAGGTCAAGCTTGATCTTGGGCCAGCCACCCGAGGTTGGCGAGACCGGTCCCCGGTAAGCAATCTTGCTCTGGCAATTGGGACGCCCGCGGGAGTTGTCATAGATATCGAATTCAAGCTGATCGGCGGGAATGTTCAGACCCGATTGCTCCGTGACCCAGGCGATAACCTCCTCGAACACAGGCCGCAGGAACTCTTCGTCGAGGTGATCTTCATTACGCAGCGTAAAATCCAGGTCTTCAGAAAATCGATACGTCTCGAAATAACATTTCTTAAGACAGGTGCCTCCCTTGAAGACCCAGCTTTCCGAAAGTTCGTCATGGGCATTGATCCCGGCGAGTATCCAGCCGAGAACATAGTCCTTCTCTACAACATTGGGCAAAAGCGAAAAGGACGATGCGGCTTCGAGAATTTCGCGTTTGTCGATCATGGCGCTGTTTTTTTCCTGGCTGCGGGCACCCAAAGCCGCCAGGCGGTGATGAGTTTCTTTGAGGAAAGTGATGGTTCGAGCTTGGCGTAACCATGTGTCAGGCGCGAACGGCACTCAGCCGCAAGCTTGTCATCGTGGAGCCGCGTGTCTGCAAGATACCCGAGACGCTTGAAGATGACGCCATTGTCGAACTGCTCTGCATAACGGATCAGCAAATCGCGGTCGGCTGTCTTGCTGCCAAGATATACGCTCAGGCAATCACCCACGTGATCGATGCCGCCGCCCACTTCCGGCGCAGCGATCATATCGACCAGCGTACGGGCGGTGTCCGAAATCGAAACTTTGACGGAGCCACGCCACAGCGTTTTCAGCCCGAAAAGACGTTTGGCGTTCACACCGTGCAGGAGGAACACTGCGCCCTGCGCTGTTACGCGCTTTCCGATCACACGCCGCGTGGTAAAGACGAAGGTTTCGTTGAAGAGCTGCTCGGTCAGTTCCCAATGATGGGCTGCCGTCCAGCCGCCGACGTAGCATTGCCCGAAAAGCGTCGGCACGAGCACCCAGGGATCTGCGACCACCTGTTCGCTGCCGGACAGATCCAGGGGCACGGGCACATAGAGCCCGTGCCCTATCCTGCGGAGCCAACCCTGGTCTTTCCACCGTGAGAGAAGCTTGGCAGCAGGGCGCCGGTCAATCTTGAGGGTACTAGATGTAATATCGACCGACACCACTTCTTTGGCGGCGCGAAGTACGGCAGCAAGTCGGACGCGGGAGGCCGGCAATGGGTCTTCCTGGGACATTATAGCTATACACTAACACGTCAAGTTCTCATTTAATAGGAACTTTTGGCATTATGATATAGCCATATTGTGGCTAAAACCTGAAAACGCCAACGAGTTCAGAGCATTACAGACATCTCGACCATTCCTGATGTTTGTTAGTTCTGGAAACTCAACGCGAGATGATTTCTGACCATCAAAGCGACGGCACAAAGGCCAGCTCTGCCTGCTTGCTTCCCTGTTCGGGTTATAGTGTTTGTTCTCCGGCAGCGAGGGGGCTCTCAGCGCGGGAACCGGGCGGCAGGCGCGGTGAATATTTCCCGGCCCTGCCCGCGCAAATTCGGCGGAGCCTATAATCCGCCTCCTTGATGCGTCTTCCCTTCACCGCGATGAAAGGCTCGCGATCAGCGCCAAGCGGATGCCGAAGACCCTCCTTCTGTTCGTTACCATGACCGCAACGATGATTTTGTTTCTCCTACTCTTCTTTCCCTTCCACAACCTGGCGCTCGGCATCGTCTCGATGGCGATCGCGACCCTGCTGCTGTTCTTCGCACATTTTGTGTTGACTGATCTCGACAATCCGTTTGAGGGCACCTGGAACGTCCGGTCTGAACCCTTCAGTGATCTGGTGACGAGGATCCGCTAAAGTAGCCAGGCCAAAAAAGAGACATGGGATTTTAGACCCCGATCTCACGGGGCAAGTGGCTCACATCTGGCAGAGGTGCTATCGTTTTTCGGAGAACGAAGTGAGCCATCATGACCGAAGCCTCCAATCATTGTCTTTTCTGCCGCATCATCCGCGGAGAGATTCCCGCCAAGAAAGTTTACGAAGATGACCATGTCTTCGCGTTTGAAGACATTAGTCCGAAAGCGCCTACGCACGTGCTCATCGTTCCCAAGAAGCATTTTGCCGGGCTGAAAGAGGCCGAGGCAGCCGACGCAGAGGTCATTGGCCGCTGCCATCTGGCCGCCGCTCAGATTGCCCGCGATCGCAACATCGAGAACGGATACCGCACCGTGCTCAACGTTGGACCCGGAGCGGGGCAGTCGGTATTTCATCTGCATGTGCACCTGCTCGGGGGACGGCCACTGACGTGGCCCCCGGGATAGGTTGGGCTTCGGCTCGCGGGCTCCGGCTCGCGCGCGATCTTGACTTCACCCCTATGTAATTACGGTTCTACACAACAATCTGTAAGAGTGCACATTCTACGCGGCTTTCTGAAAAGCGACGAATTCGGTCTTGGTGGCGGCCAAGCGCTGCGCCTTCAGCAGCAGATAGTTCATGTCTCGATAACCGCGGCCGCGGCGGAGCAGAGCTTTGATGTTGCC